>Ga0307415_100001841_pt1 | contig 10402 bp, 13 predicted proteins | sample DK1Cmetagenome_FD_204524 | JGI IMG/M metagenome (GOLD analysis project Ga0307415, IMG submission 204524) | Maize rhizosphere microbial communities from greenhouse at UC Davis, California, United States - DK15-C-2 | ecosystem: Host-associated > Plants > Roots > Rhizosphere > Soil | place: USA...
CGTATCTGCTCCTCGGGGGGAACGGCGGCGGAGTCGCGAACGACGACTACGGGGTTCCGGCGGTGGAGATGCTCGACCAGGATCCGCCGGAGGGACTTCCCTCACTGAGCGACGAGGACCTGGAGCGTCTGCGCGTCGAGGCGGGCACCCCACAGTTCGGCAAGGAGATCGACGACCGCGTGTTGCCCGCCGAGGCAGGTCTGGTGGACCGCGCGGTCTCGCTGACGAAGGGCTGCTTCCCGGGCCAGGAGCCGATCGCCCGCCTCCACTATCGTGGGCACGCCAACCGCGGCCTACGAGTCCTTCGGGTCGAGGGAGACCCGCCTGCCGCTGACGCGGAAGTCACGCATGAGGGCAAGGTCGTCGGCCGTGTCACGAGCGTGGCGAAGACTGACGACGGCGCGGTTGCGCTTGCCTACGTTCGCGCCGAGGTGCGGCCGGAAGCTTCCCTGATGATCGGTCCGGCGATCGCGCGCCTTGCGAGCTAGCAGCGCGGCCGGGTCCTCGTGCAGGCCGTCGAGACGCGCTGGTCGAGCTGAGCCAGGCGGCCCTGGACGTCTTGCAACTGCTTGTCGAGATCCTCGAGACGATCTTGCGGAAATGGCCCGTGGAAGCGCTTGTCATAGTCGGCGGAGAGCTCGCTCATCTGCGTCTCCAACTCGGCCTGCCTCGTATGCAGTTCCTCGAATATGTTCTGGAAGCCAAGGACGCCAGCCGCCTCGTATCGCGCGGTCCGAGCCTCCTCTCGCGCGGCCTCCACGTCTGAGGCCGCCGCAAGATGAAGATGCGCAGCCACGACGCTCGCGAGACGCTCGCTCGTCGCCATGGCGCCGAGCACGGCGAGCACAACGAGTGCGATCGGCATGGCGAGCCGCGGCACCAGCCTGTCCTCCCGCGCCATTTGCGGCGGCTCCCCTGTGTGATTGGGCTCCACCCTCTAGCCATCGGCGCGTTCCACGGTCGGCTTGACCGGAGCCGCGCCGGTATACGAGGTGCGCCCGGCATGATTCGAACATGCGACCTCTGCCTCCGCAGGGCAGCGCTCTATCCCCTGAGCTACGGGCGCGCGGGGAGAGTGTAGCGGCCGCGAAGACGGGCTCCGCGGCCGCTCGATGTCGCTGACGCCCAATCGACGACAACCTGCGTCGAGAGCGCATCTCGGTAGAGGAGATCGCCGCCCAGGCGCGCATCCAGCAGATCGATTCGCTCAGGAAGATCCGCTGGGCGATCCTAGAGACCAGCGGCGAGATCAGCTTCATCCCGAAGAGCGGCAGCTAGCGTACGCCACGTGCGAATCTGCTCGCTCGTCCCGGCCGCGACGGAGATCCTGTTCGCTCTCGGCCTCGGGGACCAGGTCGTCGGCGTCACCCACGAATGCGACTGGCCGCCGGAGGCCGCTCAGCGGCCCGCGGTCACGGCAGCCCTCGTCGAGACCGCCGAGCTCACCAGTGTGGAGATCGACCAGGCCGTCGCCGATGCAGCCGGCAACGGCAAGCCCCTCTACGCCGTGGACGCCGACGTGTGGGCTCAGATCAACGCGGACGTCGTCATCGCCCAGGAGCTCTGCGAGGTCTGCGCGGTCTCGACAGACCAGCTCGACGAGATCGTCACCGCCCGCTCGCTCGAGGTCGAGGTCGTCGACTTCTCGCCTTCGACGCTTGAGCACGTGCTGGCCTGCATCGTCGGACTGGGAGTCCGCTTCGGCGCCGAGGGCGCAGCCGACGAGCTCACCGGCGGTATGCGCAGCCGGCTCGACCGGGTGCGGGCGGCGCTGGCCGAGGTAGAAACACATCCGCGCGTCTTCATCTCGGAGTGGCTCGACCCTCCTTTCGCAGCAGGGCACTGGGTTCCCGACATGGTCGCCACGGCTGGGGGAATCGAGGTGGCTGGGATGTCGGGCGAGCCCTCGCACCGGATGCGCTGGACCGACGTGGTCTTGCTGGAGCCGGACGTCGTCGTGCTGGCCCCGTGCGGGTTCGACCTGGACAGGACGCTGTCCGAAATCGTGACGCTCGACCTCTCCGCGGGCCTGCTCGGAACGGCCGCCCGGCAGGAGAGCCGTGTCTTCGCCGTCGACGCGAACGCAAACTTCTCGCGTCCCGGGCCGCGCCTCGTCGACGGCGTGGAACTACTCGCCTACCTGCTCCACCCCGAGGCGTACTCGGATCCCGGGATTCCCTGGAGTCGCGTCAGGTTGTGAGCTGGATCCAGATCTCGCCGTCACGAAGCTCGGCCGGATAGAGCCGGACGGGCTCGTCGCCGAAGAGGCAGGCGCCGGTCTCGAGGTCGAACTTCCAGTTGTGGAAGGCGCAGGTGAGGGTTGGCCCCAGAATCTCTCCTTCCACCAGTGGGTTGCCTTCGTGAGGACAGGTGTTCGCGACTGCATGAGCCTTTCCGTCCACGAGGAAGACGGCGATCTCGTCTCCCTTCCCCACGACGACCGCACGGCCTTCCGCGTCGAGATCGGCCAGCGGGACCCGAAGCCACTCCACCGGCCTAGAGTACCCCGCCATGCCGCTCTACTTGCGGGAATCGGACGTCGAAGAGTTGCTCTCTCCACAAGACGCCGTCGAGGCCGTGGAGGCGTGCTTCGCATGCCTGGCCGCCGGCCGCGCGGAAAACCGGCCCCGCTTTCGCATCGGTCTCGCAGGGGGGCTTTTGAACGTCATGGCGGCGGCCGACCTGGAGCTGGGTGTCGCCGGGCTGAAGAGCTATGTCGGCTTCGCGGAAGGCGCCCGGTTCGTCGTCGTCCTCTTCGCCGCGGACCGGCCGGAGGCGCTGGCGCTGATCGAGGCCGACCGGCTGGGGCAGTCGCGCACGGGCGCCGCGAGCGCGGTCGCAGCTCGACACCTCGCCCGGACCGGAGCGTCCACGCTCGGCCTGATCGGAACCGGGTGGCAAGCCGAAGCGCAGCTCGCCTGCATGCGCGTAGTGCTCCCGCAGCTCGAGCGGGTGGTGGCCTACTCGCGGAACGCCGAGCGCCTCGCGGTCTTTTGCGAACGCTTCGACTGCGAGCCGGGCGAGTACAACCGCGACGCGGCGGAGCAGGACGTGGTCGTCACGGCGACAAGCTCGAAGGATCCCGTGCTTCGGGGCGAATGGCTCAAGCCCGGCGCGCTCGTGTGCGCGATGGGCGCGAACCGGATCGAGTCCCGCGAGCTCGACAACGCCGTCCTGGAGCGGGCGGCTTTCGTCTGCTGCGACTCCAAGGAGCAGGCTCGTTTCGAAGCGGGAGATCTCGTTGAGCCCGTCGAACGAGGTGTCCTCGACTGGCTGGAGGTCCACGAGCTCGCCGAGGTGGTGAGCGGCGAGACGGTCGGCCGGGGGCAGGAGGACGACATCGTCCTCTTCAAGAGCCTCGGCATTGCGGCTGAGGATCTTGCTGTCGCCAAGCTGGTCTACGACCGCGCCCTAGAGCGAGGTCTCGGCGTCGAGCTCTAGCCCTCCGTCCGGACGTGTTCCGCGGCCATGGCTGCAGTGTCCTCGCCAACAGCGCGGATGACCTCCGGCCGCTCGAGCAGCCGCAGGCGCTGCTCGTCCGTAGCCCTGTTCTTCAAGTAGGGGTCGTCGAGAATGTCCTCCAGCGAACGGCCGCTGCGGTGCTCGCGGACGACATAGGCGGCCAGGGACTCCTCTTTCGACATCGACCCGCGGCCGGCCTCCGTCTTCTCGCGCTTCCCAAACAGCCGCGAGAAGAACCCGCCCTGGCGCGGCTTGTCGTCGCCGAGATTGGACATGGGCCCGATTGTATCCTGGGGCCGTGCTCCCCGATTCAGCGAAGACTCGCTTCGCCGAACGGGTCGTCCATGCCGTGGGCGAGGACGGGACCCGCGACGAGATCGTCATCTGGATCGAGCGAAGGCCGGGCGCCGTCTGGTCCGTGGGCCGAGCGATCAACCCCCGGAACCGCGCAGTGCCGGGGCCGCGTGCCGACGACTTCCTCTTCGAGGGCTACGAGATGGGCGACGCGCTAGAGGCCGCCAACAACGCCATCAGCGACGACCTCGAGGTCTCTGCCGAGGAGGGCGTCAACGAGGACGTCCAGCCTTTCACCGAGGAAGAGCTGCTCAAGCCCCTCGAGCGCTGGTTTTTCGGCCACTCTCCGAACGCTTAGCCGGAAACTCCGATCTGGCCGGCCAGCTCCCGGGAGATGGCGTGCTCGCTTCCGTCTACATCCACGGTGAGAGGGCCTCCGAAAGGCTCGGATCGGCGCATCGTCACCTTCCGGCCCGGGAGTAGCGTCAGCTCGGCCAGGTAGCGGAGCAGTCCCGCGTCTCCGTCCGGGATCCGCAGGACCGTCGCCTCCTCGCCAAGCCCGACCGCCTCGAGGGAGCGCAGGGCCGTCCGGTCGACGTTGAGGCCCGCGTCGGGGATGGGATCGCCGTGCGGGTCGTGCGTCGGGTACCCGAGCTGTTCGTCGATCCGCGCCTCGAGCTCCTCGGAGATAACGTGCTCGAGCCGGTCGGCCTCCGCGTGCACGGCGTCGATCCCAAGCCCGAGCGTCTCGGCGAGGTACTGCTCGAGTAGGCGGTGGTGGCGGATGACCTCGAGGGCGATCTTGGTCCCGGCTTCCGAGAGCTCGACACCGCGGTACGGAGCGTGCTCTGCCAGGCCCAGGGCTGCGAGCTTCTTCAGCATCGACGTCGCCGACGAAGGAGCGACGCCCATCGCCCTCGCGATCGCGGTTGTCGTTGCTCGCTGGCCCGAGCTCTGGAGCTTGTAGATCTCCTTCAGGTAGTCCTGGATCGCGATCGACAGGTCAGGTTTAGACACATCTCAAATTGTAGACCGGCGGTTCCCGAAACAGTTCGGTCACAAGGTTGCTAGCGTCCGGCGCCTGCAGATCCGACTGGGACATAGCCCCGATCCGGATGACGCGTTCATGTTCTGGGGGCTGGCGGTAGGAGTTGTCGATCCACGCGGCTTCGAATTCGAGCACGTCCTCAAGGACATCCAGACGCTCAACGAGTGGGCACTCGAAGCGCGGCTCGAGGTGAGCGCGATCTCGTTGCATGCTTACCCGTTCGTACAGGACTCCTACGCCATCCTTCCCCACGGAGCGAGCATGGGCTCCGGGTACGGGCCGGTGGTCGTCTCCTCCGAGCCGCTCACCCGCAAGGACCTGTGCGACGTCGAGATCGCTGTGCCCGGGAGCATGACTACTGCCTTCCTCGTCCTCCGCATGTATCTGGGCGGCGAGTACCGGTTCCGTGAGGTTCCCTTCGACGAGATCATCGAGGAGGTCACGTCGGGGCGTGCCGAGGCCGGGCTCCTCATCCACGAGGGTCAGCTCACGTACGAGCAGTACGGGCTGCACGCCGTTGTCGACCTCGGCGAATGGTGGCTTCTGGAGACGGGTCTGCCGCTCCCCCTCGGCATCAACGTTGCGCGCCGCGACCTCGGTGAGAAAACGCTCCACGAGCTCTCCGAAGTGTTGCGGGAGTCGATCGGGGCCGGCCTCGAATCCCGTGAGGAGGCGCTTTCCTACGCGTTGCAGTACGGGCGCGGCCTCGATCCGCGCCTCGCAGACCGCTTTGTCGGCATGTACGTGAACCGGCTGACCGAGGACTACGGCGACGAGGGCCGGGAGGCTGTCAGCGAGCTCCTCCAGCGCGGCGAGCAGATCGGTGCGTTCGAGCGGCCCGTCCGCGTCGACTTCGTCTCCTGAACTGAAGCGCCGGTGCCCAGTTAGCGACTATTGAGCTGGAAAGACTCCGCTGACTGCTCGAACAAGTGCGCGTAGTCGCGTCGGAGCGCCGGGAGAGTCGTGTACGTGAGCACGTAGCTCTTGCTGTCGAGCAGGAGCGCGTATTGCGTCGTGGCGACCGCCTTCCTGCGGCCGTTCAAGAGGAAGCGAGCACGGTACTCGATTCGCAGCGCCTTTCCGGCCGGAAGATCCACTTCGCTCGAGTGGAGCCGCGAGTTGGCGATCGCCTTCGCCTCCGCCAGCGCGCTCCGCTTGTACTTCTCGGACGTGACGCCTTCGGGCACGGGAGTCACGATGACGTTCAGGTTCGTGGCGAAGCGCTTGCGTACGACCGGGTCAAACGCGAAGAACTTGAACGGCGAGTTCTTCTTCGCCGCCGCGCTGGCGTAGGCCGCGAAGACGGGATTCTCGTCGGCGAACCTCTTGAAGCTCGCCTTCTTCATCTGGGACGAGGTCGTCGCGTGCCAGGTCTCCGGCACGCCGATGGAGAAGCGGGCCGAGGAGATCTCGTAGCGGGTCAGCCCGTCGCCTACCACGGCCTCGGGCGCGCTCTCGCCGCCGAATCCACATCCGGCGAGCAACAAGGCGATTAGGAGGAGCGGCAAGGCCCTCACCCGAAAGTGATCGTCAAACGCAGGGCTAGACTTGAGTCGTGGCCGAGGCGGTCATCCTCTCTGCGGTCCGGACCCCTGTCGGGCGCTACGGCGGCGCCCTCGCAGGCGTCCGTCCCGACGATCTCGCTGCGCTGGCGATCTCGGCCGCCGTTGAGCGCGCAGGCGTCCGTTCCGAGCAGATCGAAGACGTCTATTTCGGCGCAGCGAATCAGGCGGGGGAGGACAACCGCAACGTCGCCCGCATGGCCGCTCTCCTTGCGGGCCTGCCGGAGGAGGTCGCCGGCGTGACGGTTAACCGACTCTGTGCCTCAGGCCTCAGCGCAGTGATCGGAGCGTGTCACGCAATCCGGGCCGGGGACGGTGAGCTGTTTGTCGCCGGAGGCGTGGAGTCCATGAGCCGCGCGCCGCTCGTCATGGGCAAGCCCGAGAGCGGCGACCAGACGGTCTGGGACACGACGCTCGGCTGGCGCTTCCCGAACCCACGCATGGAGTCCATGTTTCCGCTCGAGTCGATGGGCGAGACAGGTGAGAACGTGGCGGAGCGATGGTCGATCTCGCGCGAGGAGCAGGATGCCTTCGCGCTCGAGAGCCAGAGGCGCTGGGCGGCCGCTGACGAAGCAGGCCGGTTCGCCGAGGAGCTCGTGCCGGTCGGCGACGTCGAGCGCGACGAGCACGCCCGGCCGGACACGAGCGCCGAGAAGCTCGCGGCCCTCAAGCCTGCGTTTCGCGAAGGCGGCAGCCTCACCGCTGGAAACTCGAGCGGGATCAACGACGGCGCTGCTGCGCTCGTTGTCGCCAGCGAGGAGAAGGCGGAGCAGCTCGGTTCCCAACCGCTCGGCCGGTTCGTCGGCAGTGCCGTCGCGGGCGTGGATCCACGGGTCATGGGCGTCGGGCCGGTGCCCGCGGTGCGCAAGCTGCTCGAGCGGGTGGGGCTCGACGTGGACGACCTCGATCTCGTCGAGCTCAACGAGGCGTTTGCCTCTCAGAGCCTCCAGGTCATCCGCGAGTTGGGACTAGACCCGGAGCGCGTGAACGTCAATGGGGGCGCGATTGCCATCGGCCACCCGCTCGGGATGAGCGGCGCGCGGCTGGTCGTCAGCCTGCTCCACGAGCTACGGCGGCGCGAGGGGCGCTACGGACTCGCGACGCTCTGCGTCGGTGTCGGCCAGGGTCAAGCGGCCATCTTCGAGGCGAGATAGTTGCGCGAGCGCTGCATCAGCCCGTACGCAACGAACGCGATCACGAGCGCGTTCACGGGATGGAGCGCCCCCACTTCGTCGATATCGACGTTCACGAGGACGCTCTGGAGGATGGTGAGGCCGAGCAGGAGGACGACCAGCAGCACCGTCTTCCGCGGCAGTCGGCCGACGAGAGCGAGGATGATCAGGAGGAGCGCGGCCGCCGCAAGGATGAATCCGAGCACCCGGTGGGACTCGATCGAACTGCCGCCGAAAACATTGAGCCCAGCAAGGAAGAACTGCACGACGACGCCGAGCAGGAAGAGAACCGTCAGCCCGTAGAACAGCACTCGCGCCTGCGTCATGCCGGTATCTTGCCCCCCATGGCGGTTGTCACGCAGCGCGAGTTCGGGCTCTTCATCGACGGAGAGGCTGTCGAGCCCGCATCCGGGGAGGTCCGTGCGCTCACCGAGCCCGCGACCGGTGCGCCGCTGGCCAAGGCGGCGATGGCGGGCGAGGCCGACGTCGACCGCGCGATCGAGGCTGCAAGGGCTGCTCTCGAGGGTCCCTGGGGGAAGACCCCTCCGAACGAGCGCTCGCGCCTCCTACACGCGCTCGCCGATGCGATCGTCGCCAACCGCAAGGAGCTGACCGAGCTCGAGACCCGAAACGTGGGGAAGGCGGTGTCCTCCGTGAAGGGCGAGGTTGCGGTCTCCGCAGAGAACTTCCGCTGGTACGCGTCGGCGATCGCGTCCATCGCAGGGCGAACGACGCCCATCGGCGGGTCCATCCTCGCGTACACCCTCAAGGAGCCCATCGGCGTGGCGGCGCAGATCGTCCCCTGGAACTACCCGATCATGATGGCCGCGTGGAAGCTGGCGCCCGCGCTCGCCGCCGGCTGCACGGTCGTGCTCAAGCCGGACCCCGCGACTCCCCTGACGGTGCTCCGTCTGGCCGAGCTGGCCACCGAGGTGGGGATCCCTGCCGGAGTCGTCAACATCATCCCCGGGGACGGGCCGACCACCGGCTCCTATCTGGTGCGACACCCGGGAGTGGACAAGGTCGCGTTCACTGGGTCGACGGCCACTGGCTCCGAGATCATGCGGCTCTGCGCCGAGCCCGTGAAGCGGCTCTCTCTCGAGCTTGGCGGCAAGAGCCCGAACCTCGTCTTCGCGGACGCGAACCTCGCGGACGCGGTGCCTTCCTCCGTCTACGCGATCTACTACGCGGCCGGACAGAGCTGCGACGCCCGTTCGCGCGTCCTCGTGGAACGACCGCTCTACGACGAGTTCGTGAACAGCTTCTCGGAGACGGCGGCGAGGATGAAGGTCGGCGATCCTCTCGACGCAGAGACGCAGATGGGCTCACTGATCTCGCAGGCCCACCGCGCCAAGGTGCACGGCTTGGTCGAGACCGGGCGCAAGGAGGGGGCCGAGGTGGTCACCGGCGGTGAGCCGACCGACGGCGACGGCGCCTTCTATCCCCCCACGGTGCTCGCGGGGGTGGAGAACCGCATGGCGGTCGCCCAGGAGGAGATCTTCGGCCCGGTGGTCACCGTCATCCCCTTTGAGGACGAGGCGGAGGCGGTCCGGATCGCGAACGACGTCAAGTACGGCCTTACGGCGACCGTCTGGACGTCGGACCCCGGTCGAGGCCACCGGCTCGCGCGTCAGATCAAGTCCGGGGTGATCGGCATCAACCTCCCGAACACGGCCTTCCCGGGCCTGCCGTTCGGCGGCTACAAGCAGTCCGGCTTCGGACGCGAAGGCTCGCTCGAGACGATCGAGATGTACCTGGAGACGAAGACGGTGTTCGTCTCGACGGGCGGCAAGCCCGTCAACCCGTGGGGCTTGTAGGCCGGGTCGCGCTTCTCCTGGTGCTTGCCCTGGCGTCAGCCTGCGGCGGCACTGAAGCCGCCGGAGACGGCCGCACGCCTCGCTACGACGTCACGATCGTCTACTGGCCGACGGGCGCCGACGGGGAGTCCCTCCAGGCCACCCTGATGTGCGACCCCGACGGCGGCACCCATCCGGATCCCAACGGCGCTTGCGACACGCTGCTCGAGAACGAGGACGCTCTGGAGCCCGTCGCCGGCGATGTCGCCTGCACCCAGATCTACGGCGGCGATCAGGTGGCCACGATCACCGGCGCCGGGGTTCAGGCTTCCTTCTCGCGCACGAACGGCTGCGAGATCGCCCGCTGGGACGCACTGGCGGACGTTCTCGTGCTTCCCGACGAGTAGCGCTCAACGCTTGAGAACGAGCAGCGCTCCGCCCGCGAGCAGGAGCAGGCCGGTGAGGCGCGCGGCGTTCAGTGGAATTCGCTCCAGGCCGAAGAGGCCGAACGCGTCGATGAGGACGCCCATGGCGAGCTGGCCGGCGATGAGCAGGCCGATGGTGGCGAAGGTCCCGATCCGGGGTGCGGCGAACGTGATCGAGAGAACGACGATTGCGCCCATGGCCGCGTTGAGCCAGAGCCACGGAGGCTCGCGGACGCCGGCGAGAACGCCGCCGAAGCCCTGGCGAGCGATGAGCACGAGAGAGCAGACGATCAAGGCTGCGCCGAGCGAGCCGAAGGCCGTCGCCTCGAGCACGCCGATCCGCCGGCCGAAAGCGCCGCTGACCGCGACCTGCACGGACCCGGCAACGCCGGCGACGAGAGAAATGAAGATCGCCGTCGAGCTCGCGGACACGGCGGCGAGCATAACCGCCCGAATCCGGCCGCAACGGCCAAGGAACCGCCGCGCGCACCGTTGTAGACTCGGCGAATGTCGCTACGAGAGCGCAGCGCGACCGACCGCGTCCTGGCCGCGCGCGAGCGTTACGTCGCCGCCGGAGTGGCCACTCCCGAGCTCGTCGTCGATCGCGCGGTTGGCGCTCACGTCTGGGACGTCGACGGCCGGG
>Ga0307415_100001842_pt1 | contig 10401 bp, 9 predicted proteins | sample DK1Cmetagenome_FD_204524 | JGI IMG/M metagenome (GOLD analysis project Ga0307415, IMG submission 204524) | Maize rhizosphere microbial communities from greenhouse at UC Davis, California, United States - DK15-C-2 | ecosystem: Host-associated > Plants > Roots > Rhizosphere > Soil | place: USA...
GGACTGAGTATTCCCCATCTCTTTGATGTGGAAGTGCACTCATGGCCAAGCTTTCCTCCCCGGCTCCGGAGTGGATGCCCGAGACAATGTTCCGGGATGTGCTTCTCGGAACTGAGTTCCTGAACTCGCACCACATCTGCGCGCGTCGTGAGCCGCTCTTCTGGATCAACATTCGCGACTACATGCATCATCCCGATTCGTCCCTGACCTTCGACGAACTCGTCGAACACTGGGAGTTCGTGTATGTATGCTGCTGTCTTGGGGACCACGACGAGCTGCGACAAATCCCATACATCAGCCTGCCTGAGATCGAAGAGAGACTCGCCAACTAGTCTGCGATAAAGTAGAGGCATGGCGAACCCCGGCGACTTCGCGTACACGGTCAAGCAGCAGGCCGACATCGTCCGCATCATCGGTGAGCGCGTCAAACTCAAAAAAGCTGGTGCCCAGAACTACTCCGGCATTTGTCCCTTTCACAACGAGAAGACCGCTTCTTTCTCCGTGCACGCGACGCGCCAATTCTATCACTGCTTCGGCTGTGGAGCCTCTGGCGACGTCTTCAGTTTTGTTCAGAAATTGGACAACATAACGTTTCCTGAAGCTGTGCGTGTCGTTGCAGAGAAACTTGGCATTGCGCTTCCCAAGCTCGAGTTCAGCTCTCCGCAAGAAGCTCGTGAGTTCAAGAAGCGCGGCGCACTTCTCGATATTCACGAACTCGCCTGCAAGTTTTTCGAAGACCAGTTGCGACGTCCGGAAGCCGCACACGCTCGCGAATACCTGAAAGGCCGCGGACTCGACGAAGAAGCGATTGCGCGGTTCAGGATCGGCTTCGCCCCTGAATCAGGATTTCTGCTGCGCGATCGCGTGAAGAGCGAGTTCGAAGAAGACGTTTTGCGCGAATCGGGATTGTTCTCCTGGAAAGAAACGCAAGGTCCTTCGACTCCGGCCTCAACAGCAGAGGCCTCCGCTCAGGATGACGGCAAGCGGAACAAATCCGCTCTCTACTCCAAGTTCCGCAATCGTGTCCTCTTCCCGATCTGCAATGAGCAGGGAAAGGTCATTGCGTTTACCGGGCGCACGCTCGCGACCGACGAGAAGTCAGGCCCGAAGTACCTGAACTCACCTGAAACGCCGATCTACACCAAATCGCGCGTGCTATATAACCTGCATCTCGCCAAAGAAGCTGCGCGCAAACTTGACTATGTAATTCTCGTCGAAGGCCAGATGGACTGCATCTCCGTCTACAACGCTGGCTTTCACAACGTGATTGCCAGTTCGGGCACTGCATTCACCGAACCTCAAGTGCGATTGCTCGGGCGCTTCACAAAGAAGATCGTCGTCAACTTCGATCCCGATACCGCTGGAGCCGCTGCTGCGGAGCGTTCTCTTGCCATGCTCGTGACCGAGGACTTCGAAATCCGCGTGCTCACTCTGGATCAGGGATTCGATCCCGACCTCTACATCCGGCGCAAAGGCAAAGAAGCTTACGCAACCGCGCTTCGTGGTTCGCAGAAGTATTTCGACTATCTCATCGAGCGCGCGCGCACAACGTTTCCGGTGCGAACTCCCGAAGGCAAAGTGAAAGCAGTGAACTTCCTGCTGCCTCATGTGCAGCGCGTCCCGAGCCGCATCGTGCGCGACGAACTCGCAACCGACATCGCGCAGCGTCTGCAGATCGACTCTGCTGTCCTGCGGCAGGAACTCAAGCACGTTGCTACCGAGCGTAAAGCCGCGAAGGTCAACGCCGCGCCCGAATCACCGATCACCGAAGCCGAACGCGTGCTCATCCGTGCGCTTGCGGGCTCGCCGGAACTCGGTCGCACTCCGGTGAGCGGACGCGAAGGCATGGACCAGGAATTCGATCCCGCGTTGCAGGCGCACTTCGCCCTCAAGCACGACAGCTTGCATCATGGCCTGCGCACTGAAGTGTTGATCGAGACGCTGCTGCGCACTGTCGAAGATGGAACCGATTCAATGTCCGCGAACTTGTCCGAAGACGACAAGCGCGTGCTCGCCGAATGCCTGATGAAAGAAGGCGAAGAACTCACGCCCGAACTTCTCGAAGGCGCGATCGATGCTCTGCGTCGTCGTCATCTGGAACAGCGCCAGCGCGAACTCCACCGATTGATCGAGGATGCGGAACGAAAGAACGACTCCGCAACGCTCACACGTTTAGTACAGGAGAAGGAGGAAGTTGCTCGCGCACTGCGATCGACTGCTGTGGTGTAAATCCGCTGATCAACTCGCCATTAGCTTATTCAAGTCCGCCGTTGCAACAGTTCTCTCTAAGAATTCAAAAGTTCCTTTGTCCTTGACCTCGTGCACAGCGTCGAGGAAACCGGTCATTGCTGCGCGGTAGAGCGACGTTGCGAGGCTGATGCGCCGAACTCCGGCGGCTTCAAGTTCCGCGACTGAGAACGATTTTCCTTTAATTCCGACCATGAAGTTGAAGGGCTTCGAGATCGCCGAACAGACTTCACGTACGGATCGTAGGTCGGGAAGGCCTGGAGCGAAAAGCACGTCTGCTCCAGTATTCTCGAACGCTTGCAGGCGATTGATGGTTTCGTCCAAACTCGGATCGGCATACAGGAAGTTGTGCGCTCGCGCGGTGAGCATGAAGGGAAAATCGAGCGCGTGTGCCGCTTCCGCCGCCGCAGCGATCCGTTCCACCGCTAAGGAAAAGTCGAACAGCGGTTTTTCCGGATCTCCTGTTGAGTCCTCGATCGTGCATCCGACCAGCCCGACTTCGGCGGCCAGGCGAACGGTTTCGGCAACGATTTCGGGCTTCACGCCAAATCCTTTTTCCAGATCCGCCGAGACTGCCAAATCGCACGAGTTGACGATTGTCCGCGCGTGCTCCAATGCCTCACCGCGGCTGAGTGCGCCGTCTTTCTTGCCCATGGCACACGCGGAGGCAGCGCTCGATGTTGCCAATGCCTTGAAGCCCAAGCCTGCAAGGATCTGCGCGGACGCGATGTCCCACGGATTGGGAATCACGAACGCGCCAGGACCGTCGTGCAGCGCGCGGAAGCGAATAGCCTTTTCTTTCTGAGTGTTCATGCGAATGCTCGAATCGCCGGGTTGATACTGTACACTCCCATTTGATCCCATGCTAAGAGTTAAGCTCCTCATCCCTACAGCGAAAGCGCCGACCATTGCGCATCCCGGAGAAGACCTGGGGTACGACCTTTACAGTGCGGAGACGGTGACGATTGCGTCACGCGGGTCGCACATTGTGTCGACCGGAATCTCCATTCATTTCGATCCAATCGATGGAAGGCCAGTGGGTGCGCTGGTGCGTGACAAGTCGTCGATGGCATCGCGGCGCGTGATCACTACTGCGGGCGTGATCGATGCTGGATATCGCGGCGAGGTCCGGATCGTGATGGAGAACCTGGGTGATCAACCGACGGAAATTCACGCCGGGGACAAGATCGCGAACCTGATTCCGTATCCGGTGCTGACCACTCCGGTGCAAGTGGTGGACGAGCTGGCCGAGAGTTCTCGCGGCGCAGGTGGGTTCGGATCGAGTGGCAGAAGATAGAGCAAGATGTTTACTAGTTGCTAGACTGGCCCTCCCTCCCCCTTAAGCCTACTGTGTTTTCAGCAACTTACAGCAGGATCAGCTTCTAAATACTTGAGTGCCTGAGACTTACACGTAAAAACTTGAGTACGTTAGACTTACTGGAAATTGGTAAGTGTAAGTTGTTGAAAATACGTTGCTCGGGGTGAGGGTTAGTTTCGGTCAACCTTGTAGTCCCTTAGTGCGTTCATGTTGTCAAAGATCTAACTGGGATTGCGCCCAGCACGTGTACCTCGGGGGGCTGAAGCCCCTCATTTCTGCGGCTCATCGCTGCACGACTAAACACAAACATAAAGACCTAAGCAGCAAGGCAGAGCTCGTTTGCTCTGCCCCCTATTTCTAGAATAGCAAGTTGAGTAGGGTGAATGTGACACTTTTGGAAACTTTATATTTCGAGTGCAATGTGATGCTTGGCGGGAATTGGCTCGGAAAAGGGTATTGACAAGCTTTTTCCACAGGCATCGTTCCTCTTAAAGGGGGAATATCCTGCCGCTGAGTCGGCGGCGATATTGGAGTCGCGCGTACGGCGCTATTTCACAGGTGAGGGCCAAAGGGGAGGGCAGGAAGTAGGTACCGGGCCATGGTTCAAGTAAGAGGCAAGAGAGCAAGCACCGAGCTCAGTGCGATGTGTCCGGCGCGTAACGCCTACGGAGAGGGCAGTTCCTCCACGGTTCCGTAGCCTCTATTAGTTCCTTGCTCCAATGCTCGAGCGACCAATCCGGCGAATACGTCAGAATATTCAGGGAACCTCTGCTTGAAATAGCTCAGTAACTGTTTGTTCCAGCCGTCTACCTGCGCGTCGGATTCCCACGGGCATACCTCGTGAACAATTACGACATACAGCTTGCCCGCGATTGCGATAGGTCCGACATTGTTGACCTTGTATGTGGCTTCGTTTTCCTTCCACGAGTAGGGGGGCGGACCTTGAATTTCTGTAGGGACCTTCAACTTGGCAGCGTCTTCCTCTATAGAACGCGCAAGGGCCATCTGGAAGGTAGGGCCCCGATTTGAAGCCTGCACCGCGCTAGCGTACAAGAGGGACGCATTGAACATATGGTCTTTAGCGGCTTGCGAGCGTCCCAGTTCCCACAGCTTACGGGAATCCATGTTTCCCAGAGTTGCGACGTTCATCCAGAAGCTCTGAACCTTCCACTGGTCTTGCTCAAGAAGCAGCCAAACTGTGAGTGCGAGCGTGTTGTTGCGGGTCTCAGAGAAGAGAATTACATGCGCTTGCTCAGGAACACTGGCAGCTCCGACTGAGTACGACTCATGAGGCTTGGTCAGATCTGCAGCGCAAAGTATGCTTCCGGGAGACGTTCCCTGAAGGGTGATGAAGTACGTGTGCTGAATCGCAGGAGCGCCGGGCTCGAGATGATTCATTGCGGCAATAGCTTGCGACATCTGATCGAAAGAAACATTTGATTTGCCTTGAGTGGACAGCAGTTCGTGAGCGGCGGTTGTGTTTGAGGCAAGAACAGCATCCATGAACTTCATCGCGGCGGAATCGATTTGCGCCTTCTTTGCTGCGGGTATATGGGTATCTTCAGCGCAGGTAAACATGAAGGGTGCTTGTGCAAGACAGACCGAGTTGCCTAACAAGAAAGCGGAGACAAGCAGAACACGATAGCAGTTCATACCGCTGGAAGTTTAGGACGCGTATTTGATCGCGGAAAGCGAAATCGTGGTTGAAACGAAGGGCTGCTTTCGGGTGCGCCTCCGGCGCACGTTGCGCTGGTGGAAATAGGGGATGCCTCGCTGCGCCCGGCATGACAAACAATCCATAGCGCCGGTTGGTGACCTCAGGCGACACGGGTGGTACAAGCAGTGACGGGATCCTTCGTCGCGGCGCTCCTCAGGGTGACTCGCAGGGAAGAGTGTTACCAAACCAGAGGGATCATCCTGGGATCAGGTGGGCTAAGCCGGCGAGACGCCGGCGCTACTGTAGAGTGCACTTAAAGGGAAAACACGAGGTCCTTCGACTCCAATTCGCGCTGTGCGCCAACAACGGGCGCACGTCATCGCGAAATGCGCTCAGGATGACGAGGAGAGGCTCGCAGCCGGGGACGGCTGCGCCGCACAGGCTGGAAGCATATTGAACTAGAGAACATGCGCAGTGGTGACTAACGAGACTCCTACAGGTGACCGTTATCACATCCGTAACACTGGCCTACTCGCATACTACTCGGTCAGGTAAATGCCTATGCCTATTGCCGAAGCCGCGTACGCACTCACCAATCCACTTGCCATTATTGCAGGTAAGCCGCGTGAGGAGTTCACACGACAGGACATGGTTCGCATCATCGAGCGCGAACAGATCGAGCGCATCACGTTTCACTACACCGCGCTGGACGGAAAATACAAAGAGTTGAAAATTCCGATTGCGAACCGCTACCAGGCAGAGCGCATTCTGGCCGACGGCGAGCGCGTGGATGGGTCTTCACTCTTTAAGGGCATGGTGGAAACGACGCTCTCGGACCTCTACGTTGTGCCGGTGTACAAGTCGGCGTTCCTGAATCCGTTCGATGAAGGCTCACTTGATTTCACCTGTCGCTACCTGACACGAGATGGTTCGCTGGTGCCGTTTGCGCTGGAGACGATCCTGCATAAGGCCGCCGAACTTTTCCGGCAGAGCACGGGCGCTGACTTCTATGCGATGGGAGAGCTGGAGTTTTTCCTGGTTGGCGATCCGCGGCTGAAGCTGTACCACGCGCCCAAGCAGCGCGGGTATCACGAGTCGGCGCCGTTCGTGAAGAGCGGTTCGGTGCTGAACGAGATGATGCGGCACATCACGCAGATCACTGGCGCGGTGAAGTATGCGCACAGTGAGGTAGGCACGATCGATGCGGTGCGCAGTGACCTGGAGGAGATTGCGGGCAAGAGCGCCGAGCAACTGGAAGTTGAATTTCTGCCGACTCCGGTGGAAGACGCTGCCGACAACCTTGTGCTTGCGCGCTGGCTGATCCGCAACATTGCGTATCGCGCGGGAATGGTTGCGACATTTGCTCCGAAGATCGAAGAAGGTGTTGCGGGCAATGGACTGCACATCCACATGGAAGTGATGCGCGACGGGCGCAATGCAATGATCGACCGCGACGAGCTGTCGCTGGCTGCGCGTGGCGTAATCGGCGGATTGTGCAAGTATGCGGACTCGCTGACGGCGTTTGGTAACACAGTTTCATCGGCATATCTGCGGCTGGTGCCAAACCAGGAAGCTCCGACGCGGATATGCTGGAGCGACCTGAACCGCAGCGCGATGATTCGCGTGCCACTTGGATGGCGACAGCTCAGCAACCTGGCTTCGTCGCTGAACCAGCAACAGGCTCCGGATTTTACCGAGACCGAAGGGCGGCAAACGATTGAGTTGCGGAGCCCGGATGGAAGCGCGATCGTTCACCTGCTGCTGGCGGGGATCACGATGGCGGCAGAATGGGGATTGACGCATGATGCGGCGCTGAAGATCGCAGCCGATCATTATGCCGAGAGCACAACGTTCCGTGATCCGGAGGTGCTGGCGCGCGTTCCGGCGTTGCCGAAGAGCTGCGTGGAGTCGGCACGGCTGCTGATGGAGAAACGCGCGCTGTACGAGCGCGAGCAGGTGTTTCCGGCGACGATGATTGATTATGTCGCGAAGCTGTTGAAGGCCGAAGATGATGAGCATATGAATGCGCGTTTAGCGGACCTTCCGGCTGATGATCGTCTGCACGCGACGCGGAAGATCATGCATAAGGATTTGCACCGGCATTGAGGTTGAGCGGCGTACAAGCTACACCTCAGGGCTAAAGCCCTTCAACGCGCGAGGCCAGAGCGGCACGCCTGAAAGCTGCGCCCTTTCAAAGAAACGCGGTGGCAACGACTTTTTCAGCAGCCTGTGAAGTCGTGCCCTTACCGATCGGTTTCTCGGCACGTCCGCATGAACCCAGGCCTGAAGGCCTGCTCCACCGCAGGGTTGATTTCAATGACAACCGTCAACGATCAGGCGACGGACGCGGCTTGGGCGATGGGTTGCAGTGGGCGGAGCAACTCTGTGCGCCAGCGGTTCGCGTTGGGTTCGGTAGTTGGGTCGGTCCAGTAGACCTCAATGCTTGGGCCGCTGGCTTGACGACCGTGGTCGAACATCCACTCGTTGAGAGCGCGCATTGCGTCCTGCATCTGCTCGTAAGGCCCCCAGTGTTCGGTGCAGGCGTAGTCGCCTCCGGGGATTTCGCCGGTCTGGATCATGCCTTGGCCGTTGACTCTGCGAATGACGGGGACGCCGGTTTCCAGATCGATGTCGTTGTCGTCGAATGCGTGGTAGCGCGTGTAGGGCGGAGCGCTGGGTTGCATCCCCTTGGTGCTGATGTAGTCGCAGATTTCGTTCAGGAATGAACTGACGGTGGATTCGAGCTTGGAGCGTTCGACATGCGCGCGGATGAAGAGGACGGGTTGTGGTGCAAGTCGCTTGCAGCGGACGTGGTAAGACATGGCGGACCTCCTGCGCGGGGAACAGGGCCCGGATGAGTTGCGGAAACATTAGCACGATTCTGCGGGTAGGGAAGTGATGAAAACAGAAAAGGGCAGCTTGCGCTGCCCCTTCGGTTCGAAGTTTTAAGCTACAGAACTTGGACGTTCTCTGCCTGCCAACCCTTGGGTCCCTTGACGACGTTGAACTGAACGGCCTGGCCTTCCTGAAGGCTGCGAAAGCCATTCGACTGGATCGCCGAGAAGTGAACGAAAACGTCTTCGCCATTCTGACGGCTGATAAAACCAAAGCCCTTAGCGTCGTTGAACCACTTTACTGTTCCTTGTTCCATGGTGATGCGTAAATCCTTTTGCTGAATTCGAGTGAATCTGAAGGGTACTTCGGCAGGTGTGCTGCTCACGTCCGCTTCGAATCAAACGTGCTCACATGGTACACCAGTTTTGGTGCAATTGGCGGAAAAGTAGGGTAACGGGAGGGCAGGGGCGGAAGTGGGGGTGACAGGGGAGTAACGATCAACAAGGGATAGCAGTTGGCTTGAGGCGCGGTGTCTAATCCAGGTATGAAGCGGGTTCTGAGCTGGGTCGTTTGGAGCGTGGGAATCGGGCTGTCGGTGATTGCGTTTGCGGCTCTGGGAGTCAGGAGGTGGCCGTGGCCGGAAGGGTCATCCGACGCAAGGCTTGAGTTTGTCGGATTCGGCCTGTGCAGCGTTGTGATGCTGGTTGCAAGCGTATTTGCGTTGCGGCGGCGTCGCTGGGCCGGAGTTCTGTTGATCGCCGGAAGCTTGCCCGTTGCTGCACTGTTCTTGATGTCTGCCGGCTCCTATATCACTCTGAAACAACGGCTCGCAGTCCCGGCAGTTGTTGCGGCAACGCTGTGTGTTCCGGGAGCGTTTTGGGCGCTAACAGCAAGATTGAAGTGGCCTTCGCTGATGTCTTCCGTAAGGCGTAACAGGCGAACGATCGTATTGGTAGGGTTCGGTGTCGGGCTATATGCGTTGGCCGTAGTTGGCGCCGTCACCTTCTTTGTATTGAACGGGCCGGAGCCAGTTGGAGACTGCGGCGGAATCTCGTCGTTGAGGGCGCGTCCGCTATACCCGACGCATTGTGTGTTCACGGCTCGAACGGTGCGGATTGGGCGGCGACAGAGCTGGGATCGGGACAAGGGGTTGTGGGCACTTACGCTTGTTGAGCAGAGTTTCTGGGGCGCGCCGAAATACGCTGTGGGTTATGTAGTCGTGTTCGGCGGGTTTTTTGGGGAACGCGAAGAGTGGTTGTTTGACGCATTTCGCTACGACGGGATCATTAGCGGGCGCCTGCCGATAGTACAAACACTGAGATGCGGCAGAAGCCGGACGGTTCAAACTGCCGATGCCGACATTCGGGTTTTACAGGATCGTCAACGATGGAAGGGCGGGCGCATTATCGGGACAGCATTGAAAGGTCGACTCACAAGAGCTGCGGGGGCAAACATAGTCATCATTGGCCCAGCAGGCAGGACCGAGACAACGACCGACGCGCAAGGAATCTACGACGTGAGCGGAATGCCGCCGGGACGTTACTCCATTCAGGCTCAATCGCCTGATCCGGAGAGATTGGATTGGGATGAGCAATTCGATGTTAAAGATGGCGAAGTGTGGGGACGAGAAGTGTACGTGAAGTGAGTGAGAAGATGCTGGGGAGCGGCGAGAACAGCAGGTCCTTCACTCGAATCCGCCAACGCGCAACAGAGGCGCGTTATGGGCGGAATCTCGTTCAGGATGACAACTCTACCAAAATGCAAGTCTGCCAAAGTGAAACACTCGATTGATAAGTGGCTAGATAGCCGCTAGACTCCGATGCTGAACAGGCCGGCCGCGGTGCCGGCCATTCGTGTACATGGCAATCGTTCTGGAAGATCAGAGGACGGCGTTGATGCGACGGGTTGCGTGGCGGCTGATGCCGTTTCTGTTCCTGCTCTATGTGGTTGCGTACCTCGATCGCACCAACGTCAGTTTTGCGGCATTGCAGATGCGGGAGTCGCTGAAGTTCAGCGATGCGGTGTACGGGTTCGGTGCGGGTGTTTTCTTCCTCGGATATGTGCTGTTCGAAGTTCCCAGCAACCTGATCATGGAGCGGGTGGGGGCGCGGCGTTGGATTGCGCGGATCATGCTGACGTGGGGCGTGATTTCGGCGTGCATGATGTTCGTGCGTACGCCTCTGAGTTTCTATGCGCTGCGGTTCCTGCTGGGTGTGGCGGAAGCGGGGTTCTTTCCGGGGATCATTCTTTACCTGACTTATTGGTTTCCGAACAGCGTGCGGGCGCGGGCGGTGGCAGGGTTCATGATGGCTGGGCCTATTTCATTCGTAATCGGCGCGCCGCT
>Ga0307415_100001845_pt1 | contig 10397 bp, 10 predicted proteins | sample DK1Cmetagenome_FD_204524 | JGI IMG/M metagenome (GOLD analysis project Ga0307415, IMG submission 204524) | Maize rhizosphere microbial communities from greenhouse at UC Davis, California, United States - DK15-C-2 | ecosystem: Host-associated > Plants > Roots > Rhizosphere > Soil | place: USA...
GTTCGTGGAGGACACCGTCGTGGCCTACGGCGACCTCGCGGTGATCGCACGCCCGGGTGCCGACGTCCGCAAGCCGGAGACGGCGGGCACCGCGCAGACGGTCGCCGCCCTCGGCTACCGGATCGCGCGGATCGTGGAGCCCGGCACGCTCGACGGCGGCGACGTCCTCAAGCACGACGGCACGGTGTGGGTGGGGCTGGGCGGACGCACCAACCAGTCCGGGCTCGAGCAGCTCGAAGCCCTGCTCGCGCCGCTCGGCGCCCGGGTCGTGGGCGTGCCGGTCAGCCGCGTGCTGCACCTCAAGTCCGCGGTGACGGCGCTGCCCGACGGGACCGTCGTCGGCTTCGAGCCGCTCGTCGACGACCCCGCCGTCTGGCCCGCGTTCCTGCCGGTGCCGGAGGAGGCCGGCGCGCACGTGGTGCTCCTCGACGAGGACACCGTGCTGATGTCCACGAGCGCGCCGCGGTCGCGGGCGCTGTTCGAGGCGCGCGGGCTGCGGGTCGTGGCCGTCGGCATCGGCGAGTTCGAGAAGCTCGAGGGCGGCGTCACCTGCCTGTCGGTGCGCCTGCGCGGCTGATCCCCCGCGGCCGCGCTCCGGCTACAGCCCGTTCTCGGGGGTGGCGGCCGGTCTGCTGCGCTCACGCAGCCAGGCCTGGAAGAACCCATCGAGCTCCTCGCCGCTGACCTGCTCGGCCAACGCCTGGAACTCCGGCGTCGAGCCGTTGCCGAGGCGGTTGTCGCCGACCCAGCGGCGCAGCAGCACCCAGAAGTCCTCCTCACCGATCCGCTGGCGCAGCGCCTGGAGCGCCATGCCGCCGCGCAGGTAGACCGAGAAGTCGAAGAGACGCCGCGGCCCGGGGTCGGCGATGTCCAGGTTCCAGAGGTCGTCGTCCGCGCCGAAGGCGTCGTAGCGCGAGCGGAGCCAGTCCGGCGCCGGCTGCCCGCCGTGGGTCTCGGCGTAGCGAACCTCCATGAACGTGGCGGTTCCCTCGTTGAGCCAGATGTCGCGCCAGTTCTCGACCGCCACGCTGTCGCCGAGCCACTGGTGCGCGAGCTCGTGCACCACGATGCTGCGCGCGCGCCGCGGGAGCACGGGGTACGTCGGCCGGGTCTGGTTCTCGAGCGCGAACCCGGGGTCCAGCGAGGTCGTCAGCCCGCCGGTGGTGGAGAACGGGTAGTCCCCGAGCTGCGTCTCCAGCCAGCCGACCAGCGCCGGCGTCCGCTTCATCAACCGCAGGGAGCGGGTCCGCGCGGCCCGGGGCAGCGCCCGCGACACCGCGACGTACCACGGCAGGCCGCCGCGCTCGCCCGTGCGGACCGCGAAGTCGCCGGCCGCGAAGAACGCGAGGTACGGCGCCATCGGCTCGGCGGCCCGCCAGTGCGTCGTGGCCCGGGCGCCGTGCACCGTGCGGGAGACGCGCTCCCCGTTGGCGACCACGCGCTTCGCGCGCGGCACCGTGATGTGGACGTCCATCCGGGCCCGGTCTCGCGGGTGGTCGTTGGCGGGGAACCACCACGGCGCCATGTGCGGCTCCCCCATCGTGACGACCTCGGAGGCGTCGGCCAGCCAGCTGGACTCGCCGGCGTACTCGAACCGGCCGGGCCGGCCGGCGTACGCCACCCGGACCCGGAACCGCTGCCCGTCGAGGAGCGGGACGGCCGGGACGATCCGCAGCTCGTGGCCGGCGACCCGGCTGAACTCCGCCGGGCGGCCGTCGACGGTGACCCGGCGCACCGGCAGCAGGAAGTCGAGGTCGAACCGGGAGAGGTCCTGGGTGGCCCGGACGGTGAGCTTGGTCCAGCCCGACAGCCGGCGCTGCGCGAACCGGTAGCGGTCGTGGACCTGGTAGCGGGTGACGTCGATCCCGCCGTTGCCGTCGAGCGGGAAGTAGGAGTCCCCGATGCCCGCACTACCCGGTGACGGCAGGGCCTCGACCCGCGCGGACGACGGGGCTGCGGACAGGCCGGTGAGGGCCAGGGACGCGGTCAGGAGGGCGGCGGTACGCCGCAGGCCCACTCGGGTGCGCGACCCGCCGGGCTGCTGGAGTTCGTCCACAGCCCGAACCTAACCGACGCGCCCGCCGAGCGGCTCCCCCGACTGGGCCCATAAATGGGTTGTGGCGCGCCGCGCCCGGCCCCCACCATGGTCGTGCCGGGCGTTGCACCCAGCGTGCCCATGACCGAGAGGAGCCGTGACATGTCGATCACTGTCCTTGGCCTGTCCGCAGACCGATCCTCTCTCACCTCATGGAGCACCTCCCGCAATGACCCAGGACTTCACGCAGTACGAGCTTGACCCGATCGACCCGTCGTTCGTCTTCGACTTCGAGGCGTACGACGACATCGACGACTCCACCCAGCGCTGGTCCACGTGGTTCGACGTGGAGCCGCTGTGCCGCGGCCCGGAGCCCCGCCCCGACTGGGTGGTGACCTCGCGGGGCGCCGTCGACACCGAGCTCGGCATCCTCAAGACCGGCAAGGAGGCCGACGTCTTCCTCGTCGAGCGGGCCGACCCGGCCGACCCGGGCGGCGGCGTCGTGATGGCGGCCAAGCGCTACCGCAGCAACGAGCACCGCAACTTCCACCGGGCGGCGACCTACACCGAGGGCCGTAGCACCAAGCGCTCCCGCGACGAGCGCGCCCTCAAGCGCAAGAGCACGTGGGGCAAGGTCGTCGCGTCGGGCGAGTGGGCGGTCTCGGAGTGGGACGCGCTCAAGCGGTTCTGGGAGATCGGGCTCCCGGTGCCCTACCCGGTGCAGATCGACGGGACCGAGATCCTCATGGAGTGGATCACCGTCGACGGCGACAGCGCCCCGCGGCTGGCCCAGACCCGGCCGGAGCCGGCGCTGCTGGCGTCGTACTTCGAGCAGCTGCGCGACGCGATGGCGTGCATGGTGCAGCACGGCGTCGTGCACGGCGACCTGTCGGCGTACAACCTCCTCGCCGCCGGCGACCGCCTCGTGATCATCGACCTGCCGCAGATCGTCGACATCGTCGGGAACGCCGCCGGGATGGACTTCCTGCTGCGCGACTGCACGAACGTCTGCACGTGGTTCCGGTCCCGCGGGCTGGAGGTGGACGAGCACGACCTCTTCGGGGAGCTGCTCGCGCACGCGTTCTGACCGGCTAGGTTCCTCGCTGTGAGAGCCATCCGCGGTCGCGTCGTCCACGTCGAGTCCCTCGCGGAGTTCGACCGGAGGCTGGCCGCGGGGGCGACCACGCTGACCGGCTGGCGCGTGCACGAGGTGAACCTCACCGGACGCACCGCCGACCTGGAGCGCTGCCGGGTCGCCGGCGCGGCGTTCCTCGGGTGCACGTTCGCCGACGGCGTCGCCGCGGAGGTGGCGGCCGCCGGTGGCCTGCTGCTGCCCGCGGCGCCGGGAACGCCGGTGGACGTGCGCCGCACCAGCCTCTACAGCCCGGCGGAGCTGTACGACGACCCGGTGTACCCCCGCTCCCTGGACGCCCGCGCCTACGCCTGGGACCAGCGGCCCGCCGACCCCGACGCGACGCTGGCCCGCGCCCTGCACGACCACGCGATCGACGGCGCCCTCGCCGCCTGGACGGCCGGCCGGTCCCTGGTCGGGGTGATGGGCGGGCACGCGGCCCGCCGCGGCGACGAGGCGTACGCCGAGGCCGCGCGGCTCGGGCAGCTCCTCGCCGCGTCCGGGCACGCGGTGGCGACCGGGGGCGGCCCGGGCGCCATGGAGGCCGCCAACCTGGGCGCCTGGCTGGTGCGCCGTCCGGCCGCGGAGCTGGCCGAGGCCGTGACGATGCTGGCCGAGGTGCCGTCCTTCGAGCCCTCGGTGCAGGACTGGGTGGGAGTCGGCTGGGCCGTCCGCGACCGGTTCCCCGACGGCGGCGAGTCGCTCGGGATCCCGACCTGGCACTACGGCCACGAGCCGCCGAACGTCTTCGCCACCGCGATCGCGAAGTTCTTTCACAACGCGAACCGGGAGGCGATCCTGCTCCAGGTCTGCGGCGCCGGCATCGTGTTCCTGCCCGGGGCCGCCGGGACCGTGCAGGAGGTGTTCCAGGACGCCTGTGAGAACTACTACGCCGACGAGTCCGCGGTGGCGCCGATGGTGCTGGTGGGCAGGCGGTACTGGACCGAGGAGCTGCCGGTGTGGCCGCTGCTGCGGGCGCTGGCCACCGGGCGGACGATGGCGTCGCGGGTGCACCTCGTCGACACCGTCGAGGAGGCGGCCGCGCTGGTCGGTGCTAGCCCCGCGCTCTCACGCTTCCGAGGCTGACAACTGCCCGCAGGCCCCGTCGATGTCGCTCCCCCGCGTGTCGCGCACCGTGGTGGGGATGCCCTTGGCCTCGAGGCGGCGCACGAACTCGCGCTCGTCCGCCGGGTCCGAGGCGGTCCACTTGGACCCCGGCGTCGGGTTCAGCGGGATCAGGTTGACGTGCACCCAGCCCCAGTCGCCGTACGAGTTGAGCACGTCGGCGAGCAGGTCGGCCCGCCAGGCCTGGTCGTTGATGCCGCGCATCATGGCGTACTCGATCGACACCCGGCGCCTGGTCACCCGGGCGTAGTCCCAGGCGGCCTGCACGGTCTCGGCCACGGAGAACCGGGTGTTGATCGGGACCAGCTCGTTGCGCAGCTCGTCGTCGGGGGCGTGCAGGCTCAGCGCGAGCGTGACCGGGATGCCCTCCTCGGTCGGCTGCTTGATCCGCGGCACCAGACCGACCGTGGAGAGCGTGATCCCGCGCGCGGACATGCCCAGCCCGTGCGGGGCCGGGTCGGTGAGCCGGCGGATCGCGCCGATCACGGCCTTGTAGTTGGCCATCGGCTCGCCCATGCCCATGAAGACCACGTTGGAGACCCGGCCGGGACCGCCCGGCACCTCGTTGCGGGCGAGGGCGCGGGCGCCGGCGACGACCTGCTCGACGATCTCGGCGGTCGACATGTTCCGCTGCAGCCCGCCCTGGCCGGTGGCGCAGAAGGGGCAGGCCATGCCGCAGCCGGCCTGGCTGGACACGCACATGGTCACCCGGCCCGGGTAGCGCATGAGGACCGACTCGACCAGCGCCCCGTCGAAGAGCCGCCACAGCGTCTTGCGGGTGGCGCCCTTGTCGGCCTCCAGCGTGCGCAGCGGCGTCATCAGCGGCGGCAGGAGCGCCGCGACCAGCTCGTCGCGGTGGGCCGCGGGGAGGTCGGTCATCTGCGCAGGGTCGTCGACCAGGCGCGAGAAGTAGTGGGTCGAGAGCTGCTTGGCGCGGAAGCCCGGCAGCCCCAGCTCGGTCGCGAGGGCGGTCCGCTCGTCGGCGGAGAGGTCGGCGAGGTGGCGCGGCGGCTTCTTGCGGCCCCGGGGCTCGTTGAAGACGAGCGGCAGCGTCGTGGTGCCGGCGGGGGCGTCGGGGGCGGGGATCTCGGACATCAGACCCCGATCATCCCATTCCTCCGGGGTCAGCCGCGATTCGTCAGCCCTGGAACTGGAACATGTACCAGAGCACCAGCGCCGTCACCCCGGCCACGACCAGCAGCGTCACCAGCATGCCGATGACCAGGTAGATCCCGAACCGGCGGGTGCGGTGCCCCACCAGCAGTCCGATCGGCACCGCCAGCGTGACCAGCACGAACGGGAACAGGTCCTCGGCGGTGTGGTAGTCCACCAGCCGGTTCAGGACGAACGCGAACAGCCCCGGCACCACGATCACGAACGCCAGCCCGGTGAAGAACCCGGTGAGCGCGGTGAACGTCGGGTGGTCCCGGTGCCACCAGTCGGGACGGCGTCCGGTCGCCTCGCTCGCGCCGGACGAGCCGGACGGGCCGGACGGGCCGCCCTCGAGAGGGCGTCCGCGGCGGGTGTCGGGGTCGGCGGACTGCTCACGGGTCATGATCAGGCTCCAGACGGCGACGGGACGACGGGGGCGCGGGCCTCCGCCTCTCGAAGGATCAAGACTAAGGCGGGCCCGGCCGCTGGTCCGGCTGCCGGGACGGCGCGTCCCGGGTCAGACCGGCAGGACGATCAGGTCCGGCATCGCCAGGCCCGCCCAGCGGTCGAGGTCGGGCGCGGTCCCGGTCAGCTCGGCGGCCAGCACGGTCCAGGCGGTGCCGTGGCCGACCAGCACCACGTCCTCGCCGGCGTGGACGTCCAGCACGCGGCGGACCGCCGGGACCACCCGGGCGCGGCACTCGGCGAGCGGCTCCCACCCGTCGTACGCCGCCACCTCGGGGTCGTCGAACGCCCGCCGGACGGTGCGCGCGAAGTCGTCGATCCGGTCCCCGGTCGTCCGCACGTGCTCGCGCAGCTCGTCCAGCACGCCGACGTCGGACTCGGTCAGCAGCTGGGCCGTGCCGATCGCCTTCAGCTCCGGCGAGCAGAACCACGTCGCTCGGAGCGGCAGCCGACCGGACTCGCGGAGTGCCCACACGTCGTCGAAGCCGGCGGGATCCAGCTCCCACTCGTGCGGCGGGGCGCCCGGGCGGACCGCGGGACGGCCGTGCCGGACCAGGTAGAGCGCCACGTCAGACGAAGACGAGGTAGTGCAGCAGCAGCCAGACCGGGGCGATCGTGGCGAGGAGGGAGTCGAGCCGGTCCATCAGCCCGCCGTGCCCGGGGATCACCTGGCTCATGTCCTTGATCCCGAGGTCCCGCTTGATGACCGACTCGCACAGGTCGCCCAGCGTGGCCATGACCACCGCGATCAGCCCGAGCGCGACGCCCACCCACCAGTCGCCGTCGAGCAGGTAGACCACGAGGGCGACGCCGGCGGCCACGCAGAAGACCAGCGAGCCGACGAAGCCCTCCCAGGACTTCTTGGGGGAGATCACCGGGGCCATCGGGTGCCGGCCGAACAGCACGCCCGCGATGTAGCCGCCGATGTCGGAGGCGATGGTGACCACGATGAAGGTGATGATGCCCTTCACGCCGTTGTCGTCGAGGCCGCCGCCGGTGGTGCCGCCCTCCGCGAGCATCAACGCGACGAACGAGCCCAGGAACGGCACGTAGACGAGTGTGAACACCGAGGCCGTGGCGTTCATGACGTAGCCCGCGATGCCGCGACGCAGCAGCCACAGCATGATCACCAGGGCGCTGACCGCGGTCGCGGTGACCAGCGCCGGCGCCCCGTAGAAGTAAGCGAGCACGACCATGACCACGCCGCCGAGCATGAGCGGCTGCTCGGGGAGGTCGATGTCCTTCGCGAGGAAGCCCTTGTGCAGCTCCCACACCGCGACCACCACCGCCGCGGCCACGATCAGCATGAACGCGGTCTTCCAGAAGACCAGCGACGCCGCGATCGCGGCGAGCAGCACGACCGCGGAGGCCACCGCCGCCGGCAGGTCCCGCCCGGCCCGGCCGTGGTCCTTGAGGGGCGCCGGCACGGGATCGGACGCTGCGCCGGGGGCGGGCGAGGTGTCGGTCATCGAGTCGTCGGCTCTGGGGGTCCTCAGACCTCGAGGAGCTCGGCTTCCTTGTTCTTGAGCATCTCGTCCACGGCGTCGGTGTGCTGCTTGGTCATGCCGTCGAGGCGCTTCTCGGCGCCGGTCACGTCGTCCTTGCCGACCTCGCCGTCCTTCTCGAGCCTCTCCAGGTTCTGCTTGGCGGTGCGGCGCAGGTTCCGGATCGCGACCCGGCCGTCCTCGGCCTTGGTCTTGGCGACCTTGATGTACTCCTTGCGCCGCTCCTCGGTGAGCTCCGGGAACGCGCAGCGCAGCACCCGGCCGTCGTTCGCGGGGTTCACGCCGAGGTCGGAGTCGCGGATCGCCTTCTCGATGGCGTTCATCGCGCCCATGTCGTAGGGCTGGATCAGGATGGTCCGCGCCTCGGGGGCGGTGAACGACGCGAGCTGCTGCAGCGGCGTCGGCGAGCCGTAGTAGTCGACGACGATCTTGCTGAACATGCTCGGGTGGGCACGGCCGGCCCGGATCGCCGCGAACTCCTCGCGCGTCGCTTCGACCGACTTGTCCATCTTGCTGTCGGCCTCGTTGAGGATGTCGTTGATCACCGGTTCTCCTTGAGGGGTCAGTTGCGCGTCGCGGACGTCGGGTCAGTCGCGCGAGAGCGTCGTGCCGATCTTCTCACCCTTGACGACGCGCCCGATGGTGCCGGGCTCCGACAGGTTGAAGACGATCATGTCCATGTTGTTGTCGCGGGCCAGGCTGACCGAGGTGGCGTCGGCGACCTTGAGCCCCTGGGTCAGGAACTCGTCGTAGGTGAGGGTGTCGAACTTCACCGCGCCCGGGAACTGGTGCGGGTCGGAGTCGTAGACCCCGTCGACGCCCTGCTTGCCCATCAGGATGACCTCGCAGCGGGTCTCCAGCGCCCGCTGGGCCGCGACGGTGTCGGTGGAGAAGAACGGCATGCCGGCACCGGCGCCGAAGATCACGACGCGGCCCTTCTCCATGTGCCGGATCGCGCGGCGGGGGATGTACGGCTCGGCGACCTGGCCCATCGTGATCGCGGTCTGGACGCGGGTCTCGACGCCGTGCTTCTCGATGAGGTCTTGCAGGGCGAGGCAGTTCATGACGGTGCCGAGCATGCCCATGTAGTCCGCGCGGGCCCGCTCCATGCCGCGCTGCTGGAGCTCGGCGCCACGGAAGAAGTTGCCGCCGCCGACCACGATGGCGACCTGGACGCCGGAGCGCGCCACGTCGGCGATCTCCCGGGCGATGGCGCTGATCACGTCGAGGTCCAGCCCGACCTTGCCGCCGCCGAAGACCTCTCCGGACAGCTTGAGCAGGACGCGGTTGTAGGCGCTCACGAGAGGCTCCTTCGGGGGGCGAGGGTGCGGGCATGCGAGAAGGCCGGCCCGATGATCAGTGTCTGAGTCATCGAACCGGCCTCCTCGTGATGTCTGGCGTCAACTATTCCATGCGACCGGAGAGGTCAGGCACCCACCTCGAAGCGCGCGAACCGCTTCAGGTTGGTGCCGGCGGCGTCGAGCACGGCCTTGACGGTCTTCTTGTTCTCGGTGACCGACGGCTGCTCGAGCAGCACGACGTCCTTGAAGAACCCGTTGAGACGGCCCTCGGTGATCTTGGCGATCGCCTGCTCCGGCTTGCCCTCCTCGCGGGAGGTGGCCTCGGCGATCTCGCGCTCCTTGGCGACGATGTCGGCGGGGACCTCGTCACGCGTGAGGTACTGCGGGCGCATGGCCGCGATCTGCATGGCCGCGGCGCGGGCGGCGGCCTCGTCACCGTCGTACGCCACGAGGACGCCCACGGCGGGCGGCAGGTCGGCGGCACGCTTGTGCATGTACGCGACGACCGGGCCGTCGAAGTACGCGACCCGACCGAGCTCGATCTTCTCGCCGATCGTGACGGCCAGGTCGTGGACGATCTCGCCGACGGTCTTGCCGTCGAGCTCGACGGCCTTGAGCGCCTCGGCGTCCGCGGCCTGGGCCTGGGCGGCGGCGTCCGCGATCTGCTGGGCCACGGCCACGAAGTCGTCACCCTTGGCGACGAAGTCGGTCTCGCAGTTCAGCTCGACGAGGGCACCACCGGAGGTGGCGACCAGGCCGGCGGAGGCCTCGCGCTCGGCGGCGCGCTCGGCCATCTTCTTGCCGCCCTTGATCCGGAGGATCTCGACGGCCTTGTCGAAGTCGCCCTCGGCCTCGGTGAGCGCCTTCTTGCAGTCCATCATGCCGGCGCCGGTGAGCTCGCGGAGCTTCTTGACGTCGGCGGCAGAGATGTTTGCCATGGTGTTTTCCTCTGAACTTCGTCGCTGAGTGTGGGGGCGCCGGTCACCGGCGCGGCGGGCTCCCGGTCCCGGGGGGACGCCGGGAGCCGCGCCGCGGTCGGGAACGGTCAGGCCTTGGCCTCGTCGGTGGCGGCCTCGGCGGCCGGCTCCTCGGTGGCGGGCTCCTCGGTCGCTGCCTCGGCGGCGGGCTCCTCGGTCACGGCGGCGGCGGCCTCGGTCGCCTCGGCGGCCTCGGACGCGGCACCGGTGGCCTCGGACGCGGGGGTCTCGGTGGCGGCGTCGCCACCGGTCGCCTCGACGGCCGCCTTCTCGGCGTCGCCGCCCAGGAGCTCGCGCTCCCACTCGGCGAGCGGCTCCTCGGCGCCGACCTCGGCCGCACCCTCGGTGCCGGCCTTGGCGCCGGAGCGGGCGATGAGGCCCTCGGCGACGGCGTCGGCGACCACGCGGGTCAGCAGGCCGACGGCGCGGATCGCGTCGTCGTTGCCCGGGATCGGGAAGTCGACCAGGTCGGGGTCGCAGTTGGAGTCCAGGATGCCGATGATCGGGATGCGCAGCTTGCGCGCCTCCTCGACGGCGAGGTGCTCCTTGTTCGTGTCGACGATCCACACCGCGTTGGGCGTGCGGCTCATCTCGCGGATACCGCCGAGCGACTTGTTCAGCTTGTCGCGCTCGCGGCGCATCTGGAGCAGCTCCTTCTTCGTGCGGCTGCTGCCGGCCACGTCGTCGAAGTCGATCTCGTCGAGC
>Ga0307415_100001846_pt1 | contig 10391 bp, 8 predicted proteins | sample DK1Cmetagenome_FD_204524 | JGI IMG/M metagenome (GOLD analysis project Ga0307415, IMG submission 204524) | Maize rhizosphere microbial communities from greenhouse at UC Davis, California, United States - DK15-C-2 | ecosystem: Host-associated > Plants > Roots > Rhizosphere > Soil | place: USA...
CCGGTCGGCGGCTCGACGAGCGATCCGGAGGCGTCGAAGCGGTGGACGATGGCGCCCGGTTCGTCGCGCTCGCGAATGTGCCTTGCCGGCCCGTCGGCGTCACGGACGGCCGTGGCGGGCTCGCTCGTTCTCGTGACGAGCGAGAGCCGCTCGGCGCGCTCGCGCATCGCCTGCTCGGCCGTCTGCGACGGCGGGTCGACGGACGGCTCCACCAGCGTGAGCGCGCGGCGGAAGCGCGGCGGCGGCGCGTCGTCGACGGCGCGCGGGCGCGGCATGCGCGTGAACAGCTCGTCGCCGCCCCAGTCGGCGACCTGGTGCTCGTCCTCGAACTGGTCGAATAGCGCCGCGGCGAAGCGGCTGGCGTTCTCTGGCATGACGGCGGTCGTCCTCTTCCCTTGCTTGCGGGGTTAGCTGACGGGCTCGCGCTGGAGAGCAGCGCTACGCGGTGGCGATTCGCCCCGACTACATGGGTCCCCCGCTTCCCGCGTCGGACGGGAATTCAGCGGATGCAGCGAAGCATCGTACCGACTCGTGAACATCGTTGCGGACGCCCCGGCGGAATCGGCGAGCGCCGCGTGCGGGACTTCCCGCAAGCTGCGGGGTGAACGCTCGTCGCGACTACTTGGGCGGGTTTCCGACCGCGACCGCCACGAACTGCGCGACGGCCTCGGCGTCCGCGCCCTGGACGAGCCCGGCGGCCATGTTTCCGGCGCCGCGCGCGCGGCCCTTCCTGATCGCGTCGAGCACGAGCGCCTTCGGCGGCCGCAGGTTGTCGAGGTTCGGCCCGACGCGCGCCGTCGCCTTCGCGGCGGCAAGCGTGTGGCAGTTCTTGCAGCGCTGGCTGAACAGCTCGCGGCCGCGCTGCTGGAGATCGGTGAGCTGCTTGACGTTCGCCTCCGGGATCGCGTCGCGGCTCTTGTCGGTCGCGATCACGGCAGCCGGGATCGCGACGCCCAGCACCACGAGCGCGAGCAGGAACAGGAGCGTCATGCCCTTGACGCCGCGCCGCCGCGGCGTCTGGAGCCGCTGCCGCGCCGCCGTCGAGCCGCCGCTCATCGCGATGACGAGCACGCCCAGCCCGAGCAGGAGGAAGAACAGGACGAGCGCGAGTACGGCCATCGCAGGCGGACCTTATCCGTTCGCGCGGCGGGCCGGCGCGGCAGCGGGCGATCATCGCCGGCGCCCCGCGGCGAAGCTCTGCACGGCCGGGGCGACGCCGCGGAAGTCGGCCAGCGCGCCGTCGGCGGGCGCCTCCGCGGGCGCCGCTGCCGGCGCTCCGCGGGCGGGCAGCGGCACGATCTCGGCACCGGCGCTGGTCGGCGCGTCGAGGGCCTGCAGCGCGCGCACGTAGACGTTGAGCGCGCCGCCGGCGATCGGCAGCTTCTCCAGCCTGCCGTGCGCGAGCAGCAGCGGCTCGGAGCGCACCATCAGCCGGTGGCGCTCGTAGACCGGCGGCGGCACGATCAGGTTGATCGTGCCGAACTCGTCCTCGAGCAGGATGAACACGATCCCCTTGGCCGTGCCCGGCCGCTGGCGGGCGACGACCAGACCGCCGATCGTCACCGGCGTCTCGTGCGCGAGCGTCTCGAGGTCGCGCGTCGTGACCGCACCGGTCGGCAGGGCACCCCGCAGCAGCGCAACCGGATGCGGCCCGAGCGTGAGGTTGGTCGTCGCGTAGTCGGCCACCATCGCGTCCCACGCCGACAGCGACTCGAGCGCCGGTGCGCCGGGCAGGGCGAGCGGGAGGGCGAGCTGCGTGCCCTCCTTGACCGCGACGCCGGGGGCGGCGACGCCGAGCCGCCAGAGCGCGGTGCGGCGAGCGCTGGTCATGTTCCGCGGGGAGCTGCGCGACTCGGACGCTTCGGCGGAAGCGTCCCCCTTCGCCAGCGCGTCGCATGCGCCCGCCCAGGCCAGGCGATCGAGCACCGCTCGGCCGGCGCCCGCACGTGACGCCAGGTCGGCCAGCGAGCGGAACGGGCCACGGGCCTCGCGCGCCGCCACCAGCGCGGACAGCTCGGCGCTGCGGGCGCCCAGCACGAAGTTCAGTCCCAGCCGGATGCGGCCGTGCGCGTCGACCGTGCACTCCTCCTCCGACAGGTTCACGTCGGGCGCGATCAGCTCGATTCCCTTGCGCTGGGCCTCGTGCGCCAGCGTGTCGGGCGCGTAGAAGCCCATCGGCTGCTCGTTGAGCAGGGCGCACAGGAACTCGGGCCCGTAGTGCACGCGCAGCCAGGTCGACTGGTAGGCCAGCAGCCCGAACGCGGCACCGTGCGCCTTCGGGAAGCCGAAGCCCGAGAAGCCGACGATCATCGAGTACACGCGCTCGGCCGTCTCCGCATCGGCGCCGTGCGTGCGCGCGGCGCCCTCGACGAAGCGCTGGTGGTAGGACTCGATCGCGGCCGCCGATCGCTTGCGGCTCATCGCGCGGCGCAGCCCTTCCGCCTCGCCGGGCGAGAAGCCGGCGAACGCCATCGCGACCTCGATCACCTGGTCCTGGAAGATGATCGTGCCGAGCGTGTCGCGCAGCACCGGCTCGAGCGACGGGTGGTCGTAGGGGACCTCGAAGTCGGGGTCCTCGCGCATCCGCTGGCGGCGCGCGATGTACGGGTTGACCGCGCCGCCGAGGATCGGCCCCGGGCGCACGATCGCGACCTGGATCGTGAGGTCCTCGAGCGACTCCGGCCGCGTCCGGTGCAGCGACTGCATCTGCGCGCGCGACTCGATCTGGAAGACCCCCATCGTGTCGGCCTCCTGGATCGCCGAGTAGGTCGCGGCGTCGTCGAACGGGATCCGCGATAGGTCGACGCGCTCACCGCGCGTGCGCGCGATCAGCTCGACCGCGCGCTCCACGCACGAGAGCATCCCGAGCCCGAGCAGGTCGATCTTCAGGAAGCCCGCGTCGGCGCACGAGTCCTTGTCCCACTGGCACAGCTGGCGCCCCTCCATCGCGGCCGGCAGCACCGGGCAGCAGTCGATCAGCGGCCGGGTCGAGACGATCATCCCGCCCGAGTGCTGCGAAAGGTGGCGCGGCAGCCCGTAGGCCTCGTCGCACAGCCGCGCCAGCCACGCCCAGCGCCCGGGCAGCGCCGCACGCCGGCCCTCCTCGCCCGGGCGCGCTTCGGCCGGGCCGGGCCGCCGGCCGTTGACCATCGCCTGCCACTCGGCGGTCGACATCGCGAACGGGGCGGTCCGCGAGTCCGGGTCGACCAGCGGGGCCGGCGGCCCGCCGGGCTCCAGCCCGAGCGCCGACTCGACGTCGGCTGTCACGCCGCGCACCGCCCACGGCTCGGCCCCGCGCGCGACGCGCTCGAGCTCACCCGCCGGCAGCCCGAGCACCTTGCCGAGCTCGCGGATCGCGCCGCGCGAGCGGAACGTCGGGAATGCGGCAACCAGCGCCGAGCGCTCGCGCCCGTAGCGGTCGTGGATGCGCGGGATCAGGACCTCGCGGATGTCGCGCGGGAAGTCGAGGTCGATGTCGGGCAGCGCGGTCAGCTCCTCGTTGAGGAAGCGCCCGAGGAACAGGTCGTTGGCGACCGGATCGATGTGCGAGAGGCCGGTGAGGTAGCAGACGATCGACGACACCGACGAGCCGCGGCCGCGGCCGGGCGGCAGCAGCGCGCGCGCCGTGTCGGTGCCGCGGACCTCCACGGCGACCTCGCGCGCAAGCTCGAGCATGTCGCGGTGCAGGATGAAGAAGCCGGCCAGGCCGAGCCCGTCGATCACGCGCAGCTCCTCCTCCAGCCGGGCGTGCGCGGCGGCGCGGTGCGGGCTGCCGTCCGGGTAGCGCTCGTCGAACAGCGCCCAGCACAGCTCGGTCAGCGTGCGGATCTTCGTCGCGTCCTCCGCGCCCGGGTAGCGGTAGCCGAGGTCGACGGTGAGGTCGAAGCGCAGCCGCTCGGCGAGCTCGGCCGCCTCGGCGACCGCGCGCGGGTGGTCCTCGAAGCGTGCCGCCATCGCCGCCGGCGGCACGAGCACGTGCGCCGTGTTGCCGCGCCGCAGCGGCTCGGACGCGTCGAGCGTCGTGTGGTTGCGCAGCGCGACGAACGCGTCCTGCAGCGGCGCACGCGCGTGCGCGTGCACGTGAACGTCGCCGGTCGCCACCGCCGCGACGCCGAGCCGCTCCGCCAGCCCGGCCAGCCGGCGGTTGCGCGCGCGGTCGTGGCGCTGGAACGGCCGCTGCAGCTCGACGCGCAGGTTCTCGCGCCCGAACGCCGCCCGCAGCCGGCGCAGCGTCGGCTCGTCGTGCACGCCGTGGCGCGCGCAGCCGCTCAGGCACACCAGCCCGGGGGCGTGCTCCTCGATTGACTCCAGCGGCACGGCCGGCGGCGGGTCGCCGTGGTCGCGCGTGTGGGCGTGCGCGCGCGTGAGGATGTGGCAGAGGTTGCGCCAGCCCTCCTGGGTATCGACCAGCAGCGTGAGATGGCGGCCGTCGTCGAGGTCGACCTCCGCGCCGTGGATCGCCATCAACCCGAGGCCCTTGGCCGCCTGCGCGAACTCCATCGAGCCGCTCAGCCCGTTGTGGTCGGTCAGCGCGAAGGCTCCGTAGCCCAGCTCGGCAGCCGCGCCGGCCAGCTCGTCCGGCAGCGAGGCGCCGTCGAGGAAGGAGAAGGCGGAGTGGGCGTGGAGCTCGGCGTACATCTGGCGAACAGATGTTCGCATCCATCGCGGACGGAAAACGCGGCGCTATTCGGAGCTCCGGTAAAGCGAAGGGCCGGCGCGGGGCCGGCCCTTCGGCTTCGTTCAGGCTCTGCCTGGAGTGCCGTCAGCGACTGCTGCGGCGACCGCTGTCGTCGACGTCGATCTCCTCGCGCCGGACCTCGTCGGACACGGTCTCCTCGTCGAACTCCACGTCCTTGTCGAGGCGCACGCGCTCCTTCGGCACGGCGCGCTTCTCGACGACTGGCTCCTCCTCGTGAAGCACGACTTCGTGCTCCTCCTCGGAGATGTCGGGGCCGCTCGTCGCCGCGGCGACGTTGGCGGCGGTGATCGGCTCGCGCTCGACCCGCCCCACCTCACGGCGCACCGGCACCGTCTGCTCCACGTCCTCGGAGACGACGTACTTGCGCAGCCGCGCCCGTCCGGTCTCGCGCTCGGTCTTGCCGACGCGGAGCTCCTCCTCCGACCGCGTCATCGCGTCGTCAGTCGTCGGGCCGGAGACATCGCGGCCGACGGTGCCGGCCTCATCCTCGCGGTCGCGCTCGAAGCGGCCTCCGACGCCCGTCTCGCCGAGCCCTGAGTCGGAGTGCAGCTCGGAGTACTCCATCCCGTAGTGGCGGTAGAGCTCGGCCTCCTCGCGCTGGGAGAGCTGCCCCTCGGCGTCGATCTTCGGCGCGTCCTTGACGGTCGCCTTGTCGAACGGCACGCGCAGCGCGCCCTCGGCTTCGTCGGCTTCGCGCAGCGGCACGAACGTGCGCTTGGTCCCGAAGAGGCCGGTGTGGACAAGCGCCCATTCCGGCTCGCCGGTCTCGGCATCGAGGTAGATCTCGTCGATCGATCCGATCTTGTCGCCATCGCGATCACACACTTCGCGCCCGCGATGCTGGAGGATGCGGTCCTTGTCGATGGTCGCCATGAAGAGTGCTCCCTTCGCTCGCTGGTGGGTCGATGCGTCAGGGCTTCCCGTCGGCGGGAGCGCCGATTGGTGCTGGGGTCCTGCCGGTGACCTGCACGCGCCGGCAGGTCACGATGCAGACCTGCGACGGCTCAGCGGTGCTCGTCCGAGTCTTGGTCGACGTCCTCGACGGACTCGATCTGGCCCTCGGGTGGGGGGTCGGTCTCCAAGCGGATCTCCTCGCGACGGACCGGCACCCTCTTGGTGACCTCGTCCTCGACGAGGACCTTCTTGAGCCGGACGCGCTCGGCCCGCCGGACCGGCCTCTTGCCGATCGAGACCTCCTCCTCCGAGCGTGTCATCGCTGTGTCGGTCTCCCCGCCCGAGGACGCAGCCCACTCGCGACCGTAGTGCTCGTGCAGGACGCGCTCCTGCTCCTCCGTGAGCTCGACGTCGGGGTCGATGTCCGGCGCCTCGTCGAAGAGGGCGCGGTCGTACGGGAGCTGCAGATCTTCGCCGGCCTCCGAGGCGTCGGTGAGCGGGACGATCGTCTCCGTCGTGCCGAGGCGCCCCCGCTTGACGCCGGCCCAGGCCGGGCGGCTGGTCTCGCTGTCGAGGTAGAGCCCGCTCAGCGTGCCGAGCTCGTTGCCATCCCGGTCGCGCACCGTGCGCCCACGCCAGGCCAACGCGGTGTCGATGTCCGGCGGAGCGCCCATGTCCGGACAGCTACCCGGGAAGGTTCGGGGCAAACGAGGCGGGTAGCACCTCCGACATGGACACCCTCGTCATCGTCGCGATCGTGCTCGTCGTCCTCCTCGTGCTCGCTCTGGCCCTCGTCGCCGCACGGCGCCGCGACGCGGAACGCATGCGGCAGCGGCGCGTCGAGTCGAAGGCGCGCGCCGCAGAGGGCGAGCGCCAGATGCAGTCGGCCGAGGCCGAGGCACGCGAGGCGGAGGCGCAGCGCGCGTTCGCCGAGCGCGAGCGCGAGGCCGCGCAAGAGGCCGCCCGCCGCGCGCAGGCGGCCGAGGCGCAGGCGGAGCAGCGCTCCGCGGCCGCGCGCGAACAGCGCGAGGCCGCCGAGGAGCAGCTCGAGCGGTCCAAGTCGCTCGATCCCGACGACTGACCGACCTGCGTCAGCCACCGCGCTGCACGTGGTGTGAGAACGCGGCGATCACGTCCGCGAAGCGCGCGATCGACTCCGGCCCGGCCGCGTCGGCGAGCCCGACGATCGCGGTCTGGACGCCCGCCTCGGCGAGCTCGCGATAGCGGCCGATGTGCTCCTCCGCCGCCGCTCCCGATCCCTCGCGCGGCTCGCCGGCGGCGATCACGCGCGCGGACGCGAGGTGGGTCACCGTGATCGCCGCCGGGTCGCGGCCCTCGGCGGCGCAGTGCTCGCGCAGGACGGCGAGCTTGCGCCGGACGCGCTCGGCGTCGCCGAACAGGTTGCAAGCGTCGGCGTAGCGCGCGACGAGCCGCAGGGTGCGCCGCTCGCCCGAGCCTCCGACCAGGATCGGGATCCGCTCCTGCAGCGGCCGCGGGTAGCAGGTCGCCTCGCTCACCGTGATCGTGCGGCCCTCGAATCGTGGCGACCCCGGCCCCCACATCAGCGGCAGCAGCTCGAGCGCGTCCTCGAGCCGCGCGAAGCGCTCGGCCAGCGGCGCGAACTCCCAGCCGTAGAGCCGGTGCTCGCGCTCGAACCAGGCCGCGCCGATCCCGCACAGCGCGCGGCCGCCCGACAGCACGTCGAGCGTCGCGACGATCTTCGCGAGGTGGGCGATGTTGCGGTACGTGATGCCGGTGACGAGCGTGCCGAGCCGGATCCGCTCCGTCACTCCGGCGAGGTAGGCGAGCGTCGTGTGGCTTTCGAGCATGTCGTCCCACTCGCGCCCGACCTGCGGGATCTGGAGGAAGTGGTCCATCACCCAGAGGCTCGTGAAGCCCGCCTGCTCGGCGGCGCGGGCGAGCTCGCCGAGCGTCGATGCCGTCGTCGCGGGATGGCCGGGGAAGCCGAAGCGCGAGACCTGCAGGCCGAAGTCGAGCGGCATCGGATCCTCCTTCTGGCGGGCGGCGGCGGCCGGGGCGGTCAGGAACGCGGCCGGGACGAGCTCGACGGGCCCGGCGCGATGCACGGCGGCGAAGCCCTCGGCGGCGAGCCGCTCGACGATCCCCTCGGCGGCGCGCAGCTGAGCGGCGAGGACCTTGGTCGGCACCGGGATCTCGCGCGCGCGGTTGCGCTCCCGAACGACGGTCGCGGACGGGTCGCACACGACTGCGTACGCCGGCATGCCGTTGCGCTCCGCGAGCTCGCGCCACGCGGCCCGGCGCTTGGGCTCGAGCCCGGTCGAGTCGATCACGGTCGTGAGCCGCCGGCGCAGGCGCTTGGCGACGATCAGGTCGAGCACCTCGAACGCGTCGCCGCCGGCGCGCTGGTCGCGCTCGCCGGTCCCGACGACGGCGCGGAGCCGGTCGGACGAGATGACCTGGCCGGGATGGAACCACGTCTGCGCCCAGTGCGACTTGCCGGTCGCGGTCGCGCCGACCAGCACGACGAGGCACGGATCGGCGAGGCGCAGCGGCGGCGGTTCGCTCACGCGCGGGGTATATCGTGCGCGCGCGCAGGGAACCTTCGGCATGGGAGCGGATCGGAGCTGGCCACGGTGATCGCCGCGGCGCAAGGCGGCGTGGTCCTCCCCGCGCGAGAGCCGTTCGACTGGCCGCGCCTGCTCGACTGGCTCGGCGCCCGCGCAATTCCGGGGCTCGAGGCGGTCGCGGACGGCATCTACACGCGCGGCGGCGTGGCGGTTGCGCGCGTGGACGGCGGAATCGAGGTCAGCGGCGAGGCCGACCCGGCGGTCGTCGCGCGCGTGTTCGATGTCGGCCACGACCCGGCCGCACTCGGCGACGACCCGCTGTTCGAGCGCGCGCCGGGGATCCGCGTCCCGGGCGCGTGGAGCGGCTGGGAGCTCGCCGTGCGGGCGGTGCTCGGCCAGCAGGTCAGCGTCGCCGGTGCGCGCCGGACGGCCCAGAAGCTCGTCGCCGAGCTGGGCGAAGCGGGCCGCTTCCCGCCGCCCGAGGTCGTCGCGAGCGGGCCGCTGCCGGGCATGCCGGCCGCCCGCGCGCGGGCGCTGCGCGCGCTCGCCGAGGCGGTCGCCGGCGGACTCGCGCTCGACCCGCCGCTCGACGTCGCGGCGACGCGCGCGGCGCTGCTCGCGCTGCCCGGCTTCGGGCCGTGGACCGTCGAGTACATCGCGATGCGCGCGCTGCGCGACCCCGACGCCTGGCCGGGCAGCGACCTGTGGCTGAAGCGCGCGGCCGCCGGCAGCGATCCCGAGCGCTGGCGCCCGTGGCGTGCGTACGCGGCGATGGTGCTGTGGCAGACGTCGTGACGCTAGAGCCCGAGGACGAGCTCCAGCGCGTCATCGACCGCGCGCGGCTCGGCAACGGTGAGCCGCCCGCGCTCTCTCCTAGGCGCTCGAGGTCGACGGCCCGAAGCTGCTCGACCAGGATCCGGGTGGGCTCGCCGGCCACGTGGACCTCCGGCCGGAACGTCGCTGGGGCGGCGCTGCGAGACGTCGGCGCGACGACGACGGTCGAGAGCCCGAGCAGCTCGTCGGCCTGCACGACGACGCCAAAGCGGGCTCCACGCTGCTCCGGGCCCCGGCGGCCAGGCAAGCGGATCCAGAGGATGTCCCCGCGGTTCACTCGGCCAGTCGCCGGCGATCGCATCCATGTCAGCCACGACGGCTCGCCGCTCAGCCGTGTCGACGGGGTCGTTCGCGAGCCGCCTCACCTCCTCGGCCAGAGCGGAGCGCTGCCGGCGCCTGCGCCCGGCCTCGATCAGCGCGGTCCGGACGGCTTCGGACTCGTTGCGCCCCTCGCGCACGAGCGTCCGAAGCGCGTCTTCCGAGCATCGTCCAGCCGCGCGCGAACGGTTCGTGATCCCACCCGATCAACGCAGCACAATCTGTGCTATCGCTGCGCGAACCAACCGCCCCGCTCGAGGTCGCGGTAAAGGACGATGTCGCGCCCGTCGGCAGTGATCACCTCCCAGTAGCGCCGGCGCAGCGGGGCGTCGGTCCACCAGCGATCCTCGACGAGCCAAGACTCGCGCACCGCCTCGACCAAGCGCCCCTCGATCGCGACCGGCCTTCCTCCCTCCCCCACGCGCACACGCACCGCCCGCGGGGTGGCGAGGCGCCTCACGGATCCCATGGCGCGAGCGTCAGGCGCCGCTCGGGCACCCGCGAGTCGGGATCGACGGGAATGATGCGCAGCGCCGCCTCCGGGCCCGCGACCGAGCGCGCCTGGCGGATCGCCTCGCGCAGGCGCGCGCGGCGGATCGCGGCCGGCTCGGCGAGCAGCGAGCGCTGGTCGCCCGCCGGCGGGCCGAAGCCCTCGGCGCGCAGGCGCAGCACGTCGGCCGGCGCCGGCAGCTCGGCCAGCCTCTGGCCCAGCACGAGGCACATCCGGCGCGGGTCGGCCAGCGGCTCGCGGAACGTCACCCGCGCGCGCCAGGTGCCGCCCTCGACCAGCTTGGCGGAGAGCACGACGGCGCGCAGCGCGCGCCCGCGCCGCTCGCGCCGGGCGAGCAATCGGTCGATCAGCAGGTCCAGGCCGCGCTGGAGCTGCACGCCCGACGCCGACTCCGGCAGATCCAGCCGCTCCTCCAGCCGCTCCGCCGCGCTGCGCGGCACCAGCGGCGTGTCCTTGCCCTGGGCGAGGTCGCGCGCCAGCGGCCCGGCCGGGCCGAAGCGGTCGGCCAGCGCCGCGCGCGGTAGCTTCGCCAGCGCGCCCAGCGTGCGGATGCCGAAGCGCTCGAGCGCGTCGGGCAGCGCCGCGA
>Ga0307415_100001848_pt1 | contig 10376 bp, 8 predicted proteins | sample DK1Cmetagenome_FD_204524 | JGI IMG/M metagenome (GOLD analysis project Ga0307415, IMG submission 204524) | Maize rhizosphere microbial communities from greenhouse at UC Davis, California, United States - DK15-C-2 | ecosystem: Host-associated > Plants > Roots > Rhizosphere > Soil | place: USA...
CTGGAACACCTCAGTGGCGACCTTGTGCACGACGTGCTCGGACCAGGCCTCGACGTCCTGCGTGTTGCCGCGCTCGACGAGCAGCATGAAACCGTGGCCGCCGAAGCGGCCGGCGAGGTCCCCCGGCTGCAGCTGCTCGCGCAGCACGCGCGCGAAGTCGGCGAGGAAGTCCTCGGCCGCCAGGATGCCGAGCTCCTCGTGCAGGACCTCGTACTTGTCGGGTTCGACGTACGCCAGGCAGCGCACGCCGCCCTTCGCGGCTTCACCGAGCCGCCCGCGCAGCCTCTCGACGAAGTTGCGCCGGTGCAGGAATCCCGTCGCCGGGTCGCTCTGCAGCGCCTCGCCGAGCTTGCGCTCGTACTCGCCCGCGTCGGCGACCCTGGCCGGCACGACCACCTGGACGCAGGGTTCCCCGTCGAACTCGGCACGCACCAGCTGGAACTCGAGCGAGGGGTGGTGGCCGCTCACGACGAGCGCCGACGCGTGCAGCGTGTGGCCGCTCCACTTGCCCTGCATGCAGGCGACGAGCGCGCCCTTGATGGCGGCATGGTCGTCGGGATCGAAAGCGTCCATCAGCGGCGTGCCGACGACTTCGTCCGCATTGGAGTAGCCGAAGAGCGCGAGCCAGGCCGGGTTCGCGTCGACGATGATGCCTTCCTGGACCTGCGCGATGGCGTCCGTCGACCCCTCGACGATGTGCTGCAGCTGCTTTTTGGCCTCGCGCGCCGAGGCAAGCGTGGAGGAGAGCGCGCGGTCGAGGCGGTAGGTGCGCAGCTCGCGCCCGACCACGAGCTGCAGGCGCGGCACGTTGGTGAGCGTCACCGCGTCCTGAGCGCCGAGCGCGAGCGCCTCGGCGATCACTTGCTCGTCGACCTTGTCGCGGACGATCACGACCGGCACGTCCGGAGCGAATCGCGCGCGGAAGTCCATGGCGCTCGCGAGGTCGACGATCCCCTCGTCGGCGAACAGCATGAGCATTTCGGACGAGCCCTGCGTCAGCGCGTCGCCGAGGTCGCGGGCGTCGGGCAGCCAGGTCACGTGGACCGGGTGCCCCGCGTTCCTGAGCGCCTTGTTGATCGCCTCGACATTGTCCTGGCTGCGCGTGAGCGCAATCATCGGGACCGCGGCAATGGGCTTCAAATCAGGCTCCGGCGGCGACCTGCTGGGGCTGGCGCGGGCATAGTAACACCTTGAAAACGCCGAAATTCGCGACCCGCGTCATGCTCCGGCCCGGGGTGGTGGCCCCTGCGGGCAGCGGCTATGATACGCGCCCTTTCAGCACCACCCGCCCGGCCGCGCCGGGCGCCGACGGTCAAGACGATGTCCAGCTACGACACCAGCGAGTTCCGTTCCGGGCTCAAGATCCTGCTCGACAACGACCCGTTCACGATCGTCGAGAACGAATTCGTGAAGCCGGGCAAGGGCCAGGCGTTCAACCGCGTACGCATCAAGAACCTGCGGACGGGCCGCGTGATCGAGCGGACCTTCAAATCCGGCGAGTCGGTGGAGGCGGCTGACGTCGTCGACACGGACATGCAGTTCCTCTACGCGGACGGGCAGTTCTGGCACTTCATGAACCCCGAATCCTACGAGCAGCTGGCGGCCGGAGAGACGGCCGTCGGCGACGCGGCCCAGTGGCTCAAGGACGGCACCGTGTGCATCGTGACGCTGTGGAACGGCCAGCCGCTGACCGTGACGCCGCCGGCCCACGTCGAGCTCAAGATCGTCGAGACCGATCCTGGCATGCGCGGCGACACCGTCACCGGCGGCACCAAGCCGGCGAAACTCGAGACCGGCGCGGTCGTGAAGGTGCCGCTGTTCCTGAACGAGGGCGAAGTCATCCGCGTCGACACGCGCAGTGCCGCCTACATCGCGAGGGCGAAGTAGGCGCGCGTCTAGCGCGGTGCCGGTGTGTACATTTGTACATTTGTGGCAACCGCAAGTGTACAAATGTACACACCGGCACCGTCAATAGCCGTCGATGCCGGCGAGCCGCCAGTCGCAGGCGGCCACGACTTTTTCGACGAGCGACTCCAGGAGCCGGGCGTCCGCCGCGGTGAAGCGGTCGAAGCGCGGGCTGTCGAGGTCCAGCACGCCGATAAGGCGCCCGCCCTCGACAAGCGGCACGACGACCTCCGAGTTCGACGCGGCATCGCAGGCGATGTGGCCCGGGAAACGGTGCACGTCCGGCACGATCAGCGTGGCGCGCCGCTCCGCGGCGGTTCCGCAGACGCCCTGGCCGAGCGGAATGCGCACGCAGGCGACCCGGCCTTGGAACGGGCCGACCACGAGCCCGCCGCCGCGCAGGAAATAGAAACCCGCCCAGTTGAGGTCCGGCATCCGCTCGTAGACGAGAGCGGCCGCGTTGGCGGCATTGGCCCAGGGATCGCGCTCGCCGGCCAGCACGCCATCGGTGAGCGCCAGGAGGTCTCCGCTGTCATCAGGAATTTCGCGCATGGGCCCGCCTCACGCCCGCTCCAGGGGAAACGCCATCGCGGCCGCGAGTGACGGCAGCCGCCAGGCCGCCATCACCAGCCGGTCGAATCCCAGCGCGACGCCGGCGCAGTCCGGAAGCCCGTGCGCGAGCGCGTCCAGCAGGTTGGCGTCCAGCGGATTGACGGCTTGCCCGCGTGCGCCACGCACGGCGAGGTCGCGCTCGAAGCGCTGGCGCTGCTCGACGGCGTCGCCGAGCTCGCGGAAGCCGTTGGCGAGCTCCAGACCGTCCAGGTAGAGCTCGAATCTCTCCGCCACCTGGCTGCCGTCGCGCTCCGTGCGGAGCCGCGCCAGCGCCGCCTGCGACACCGGATAATCCTCGACGAATACCGGGCCTTCATGGCCGAGGGCTGGCCCAACCACGGCGCCCATGAGGAGGTCGAGCCAGGCGTCGATGTCCCAGTCGCGCGCATCCGCGGGCACGATCCCGCGCCCGGACAGGACGGCCGCGATCTCTGCGGGCGTCGCATTGCGGCAATCGATTCCGCACGCGCCGCGGACGGCATCGCGATACGTGACGCTGCGCACCGGCGCGAGGCTGCGCACATCCGCGCAGGCGACGCGCAGCACGCGGTCGACGTCGTGCTGCATCTCGGCCATGCCGAAGTCGAGGCGATACCACTCGAGCATCGTGAACTCGGGGTTGTGCTGCCGGCCGGCCTCGCCGTCGCGGAACACGGGGCAGACCTGGTAGCAGTCCCCGAAACCCGCCGCGAGCAGGCGCTTCATCGCGTACTCCGGCGAAGTCTGGAGGAATCGGCGCGCCCCTCCCGCGAGCGACGCCGCCACGGACTCGATGCGCGGGTCGCACACCGCGGCGACCGAGAGCACGGGCGTCTGCACCTCTCGCACGTCCTGCGCGGCGAAGTATGCGCGCACGCGCGCGAGCATGGCCGAGCGACCGTGCAGGATCTCCAGTGCCGCGGTGGGCGCCCAGGCGACGTCACTCATCGCGAACTCGCGATCGGCTCGCCGACGCGCACGCTGCGCCCCGCGGCGATGCCCTCGTGGAGCACCGGTCCCCGCGGCGGCAGCAGCACGACCACGGTCGAGCCCATGTTGAACCAGCCGAGCTCCGCGCCGCGGTCGAGCGCGATGATCGGGTCGAGGCACGGCAGGTCGCGGGGCTTGCGCGAGCCGACGGCGCGCACGCGACCGGCCCAGGCAAGGCTCATGCTGCCGACGAAGAGCGCGCCGATCAGCACGACCGCGAGCGGACCGGACGCGGTGTCGAAGACGCAGGCGATGCGCTCGTTGCGCGTGAACAGTCCCGGCACGCTGTCCGCCGTCGTCGCATTCACGCTGAACAGGTCGCCGGGGACGAAGCGCGCGATCCTCAGCGTGCCTGCCATCGGCATGTGCACCCGGTGATAGTTGTGGGGCGCGAGGTAGACGGTCGCGAACGCGCCACCCTGGAATTCCGCCGCGAGTGCCGCGTCGCCGCCGAGGAGGGCCGTCGCGGAGTAACCGATGCCCTTGGCCTGCAGCAGCGTGTCGCCCGCGACGGGGCCGGCCTGGCTCACGATGCCGTCGGCCGGGCAGAGTGCGGCGCCCGGCCCGGCATCGAAGCTGCGCGCGCCGGCGCGCAGCCGGCGCGTGAAGAAGTCGTTGAAGCTCTCGTACCGGTCCGCCGAAGGCTGCGCTGCCTCGGCGAGGTCGACTGCGTAACGGGACAGGAAGGCCCGGATCAGCGCGGTACGCACGAGGCCGACCCGCGACGCCGCGATCCAGCCGACGATGCGGGACAGCGCATGCTGCGGCAGCAGGTACTGCATGCCAATGAACAGGCGGTCGCCGAGGTTAGAGTCGCCCACCCCCGTCATCCCGCCGAGACGATGCGACGGTAGTCGCGGGCGATCGTCGCCGCGTCGTGCGGCGTGTTGAAGAGGGCGACGACGCGCGCGCGCGGGTCCACCAGGAAGATGGCCGCCGAATGATCCACCGCATAGTCGCCGTCCGCATCCGCAGCACTGACGAAGACTGCGACGCCGAGGTCCCGGGCCAGTGCCTCAAGCCTGTCGGGAGCCCCGGTGACCCCCGTGAATGCCGGGTCGAAATGCGCGACGTAGCGTGCGAGGACGGACGGGGTATCGCGGGCGGGATCGACGCTGACGAGCGCGACCCCGGGCCGCTCGCCCGCGGGCAGGTCGGCGAGCGAGCGGCGCACGGCGGCGAGCGTCGCAAGTGTCGTCGGGCAGATGTCGGGGCAATTCACGAAGCCGAAGAACAGGAACGTCCATCGGCCGCGCAGCCGGGCAGGATCGAATGCGGCGCCGAGCTGGTCCACGAGCGCGAATTGCGGCAGCGGTCGAGGCGCCTGGTACAGGGTCGCATGCTCGAGCGTTGCCACGGCGGAATCGCGCTCGCGGATGTACCGGTGCGCGACCGCACCGGCGAGGATGCCGGCCACGACGACGGCGGCGACGAGGATGCGACTCATGCGCTGCGATTATTCCACGGCCGGGCGCGGGGCGTGCGCCGCCGGGTAGACTCGCGGCGATGACCCGGAAGCTTCGCAGGGACCGGCCCGGCTCGCAGGTCGGCACGCTGCTCGACCGGTCGGCGGCCCGCCTCGCGAAGGCGAGGCTGCACTACGGTCACGGAACGTCGAATGCGCGCGACGACGCGGCCGCGATCGTCTTCCATGCGCTGGGGCTCGCCCACGACTCGGCGCCCGCGAGCTACGGGCTGCGCGTGTCCGCTCGCGATGCCGCCCGCGTCGAAGCACTCATCGCGCGGCGCATTGAGGAACGCCTGCCCTCCGCCTACCTGACCGGCGTCAGCTGGTTCGCGGGTCACGAGATCCGGGTGACGCCGGACGTGCTGGTTCCCCGGTCTCCGATCGCCGAGCTGTGCACCGCCGGCTTCGCGCCCTGGATCGATCGGGCGCGCGTGCGACGCGTGCTCGACATCGGCACCGGGTCCGGCTGCATCGCCATCGCGGCGGCTCATGCCCTGCCGCGCGCGCGCGTGGACGCGAGCGACGTATCGGGGGCCGCGCGGGCGGTCGCCCGCGACAACGTGAAGCGCCACGGCCTCGGCCGGCGCGTGCGCGTCGTCGCCGCCGACGTGTATGACGGACTCGGGGGCCGGCGCTACGATATCGTGGTGAGCAACCCCCCGTATGTCGCGGATGCCGAGATGCGCCGGCTGCCGCGCGAGCATCGTGCCGAGCCCGCGACTTCGCTGCGCGCAGCGCGCGGCGGACTCGCCGTCATCGAGCGCATCATCGCGGGCGCGGGGCGCCACCTGACCCGGCAGGGCATCCTCGTCGTCGAGGCCGGCAATTCCGCGAGCCGCGTCCGCAGGCGGTACCGGGACCTTCCGCTCGTGTGGCTCGAGTTCGAGCGCGGCATTGCCGAGGTGTTCCTCCTGCGCGCCACGGATCTGCCGGGGTAGGGCGGCGATGTCCGGCAACACGATCGGGCGCTCCTTCTGCGTCACGACTTTCGGCGAAAGCCACGGCCCCGCGATCGGCGCCGTCGTCGACGGCTGCCCGCCGGGACTCGAGCTCGCGGAATCCGACATCCAGGCCGACCTCGAGCCGCGGCGCACGGGCACCTCGCAGTTCACGAGCCAGCGCCAGGAGCCGGACGCGGTGCGCATCCTGTCGGGCGTCTTCGAGGGGCGCACGACCGGCACGGCGATCGGCCTCCTCGTCGACAACGTGGACGCGCGCGGGCGCGATTACGAGAAGATCAAGGATCGCTTCCGCCCAGGGCACGCGGACTACGCGTACCAGCAGAAATACGGCCTCCGAGATTACCGCGGCGGCGGCCGGGCGTCCGCGCGAATCACCGTGGCGACAGTCGCGGCGGCTGCCATCGCGCGCAAGTGGCTGCGCGAGCGTCTCGGCCTGACCGTCGCGGGCTACCTGTCGCAGGTCGGGCCGTACCGGCTCGCTTGCGTCGATTCCGCTGCCGCGCGGAGCAATCCCTTCCACTGCGCGGACCCGGAGAAGGTTCCGCTGCTCGAGTCGCTCATCCGGGACCTGCGGCGCGACGGCGATTCCGTCGGTGCTCGGGTCACCGTCACCGCGACCCGCGTGCCGCCCGGCCTCGGCGAGCCGATGTTCGACCGGCTCGACGCCGACATCGCCTTCGCGATGATGGGCATCAACGCCGCGAAGGCGGTGGAGATCGGCGACGGTGTCGCCGTCGCCGGTCAGCGCGGCACGGAGCACCGCGACGAACTCACCCCGCAGGGCTTTGCGTCCAACCACGGCGGCGGGACGCTGGGCGGCATCACGTCGGGCCAGGATCTCGTCGTGCACGTCTCCTTCAAACCGACGTCGAGCATCCCGACGCCGGGGTGGACCATCGACGTGTCGGGTCAGTCCGCCGAGGTCGCGACGACCGGGCGTCATGATCCCTGCGTCGGCCTGCGCGCCGTGCCGATCGTCGAAGCGATGCTGCTCCTCGTGCTGATGGATCACGTGCTGCGGCACCGCGCCCAGTGCGCGGACGTGGCCTCGGCAACCCCCGACATCACGCGCTGAGTGCCTGCGAATCAACGCATTGCGGCATGCGGCCCACACAGGTCCAGGGCCCCACAATGCGTGACGCGGTCCAAGATTTTGGTAAATACGGCGTGTAAGCTATAGTCCCAAAGGATCAGGGACTTGTGATCGGTTTCACACCCAATTCGCAAGCTCGCAGCCACATTCCGGGGGCTGCGGCCTTGGGGAGTCACGATGAGCGGTAAATTGCGCGTCCTAATTTCGGCGATGCTGCTGACGCCGGCGGCGGCCCTCGGCCTCGGTCTCGGCGAGATTCGCCTGAATTCGTCGCTCAATGAGCCGCTCTCCGCCGAAATCGACCTGGTCGCCGCGACGTCCGAGGAGTTGTCGACGCTCAGCGCCGCCCTCGCATCACCGGAAGTCTTCTCGCGCTATGGTCTCGATCGCCCGGCGTTCCTGAGCTCGCTGGAGTTCGCCGTCGGCCGCGGCCGGGACGGACGCGCCGTGCTGCTCGTGCGTTCGCGGGATGCCATCAGCGAGCCGTTCGTCTCGTTCCTGGTCGACGTGAACTGGCCCCGCGGCCGCCTGCTGCGCGAGTACACGGTCCTGCTCGACCCGCCTGCGATGCTCTCGGCCGGGGAGACACCGGCCCAGGCGCCGCTCGCGACACCGACCACCGCGCCGCCGCCACAGCCGCAGGCTGCGCCGCCGGCGCCCGCGCCTGCACCGGCCGAGGCTCCCGTCGAGGCACCCGCGGCGGCTACCCCGCCCGCGCAGCCCGCGAGTGCCGGATCGACCTACGAAGTCTCGCGCGGCGACACGCTGTACGGGATTGCCGGCAGCCTGGGGGCCGGAGACCGCGACGCGATCCAGCGCACGATGATCGCCCTGTTCCGCGCGAACCCGGAGGCTTTCAACGGCAGCATCCACCAGCTGCGCGCCGGTGCGATCCTGCGCGTGCCGTCGTCCGACGAGATGACACGTGTCTCGACCGCCGAAGCGGCGAGTGAAGTCAGTCGGCAGAACGCAGCCTGGCGGGCAGCGGGCGGCGCCCAGGACGCAGGTCGCCTGAAGCTCGTCACGCCCCCGGAAGGGGAGGCAGAGGGCACTGCGGCGCCGCCGTCGAGCGGCCGCGTCGAGTCGCAGATCGATGCGCTCGAACAGGACATCACCGAGCAGAAGCGGCTGCTGGAGCTGCAGAACCAGGAACTCGCAGACCTGCAGAAGAAGCTCGCGGACGCGCGGTCCGAAGAGGCGCGGGCAGCCGCGCCGCCGGCGCCGGCGCCGGCCGAACCCGAAGCGCCCGCGGGCGAGGCTCCCGTCGCGCCCGAGGACGACATCGGTGCGCCGGCCGAGCCGCCGCCTCCCGCAGCCGCGCCCGCGCAGCCCAAGCCGAAGCCCAGGCGGGCAGCAGCTCCTGCGGCAGACACGGGCCCCTCGTTCCTCGACACGCTGACTGACAACTGGGTGATGCTGCTCGGTGCGGCGGCCCTGCTGATCCTGGGCCTCCTCGGCTTCAACTTCTACCGCCGGCGCCGCGACGAGGACGTCAGCGGCGCACTCAAGGGCTTCGACGTGCCCGCCACCGCGCCGGTACCGACGGAGACCATGCGGCTGCGCGCGCTGGCCACCGGCGATTCGACGGCCGAGATGCCGCGCCCCGCGAGTTTCGACGAAGTGGACGAGGACACGGACATCATCGTCGAGGAACGGCCGATCGCCCGCCCGAAGACCGAAGCGCGCCCCGCCCCGGGACACGACGAGACGATCAGCAGCGAAGCGGCGCTCAACCTCGACCAGGCCGATCCTCTCGCGGAAGCCGACTTCCACATGGCTTACGGCCTCTACGACCAGGCCGTCGACCTCGTGCGCATGGCCCTGCAGAAGGAGCCGGAGCGCAACGACCTCAAGCTCAAGCTCGCCGAGATCCATTTCGTCGCCGGCGACACGAGCCAGTTCCTGACCGTGGCGCGCGAGCTGAAGAGGCAGGTCGGCGCAGGCGCGGACTGGGACCGCATCGTGATCATGGGACGCCAGCTCGCGCCGGACGAGCCGATCTTCGCGGGCGCGGTACAGGACGCCGGCGTCGACCTCTCGCTCGAGGGCGGCGACAACCTCGTCGACCTCGACCTGCTCTCGGCCCCGGACGGCGACGAGGGCCTCGACCTCGACCTCGGCAAGGTGGCGGCCGCGTCCGCCGATGCCGAGGAGACCGGCGAGAACACCGCGCTCGAATTCGACATCGGCGACGGCTCGATATCGCTGGGCACGACACAGGACATCGGCGGCCGGGAAGGCGGCGGCACGGTCGAAATGCCGACATTGGAGCTGCCGTCCTCCGAAACCCCGACCGTCGAGTCGCCGGCCCTGAAAGCGACCCAGCCCGCGCGCGACCGCATGCAGCCCCCGACGCCGGACTCGACAGCCGAGATGGCGATCGACGACCTGGGGCTCGACCTCGGCGACCTCGACAATCTGCCGGACATCGACGACGCCACCGCACTCGCGACCGGACTGCATGACCACCTCACGCAGATCGCGGAGCGCAGCGATGCGACCGCGGTGCTGCAGCGCGACGGCGACGACGGCACGGCCCTGATGCCTCGTGACGGCGGGGCGACCGCGGTCCTGCCGAAGGTCGACTTCGGCGACATCGACCTCGACATCGGCGTGCCCGACGCGGACGACGAGTCGCCGACGGCCCGCGACACGCTGAAGACCGAGCAGATGCCGCAGCTTTCGCAGCTCGAGCCCGTGACGATGAGCGAAGTCGGTACCAAGCTCGACCTCGCGCGCGCGTACATGGACATGGGCGATCCTGACGGCGCGCGCAACATCCTGCAGGAGGTGCTCGCCGAGGGCAGTGCCTCGCAGAAGCAGGAAGCCCGGCGCCTGATCGATACCCTGCCGGGGGCGTGAGCAAGACCGGGCCGACGCGCCGGCTCGCCGTCGGCATCGAATACGACGGCACGCGCTTCGCCGGCTGGCAGCAGCAGCCTGGCCTGCTGACGGTCCAGGACGCCATGCAGAAGGCGCTCTCGAACGTCGCCGACCATCCGGTCACCGTTACCGCGGCCGGTCGCACCGACGCCGGCGTGCATGCCTGTGCGCAGGTCGCGCACTTCGACACCCAGGCCGTGCGGCCGATTCGCGGCTGGGTGCTGGGTGCCAACAGCCACCTGCCGCCGGACGTGTCGATCCACTGGGGCATGGAGGTCGACAGGACCTTCCACGCGCGCCACACCGCGCAGGGGCGCAGCTACCGGTACTGCATGCTGCGGCAGGGGACCCGCCCCGCCATCCTGCGCGACCGCGTGTGCTGGATCCGCTCGCCGCTCGACGTGGAGGCGATGCACGAGGCCGCGCAGGCGCTGGTCGGCGAGCACGACTTCACCTCCTTCCGTGCGGTGGAATGCCAGTCGAC
>Ga0307415_100001851_pt1 | contig 10370 bp, 10 predicted proteins | sample DK1Cmetagenome_FD_204524 | JGI IMG/M metagenome (GOLD analysis project Ga0307415, IMG submission 204524) | Maize rhizosphere microbial communities from greenhouse at UC Davis, California, United States - DK15-C-2 | ecosystem: Host-associated > Plants > Roots > Rhizosphere > Soil | place: USA...
AAGCGGACGTCGATGCGATCGCCGACGGGACCCGGTGCGTCATCGGCGGTGTGATGCAGCACATCGAAGACGCCGGCATACATTCCGGGGACTCAGCGTGCGTGCTTCCGCCTTATCTGATCACGGAAGCGCAGGTCGAGGAGATGCGCCGGCACACGAGGGCCTTTGCCGAGCGGCTCGGCGTAGTAGGGCTGCTCAACGTTCAATACGCCATCAAGAACGGTGTTGTCTACGTTCTGGAAGTAAACCCCCGCGCCAGCCGTACGGTGCCATTCGTGTCGAAGACGACGGGAGTACCGCTGGCCAGCCTGGCTGCGGCCGTGATGACGGGAAAGACCCTGGACGATCTCGGGCTCCACGATGATGTGCTTCAGCCCTATGTCGCCGTAAAGGAAGCAGTGTTTCCCTTCAGCAAGCTGCAGGGCGTCGACCTGATCCTCGGCCCGGAAATGCGATCTACTGGAGAGGTCATGGGCATCGCTGACTCTTTCGGCATGGCGTTCGCCAAGGCCCAGATCTCCGCCGAGGGGGCCCTTCCGATGGAAGGAACCGTCTTTGTCACCGTGAACGATCACGACAAGGACAACCTGGTTCCCATCGCCAGGCGCTTTCACGGCCTGGGATTCCGGCTCCTGGGAACGGAAGGGACCGCCAAGTATCTCCGCGCCAGGGGCATTCCGACTGGGCGCGTGCTGAAGGTGTATGAGGGACGTCCCAACGCGATCGACCTCCTCGTCTCCGGCCAGATCCAGCTGCTCGTCAACACGCCGCTGGGCAAGTTGACGCAACAGGACGACTACGCCATTCGTCGCGCCGCGCTCCAGCATGGGGTGCCATACACCACCACCCTTTCGGCCGCATCGGCCGCATGCGACGCGATCATTGCCTTGCGGAGTCGAGCGGGCGAGGTTCGCGCCCTTCAGGAATGGCACGCACTTGCGCGCGAGATGTCGCCGGAGTGGACCGGGTGACGGCTCGGGCACCACAGTTCATCGAAGCTTTACGAGGGCGGGTAGTGGGAAAGGTACGCGATGCCGAACCGGTAGCTCGCTACTCGACCTACCGCATCGGCGGACCCGCCACCGTGCTCCTGCCCGGCAACGCCGAGGACGTCGCCATAGCGCTTCGGCTGGCCGCCGAGGCGGGAATACCCTGGTTCGTGGTTGGGCTCGGCTCGAACATCCTGCTTCCAGATGACGGCCTCGACGCGCTGGTTATCCGGCTGGGAAAGGGTCTCGATCGGGTAAGCCAACGAGAGGACAGCTGGACGATCGGCGCCGGACTCCCGGCGCCACTGGCCGCTCGGCGTACCGCCGAGGCTGGCTTCGCCGGTCTGCATATCTTCGTGGGCGTGCCTGGGACGGTGGGTGGAGGCGTGTACATGAACGCCGGCTGCCACGGTGGCGATTGGGCATCGGTGGTCGAGCGGGTGACCGTTGTTGATGCAGTAGGGCGAGACACCGTCCTGCAGCGTGCCGACATTCCATTCACCTACCGGCGCAGCGGGCTGGACGGCCGTGTCGTGCTGGACACCACGGTGCGCCTGCGCGGCGAGGATCAGAAGGTGCTGGACGAATCGATCGCGGAGATGTTCGAGTGGCGTCAACGGGGGACGCCCTTCAATCAGCCGTGCTGCGGCAGTGTGTTCAAGAACCCAGCCGGACCGAGCTGGAAGCAGGAAGGCGGTCCCAGGACAGCGGGCCAGCTCATCGAGTCGGCGGGGCTCAAGGGGTTCACCATTGGCGGTGCACAGGTCTCACCGATGCACGCCAACTACTTCGTCAACACCGGCAGCGCCACTGCCGCTGATGTCAAGCAGCTGATCGACCGCGTGCAGCGACTGGTGCGGGATCGGTTTGGTGTGACGTTGGAGCCGGAAGTGAAGCTGATTGGATCCAGGGGCGAATACCTGAACAGCGTGAACGGTGAACAGTGAACAGTGAAGCGGCGAGAACACGCTGTTCCCGTTTACCGTTTACTGTTTACAGTTCACGCCCTTAGGATCACCATGCCTGATTACTTCGTCCACGAGTCCTCGTATGTCGATGAAGGCGCCGTTATTGGCCGGGGCACCAAAATATGGCACTTCAGCCATGTGATGCCCGGAGCGGTAATCGGCGAGGGCTGCAACCTGGGCCAGAACGTGGTCGTGATGCCCGGTACGCGGCTCGGCAACAATGTAAAGGTTCAGAACAACGTGTCGATCTACGAAGGCGTGGTCCTGGAGGATGACGTCTTCTGCGGGCCCAGCTGCGTCTTCACGAACGTCGTCAATCCTCGAAGCCACGTGTCCCGTAAATCGGAGTACCGGAAGACCCTGGTACTGCGGGGTTCATCCATCGGCGCAAACGCCACAATTTTGTGCGGCATCACCCTGGGCGAGTACAGCTTTATCGGTGCGGGAGCGGTGGTCCGCAGTGACGTGCCACCGTTCGCACTGATGGTCGGGGTGCCGGCCCGGCGGGTCGGCTGGATGTGCCAGTGCGGGGTACGGCTGCATCTCCGCGACAACCACGCTGCGTGCGCTGCCTGTGGCGCCACATATAAGGAATCCGAGGGTCTGCTGCGATTGATTGACCCACCCCGGTCACTCGGCTAACTTCCTTGGCTGCCGAAGGTTCCGTGTTCTCCCCGCTCCAGGGTTTCCGGTGACCGTACCCCTGCTCGACCTGGTCGCACAGTACCAGACGGTTAAGGACGATGTGCTCGCGGCCCTGATGACAGTGATCGAGCGTCAGGGCTTTATCATGGGCCCTGAAGTGGCACGTCTCGAGGCAGAGATCGCCCGCCTTTCACACGCGAAGCATGGAATAGCGTGCGCCAGTGGTACGGATGCCCTGCTTCTCCCCCTCAAAGCTCTGAATCTGCAGCCCTGGGACGAAGTGATTACCACCCCGTTCACCTTCTTTGCGACGGCCGGCACGGTTCACAATGCAGGCGGGACCCCCGTCTTCGTTGATATCGATCCTGCGACGTTTAACATCTCGCCCGCCGCCATCGAGGCCGCAATCACCCCTCGGACCCGCGCGATCATCGTGGTCCACCTGTTTGGCCAGATGGCTGCCATGGAAACGATCGGCCCTCTGGCTGCTCGGCACGATTTGGCGTTAATCGAGGACGGGGCACAGTCGATCGGGGCACGGCGGAAGATCGGCGGCACCTGGCGCATGTCGGGCGAGCTCGGCTCCGTGGGGACTCTCTCGTTCTTCCCCACCAAGAATCTGGGCGCCTGGGGGGATGCCGGGCTGATGGTCACGCAAGATGATGCACTAGCCGAAAGGCTAGCCAAGCTCAGGCTGCACGGTGGATCGAGGCAGTATTACCACGACGAGGTGGGCACGAACAGCCGAATGGATACGCTTCAGGCCGCGGTGCTGCTGGCGAAGCTGCCCTATCTTGCCGGCTGGACCGAGGCCCGTAGGAGCAACGCCACACGTTACACGGCCGCCTTCACGGGACACTCGGATATCTGCCCCCCCCGGGTGGACCCCGCAAACGATCACATCTTCCATCAATACACCATTCAAGTCCCCCGCCGGGATGAGCTTCAGGGCCATCTCAAGGCCGAGGGGATAGGTCACGCGGTGTACTATCCGCTGGCCCTTCACTTGCAACCGTGCTTTTCGCCCCTGGGCTACAAGGCCGGCAGCCTGCCGGTGGCCGAGGCCGCGATGCGATCGGTATTGTCCCTGCCGATCTATCCGGAGTTGAAGCAGGAGCAGCAGGACAGAGTCATCGAGACCGTCACATCCTTTTATGGATGAACCGAGCCGCATGAGTGTCGCGCAGGACCTGATCAGCAAAGCCGAACGCCGGCAGATCCTCTTCGGAATTGTTGGGTTGGGGTATGTCGGCTTGCCCCTGGCGGTCGAGCTCGCGCGCGCCGGCTACCGGGTGCTGGGCTTCGATGTAAATCCCGATGTCGTTGAGGGGCTGAACGAGGGACATTCGCACGTCAAAGACGTCACGGAAGCTCAGCTTCAGAAGGCGATGGAATGCGGCCGCTTCAGCGCGACGACTGATATGGCACGGCTGGCGGAGACCGATGCCATTTCCATCTGCGTGCCCACACCGCTCTCGAAATTTAAAGACCCCGACGTCAGCTACATCGTCGCTGCCACCGAGGCGGTGAAGAAGCACCTCCGGCGCGGGCAAGCGATCGTGCTCGAAAGCACGACGTACCCGGGCACCACCCGTGAAATACTCCTCCCGGCACTGGAGAGCACCGGCCTCACCGTGGGCCAGGACTTCTTTCTCGCCTTCAGTCCCGAGCGAGTGGATCCTGGAAATCCCGAGTATGGCACCCGGAACACTCCGAAAGTCGTCGGCGGGATCACGGCCGATTGCCAAAGAGTCGCGGTGGCACTCTACCAGCCAGCTATCGACACGCTGGTGCCGGTGTCCACCACGGAAGCGGCAGAGCTGGTCAAGCTGCTGGAGAACACCTTCCGCAGCGTGAATATCGGCCTGGTCAACGAGATGGCAATCGTCTGCGACAAGTTGGGAGTGAATGTCTGGGAAGTCATCGAGGCCGCCGCTACCAAGCCGTTCGGCTTCATGAAGTTTCTGCCTGGACCAGGGTTGGGTGGCCACTGTATCCCGATCGATCCGCATTATCTCGCGTGGAAGATGCGCGGCCTCAATTACAAGACCCGGTTCATCGATCTCGCGGGCGAGCTCAACACCGAGATGCCTCTCTTCTGGGTGCGGAAGCTTTCCGAGGCACTCAATAGCCAGGGCAAGGCCGTTCAGGGCGCTTCCGTCCTGGTGCTGGGTGTCGCCTACAAGCGTGACATCGAGGACATACGTGAAAGCCCCGCGCTCGACATCATCCGGCTGCTCGAAGGACAGGGCGCGAAGGTCACCTACTTCGACCCGCACGTGCCGCGATTTCGCGAAGACGGGCACGAGTTCCGGTCAGTGGAGCTGACGCCTGAGCGTGTTGCCGCGGTAGACTGCGTCATGGTCGTGACCGATCATTCATCAGTCGACTACCGGATGATCAAACGCAACGCCAAGCTGGTAGTCGACACACGCAACGCAATCCCGAAAGAGGCTTGATATGCACGTGGCGGTGATCGGTAGCGGATACGTTGGCCTGGTAGCCGGAGCATGTTTCGCCGAGACCGGCAATGATGTGGTGTGCGTGGATGTCGATGCGGACAAAATCGCCCGCCTCCAGCGGAACGAGGTGCCGATCTACGAGCCTGGTTTGGAGCCGATGGTCAGGCGCAACCAGGAGGAGGGGCGCCTCACGTTCACGACCGACATTGGGTCAGCGATCCGGAGCTCGCGCGTCATCTTCATCGCCGTGGGAACACCACCGGGAGAAGACGGATCAGCCGATTTGAAGCACGTGCTCGCTGTGGCTAAACAGGTCGGCCACCACATGAACGAGCCGAAGATCGTGGTGACCAAATCCACCGTACCGGTGGGAACAGCCGAAAAGGTGCGAGCTGCGGTGAAGGCGGAAACCGATGTGCCGTTCGCTGTCTGCTCCAACCCCGAGTTCCTCAAGGAAGGCGCAGCGATCGAAGATTTCATGAAGCCGGACCGCGTGGTTGTAGGCGTGGACAACGAGGAGGCCAAGGAAGTCCTCGGTGAGCTGTATGCCCCCTTTACGCGTCAGGGCGGCAACCGTGTGCTCTTCATGGACATCGCGTCCGCCGAGGTGACCAAGTACGCCGCCAACGCCATGTTGGCCACCCGCATTTCATTCATGAACCAGATCGCGCTGTTTTGCGAGCTGGTTGGCGCTGACGTCAACCACGTGCGGCTGGGGATCGGCTCAGATCAGCGGATCGGTCGGGCCTTTTTATATCCCGGTCCGGGCTACGGTGGCTCCTGCTTCCCGAAGGACGTCAAGGCATTGATACGCACCTCCGACGATCTGGGTTTGTCGCTGGATGTGCTGAAGGCAGTCGAGGAAGTCAACGAGTGCCAGAAGCTGGTCGTGCTCCAGAAGACATTGCGCTATGTCGGGCAGGACCTGACCGGAAAGATCATCGGTCTGTGGGGATTGGCGTTCAAGGCCGAGACCGACGATATGCGCGAGAGTCCTACCATACCGCTGATCGAAGGGCTGCTCGCCGCCGGGGCCCGGGTGCAGACACACGATCCGAAGGCCACCGACTCGGCACGGACCATCTTTGGCGATCGCGTCATGTATGCCGCCGATCCCTATAGCGCTGCGCATGGTGCCGACGCTCTGATCGTCATGACTGAGTGGCTGGTGTACCGGAACCCCGACTTCGAGCGAGTCCAAAAGCTGGTGCGCCGGCCGCTGCTCATAGATGGACGGAACCTGTACGATCCGGACCGAATGGCCGCACTGGGCTTCGAATATCATGGGATAGGCCGGGCCAGCAGGTGAGCCGGGTGCTGGTGACCGGTGCGGCCGGCTTTATCGGCTCTCATCTCGTTGAGGCGCTGACAGCTCAGGGGAGCGAGGTCACCGGGGTAGATAACTTCGATGCCTTCTACCCCCGTGCCATGAAGGAGAGGAACCTGGCGGAGGTGGCTTCCCGGTCCGGGTTTTCCTTTCATGAGCAGGACATGCTGGACGTCCGGGCGCTGCGCGCACTCCTCACCCCTGAAACGGTGATCGTTCATCTCGCTGCCAAAGCGGGAGTACGCCCATCACTCGCGGACCCGGTCGGCTACGCTCGGGCGAACGTCACCGGCACGGCGGCGGTGCTCGAGGCCGCCCGACAAGCCGGCGTGAGCCGGATCGTCTTCGGCTCGTCCTCTTCGGTGTACGGCGACAGCACTCCGGCGCCTTTCAGAGAAGACGCGGTTGCGATCGTACCCGTGTCGCCCTACGCGGCAACGAAGCGTGCCGGAGAGCTGTTTCTCAGTGCCGTGGCTCCGATCTATGGCTTCAGGGCGGCATCACTCCGCTTTTTCACGGTGTATGGACCGCGCCAACGCCCCGATCTGGCGATTCACTCGTTTGCGCGAAGGATGGTGGCCGGGGAAACACTGACGCTCTTCGGAGATGGCACCCAGGCGCGCGACTATACCTACTGCGATGATATCATTGCCGGCGTCGTCGCAGCGATCGACTGGACAGCCACAGCGACCATGGGGAACGAGATCTTCAATCTAGGGGGAAATCGTTCGATCCCGACCGAAGCCATGGTCGCCGAGATTGCCCGGGCCTTACGAATCGAGCCACGGATAGAGTGGGCTCCCATGCAACCGGGTGACGTCCAGCAGACCGCGGCCGATCTCACGAAATCCGGCGCAGTGCTCGGATATGCGCCGAAGACGCCTTTTCCTGAGGGCATTCGCCGGTTCATCCGATGGTTTCGGGAGGCCTATGGCCGTTCAGACTGAGCTCCTGCTGGCTCGGGCCCGGGAGCGATTTGTCGTGCAGGACTACTACGGGGCCGTACACCTGCTCGAGTCGGTGGTCGATTCTGGACGAGCATTCGCCGACGTGCACCACCTGCTCGGCGTGTCACTCTCCTTGCTCGGACAGAGCGACCGTGCGCTGGACGAGCTGGGGCGCGCTTTGGAGCTCAACCCCAGGTATGTCGAGGCGCTGATTCACCAGGGCCTGGTGCTGAATGAGTTAGGGCGGACCGATGAAGCACAGGAGGCATTCGGCCGAGCCTCGGAGCAACTGTCGAGGCCGACAGCCGGACTACCGACACCAGTTGCAGCCCAGATCGCCAACCGCCATGCGGAGCTCGGGGAAACGTATGCGGCTGCCGGCGCAGTGAACCAGGCCATCGAGCAGTACGAAGCTGCGCTCGAGCTGGGCCCCGAATTTCACGATCTCCGGTACCGCATGGGCCGGCTGCTCCTGGAAGCGGGCCGCCCGCTGGACGCCAGGGAGGTGCTGGAGGAAGTGGTCCGCGCCAAGCCCAACTTCGTTGATGCTGAGGCGGCGCTGGGACTGGCTCACTATCTGTCGGGCGATGCCGGGGGTGCGCGATCGGTGTGGGAGGCTTGTCTGGCTCGCCGTCCGGAGAACGCGAGAGTCGAAGCCTACCTGGCGATGCTGGAGCGGGCGGGTCAGTGAAACTGTGTGGCGGTACGCAGGCAACGTTGGTCCTCTGTGTAGCAGCGTGCGGGGGTGCCGGAGATCGCGAGCGGTTGGGCGATCGGGCGTACGGAGAGGGCCGGTATGCGCAGGCACTCATCGAGTACCAGCAGGTGCTCGCGGATGATCCCGATGCGCGCATCTGGGCCAAGGCCGGTGCAGCGGCGCTCCGCACCAGCAATCTGGAAGTCGCCTCCGATGCGTACCTCAGGCTCGCCGCCGAAGATCCCACTCGGGCCGAGGAGGCTGCCGAAGGCCTGGAGGCCGTCGCCCGGGCAGCTGAACGGGCCGGCGACTCAAAGCGCCTTCAGGCAGCAGTGGTGGGAATGGGAGCTATTGCGCCCGATCGCTCCACCGGCCGCTATGCCCTCGAGCTGATTCGGCGGCCGGGCGCCGAAGCGACCGACCTGGTGGCTGTGCTGCCGGGCGCCATCGCCGTGGCTCCCGATCCCGAAACCGTCGATTCGCTCCTGGTCGTCTACGGCAATGCCCTGCGTGAGACGAGCGGGTGTGCTGAAGCATTAGGTGCGTACCAGGCGGGCCTGCGCCGGACTAAGCTGGCGTCATTGCGCGGACGCGCCGAGGAAGGTGTCGCGGCGTGCTCGCTGTGGATGGGCCTTCGCTCGGAGGCGATGGGTGAGCCCGACAATGCCGCGCTTTGGTTTGCGGCCGCCATCCGAATCGATTCCAGCACGACGGTGGGTCGGCGGGCGCTGGTCGGCTACGGTGATGCGCGGGTTCGTCTGGGTGACACTCTTGGAGGTGCGTTGGCATTTCAATCTGTTGTTTCGGATGGAATTCAATCCGACTCTATTCAGCTGATGGCACTCGACCGCCTCGAGAACCTGCGCGCGTCGGCTGCCTTCGACACCGCCCAGATCATACTCCGATGAGGTCCTGCCTGTGGATCATGGCGGCCGTGTTCGCGGCGACGGCATGTGGTGGCGGCCGCCGCGTGTCCGATCCTACCGTTGCGCCGGCGGCCCGCACCGGGCAACTGGAGAGCGCGACGCCTCAGATGGTCGATTCATTGTGGAGCCAGGCCGAGTGGTCCGTCCGGCATGGAAAGTGGGGAGACGCCGAAAAGCTGCTCGAGCGAGTGCTGCTCGAGTTCCGGCCGGGCGATCCACGGATCCCGCAGGCGCACTTCTGGATTGGTGAGGCGTACTTCGCACGAGGCCGGCAACTCGAGGCAGCCAGAGAATTCCGCAAGACGTCCGACGATACGCCGAATCATCCGATTGCACCGGAAGCGCTCCTCCGCGTCGGTGACGTCTATGCCGACCTCTGGCGCCGCCCGGAACTGGATCCAACCTATGGCCAGACGGCGCTCGCGACGTACCAGGAGCTGCTCAACCGCTACCCCGCCAGCAATGCCGCCAAGCGGGCGCAGCTCCAGATCAACGAGCTGAACGAGCGCTTTGCCTTCAAGACGTATCGCGCCGGACTGTTCTACTATCGCCTAAAGGCGTACGACTCGGCCATCCTCTATTTCAAGGATCTGATCGCCAACTACCCGAAGGCAGCGGTCGCGCCTGATGCTCTGGTCAAGCTGGTGCAGGCGTACAAGACCTTGGGTTACCGAGAGGATGTTCAGGAAACCTGCGATTACATCCGGCGGTTCCATCCCAAAGCGCAGGGAGCAGGGGAGGTCTGTCCCACGCCCACCGGCGCTTGAGCGGATCCATGGTCGGCCTCTTCGGAGGGTCCTTCGATCCCGTGCATCACGGACACCTCATTGTCGGACAAGTCGCGGCCGAAAAGCTCAAGCTGGATTCGCTCCGTTTCGTCCCGGCACGGGAGCAGCCTTTCAAGACCGGCCGTCACCGAACCTCATCCGAACATCGCGCCGCCATGCTCTCGCTCGCTGTGCGCGGAGTGCCTGGCTTCAGCGTTGAGACCAGCGAGCTCACCCGGCCGGCGCCCTCCTACACGGTCGATACCCTGCGCCAGCTACGGGACCGCGAGGCGGGAGTCGAGTTCGTACTGCTCCTCGGTGCCGATGCAGCCGTGGACCTTCCCGCCTGGAAGGAAGCGCGCCAGGTCATGGAGCTGGCGAAAATCTTTGTGTTCCAGCGCCCCGGAACTCCAGTTCCTGCCCTCTCCTGGATAACCGGGACGGTAGAGGTTCCCGCGATCGATATCTCGGCAACCGGTATTCGTCGCCGGGTTCGTGAGGGACGGTCAATCCGCTACTGGGTCCCGGACAGCGTGGCAGAGTACATCGCGGCGCACCGGTTATATTTGGACCCAGAATGATCAAGACATTGATGACCTCGGTCTTCGGCACCCGATTCGACCGAGAGCGTAAGCGTATTCA
>Ga0307415_100001852_pt1 | contig 10366 bp, 12 predicted proteins | sample DK1Cmetagenome_FD_204524 | JGI IMG/M metagenome (GOLD analysis project Ga0307415, IMG submission 204524) | Maize rhizosphere microbial communities from greenhouse at UC Davis, California, United States - DK15-C-2 | ecosystem: Host-associated > Plants > Roots > Rhizosphere > Soil | place: USA...
CACGCCCGCCGCTGCCGCTACCGCCCAGTCGATGGACGGTGGCTTGGCCGCCCAGGAGTCCAGCAGGGCGTACTCGGCCTGGGTGTTGCGGCCGCGGCCGAACACCTCGTCCCCCACCGCGACGCCGCTGACCCCGTCGCCGACCTCGTCGACCACGCCGGCGGCGTCGGAGCCCAGGTACCCGGTGCCGGCCATGGGCTTGTCACCGGCCAACGCACCGGACATGGTCTTCCAGTCGATCGGGTTCACGCTGGCCGCCCGCACCACGATCCGGATCTGCCCAGGGCCCGGGTGGGGATCAGGAGCCTCGGCCCACTCCAGGACCTCCGGGCCCCCGTAGGTCCTGAACTGTAATGCTCGCATCCGCCACTCCTCCCGCACGGGCGGTCAGCCGCCCCTTCCAGGGATCAGCAGCCCAGCCAGCGAGCCCAGGTGCGCCCCGACCGACCCGGGGCAGTTCGTTCCCCGAATGATGCCACGCTCCTGGGAAGACGAAGTCGGGACTACAGCGCAGTGCCGTTTCAAGGTGCACAACTCCGGTCAGACCGCGGCCGGACTTCCCTCCACCTTCCCTCCGCCCGACGCTGGACCGCACGGGAGAGGGCGGAACAGGCGGGGACACCAAGTGACGGTCGAAGCAGTCGTCAGGTCATTTATGCACGTCACGAGCGGTTATCAAGGCCGCGTGGGGACGGGAGGGGACCCACAAGGCGACGGCGGTGCGACCTGTAAAATCGCCGGCATTGCCTACACAGGTTCGAATCCTGTCCCTGCCACATCGCTTCATGCTCCGGCCGGTGACCCGGTCGCCCACCTGGTCTATGACGTCAGCCGCTGAGGCCGGCGCCGTCAGCTGTTCGTGGAGTCGCTCCGACTAGGCCAGCCCGAACAGGGCCGCGTCGGGACCCGGGATCCAGTGGTCCGGCGGGGACTCCAGCCAGCGCTCCTGGCGGGCGAGCTCGTCGACGCCGGCGTGCAGGGCGTCCAGGCCGGGGTGCCGCAGGTCGCGACCGTGGACCATGGTCCACGGGTACAGCGGCACCGGCTCGGTGAGCGGCCGCACCAGCACGCCCGGGGCGAGCGGCCGCTCCAGCAGGGTCAGGATCGGCAGCCCCTCGGCGCGTAGGTGCCGCACCGTCTCCTCGAGCCCCTCGGCGTGCAGGTGGGCCGGGGACGGCTCGGCGCCGAAGGCGGCCAGCAGGCGTGTCCCGAGGTCGACCCACTCGGGGGCGTGCTCGTTGCCGACGCTGGCGTCCACGCGGGTGCCGCGCAGCGCCTCCATGGGGACGGCGTCAAGGGCGGCCAGCGGGTGCTCGTCGGGCAGCAGCAGCGCCAGCGGCTCCAGCCGGACCGGCCGGCGGGCGAGCCGGCCGGGGAACGGCCGGCCGAGCCCTTCGCTGCGGCCGAAGGCGACGTCCAGCCGCCCGGCGAGCAGCAGCTCGAGGGCTGCGCCGAAGCCGCCGTGGAAGCGGGCGACCAGCTCGACGCGCGGCGCGCGCCGGCGGGCGGCCTCCAGCACCCGCGCCGGGGTGTGCCCCTCGGCGAGCAGGTCGGCCAACAGCGGGCGGCCGCCGTCGAAGCCCTGGACCTCGCGGACGGTCTGGTCGTGGAGGGCGAGCAGCTCGCGGGCGCGCAGCAACAGGCGCTCGCCGTCGGGGGTGAGCGCGACCCGGCGGGTGGTACGGGTGAACAGGCGGGCGCCGAGCTGCCGCTCCAGCCGGGCGATGTCGCGGCTGAGCGCCTGCTGCGCCAGGTACAGCCGCGCGGCGGCCCGGGTGAAGTGCAACTCCTCGGCGACCGCCACGAAGTGGCGCAGCAGCCGCAGGTCGAGCTCGCCCACCATATTGACACTCTAGCCGCGTGAATCGACGGCGAACAGGTGTTGGACGGCGCGCCGCGGCCGCGGGAGGCTGGGATGGCCCGTTCCGCCCCCACCGCGAGGCGCGCACCATGCTCAGGACCGCTCCGCCACCGTCGACGCTGCCATCCCTCCAGCGACGCACCATGCGGGTCCTGGTCGCCGCGCAGCTCCTCGGCGCCTGCGGCCTGGCCGCCGGCGGCACGGCCGGCGCGCTCCTGGCCGAGCACCTCACCGGCACCGCCGCGGCCGCGGGGCTGCCGTTGTCGCTGCTGGTCCTCGGCTCGGGCGTCGGCGCGGTGGCCGTCACGCGGGTCATGAGCGGCGCCGGGCGGCGGGTCGGGCTGGCCGCCGCCTACCTTGCCGGCGCCACCGGCGCCGCGCTGGCGGTGGCCGCGGCCGGGTGGGGGAGCTGGCCGCTGCTGCTGGCCGGCTGCCTGCTGCTGGGCGGTGGCAACGCCGCCGTCATGCTGGCGCGCTACGCCGCCGCCGACCTCAGCAGCAACCGCGGACGGTCGATGAGCACGGTGGTGACCGCGGCCAGCGTCGGCGCCGTCGCCGGCCCCAATCTCCTCGGCCCCACCGGCGCCCTCGCCGACGCCGTCGGGCTGCCGGCGCCGGCCGGGCTGTTCCTGGTGGCGATCCCAGCGTTCCTGGGCGCCGCGCTGGTGCTGCTGGCGTTCCTGCGGCCCGACCCGCTGCAGGTGGCGCGGGCCGCGGCGCCGCCGGCCGGGCAGCCCGCCCCGGCGGGCGGTCGGCGGGGGGAGCTCGCCGTCCTGCTCGGCGACCGCCACATCCGCCTGGCGCTGCTGGTGCTGGCCATGGCCAACCTCGCCATGGTCGGGGTGATGGCGGTGGCGCCGGTGCACCTGCACGACCATGGCGCCGGCATGGGCGCGATCGGGCTGATCGTCAGCGCCCACATCGCCGCGATGTACCTGCCCTCGCCGCTCAGCGGCTGGCTCGTCGACCGGTTCGGCGCCCGCATGGTGTCCGCCACGGGCGCGCTGCTGCTGCTCGCCGCCGGCGCCGCCGCCACGGTGGCCGGCGCCGGCCGGGTGGGGATCACCGGTGCGCTGCTGCTGCTCGGCGCCGGCTGGAACGCCGGGCTGATCGGCGGCAGCGCGCTGCTGCGCGACGCGACGGTCGACCCGTCGCTGCGGACCCGCGCCGAGGGGCTCGGTGAGCTGGGCATGGGCGCCGCCGCGGCGGTGGGTGGCGGCGGCGCCGGCCTGCTGCTGGCCGCCGGCGGCTTCGGGCTGCTCGGTCTGGTCGCGGCCGCCCCCTGCCTGCTGCTGCTCGCCGCCGTCGCCGCCACCGCGGACGCCGCCTGAGGGCGCGCGCCGGTCCCGGAAACGTCGGCCCTGACCAGCGACCACGGTGGGACAGCGCGTCTGCTTGGTTTCCTTGGAGCCGCCGTGGGTAGCCGGCCGTCGTCATGCGACGATCGACGGCGGTGGTGGGGGTGCTCCTGCTCCTCGGTGGCTGCACGGGCCCGGTCCGGTCGGTCAACGTGTACGAGTCCAAGGCCGGGCGGACGGCCGAGGTGGCCGCGTCGGCGGTCCAGACCGCCCTCCTGGCCGTGGAGGCGGCCGACGGCGGCAAGGCCCATGGCCGGTACCTGACCCAGGTGCTGGTCGAGGCGGAGGAGGACGCGACCTCGGCCCAGGGGACCTTCGATGCCATCCAGCCGCCCGACCGGCGCGCCGATGCGCTCCGCGTCCGGCTGGACGGGCTGCTCGGCGAGGCCACCGAGAACCTGGCCGAGCTGCGGATCGCGGCCCGACGGGGCCACCTCGCCGAGCTGCCGGAGCTGGCCCGGCCCCTTCCCGAGGTGGCCGAGCAGCTGGCCTCGTTCGCCGAGGCCCACGGGTGAAGCGGTTCGTCGCCGTCGCCCTGGGCATCCTCACCGCCATCGGCGGCTTCGTGGACATCGGTGACATCGTCGCCAACGCCGAGACCGGCGCCCGGTTCGGCATGTCGCTGGCCTGGGTCGTGGTCGTGGGGGTCATCGGCATCTGCCTGTTCGCGGAGATGGCCGGCCGGGTGGCGACGGTATCCGGGCGGGCGGTGTTCGACCTGGTCCGTGAGCGCCTGGGCGCCCGGGTGGCGCTGGTCAACCTGGGAGCGTCGTTCTTCATCACCTTCCTCACCCTGGCCGCCGAGATCGGCGGGGTCGCCCTGGCCATCGAGCTGGCCACCAGCGTCAACTACCTGCTGTGGGTCCCGATCGTCGCCTTCCTGGTCTGGCTGGTCGTCTGGCGAGTCAAGTTCGACGTCATGGAGAACGTCTTCGGCCTGGCCGGCCTCGCCCTGGTGGTGGCCGCGGTGGCCCTGTGGCGGCTGGGCCCGGACTGGGGCGGGCTGCTGCACGGCGCCACCCACCCGGCCGTCCCCCAGGGCGAGAGCCACCCGACCTGGTGGTTCTTTGCCATCGCCCTGCTCGGGGCGGCCATGACGCCCTATGAGGTGTTCTTCTTCTCCTCCGGAGCGGTGGAGGAGGGCTGGAGCCGGGCCGACCTGATCACCAACCGGCTGAACGTCTACCTCGGCTTCCCCCTCGGGGGCCTCTTGTCGCTGACCCTGATGGCCGGGGCGACCCTGTTCCTGGAGCCGCGCGGCATCCAGCCCGGCCACCTGTCCCAGGTCGCCCTCCCGACGCTGCTGGTGCTAGGCAAGCTGGGGCTGGCCGTGCTGCTGGTCGGGTTCTTCGCGGCCACCTTCGGGGCGGCCCTGGAGACCGGCCTGTCCTGCGGCTACTCGATCGCCCAGTACTTCGGCTTCCAGTGGGGCAAGTTCGTCCGGCCGGCGGACGCCCCCCGCTTCCACCTGATCACGCTGGTCTCGATCACCGCCGGAGCCGGGCTGGTCCTGACGACGGTCGACCCGATCACGGTCACCGAGTACTCGATCGTGCTGTCGGCGGCGGCGCTGCCGCTCACCTACTTCCCGATCCTGGTGGTGGCCAACGACCCCGACTACATGGGGGACAAGGTGAACTCGTGGTTCACCAACGCCCTGGGGTCGCTGTACCTGGTCCTGCTGCTGGTCGTGGCGGTGGCCACGATCCCGCTGATGATCCTGACCAAGGCGGGGAGCTGACCGGCGTGGCCGGCCGCGTCCTGGATGCCGGGCTTCACCTGCTGGACCGCCAGCTCGTCGACCGGGACGGCCGGCTCGCCGGCAAGGTCGACGACCTGGAGCTGACCTTCCCCGACGGTGGCGGGCCGCCGCGGGTGACCGCGATCCTCGTCGGCCCCGCCGCGCTCGGCCGCCGCCTCGGTGGCCGCCTCGGCGCCTGGGTGGAGGCCGTCGCCAACCGCCTTGGCGACGGCGAGGACCGGCGCCCGGCCCGGGTCTCCTTCGCGGTCGTCAAGAGGATCGGGAGCGCGGTCGAGCTCAGCGCGCCAAAGGCGGAGCTGGAGACCGATCGGCTGGAGGCCTGGACCCGTGACCACGTCATCGGCCACCTGCCCGGAGCCAGCGATGCGCCTGACTGACCTGCTCGGGGCCGAGGTCATCGACCAGGAGGGCCGGAGCGCCGGCCGGGTCCACGATGTCCGCCTGGTCCAGGACGGCCCCCCGGTCGGCGGGTTCGGCGCCAGCCTGCGGGTTGCCGGGCTGATCGTCGGCGCACGCGGCATCGGCGCCCGCCTCGGCTACCAGCGGCGCCACGTGAAGGGCCCGTGGCTGGTCAGGGTGCTGGCCGGTTGGCTGTTCCACGACGGCCGCTACGTCGAATGGGACCGGGTCCAGACGGTCCAGCCGGACCGGATCCTGATCTCGGTTCCTGTCCGGGACCTGTCGCAGCCCGAGGCGCTGGAGAGCGGTTGAGCGCCGGCGAGCCCTTGCGGGCGTGGATCAGCGCGCCCCGCTTGGTGACGCGACCGGAACCGCTCCGGGTCGGCGTCGTAGTCGAACGGCGTGGTCACGCCCCCAGTCTGCCCCGTGGGTGGCGCTAGCGGCCGGGGGTAAGGTCTCATGGCATGGACGCAGGGTCCTGGTGGCAAGCGCTGCGGCGGGTGCCCGCGCCGCTGGTCGACGTGGGCCTGGCGGTGGCCCTGACGGTCGCGGTCGCGCTGGCGATCACCTTTGGGGTCGAGCAGGGCAGGGAACCGGACGCTCTCGCCTACGCGCTGGCGCCCACCATCGGCGCCCTGTCCCTGCTCCGGCGGCGCTGGCCGCTGGCCGTGCTGCTGGCCTCGGCGGCGGCCCTGATCCTCTACAACCAGCCCGACTACCCGGGCCTGTTCTCCTCAGTGCCGCTGTCGGTCGCCCTGGTCACCGCCTGGGCCGCGGGCCGGCGGGGTTGGGCGCTGGCGGTGGTCGCCTGGTTCGGGCTCACCCCGTTGGTCTTCGTGGCCGTGTCCGACCTCCCCGGCGACTATGCCGCCCGGATCCTCAGCGGGGCCGTCTCGGACCTGGCGTTGCTGGTGGCGCTGCTGCTGCTGGGCGAGGCGATCCGCGGCCGCCGCGCCCTCGACGCGGCGCACCGCCTGCTCCTGGCCGAGCAGGAGCGCTCCGAGGGGCTGCTGTTGAACGTCCTGCCGGCGCCGATCGCGGACCGGCTCAAGCGGGGCGAGGAGCCGATCGCCGACCGCTTCCCCGAGGTCACCGTCCTCTTCGCCGACCTGGTCGAGTTCACCGCCAGCAGCGACCGCAGCAGCCCCGAGCGGGTGGTGCAGGTCCTGGCCGACCTGTTCACCGCCTTCGACCGGCTGGCCGCCCGCCATGGGTTGGAGAAGATCAAGACAGTCGGGGACGCCTACATGGTCGCCGGCGGGCTGCCCGTCCCCCGGCCCGACCACGCCCAGGCGGTGGCCGAGATGGCCCTGGCCGTCCGGGAGGAGGCCGGCCGGCACCGCGACCCGGCCGGCCGGCCGCTGCAGGTGCGCATCGGCATCGACTCCGGCCCGGTGGTGGCCGGGGTGATCGGCACGGCCAAGTTCAGCTACGACCTGTGGGGCGACACCGTGAACACGGCCAGCCGCATGGAGTCCACCGGGGTGCCCGGCTGCATCCAGGTCACCGACCGCGCCTACCGGCGGCTGCGGGACCGCTACCGGTTCGAGCGCCGCGGCCCGGTCCAGGTCAAGGGCAAGGGCGAGCTGGTCACCTGGTTCCTGGTCGGCCGGAGCGACGGATCAGGCCCCAGGGCTTGAAGACGGCCAGGACCATCGCCACCAGCAGGGCGGCGGGGGAGACGATCGGCGGGAAGATCAGCTGGCCGACCTCCAGCGGCACCGGGAGGCCGGCGTCGAACTGGCGGGCCTGCTCGGCGTGGGCGGCCACCTCCGGGGCCAGGGCGACCAGGACCAGCCCGGTGAGCACCAGGTTGAGGACCAGCTTGACCGCCACCCACCAGTAGCGGACCAGCCCGTACTTGCTGCTCAGCCCGAGCAGGATCCCGCTGAGCAGGCAGAGCAGGCCACAGGCGAGCAGCGGCCCCACCGCGATCAGCTCCAGCGCCCGGAACGACAGGGCCTTGGCGCGGCCGTCGTCGGTGAGCAGGGCCCTGAACACCAGCACGGCCATCACCACGTCGACGCCGAGCCAGGCGCCGGCGGAGGCGATGTGGACCAGCAGCACGCCCTTGCGCGTCCCGGCGCCCAGCCGCCAGCGGACGGCGGGTCGCGCCACTGCTGCCTGTGCCATGGTCTGGATCCTCCGGTCGGCGGCGCCGTCGGCTCAGGTGCCCGGGGACGGCGGTTTGGGGGCGTAGTCGCCGAGGCCCCGCTCGAGCAGGGCGAACGAGCGCAGGGCGAGGGCGCGGACGTCGGCGGCGAGCCGGGCCGGCGCCTCGTCGGCCAGGACCCGCCGGCGGGTGTAGTCGACCAGGGCGCGCTGCACGCCGATCAGGGCGTTGGCCGCCACGAGGGGGCCGAGGTCGTCGGCGGGGGCGTCGGTCTCGGCGGCGAGCAGGGCGGCCAGGGCGTCGGCGTTGCGGGCCATGGCCAGCTGCTCGCGGGCCAGCAGGGCCGGGCTGGCGGCGGTCACCCGGTTGACGGTCCGCAGCCGCTCCAGCGCCTGGTGGTCACCGGCTTGCGCCAGGGCGAGCAGCCCCCCGGACCCCATCAGGGCGCGCCGGAAGGCGGCCAGGGCCGGCTCCCCGGCCGGCCGCTCGCTGACGGCCTCGACCAGCTGGGCCCCGAACGCCTCCAGCCGGTAGAAGAACAGGTCTTCCTTGGTCGGGAAGTAGTTGAAGACCGTCGCCACCGCGACCTGGGCCTCGCGGGCGATCTCGACCACCGTGACCCGCTCGAAGCCGCGGTCGGCGAACAGCCGCCAGGCGGTGTCGGCGATCAGCTGGCGTGTCTGCTGCTTCTTGCGCTCGCGCAGGCCCATCTCCATGGCCGGCAACATAGCACGAATCTTGTTGTTGCTCTATCTTTGGAGTGAATACAAGAAGCGAGGAGTGACGTGAGAGGAGAGGAGCCGTGAAGACCCGCGCTGCCCAAGCCGCCACGATCGTGCTGTTCTCCCTGGTGATGGGCGTGTTCTGGGGCACCTGGTTCTCGCTGAGCCGGACCATGGACCAGCTGTCGGGCGAGACCTTCGTCGCCGTCGGCCACCAGATGATCCAGAACCTCGGCGTGCCCATGGCCATCCTCCTGCCCCTCGCCCTGCTGAGCGCGCTGGTCACCCTGGCGCTGCTGCGGCAGGGGCGGCAGGCGGTGGCGTTCTGGTGGGTGCTGGCCGGGTTCCTGCTCATGGCCGTGGCCCTGGTGATCACCCTGGCCGTCGAGGTCCCGATCGACAACCAGATCAGCACCTGGACGGCGGCGACCCTGCCCGGCGACTGGCGGTCGATCCAGGCGCGCTGGGAGCAGTTCCACACCATCCGCACCTTCCTGTCGATCGCCGCCGTGATCGCGGTCACCATCGGCGCCACGGTGACGGCCCGGCCGACCGAGCCGCCGGCCGCCGAGATCGGCCCCCGAGGCGCGGCCGCGGCCGCCGGGGGCGGCGAGAGGAGGACCTGATGACGACCGAGACCGAGGTGCTCGACCTCGTCGACCGCTGGGCCAAGGCCGAGCGGGGCAACGACGCCGAGGCGCTGGAGGGGCTGCTGGCCGACGACTTCGTCGGGGTCGGGCCGTTGGGGTTCGTCCTGGACCGCCAGCAGTGGCTGGCCCGCTTCGGCAACGGCCTGGAGAACCGCGCCTTCGCCGTCGAGGACGCCCAGGCGCGCGACTACGGCACCGCCGCGGTGGTGGTCGGGGTCCTGGCCCAGGAGACCAGCTTCCAGGGCCGCGACAACTCCGGCCGGTTCCGCCTCACCCTGGTCGCCGCCCGGCCCGACGGCCGCTGGCTGCTGGCCAACGCCCACATCGGGACGCTGCAGCAGCCCGGCGGCCCGCCGCCGTCGTGAGCGGCGCCGGAGCGGGCGGGATGCGGGTCAGCATCGCCCTGACCAACTACTCCTGGCCGGGCGGTCCCGGGCGGCTCGGCGCCGAGCTGGCCCGGGTGGCCCGGGACGCCGACCAGGCCGGGATCGACACCGTGTGGGTGGTCGACCACCTGCTCCAGGCCGACCCGACCGCTCCCCCCGGCGACACCGACATGCTGGAGGCCTACACCACCCTGGGGTTCCTGGCCGCCCGGACCGAGCGGGTCCGGCTCGGCGCCATGGTCACCGGGGTGACCTTCCGGCCACCGGCCCTGCTGGTCAAGGCGGTCACCACCCTCGACGTGCTGTCGGGCGGCCGGGCCTGGCTGGGCATCGGCGCCGGCTACCACGGCCCCGAGGCCGAGGCCATGGGCCTGCCGCTGCCGCCGGTGGCCGAGCGGTTCGAGCGGCTGGAGGAGACCCTGCGGCTCGCCGCCCAGATGTGGGCCGGCGACGACGCCCCGTTCCTCGGCGAGCACTACCGGCTGGAGCGCCCGGCCGGCAGCCCGCGGCCCATCCAGCGCGCCCACCCGCCGGTGCTGATCGGCGGCACCGGCGAGCGCAAGACCCTGCGCCTGGTGGCCCGGTACGCCGACGCCTGCAACCTGTTCGACATCCCCGACGGCGGCCGCACCGTCACCCGCAAGCTGGCCGTCCTGGCCCGCCACTGCGAGGAGCTCGGCCGGCCGTACGAGCAGATCGAGAAGACCCTCAGCACCCGGCTGGAGCCCGGCGAGCCCGCCGACGCCTTCGTCGCCCGGGCCGGGGCGGCGGCCGCGCTCGGCATCGAGCACCTGGTGGTCCTCACCCCGGGGCCGTGGAACCCCGACCTGCTGGCCGTCCTGGCCGCGGCCGTCCCCGCCCTGGGCAAGGTGGCCGGCATCTCAAGCTGAAGGAGCCCATGCCCGAGAATCATTTCGGCGAGGCGGTGGCGGCATCCTACGACGAGGACTCGGCCGACATGTTCCAGCCGTCGGTCCTCGACCCCACCGTGGAGTTCCTGGCCGAGCTGGCCGGCGACGGCGCCGCCCTGGAGCTGGGCATCGGCACCGGCCGCATCGCCCTCCCCCTGGCCCGACGCGGCATCCCCGTCCACGGCATCGACCTGTCGCAGGCCA
>Ga0307415_100001853_pt1 | contig 10363 bp, 10 predicted proteins | sample DK1Cmetagenome_FD_204524 | JGI IMG/M metagenome (GOLD analysis project Ga0307415, IMG submission 204524) | Maize rhizosphere microbial communities from greenhouse at UC Davis, California, United States - DK15-C-2 | ecosystem: Host-associated > Plants > Roots > Rhizosphere > Soil | place: USA...
AGGAGCGCGACGCTCAGCGAGTCGAGCACCCGATCCATGCGTGCGAGCGGGCCCTGCACGCGCACGTCGACGAGCGTGCGCCCGCGCCGCGCGTCGAGGAGCGTCGCGTCGAGCCGCACCGAGTCGGCGCCCGCGCGCACCAGGCCGCCGTAGACGACCAGCCCCGCCTTCGTGCGCTCGCCGAGTGCGCGTGCCGACGCCGCGTCGGAGTGGCCGGTGAATCGGCGGACGACGACCGTCGGCGGCACCGTGCGCAGCGGCCCCGCGCCGTCGAGCTGGCGCGCGAGCACGTCCATCACGCCTTGCCGCCACAGCCCGAGCGCCGGGTCCGCCGCGTCGAACGGCGCCACCGCCACCAGCGACGCGTCGAGGTCCGCCGACCGCGGGCCGGGCCCGCGCGCCGCGAAGGCGGCCACCCCGATCGCCGCCACGATGCCCCCCACCAGGCCGGCGGCGACTGTGATCATGCGACGCTTCCGGCGGGCGCCCGCCGATGGCGCCGCAGGCACGGGCGCGCGGGCCGCGGGTGGGCGGGTCACGGCCGCGCCAATCGCGGGCACGGGCGGCACGGCCGCGCCAGGCGCGGGCGCGGCGCCCGTGTCGAGCGACTCGCGACGCGCGTGGGCCTCGCGGACGCGGGCCGGAAGCGAGTGATCGCCCACTCGTCGCCCGCGACCTCGGGGAGCGACGCGAACTGGCGGCGGATCGTGGGCACCACGGCGTCGCCCCACCGGCCGGCCGCGACCGCTTGCTCCGTCAGTTGCTCCCGGAGGCGGACGTACCGCCGGTGCAGCATGTCGCGCTCATCGGCAGCCCAGTCGCGAAAGGCTTCGTTGCCCGGCGGATCGTCGCCGGCCAGGAAGTCGCCGGTCCACGCGGCGATGGCGGCCTCCAGCTCGCCGGCGCCTGAGAATCGTTCGAACTCCGACGCGTCTACACGAAGGCGTGACGGCTCGATTCCCACCGTCTCGCCGTCGCCGATGATGGCGTCGCCGAGCGCGCCGCGGAGCCGGAAGATCGCCTGCCGAAGCGAGACGCGGGCGAGGCCGTCCCCCCGATCGCCCCAGAGCAGCGCGGCCAGCTCGGCGCGGCTGGCGGTCCCGCCGTCGCGCCGAGCCAGGTAGGCCAGCAGGAGCAGCTCCTTGTGGTGGAACGGGATCGGCGCCCCGGCCGGTCCAACGAGCGAGAGCTCGCCGAGGGTGCGGAGGAAGAAAGGCGGGCGAGCGTTCAGCGGCTGCACAGGGAAGAGTTAACGCCACGCATAACGGCGGGGAGGCGCACGGGGCAGAGGTTTCGCGCACGCGGTCGATCCCCCGCCGCGCCGCGGGCGGGCACCAAATCATACGGCGCTCGACGCGGCGGGCACAACGGCCCGCGGACCGACGGGTCACATCCATCGACACACCATTCACACCTTACGAGAGGGTCCACTGATGGCTACCACCGCCGCTCCGTTTGCCGCCCCCGCGCGCCCGGCGCGACGCCCGCTCTCCGCATTCGGCAAGCTGACCGTCGCTACGCTCGTCGGGGCCGCGGCGCTCCTCGGCTACATGATGGCGTTCGTCTTCCATGCCCTCATCCCGCCCGTCGCCATCTTCGTCGTGCTCGGCCTGGTGTTCGCCGGGGTGATTGCCCGCGGCACGCGGTGGGCGCCGGCCCTCGGGGCACTATTCGGCGTCCTCTTCCTGCTCGCCAACGGGCACCCGATCGTGACCGAGCTGTCGCACCCCGAAGGGTCGATGTTCCCGCTAGTGCTCATGGCCGCCGTGATCGGGCTGCTCGCGATTGCGGCCGGAATCGCCGGCACCGTGACCAATTACCGCGCCGGCGCGACCGCCGCCACGCCGCGCTGGTTCGTGCCCGGGCTGAGCGGCATCGCCGGGGCGTGCGTCGGCGCGATCGCGCTCGCCGGCGTGGTGCGGGCCAACGGCGGCACGGGCACCGGCGTGAGCCCGCGAGTGCTGGCGACGCTCCCCGTCGTGTCCACGCACAACTTCGAGTTCGAGCAGCGCGAGATCCGGGTGAAGGCCGGGGAGCGGGTGGCGCTGCGCCTCGAGAACAAGGACGGCATGCAGCACAGCTTCGACGTGGACGAGTTCGACGTGCACGTGCCGTTGCCTGGCGGCGGGACCGCGCTCGCCCTGTTCACGGCCGGCGTGCCGGGCCGGTACACCTTCTACTGCTCGCCGCACTACGACAAGAAGAGCGGGCAGGGGATGAAGGGCACGCTGATCGTCGAGCCGTAGCGCGGCGCGCCCGTCCTCCACATTCGCCGTGCATACCTGGCGCGGACCTTGAACGGCACCCGCTCGGCGGCCGCGCCAGGGCCCGCTCGTACGAAACGTCGCCGCCGATCGGCGACCTCCGGGTACCTGAGCGTGCGCGCCTTCGGCGCCACCGGCGATGGCACTACCGACGACGCGCGGGCAATCCGCGCCGCGGCGGCAGCCGCCGCGGCGCGAGCGCGGGCCGCAGCGTGGGGGGCGGCGTTCGGGCGAAGCGGGGCGCCAACAGGTGTTGAGCGCTCGCATCCCCGCGGGCGCCGCGAGCGCCGACAGGACCGCCAGTCTACACAGCCAAGCTCGACGTTGCAGAACCCCCGGGTGTGCGCCCTAACGCCCAAGTTCTCCTGCAAAGCGGCCCACGCGGAGCCCTACGCATCGGACGATTGGTGGGCCGCGTTGTCAGGTGCAACGATACGTTAGGCGGCACGCGCGCCGGGACGCTCTCAGGCTCGCCGCGCGACGGCGAGCAGGTGCGCGCTCACGCCGAGGAGCGTGGGCTCGGCCTCGAGCGCGGCGAGCGCGGCGAGCAGCACGGCCCGGCGCCGCTCGTCAGCGAGCCGCGCGTCCAAGTCCGGCAGGAGCCAGCCGGGCCCCTCCACGGCCAAGGTCGCCTCGTGCGCCAGGCCGGCCGCGGCGCACTCGGCCGCCAGCTCCTCCGGGCGATGGAAGTAGGCGGTCGTGAAGTACGCCGGGTCGCCCGTCGGGTTGCGGTGCCGGCCGTCCCGCCGGTCCCCGGCGGCCACGGCCGCGAACGCCGGGTCCTCGAGGTACCCGCCCCGGAGCCCGTCCAGCGTCGAGGCCAAGCGCGAGATCGCCGCAACGATGATGACGCCGCCCCGCCGGCACACGCGCCGAGCTTCGGCGAGCGCCTGCAGCCGCTCGGCGCGCTCGGGCAGGTGGTAAAGTGGCCCCAAGAGGAGCACGGCGTCGGCGCTCGCGTCCGGCAGCCGGAGCGCGCGCGCGTCCCCCACCTCGGCACTGGCGAGCGCCGCTCCCGGCCGATCGCGGGCGGCGATACGCGCCTGCTCGACGTGCAGCGGCACGGGGTCCACCAGGTGGACGCGGTACCGCCGCTCCGCCAGCCAGACGGCGTATCGCCCGGGGCCGCCCCCGACATCGGCAATCACGGCGGGCGGCGCCGGGAGGAAGCGCTCCAGCAGCGCCCGGGTGCGTACGAACTCGAGGGCGCCGGGCCCCTTGGCGAGCCGGTCGCGTTCGAGGCCCCGGGCGTAGTAGGCCGCGACCTCCTCGGCGTCGCGCGACGTGTCGCTCATCGACTCCTCCGACATCGTGTCGCCTAACGCCCGCGTTAACCTGCGAGGGCCCGACGGGCTCACTACCAAACGACTCGGTCGCGATGCCGGCGGGGGCCACCAACTCGAATCTGCAGCACCTCGGCAGGTTCAACGCAACGTTAGATTGCACGATCGCGATGCGGGCCTGCGGCCGGGCCTACCGCAGGAGGTCGCGCGTCCGCAGCTCGCGCGCGACCGGGGTGTCCGTATCGGCGAGCCAGGCGATGCAGCCCTCCGGGTTGACGTCGATGCCGCGCCCCGCCAGCGCGACGAACGCCGGCGGCACCCACGCCAGCAGGTACTCGCGGTACGAGACGTCCGCGGCGCCCTCGTCCCGGAAGAGCGCCACCCAGCTGTCCCAAGGCGGCGTGTTGAAGACGTCGAAGAAGCCGCGCGTCTCCAGCTCCGCGGCCCCATCCGATAGCTCGGCGTCCGGGTAGTAGACCAGCAGCCGCCCGCCCCCGAGCCCAGGCGAGAGCAGCGGCGCCGCCGCCCCGCGCCTGACGTAGAGCGCCCGGTAGCTGAGCACCGTGCGGAGGGACTCGAGGCGGCCGGCAGCCAGCGGGCGCGGGCGGAGCTGGTCGTAGCGCAGCGAGCCGGCCGGGTCGTCGGCCCGCGCGCGGCCCGCACCACGCGATCGCCTCGGCGAGGCGCAGCTCGAGCGGCTCCTCGTCTCCACGACCGATCAGGGGTGGGGCGCCCGTCGGGCGCCAGAAGGCCGGCGACACTGCTCTCTCCCCAACCAGGAAGGCGGGTGCAATCTAACGCCCATTATGCCGCGAGCGGAACAGCTGAACGCGGCGAGCGCCCGCAGCATGGCGGCCGGCTGGGCACGCGTCCGCCCCGGCGCCCCAACCTACGATCGGGCCGGGCTTTGCACCAGCGCGACGGGCCCCGTGCTGCCTTCGGCGCAGCGCGTTAGGCGGCGTGCGCGCGCGGCAGAACACGCTCGCGGCCCCGTCGCTGCGAGGCGCTCCGTCCGTACCCTTCCCTCAGCCGCCCGGCGGCGCGCCCGGCTCCGCCTCGATGCGGATGGGCACCACCACCTCGCCCCAGTGCAGGTGGAGCACCGCCGCGAGCCCGTCGACCACCGGGAAGTAGTACGCGAGCGTCTCCATGTGCGCCCCGGTCTGGGGGACCGCACGCACCCGGAGCGCGTCCTGCCCCTCCGGGTAGGGGACGTGCCACACCGGCTGCGCGCGGCTGAAGACGAGCGTCCACTCGCGCTCCCCGGGAATCGCCCACAGGCTGTACGTCCCGGCCGGCAGCGGCGCGCCGTTGAGGCGCACCGGTGCGCTCACGCGAATGCTGGTCGCGGTGTCCGCGCCGGGATTCCAGACGCGGCCCCACGGCACGAGCGCCCCGAACAAGGCGCGCCCGCGACCCACCGGCCGGCTGTACGCGATGTCGACCCGCGTCATGCCGATCATCTGCATGACCGAGGCACGCTGGCTTCGGCGCGGCGGCTGGGCCGCGACGGGATGCACCGGGCCGAGCGCGATTACCGCGGGCACCGCGAGCGCGACGAGCGCGGCGGCCGACAGACGTCGGTGTCTCACGCGCGGCCGCGCAGCTTGGCAACCCACCAGCGGAGCCCGATCAGGAGGAAGCGCCTGTCGTGAAAGCACTCCGGCGGCTTTCCTTCGTCCCACGACCTCCCTCCCATCCAGCATGGGCGTGCCTCCGCAGCGGTTGGTCCAACGTACCGGCGGGTGTGAATCGTGGCGAGATCGGGAGCGCCCTGACTGTCGTTCCGCGCTCGGTTGGTCCGTCGCGCGTTCGGAACTCCGCACGCGGTCCTGTGGTATGCCCATCGGGGCCTCCTCTGTTCCGTTTTCGTCCTCCGCGATGCGCCTCTCCGACGATCACTTCTTCGACGACGAGCTCGATCTGCCCAATGAGCTCGACGAGCTCGACGAGCTCGACGACTTCCCACTCGGCGACGGGACCGCGGACACCGAGGCCACGGTCTACTGCCCGTACTGCGGGGAGGCGGTAGAGATCGGACTCGACCCGGGCGGCGGCCCCTCGCAGCAGTACGTGGAGGACTGCCAGGTGTGCTGCCAGCCGTGGCTGGTGAGCCTGTTCTACAACGAGGGTGGACAGGCGGAGGTGTCGGTCACGGCGCTCGACGAGTAGACGTAGACGAGCCGGGTCAGCGCGGACCCGATTCGGCCCCGGAAACCAGCCGCCCGTCGGCCCGTAAGGGGGGTGAGCTCCCCCTTACTCCCTCCCCGACGGGCCCATGGACACCCTACTGCGGGACCTCCGCTACGCGGCCCGGCGCCTTCGCAAGGCGCCGGGCTTCACGCTGGTCGCAATCCTCTCGCTTACCCTCGGCATCGGCGCCAACACCGCGGCCTTTAGTCTGGTGAACGCGATCCTGCTGCGCCGGCCGCCACTCGCGCAGCCCGAGGAGCTGGTCGAGGTCCACACGACCAGCCCGAGCTACGGGTTCAATGTGTTCTCGTACCCCGACTACGAGGACCTCCAGCATGCGACCGGGGACGTCTTCAGCGGCATCGCCGCCTCGCTGCTCACCCTCGCGCCCCACGACCTCGGCGACCGCGTCGAGAGCGTGCCGGCCGAGATGGTGAGCGGGAACTACTTCTCGGTGCTCGGTATCCGGCCCGCCCTCGGGCGACTGTTCAGCGCCCAGGACCACGTCGCGCCCGGCGGCCATCCCGTGGTCGTGCTCGCCTACGACTACTGGCAGAGCGCCTTCGGTGCCGACCCGAAGGTCGTCGGCCGGGAGATCCGGCTCAGCGGGCACCCGTACACCGTCGTGGGCGTGACGCCGAAGGAGTACCAGGGGACCCTGCGCGGCCTGGCCCCGTCGCTGTACGTGCCGGTCCTCATGATCAACCGGCTGCAGCCGTCGACGTCGGACCAGCTCAAGGCCCGCGGTAACCACTCGGTGTTCCTCGTCGCCCGCCTCCGCGACGGCGCCACGCTGGCGCGGGCGCAGACGGCGGTCGCCGCGTTCGCCGAGAGCATGCTGCGCACCCACCCCGACGACTGGCCGGTCGGGAACCGCGTCGTGCTCACGCCGGTCAATGACATCTACGTCACCCCCTACATCGACAAATTCCTCGCCGCGGCGGCCGGGCTGCTGCTCGCGGTGGTGGGCATGGTGCTCACGATCGCCTGCGCGAACCTGGCGAGCTTCCTCCTGGCCCAGGCGCGCGACCGGCGGCGGGAGATCGCGGTGCGCCTCGCCCTCGGCGCCCGGCGCGGCGCGCTGGTGCGCCAGCTCCTCACCGAGAGCCTCCTCCTCGGACTGCTCGGCGGGATCGGCGGAGTCGTGCTCGCGAAGGGGCTGCTGCAGCTGCTCACGAGCGCCGACCTGCCGCTCCCGATCCCCATCACGCTCGACCTGAGCCTCGACCGCACGGTGCTGTCGTTCGCGCTCGGCGTGTCGCTGGCGGCAGGGTTGCTCTTCGGCCTCGTGCCCGCGCTGCAGGCAACGCGCCCCGACGTGATCAACGACATCAAGAGCGAGAACGTCGGCGGCGGGCCGCGGCGGCGGTTCACGCTGCGCGGCACGCTGGTGGTGGGGCAGGTGGCCGTCTCGCTGCTGCTGCTCGTGACCACGGGGCTCTTCCTCCGCAGCTTCCGCGAGCGGCAGACGGTGGACCCGGGCTTCGGGCACGCGCCCGCCGCCGTCGTGACGTTCGGCATTCCGTCGGACCGGTACTCGGAAGAGGAAGGACTCCGCTTCGTTCGCCGCCTCGAGGAGCAACTCGGCGCCATCCCCGGGATCGAAGGCGTGGGCGTCATCAGCAACCTCCACCTGAACCCGCTCAGCACCAACGATATCGGCGTGAACGTCGAGGGCTTCACCCCGCCGTCGGGGCAGAAGAACTTCCCCATCGACTACGCCACCGTCGACTCGGGATTCTTCGGCGCCGTCGGACTGCCCGTGCTGCGCGGCCGCAACTTCGGCCCGACCGACGTGAAGGGCGCGCCGCACGTGGCCGTCGTCAACGAGGCGATGGCGAACCGGTTCTGGCCCGGGCAGGACCCGATCGGCCGCGTCTTCCGGACGTCGCTGGGCGAGATCCGGATCGTGGGGGTGACGCGGACGGCCAAGATCCGCGCGTTGAGTGAGGACCCGCGACCGTTCGTCTACCTGCCGATCACCCAGGACTTCACCTCCGGCCTCTGGCTGGTGGCGCGTACGCGCGGCGACGCCGGCCGGACGCTGATCGACGTCCTCGCCGCGATGCGCGCGCTCGATCCGGACGTCGCGGTCCTGCAGACGCGGACGATGGAGCGGCACCTCGCGTCGATCCTCCTCCCCGCGCGGTTGAGCGCGCTGACCTTCACGGCGTTTTCCGCGCTGGCGCTCACGCTCGCCGTCGTCGGCATCTACGGCCTGGTGGCGTACAGCCTTCGCCGGCGCAGCCGCGAGATCGGCATCCGCCTCTCGCTCGGCGCCGAGCCGGCCGGGGTGGTCAAGCTCCTCATGGGGTCGGGCATGCGCCTGGTGGCCGCGGGCGTGGCGATCGGCCTCCTGCTTTCGGCGGCCGCGGCACGGCTCCTTGAGACGTTCCTGTTCGGCGTGACGGCCTGGGACCCGGTGACCTTCGTGGCGGTGCCGGCGCTGCTCCTGGCCACGGGCGCGCTGGCGGCCTACCTGCCAGCTCGCCGCGCGACCCGGGTGGACCCGGTGGTCGTGCTCAAGGCCGAGTAGGCGGGCGACGCGCGCTCGGGTACTCCACGATGTGCTCCCACTCGCTGGGGTCCGAGCGCGCCACCACCGCCACCACCGGCGCGGAGTCGCTGAGGTTGCACACCTCGTGGGGGACGCCGGGCTCGATGAAGATGAAGTCGCCGGGACCGTTCTCGACCGACAGCTCGAGGTTCGGCCCGTACTCGTGCCGCACGCGACCTTCGAGGATGTAGAGCATGACCTCGAAGTCGACGTGGACGTGCGCGTACGCCACGCCGCCGGGCGGGATGGTGGCGACGTTCATCGAGAGCTGCTTGGCGCCGACGTTCTTGCCCGACAGGCCCGTCTTGTAGCGGATCCCGTTCCAGCCGCGTGTGGTCCCGCTCCCGCGCAGCACGAAGATCCCGGCGTCCCCTTCGACGTCGGCGCGGAGGTCGGTGGTGGCATCGGACATGGGCGTCAGAATGGAAGGGTCGAAGGGTCGGGTGAGGCGGGTCGGATGCTGCGGGTTGGGTGCCGCGGGTCGGAGGGTCTGGAGGGCTCCTCCGCCCCGCCTCGTCCGCCCCGCCGCACCCGACCCGCCGGAGCCGAGAGCCGAGAGCCGAGAGCCGTAGTCATTCGATCACGACCACACTGGCAGTCGCCTGCACGGGGTACGACTCCATCACCGGCCCCGTGAACCAGGCGCTCACGCGCTGTCCGACGGCGACGTCGGCCGCCGTGGCGGCCGCACCCGACCGGCGCACGATGCGCGCCCCGTCGATCCGCGCGACCGCTTTCTCGTAGCCCGAGTGGTCGTCGGGGCGTTCCTCGATGCGCACGCGCCCGTCGTCACCGATCGCCGTGACGAAGCCGCTGATCGAGGGGGGCTCGTCGGGAAGGTCTGCGGTACGCGTGGAGGTCGGCGGGACCGCGCCATCGCGCGGGGAGCAGGCGGTGGCGCCGGCGAGCGCCGCGGCGGCCGCGAGGCCGGCCTCGCCGACGAGGTGGCGGATTCGTGTGAGAGGCATGGTGGCGTTCGGAAGAGGGACCGTGAGCGGCTCGGCGGTTCGAGACGGCGGACTCCGACAGTTGGAGAGACCCACACATCGCCCGCCGCGCCACCGCGGATCCTGATCGTGACGCGGCCCACTGCCGCCGGCCCGGCTCCCGCCTGGCGGCCGGCATCCTCGTTAGGCCGCGGCGCGGAAGAACCGCAGCAGGACGGCGGCGTACTCGTCCGGGCGGAGGACGGCCGCCGCGTGCCCAGTACCGTGAAAGGTGTGCACTTCCGCTCCGGGGTAGAGGGCGCGCAGCGCCTCCCGGGCCGCGGGCGGAAAGAGCGGGTCGTCGTCCGCCTCGAGGATCAGCACTCGGCCACCCCAAGCGGCGAGGTCCCCGGGGGCGTAGCCGGCCTGCTCCGCGAACTCCGCCGCGAGCCACACGCGACTGAGGACGTCCGGCTTCGACAGGCCGGCCACGACTCGGTCGAAATACTCGCGCCAGAATGGGTCAGCGCCGACCAGCGTCCGGCCGAGCCGGCGCCGGAGGAGCGAGCGCAGGAGCGACGTGGGGAGCAGCGCGAGTGGCGCGACCGCCGAGCGCCGGCGCCGCCCTGGGTCCGGCGCGCCCGTGTGGGAGAGGACGAGGGAGGCGATGCGCTCGGGGTGTCGCCGCACGAGCGCCTGCGCGACGAGCCCGCCGAAGGAGCCGCCGACCACGTGGGCGCGCCGCACGCCCTCCTCGTCGAGCACCGCCACGAGCCCGTCGAGCAAGTCGCCGAGCGTGCCGACCGAGGGGTAGTCTGGTGCGACGACGTGAACGTGCTGCTCCAGGAGCCCGATCTGCTGGAAGGCGAACTCCGCGACGCCGAGCGCCCCGCCGAGCAGGAGCGCCGTCGACGCCCCCCGGCCGCCGCGGTAGTACCGCCACTCGGCGCCCTGATGGACGAGCCGTACCGGCGGGTGGGTCGCGCGAAATCCGGCCAATTCCCGGTCGAGGGACATTGAAGGGCGGCTCTCGGCTACGGCAGACAGCACTCGGGTGCAGGCCCGCTCCCTCCCTTGCGCCCCTTCACCATACGATGCAGCGTGGGCACGCTCAACGGCAGCATTCGGCTCGCGGGAAGA
>Ga0307415_100001855_pt1 | contig 10360 bp, 9 predicted proteins | sample DK1Cmetagenome_FD_204524 | JGI IMG/M metagenome (GOLD analysis project Ga0307415, IMG submission 204524) | Maize rhizosphere microbial communities from greenhouse at UC Davis, California, United States - DK15-C-2 | ecosystem: Host-associated > Plants > Roots > Rhizosphere > Soil | place: USA...
CCGAAGATGTCATGGGGAGCGCACATCCAATACTCCCCGTTCAGGCAGTAGCGACACTTCCAACACGGCACAATCTGCTCAGCTACGACGCGGTCGCCAACCGCGATGTCCCAGCGGTCAGCCGCCACGTCATCGAGTTGAACAACTTTTCCGACGAACTCATGGCCGGGAATGACTTCGGTCTCGGCCCACGCTGGACGGTTCGCGTCCCCCCAGAACTTCGCTGCACCGTGATAGCACTTCAGATCGCTGGCGCAGATGCCGGTCGCCTCGACCTTGATCAACGCCTCACCCGGTCCCGGCTTCGGGACGGGTACCTCTTCCATCTGGTAGTTCTCAGGCCCATGGCAAATAACGGCCTGCATTGTCTCGGGAATTTGAGTGACCTGATCGGCCGTGGAATCGGACATGTGAACCTCCCTGCTCAGTAGCCAGGTAGCGGAATCGGGCGCAGCCCAGATGTCATGCGCAAGCCCGAGGTGGCTGAAGCATCTCCAAAGGAGCCGGGCGGCCATCTCCCGTCTGCTCCAGGAGGCTCGACATTGAGGCATCCTGCATATCAGCTGATACCCACCGACAGTGCGGTAACACATGAACTTGCCAATCGCCGGCTGTCATCGAGGCGGTCCGGACGTCTGCTCGCGCTTCTTCAACGCGGTGGCCGCCACAGCCAAGAAGCTGGCGCGGATCATAGCGGCGGCAGGAGCCAAGCTCATCAGCCAGATGTTCCTGGGACTCCGGCACCGCAGAAGGTTCCCTGACTCGCAGTGGCCTGGCGTCGATCGACCGTACGTCGACAATCCACCGCGCTGACTTGCCCAGCCAATGCCTGTTCGCCGATTCCTATGGCCCGGTGATCACTTTGCACCCGGATTACCTCGATGCCCTGCCGTTCCCGAAGTCAGACTTGGCGCTGCATCGTGACCTAGTCTGCGACCAATGCTTCGGAGGGCCGGAGCTCTCTGTTAATTTGACCAGCACGGTCCTGCCGGTATGGCCGGTCCTGGGTGATGACATGTGTGAAGTATTTGTTCGGCACCGCGAGGGCTCCCGATTTCAGATTCGTGGACCATCGATCTTGGTCGCGCCACGCCAGTTCCCCTGTTCCAACGGACTCTTCGGTGGCCGCCAGTAAGAAGGCAGTGGTCAGCAATACACCTGTGACCAGGAAGCACTTGCTTCGGCTGATGATATTACGACAAGGTGGGGGAAGTCGTCGCGCAGGCCGACGAGGGGCCGCAGGCAGTCTTGTTTTTCCCTGCCGCAACGGCCCCGTCGACCCGCGCAATGTCCACCTATCTGAAGGAGAAGGTCAAGGATGACCGTTGAACGCACGGGAGTACGGCTTGCCGGGGTTATTGGGGCGACGCTGCTTGCGCTGACGGCCTGCAACACCGCCGTGGAGTCCCCCGAGGGCACCGCCAGTGAGGGTGCCGAGAATTTCAAGATCGCCTTCTTGATGCCCGACATCGCCTCAACGCGCTATGAGCTGCAGGACAAGCCGCTCTTCGAGGCGAAGCTCAAGGAACTCTGCAGCGGTTGCGAGGTGGTCTACCTCAATGCCCAGGCGGACGCCTCCAAGCAGCAGCAGCAGGCCAACTCTGCCTTCGCCCAGGGGGTGAAGGCGATGGTGCTCGACCCAGTCGACTCCGCCGCGGCAGCCACCATGGTGCAGGCCGCGAATCAGGCGAAAGTCCCGATCATCGCCTACGACCGCCCGATTCCGCAGGCCAAGGCCGACTACTACATCTCCTTCGACAACGAGAAGATCGGCGCGTCGATCGCCCAGTCGCTGGTCGACCACCTGAAGAAGGAGAACATGCAAGGCGGCCTACTGCAGATCAACGGCTCGCCCACCGACGCCGCCGCCGGCTTGATCAAGAAGGGCGTGCACAGCGTGGTCGACAGCAGCGGGTTCAAGCTGCTCGCTGAGTACGACACGCCTGAGTGGGCGCCGGCCAAGGCGCAGGACTGGACCGCCGGCCAGGTCACCCAGTACGGGAAGCAGATCGCCGGAGTCGTGGCTGCCAATGACGGAACAGGCGGCGGCGCCATCGCCGCCTTAAAGGCCGCCGGGGTCAATCCGGTGCCACCGGTCACCGGCAATGACGCCGAGCTGGCAGCGCTGCAGCGGATCGTCGCAGGTGATCAGTACAACACGATCTCCAAGCCGATCAATATCGTGGCCGAGGCGGCCGCGGAAACCGCGTACGCCTTTGCCAAGGGCGAGACCCCTGCAGGCGAGACAACGTTGTTCGACACGCCTTCGAAGCTGTTCACGCCGACAGTGGTCACTCAAGACAACCTGAAGACAGAAATGATCGATAGTGGCCTTGTGGAAGCCTCCGACCTCTGCACCGGCCCCTATCAGGCTCAGTGCCAGAAGCTGGGCATCAGCTAGAGCCCGATAGCTCCTTCGCCGCCGACCAAACAGCGGCGAAGGGAGTTGCTCTCTCAATCGAAAATGAGGTGAGGAGAGATATGACCACCCAAGCGACGATGCCCACCGGGGCTATTCTCGACGAGCCGGAGGGCGACGTCCTTTCCCTTCGGTCGGTCAGTAAAACATTCGGCGCGGTCGCAGCGCTGACCGACGTCGACATGGATGTCAATGCGAATGAGGTCGTCGCCATAGTGGGCGACAACGGGGCAGGCAAATCGACCTTGATCAAGATCTTGTCAGGGGTCTTCCCGCCGACGTCGGGCACTATCCACTTCGAAGGCAAGCCGGTCACCATCGACAGCCCCGCCACTGCCCACCACCTCGGCATCGCCACCGTCTTTCAAGACCTCGCCCTATGCGAGAACCTGAACGTCATTCAGAACCTTTTCCTCGGCCAGGAACTGGGCACTCTCCGGCTGAACGAAGTGGACATGGAGGTGCGCTCCTGGGATCTGCTGCGCCAGCTTTCGGCGAAGATCCCGACGGTGCACATCCAGATCGCCTCGCTGTCCGGCGGGCAGCGGCAGACCGTAGCCATCGCACGTTCCCTGCTTGGGGATCCGAAGATCGTCCTCCTCGACGAGCCGACGGCCGCCCTGGGCGTCGCCCAGACGGCTGAGGTGCTCAATCTCGTAGAGCGACTCCGGGAAAACGGTCACGGGGTAATCCTGATCAGCCACAACATGGCCGACGTCCAAGCCGTAGCCGACAAGGTCGTGGTGCTTCGCCTGGGCCGCAACAACGGGGTGTTCAGGATGAAGGAAGTCTCGACCGAAGACCTCATCGCCGCCATCACCGGGGCAGCCGACAATGTGGTGACCCGCCGCCGCGCGGCGCGCGAGGCGGTTACGGCCGAGACAGCCTGAGGAGCTGATCATCATGACCGATACCCAGAAGGCGACCGACCCCACCGCCTCAACCCTTGCCACCGACCTGCAGGATGAGCGGCTCCAGCAGCGGCACGGCGTCCGCGGGTGGTGGCAGGGCTTCATCGACCGGGTGAGAGCGGGTGACCTAGGCACGTTGCCGGTGATCGGCGGCCTGATCGTGATTTGGATCGTCTTCCAGATCCTCAACCCGATCTTCCTCTCCAGCCGGAACCTCGAGAACCTGTTGATGGAGAGCGTCGTGATCGGCGTTATCTCACTCGGCATCGTCGCGGTCTTGCTGGTCGGCGAGATCGACCTGTCGGTCGGCTCGGTCAGCGGCCTCTCCGCGGCTGTGATGTCCACGACCTTCGTCCTCATGGGTTGGCCCCTGGTCCTGTCCATCCTGCTGGCGCTGGTCCTCGGGGTTCTGATTGGCTGGTTCTATGCGCAGATGTTCAACCGGTTCGGCGTGCCGAGCTTCGTGATCACCCTGGCCGGCCTGTTGGCGTTTCTCGGCGTGCAGCTGTACATTCTCGGTGCTCAGGGCTCGATCAACATCCCGTTCAACTCAGTCCTGGTCAAGTTCGCTCAGAGCTGGTTCGTGCCGGAGTGGCTGTCCTACGTCTTCGCCGTGATCGCTGGGGGCGGCTACTTCATCAGTCAGTACCTCCACGCGCAGCAGCGATCCAAGGCAGGCTTGTCCGCCAAGTCGATGGCGTCCTATGGCGTGGTGACCGCGCTCATCACCATCGGTGTCGCCGCCATCTCCTGGTTTCTGAATCAGAGCACCGGTCGAGGCATCGGCTGGATGTTCGTCTTCTTCGTGGTCCTCGTCCTGATCATGCACTACGCGCTGACCCGGACCAGATGGGGCCGTTCAGTGTTCGCTGTGGGAGGCAACGCCGAAGCCGCTCGTCGCGCCGGCATCAATGTGAAGGCCGTCTACGCGTCGGTGTTCATCGTATGTTCCGGGATGGCGGCTCTGGGCGGCGTGCTCGCTGCATCGCGGTTGGCCGCGGCAAACCAGGCCACGGGCACCGGCGATGTCAACCTGAACGCCATCGCGGCTGCCGTCATCGGTGGCACGAGCCTGTTCGGTGGCAGGGGCTCCGCCTTTTCCGCGCTGCTCGGCGTAGTGGTCATCCAGTCGATCTCAAGTGGCTTGACGCTGCTCGGTCTCGGCTCCGGACCCCGGTTCATTGTCACCGGGGTCGTGCTGTTGCTGGCCGTCGCGTTGGACTCCCTATCGCGGCGCTCGCGCAGCTCGCATGGCAAGGCCTAATGTTCGGCTACACCGCGATCCTGCCGCTTGCAGGCGAAGCTTCAGGCCCGCTCATACCGACGAAGGTGCGGACCGGCTTGCTCCCAGCGATAGGGCGCCGCTGCCGGCCTCCTCTGGCAGGAACCAGCGGTCCCGTCTTACGCGCTCGACGTGTTCCGATCGTCCCTGAGTGCGCCACGTCTGGCTCCCTACTCTCGTTGGCGTGGTCGATGCGGCCGTCCGGTAGTTGTAGTACATCGCCTGACCCGGCGATGCAGGGTATGTAGTGAAAGCTCCAGACGAGCGTCAGTGAGTTCCTCGGCGACCCCGTTGGAACAGGTCCCAGAGCATGCTTAGGGGAGTGCCCGACTGGTCACCCTCGCCCCTGCTGTTGTCTGTGGATCAACTTGGGCTGCTGGATCCTTGAGCGGCACCTCGCCCGGTTCAGCGAGGGTCAACCGGTCACTGACATCGAGAAGATGTGGCCGAGGGTAGTCGGCGGCCGGCGGCTCGCGGCTCCCAGCAACGCGAATGTCACGCAGCAGGCAGGCTCGCGGTGGCTTCTGCCCGTGATCAGTTGTTCTCGGGTAGTCCGCTCGACCAGGTACGCAGCTCGACCGGGGGTCGAAGGGCCAGCAGGTCGGCGACGAGTTCGTCGTCGATCAGCGCGTCTACGGCGTCTACGGCGGAGCGGAGATTGCGCGACTTGCCCGTTCCGATCAGGGTGGTGGCGCACCCGGAACGCTGGATCGAGTACTGGTTGGCCACGAAGGCGATGTCAACTCCACGCGCTGCACGTATGTGCGACATTCGATCAGCCGCGGCACGGATGGGCTCGGTTGCGGGGTGGTCGATCTCGATGGTCGACCCTCCAGGGGTGAGCAGGCCCAAGGCGACCGCGGCCGCGTTGATCACGCCGACGCCGCGTTGCTCAGCGACGGGCAGGACCTCTCTCTGGAGGGTGTCGTCCAGCTGGGTGGCGTGAGCGTAGGTGAGGAGCACGTCGAGGTCGGTTTCTGTCATCGCGCGCGTCGTTGCGGTCACCGGATAGCCGGTCATGCCGATGTAGCGGCAGAGGCCCTCGTCCCGCATGCTCCTGAGCTCGGCGTAGCAGTCGTCGAAGCGGGTCCCAGCGGCACGAATTCGATGTCGTGGAACTGCAGAATGTCGACGTAGTCGGTGTCCAGCAGCCGGAGGCTTTCCTCCACACTGTGCCGGATCCGGCGCGGGCTGAAGTCGAAGTCGGCGAAGCCGTAGCGACCGGTCTTGGTCCCGAGGATGACATCTTCCCGGCGTCCGCTGAGGGCCTTTCCCAGGCGCTCCTCCGCGCTGCCGTAGTAGGGGGAGGTGTCGATGAAGGTGATGCCGAGGTCCAGGGCCTCGTGCACGAGCCGGATGGCTCCGGTCTCCTCAAGGGGCCCGAAGAGCTCGCCGAGCGGTCCTGTTCCTAACCCCAGCAGGGAAACGGTGAGCTCAGTCGACCCAAGTTGTGCATACTTCGTGGCATTCCTTAGCGGTGGTGACGGACCTTTTCAGAGCATTACGTGTCGGGGGTATACCCCACCACGGATGTTGACAAGCCAGGGCAACCCGTTCGGCGCGACGGCGATGCGGTTGGCTGCGCCATCGGTCATGTCCCACTCGCGGCCGTTCCACAGTGAAACGCCGTTCCTCCGTGCCGTCCGCCGTCCCCTCCGGCAATCCAGCAATTCCGCGTCCGCGCCGAAGGCGATGTCGACGGCGTCGCCGATGACGCGATGCCAGCGGCTTCCCAGCCAACGGAAGACGGCTCCCTCGTCGTCGACAATCCAGGGCGAACCGTCCGGGCTGACGGCGATGCGCACCGCACCGCCCGGCACGCAGTCGCATGGCTTGCCGTTCCAGCGGAGCACCTCGTAACATCTGGCCGCGTCCCGGGCACAGTTGACACAAACGATGGGCGGTAGATCACTGTGCCGCCAAGGTGCCCGAACGATCCCACCAGCGTGGCGGCAAAGCGAAGTGGTGGCACAGTGCTGCCGCGAGTACAAGCGGTGTTTGCCCTGGTCAGAGAGTTGCTGAGGCCCGCATGAGCACCAATCGTTTCGATCACCGAGCGATGGCCGAGCCCCAAAGTGTGGGGGAAGGTGTGGGCGTGAGTCGGTGCGATCCATTGCGCGTCAGTGACGTGCAGGGATGCGATGACTGGGCTCCGCGGCGTTGTCGCCCGGGCTACCGAGAAGGTGGCGCCGCCGCGCCTGCGGCTTCCGCCCTGGCATCCCTCGACATTTCGGAGTGCAGCGTCATCGTTAGTGGCTACCGCGGAATGGGGAAGGCCCGCTCGGTGGTGCCGGGGGTCATCGGCTGGGGAACTGCGAGTAGTCCGAGAAGTTGCCGAACAGCCGCTCGTCCTCGCCGTCCGGGCTGTACGTGACCGCCTGCACGAGCAGGTCTCCGCCGACGAAGGCACCCTTCCACGACTCACCCATGCCGCCGAACACCTCCTCCCGGTCACCCCTGCTGCGCGGTCGATTGATGCCTACCTTGAAGGCCTGCAGCTGCTCGGCGACGCGCGACGCGAAGTCCATGTCGTCGGTCGCCAGGCTGGCCACCAGGCACCCGTTGCTGGCATTCATGGCCGCGAGCAGCTCGGCCTCGGTATCCACGCAGACGACGGAGTCGAGGGGGCCGAACGGCTCGGCGTGGTGCAGCGACCAGTGGGCCGGCGGCTCGAGGACACAGGCCGGTGCGACGTATGCCGAGGTGTCCTGCCCATCAAGGAAGCGCCCCGCACCCACCGAGCCGCGGTGGAGGGGAAGCCCCCGGCCCCGCATTGCCTCCTCGAACTGCTCTCCCAGCTCCGCGGCCTTCCGGGCCCCGATCACCGGCCCGAAGTCCAGCTCCGGGAGGGGATCATCCGGACGCTCGACAGCCAGCGGGTGGCCGAAGCGCAAGGCTTCGACGACCGGCAAGTAAGTATCGAGGAACGCGGGCAACAAACGTCGCTGGACGACATACCTCGGGTAGGCAGTGCACCGCTGCTTGGCGTATTCGAACCCCTTGCGCAAATGCTGGGCGAGCAGCTCCCATTCGGTGAAGTCCCATATCCCCCACGCGTTCAGCCCTTCCTGCTCGAGAAAGTGGCGGCGGCGGCGGTCGGCCAGGGAAGTAGCGGCGGCCCGTCCGTTGGATCGGCCTCCGACGAACGCGAGTGCCCCTATGCGGGGATTGCTGATCAAGACGTCGCCTAGCTTGCCGCCGATCCCGCTGAGCAATGTGACCGGAAGACCGGCGCGGGCCATGAAGGCGTGGGCGAGCGTCAGGCAGTGGAAGCCGCCCTGGCTTGGAGTCTTTGCCACCACGGCATTGCCGGCCAGCACCTGAACCAGCTCGGCGTGCACCTGCACGCTCATCGGGTAGTTCCAGCTCGCAATATTCGACACTGGGCCCGGCAGGGGTCGCCGCTCGGCATCAGTTCCAATCGCCAGCTGGCGTTCTATCTCGTCGACGTACCAGCGGACCCCGTCCAGACAGCGATCCACGTCGGCCACGGCCAGCCGCCATGGCTTGCCGATTTCCCAGACCAACAAGAGGGCGAGCAAGTCTCGGTGGAGGACCATCGTGTCGATCGCGGTGGTCACACGTTCGCGGCGTTCAGCCAAGCCGACCTTCGACCACGCCGCATGTTGATCGCGGGCATGCTCGACGGCGCTAACAGCGATGTCGCGCTCGACACGTGGCGGGCCATGGATCGGCGACAAGTCGACCGGGGTGACATGGTGGCCGGGCACTCCCACGCGCTGCCACTCGCCGTGCAACAGGTTGTGGATGCGGCCGGACTCGAATGCCTCCGGTGCCACCGACACACATCGGGCGTAGGTCTCTGCCCACGAGCATCCTGGTTTTAGCTGCAGGTTCGTCATCTCGACATTCTGGCGCCAAGACAATCTCGCCATGGGAGCGGCCCGATTGGCCATCGGCGACAGTACTCGCAGACCCCGCAGCTGGTGTAGGGGTTGATGGTGACCTGCTGGCCGAGGGGCGAAGTCGGTGACGCCATCATCGAGCTGGTCGAGCACACCGACCGCCTCGTGGCGGGGAGTCAGTGGGTGGGCGGCCACGAACTGCCCTGCGTGTAGGTGCAGGTCGATGCCACAGACGCCGGTCTGGATCACGGGCCCCCGAATCTCACCAGGTCCGCCGACAGGTGTGGGCACCTCCCTTGCGACCAAGGCGTTGGCCGCTCACTGCAGCAACTTGGTGTCGTCGGTGAGCTGGCTCCGGTAACCCGCAACTTCCGGCACTTCACTGTCCTGCGCGCGCTACGAGATCAAGGAGCCGAATTTTGATCAGCTCCAGGGGCGAATCCACGCCAGCCCGAGGCGGATTCAGCTCGGGCCATGTTGGTGGTGATGATGTCCGGCTGGAAGCCGAACTTGTCGGTGCCGAACATGTGCCAAGCCGGCCGTAGGTGCAGATGACCTCATCGGACAGCGACGGCTCGCGCCCCGTGCCCAATGCCTTGCCGTACTTGCGGGGTCCCTGCGCACCCCCGCCGAGCGACACATTACGAGCGAGTCCAGTACCCGATGGTGGCAGCTGGGACGTGACGCCTCGCTGTTCCACGTGAGTGCCCATCGCGGGACGACGACGGATTCTGATGGTCAAGCGGGGGCATGTCGGGGGCACGGTGTCGCGGTTGATCGACACCTTCGCCGCCGATGCGGCCGTCAGAGGTCTTCGAAGACGTCGGTGAGCACCCGGCCCGGCCGGACCGGCGGCCATGCGATCACCTGTGTCTCCCGCGAGACGCTCTTCACCCGCTGCTCCTCGGTGGCCTCAGAGTTGTTCATGTCGTTCCACTGGGTGCGGTGCTCCTGCATCGCCCGCCGTACCAGCAGTGCCACCCCGGTGGTGTCGATGTCAATGTCGATCCGCTCGTCCGGGACGCCCCGGAGGTGATAGACGGTTTCGGGGTCCCAGGCCGTGAGGCCGGCCTTGACCCGCCGCTGGTTCCACCGGTCGATCACCGACTGACGGATCCCGCCGTAGACCAGCCGGCGGAAGCCCGGTCCGCCGTCACCGGCGAAGCGCAGGAAGGCGGCGGTGGCAGCCTCGCCGATCCGGATGTGGTCGGGATGACCGGTGATGCCGTCCGGGCCGAAGGTGGCCACGACGTCGGGGCGCTCCTCGCCGAGCACGGTCGCGACCCGGTCGACCAGCTCGTCGAACGGCACGTCCGGCACGCCGCCGTCGGGATAGCCGAACCACTCTTGCCGGTACGGCGACCTGCCGACGACGCGCCAGGCGTTGGCGTCCTCGACCCGGCGGACGGCGCCGAGGGACTCCCGGGTGGCGCCGCTCCCCTCCGCGATCGCCCCGCCCTCGCCGTCGGTGGCGTGCACCAAGAAGAACCTGAACTCGGGATCGGCCAGGTGCAGCGCGACGACCGCGGCAACCCCGTACGCGTCGTCGTCCGGGTGCGCCACCACCACGCCCAGCGTCCGGCCCACAGGGGCACGCTAACTGCCGCTTTCACGGGGCTGATTTCGACGTGGTGTTGATTGAAACGAAAACGCCTGGTCAGGTCGGATTGATCTTGCTAAGGGAGCCCGGGGCGCCCTCCTCAATCGCGGTCGTTGCGAAGGCTGTTGCGCGGCTAGGAGCGAGCTGGTCGACCGTCTGACGCTTCTATGTTTGTCAAGCAGCCGCCGGAGCTGCCAATCGCTGGGTGGTTAGCGTGGTGCTGGCGTTGAGGGCGCGGTAGAGCTCGCGGGCGATGTAGCGCTTGAGGCACCGTTGGATCTC
>Ga0307415_100001856_pt1 | contig 10360 bp, 10 predicted proteins | sample DK1Cmetagenome_FD_204524 | JGI IMG/M metagenome (GOLD analysis project Ga0307415, IMG submission 204524) | Maize rhizosphere microbial communities from greenhouse at UC Davis, California, United States - DK15-C-2 | ecosystem: Host-associated > Plants > Roots > Rhizosphere > Soil | place: USA...
CGCGCCGGGCGTGCCGTTCGTCTTTCTCGGCCCCGCCGACAACGCCGGGCCGGTCGAGCCGTTCGCGCAGGCGGCGCGCGAGGAGGCGCTTGCGTTGCGCCTCGGCGTCGGCCGCGCGGTCGACGGCTGGCTCGCGACCTACGCCGCCGGCAGCGAGCGCCGCCGCGCGCTCGCCGCCGAGCGGCCTGACGCCCAGCTCGACGTCGATCCTGCGTACGGCGTCGGCACGACCGAGTACATGCGGTCGGTGGGCGGTTGCGCGGTCACGCTCGAATGCGGGCAGCACGACGATCCCGCGGCGCCCGAGGTCGCGCACCGCGCGATCGTGCGCACGCTCGCCCACCTCGGCCTCGTCGACGCGCCCGATCCCGCGCCGGCGACGGACATGGAGTCGCTGCACCTGTGCGAGGTGATCGACAAGACGGACGCAGGCGACACGTTCGCGAAACCGTGGAGCAGCTTCGATCGCGTCGACGCCGGCGAGCGCATCGGCAGCCGCGCCGACGGCGCGCCGGTCACGGCACCGTTCGCCGGCGTGATCGTCTTTCCCAATCCTGCCGCGGAGCCCGGGCAGGAATGGTTCTACCTCGCCCGGGAAAGCGGGCGGCTGCGACGCTAGTGCTGCATCGCCGCCGCCGACGTGAACGCGTCGGTGCGCCTGGGCATCGCGTAGGTCAGCGGCGCAAGCGCCGACTGGATGCGGGCGAGCTGCGCCGGGCTGACGACGCTGGCGAGCACTTCCTGGAAGTGCGGATGGACGGCGCCCGAAACGATGTATTGCCAACGGTAGGCCTTCAGCATCGTCGCGCGAACGCGCGCCGCGCGCTCGCCGTCGGGATCGATGGCGAGGACGCGCAGGAAGTACTCGCTGTCGGCCGCCGACTGCACCTGCAGGATGCCGTCGACGCCGCCGACGAGCGCGATCAGGTCCTCGACGGCGGCGTCGCGATCGGCGTCGGAGGCGAGCTTGGCGTCCTCGCGGAGCCACTCGAGCTCGTCGATGACGGCGTGCTGCGACTCCTCCTTCCAGTGGAACAGGAAGATGTCCTTGAAGAGCGGCGACAGTCCTTCGCCCGAGGCGATGCTCGCGCGGTAGTGCGCCTGCGAGAACAGCTCGATGTGGCAGGTCAGGGCGAGCACCGCCCACGTCGACTTGCCGAGCACGAAGGCGGCGACGTCGTTCGCCGCCGGCAGGAAGCGATAGCCCTCGGGCATGCCGTCGGCGACGAGCAGCTCGACGCGGCGGAACAGCTCCTGGTGCTTCAGCTCCTCGTCGGTGAAGCGGACGATCGCCTCCATCGCGGTCTGGTCGCCAAGCGCGTGGTCGCGGCCGACCTCGATCATCTTGGTGCCGATGAAGCGCTCGACGAGGCCGAACATGCTGGCGTAGGTGCGCCCCTGCACCTGGCCCAGGAAGCGGCGTTCGTCGCCGCCCAGGAACTCGAGCTCGTCGACCAGCGACAGGCCGTCCGGCATGAACTCCTCGCGCAGATCGAAGCTGCGGCCGCGCAGGACGTCGCGGTCGATGTCCCAGCGGACCCGCTTCGAGGCTTCGATGGTCCTGGCATAGCGCCGCGTCGCGGGCGACGGCGTGGCAGCGGTGGTGGTGGCTTGCATGTCGGGCTCCTCTTCAAAAGACAGGACGTCGGATCGACGTGGCCGCATGGTTTTCGAAGCACGGCGACGACGCATGAGGCGTCGGTCCCGAAACGAGCACGGCGGGCGACCTCGCGGCGGCGATCCATGGGACGGCGGTCCTGTCCGCCGTCGCCCCGGCTACGCCGGCCGCCGCCCGATCGCGTGGACGATCGCCTCGGCGCGGGTGCGGACGCCGAGCTTGTCGAAGATCGTCGAGACCTGGTTGCGCACCGTCTTCTCGCTCTTGCCGAGCTGCGTCGCGATGGCATGGTTGTCGAGGCCGCGCGCGAGCAGCTCGAGCACTGCCGCCTCCGCCGCCGTCAGCGGGCTCGTCGCCGCGGCCGCGGCCGCCTGCATCGCCGAGGTCGCGAGAGCGCCGTTGAGGACGTCGAGGAAGCCGGGCCACGCTGGCTCGCCCTCGACCAGCACATGGTTCGCGCTCTCGAGAGGAACGAACTGGGCTTCGGGGATCAGCGCGGCGAGGCGGCGGCCTTCGTCGAACGGGACGCGGGCGTCGCGGCGCGAATGCAGCACGAGCGTCGGCACGCGCAGCTCGGCGGCGAGCTGGCTGACGTCGAGCTCGTGGAACATCGTCAGCGTCTCGGCGGCGACCTCGGGGCTCGACGTCACGCGCTCGAGGTCGTTCCACCAGCGGTGCTGCTCGGCGGTCCCCTCGGGAAGGTACTGGTTGGTGAAGAGCTGGCGGAAGCTGTCGTTGTCGCGCCCCCAGCCGACGCGGACGAGGTTGACGAGCGTCTCCGCCTCGAGCCGGGCGAGCTCGCTGGCAGCGCGCCGCGCGGCGCCGCGCGCGTACGCGCCGACCAGGACGAGCTGCGACACGCGTTCGGGATGTCGGTGCGCGTAGGCGATCGCTGTCGCGCCGCCCTGCGACGTGCCGAGCAAGGGAAAGCGTTCGAGGCCGAGATGGTCGACGACCGCCGCGAGATCGCCGACCAGAAGGTCGAGCGAGAGGCCGCAGGTGGCGCGGTCCGACAGGCCGCAACCGCGCTGGTCGTACCGGATGTAGGTGTGGCGCCGCGACAGCTCGCGCAGCCAGGGCCGCCAGACGGGGCTCTCGAGATCATGCTCGACGTGGCTCAGCCAGTGCGACGCGCGCACCAGCGGCGGGCCGGCGCCGATCGTCGCGACGGCGATGCGCGTGCCGTCGGCGGCGCTGCAGAAGCGGACGTCCTGCCGCAAGCTCATGCTCGATTGTCGCGCCGCAGCTGGCGGTGAGGAGATGGATGCAGTGCTAGAAAGCGGATCGGCGCGCGTCCGGGCGCGCCGCGTGGAAGGAGCGCACATGGCGAACGATCTGAAGCCCGCCGCCGAGCTCGCGGCCGAAGCGAGCAAGCCCTACCCGAACGACAGCGCCGAGTACCGGCGCGCGCGCACCGCGCTGCTCGCCGAAAGATCGAGCTGCGCCGCCGGATCGAGCGCGTCGCCGCGCGACGCCCCGAAGCTCGCGTATCCGGCCGACGCATGAATCGCTCGCGCCGCGCACGCAGCGAAGCGACCTGCGCGCGATGACCTTGCGCGTCGAGTGCGGTCCCGGGCTCGGCGGCGAGGCCGAGCCGCTCGCGGTCTGGTTCGGCACCCGTCGCGTCGGCGTGCGCGCGATCGTCGATCGCTGGTTCGCGCCGAGCCGGCGCTGGTTCAGGATCGACGCCGACGACGAGCAGCTCTACGTCCTCCGCCACGACCAGGCGACCGGCGAGTGGGATCTCGCCGCGCTGACGCGTCGCGACGGCTGAGCCCAACGACCGCGCCGACGTCGTCGACGCAGCGCCGCGCAGCCGCACGCGGATCGGTGCGGCGACACGTTCTGCGTGTCGAAACGGCAGGGTATGCCCTCTGTCTCGACGCCGCGACGAGTTCGCTAATGGCGTCTCCCCACGGCCGATCCCAGAGGAGACCCCATGGCCAAACTGCTCGAGAAGCGCGGACCATCGTTGGCAACAGGCCAACCGCAACACACGCCCCGGCTGGCGGCATTGCCGCTCGCGCTCGCTGTCGCCGGCGCCTTGACGTGCGTGTCCGGCGCCCAGGCGCGCATCACCAGGATCGAGATCACGACGACAGAGTCGCCGACCTTCGGCGGCTATCCGTGGTCCGGGGTCGGCCAGTACGAGAAGCTCGCCGGCAAGGCGTACGGCGAGGTCAATCCTCTCGACTTGAAGAACGCGGTCATCGTCGACATCGCGCTCGCGCCGAAGAACGTGCGCGGCAACGTCGAATATTCGTTCGACTTCTACATCCTGAAGCCGATCGATCTCAAGAAGGGCGCGCACAAGGTCATGTACGAGCCGCCGAACCGCGGCGGCAAGACCTGGAACTCGCTCGGCCGCGTCACGAGCGGCCCGGGCGGCGCCAACGATCCGGGCTCGATCGTCGACCCCGCCGTGCTCGCCAACGCATTCCTGATGCCGCGCGGCTACACGATGGTGTGGAGCGGCTGGGACAAGTCCGCCGGTTCGCTGAACCCGCAGCCGAGCTTCAACACGACCATCACGTTGCCGACGGCGAAGAACCCCGACGGCAGCTCGATCGAGGGGCCGGCCTACGAGTACATCGTCACCTCCGCGGCGTCGTTCCCGCTCAGCTATCCGGCAGCGTCGCTCGACAAGACGAAGGCGAAGCTCACCCATCGCGTGCACCTCGACGACTTGCCGGTCGAGGTCCCCGCAACCGGCTGGAACTACAACGCCGCCGGAACCGCGATCAGCCTGGCGGGCGGCAACTTCGTCGCCAACGACATCTACGAGTTCTCGTACACCGCGAAGGACCCGACCGTGAACGGCCTCGGCTTCGCCGCGGTGCGCGACTGGAACGCCTGGCTGCGCTCGGCCAGGGTCGACGATCTCGGCAACAAGAACCCGCTGGCCGGCGACATCCAGCGCATCTACACCGAGATTTCGTCGCAGCCGGGACGCTTTCTCAACGACTTCCGCCATCTCGGCTTCAACCAGGCCGAAGACGGCAGGAAGGTGTTCGACGGCCTGATGCAGTGGATTTCGGCCGGCAGCGGCATCAACCTCAACTACCGCTTCTCGCAGCCCAACCGGACCGAGCGCAACCGCCAGGACCATCTCCACGTCGAGAACGTCTTTCCGTTCGCCAACGTGCTGACGACCGACCCCCACACCGGCAAGGTCGACAGCCGCTACAAGGCCTGCGAGGCGACGAACACCTGCCCGCTCGCGGTCGAGATCTACTCGTCGAACGAGTACTGGGTGAAGTCGGCGTCGCTGCTGCACACGACGCCCGACGGCCTGGCCGACCTGCCCGACTCGCCGTACGCACGCAACTACCTGATCTCGAGCCACCAGCACGGCACCGGCAACGCGGCGAACAAGGGCAACTGCCAGCAGTTCCAGAACCCGCTCAATTCGGCGCCGATCCAGCGCGCCCTGTTCCTCGCGCTCGACGAGTGGAGCAACGGCGTGCCGCCGCCGGCGAGCCGCGTGCCGCGCATCGCCGACGGCATGCTCGCCAGCCCGCTGCCCCAATCGGCAGTCGGCTTCCCGAGCATCCCGGGAGTCACGTACACGGGCTTGAAGACGACGCGCTACCGCTTCGACTACGGCACCGGCTTCTACGAGACCGGCATCGCCACCATCAACCCGCCGGTGGTCAGCGCGCCGTACCAGGACAACCCGCTGAACGGGCCGATCTATCCGAGCTACGTCCCGAGGACCGACAGCGACGGCAACGAGATCGCCGGCGTGCGGCTGCCCGACGTGACGGTGCCGCTCGCGACCTACACCGGCTGGGCGCTGCGCGCGGGCGTGCACGCCAACGACGGTTGCGAGGCCGCGGGCCAGTACATCCCGTTCGCGAAGACCGCCGCCGAGCGCATCGCCGCCGGCGATCCGCGTCCTTCGGTCGAGGAGCGCTATCCGTCGTTCGGCCAGTACTACAGCGCCGTCAAGAACGCGATCGACAAGCTCGTCAAGGATCGCCTGATGCTCTGCGAGGACGCCGAGGACGCGCAGGCGCGGCTGCTCGCAGCGGGACTGGCCGCCGGGGTGCCGGCGCCGAAGGGCAATCTGCCGCCGCAGACGACGGTGCCGCACTGCCACAAGTCGCGCTGAGCCGTTGCGACGGCCGGGCCAGGCCGGCGCACGGATCGGCGCGCGCCGCCGGCGCGGTGCGGACGACGGCGTCGAACGCCGACGCCGGCGTCGCGTCGCCGTCCTCGACGAAGCCGACCGAGACGACGCGGCCGGCCTCGGCCGCGAGCCAGCGCGGCACGCCGATGTCGCGCCGCGCGTGGCCGTTGCCGGCGAGCAGCACCGCGCCGCGCGCGGCGTGGCTGCGCAGCGCCTGCGCCATGACGGCGTCGCGGGCGAGCTGCGCGCGCGCCATCCGCGGCCAGAGCTCGGGCGGCAGCGCGTGGCAGTGGCCGGCGTCGATCTCGCGCTCCTGCGCCGCCTGCCAGGCGGCGTCGACCGGGCGGTCGAGGCCGAGCGCCGCGACCGCCGCCGGTTCGAACACGGCGGCGACGCCGCCGCGCACGATGCGCGTCGCGTCGGCGCTCGACAGGTTGGCGGCGACGAGCGGCACGTCGTGCTCGAGCGCGAGAGCGACGAACGGCCGGTAGAAGTCCCAGTTCCAGCCGCTCTTGGCGGCAGTCGCGGCAACGTCGATGACGTGCTGCGCATCGCGCGGCCGCTCGCCCCGGGCGCGCTCGATGTCGGCCTGGCGCTCGCGGTCGAACTGCTCCATCACGATCGCCGGCCGCCAGCCCGCCGCGAAGGCGCGGCGCAGCACGTCGACGCGAAGGCGGTGCTGCTCGGCGTTGTCGTGCACTTCGCCGAGGACGACGATCGCGTCGCCGCGCAGTCGCGTTTGCCAGTCGGCAACGGGCGGCGGCGTCGTGCAGGCGGCGAGCAGCCCGGCGACCAGGGCCGCCGCGAAACGGCTCACGCCGACCGCGCTCGCCGCTTCGTCATGACGACGTGCATCGCGTTCTCCGACGCCGCATGGCGAGCCACGTCGAAGCCGAGCGCCGGCAGGTCGACTCCCGCGAGCAGCGCCTCGCCGCCGCGCCCGAGCGGCGCCTCGAGGCTCAGCTCGCGACCGGCGCCATAGCCGTCGAGCGACACGCTGAACGCGGCGACCCTGACCTTGGACATCGCTGGATCTCCTTTTCGGACGATAGTTTGCAACGTGCGCACCACGCTCGATCCCCGCCTGGTCGACGCCGCCGGCAACGAGCCCGGCCTCGTCGTCGACGTCCGCGACGAGCGCCGCGCGCTGCTGTTCGACCTCGGCGAGATCGAGCGGCTCGCGCCGCGCGTCCTCCTGCGCGTGACGCACGCCTTCGTCACGCACACGCACATGGACCACTTCGCCGGCTTCGACCATCTGCTCGCGCTCGGCCTCGGCCGCGTTCCGCGCGTCGAGCTGTGGGGCGGGCCCGGCTTCGTCGACCAGGTCGAGCACAAGCTGCGCGCCTACACCTGGAACGTCGTCCACCGCTACGAGGTGCCGATGACGATCGTCGCGAACGCGCTCGCCGAGGACGGATCGCGGACCCGGGCGAGCTTCGACAGCGTGCGCCGCTTCGCGCGCAGCGATGCGCAGACGATGCCCGCCGCCGATGCCGGCGACGTCCTCGTCGATGAGCCGCTCTTTCGCGTCCGCGCCTGCATCGTCGACCACGAGATGCCGGTGCTCGCCTTCGCGATCGAGGAAAAGGCGCAGGTGCGCGTCGCCACCGACCGCATCGCGGCGATGGGCCTGGCGACCGGCGCCTGGCTGCGCACGCTCAAGCAGGCGGTGCTCGCCGGCGCCGCCGACGACGCCACGATCGACCTCGCCTGGCGCGACGAGCGCGGCGAGCACGCCGAGCGAAGGAGCGTCGGCGGGCTGCGCGCGCTCGTGCTCGACACCATCCCCGGGCGGCGCATCGGCTACGTCACCGACCTCCGCTTCACGCCCGGCAATGTCGCCCAGCTGGCACGGCTGCTCGACGGCGTCGACCTCCTCTACATCGAATCGGTCTTCCTCGAGCGCGACCGCGACCAGGCGACGCGCAAGAACCATCTCACCGCGCGCCAGGCCGGCGAGATCGCGCAGCGCCTCGGCGCGAGGAAGGTCGTGCCGTTCCACTTCTCGCCGCGCTATCGCGGCGGCGAGGCGGCGCTGCGCGACGAGCTCGAAGCGGCGTGGCGGCCGGCCGCGGAGCAGGCCGGCGAAGAGGGCTTAAGTCGCCAAGATTCGCACGCTGGCGGGGGTCGCGCGCCTGCCGGTCGGCGCCCCGGCCTCAAGGGATCGGGGCGGCGGCCGAAACGACGTATGTCGAACCCCCGACCCGAGCAAGGCGAGCCATGTCTGCCAAACCGCCGAATTCCCTGGCCTCGCGCGAGCTGGCGCCGGACCGGAACGTCGCGGCGCCGACCAAGCGGCGCTCGCTCGACTGGGTCCGCGACGTCCTCGGCCGCCAGATCCGGCTCGAGCAGGGCAGGAAACACCAGCGCGCTGCGCTCGCCGACGACAAGCCCGGCGCCGACGCCGACAAGCCGCTCTCGTTCGTGCTGCAGCAGTGCGCCGAGCTCGGCGCGCGCCTGCTCATCCACGACCCGGCGACGCAGCCGGTGCGCCACCTCTTCATCCTCCACGACGAGCTGCGCAGCGGCGGCTGGGAACGGGTCGCGGGATTGCCGCTCAAGATCATCGACCGTTCGTTGACCGAGGCCGAGATCCTCGACGGCGCCGAGCCGTCGCCGATGCTGACGACCATCATCGGCGAGCTGCGCGAGCAGAAGGCGGCCGCCGAGGCGCGCGCTGCGCGCGAGGCCGCCGAAGCCGAGTGGGAAGTCCCGCAGGTCCCCGAGGTGTCGGACACCAACTTCGACGAGTACGAGCTGATGGAGCGCAGCTGGGCGGGAACGATCCCGGCTGGGCTCGAGCTGCCGGCGCGCGACACGACGATGTGATGACGCGGCGAGCCGCGCCAGCGGCCCGCGCCCCAGAATGGATCGCCTCCCCGCGTTCGTCGCCGACGCTGCGCTGCCGCCGTCAGGCGACGTCGCCGGAATGAAGCTGTCGGAGCTGATCGGCGCGCTCAGCCATGCGCTCGACATCACCGAGGGCCAGCCGAAGGGACATTGCGTCCGCGCCTGCTGGATCGGCATGCACGTCGGCCGCCGGATCGGCCTCGGCCGTGCAGCGCTGCGCGAGCTCTACTACACGCTGCTGCTGAAGGACCTCGGCTGCAGCAGCAACGCGGCGCGCATCTGCGAGCTCTATCTCACCGACGATCTGACCTTCAAGCGCGACTTCAAGACCGTCGGCGACCGCCTGCCCGACGTGCTGCGTTTCGTCTTCGGCCACACCGGCCTGCGTGCCGGCCTCGCGGCGCGACTGCGCGCGACGGCGAACATCCTCGTCCACGGCCGCCGGATCACCGACGACCTGATCAAGACGCGCTGCACGCGCGGCGCCGAGATCGCCCGGCGACTGCGCTTCGGCGACGGCGTCGCCGCCGGCATCGGCAGCCTCGACGAGCACTGGAACGGCGGCGGCCGGCCCGAGGGGCTCACGGGTCAGGCGATTCCGCTGCACGCGCGCATCGCCCTGCTCGCGCAGGTGATCGATGTCTTCCACACGGTCGGCGGCCGCGGCGCCGCGCTGCAGGAAGCGCGCGAGCGCGCCGGCGGCTGGTTCGATCCCGAGCTCGTCCGCGCGCTGGACGACGTCGCCCGCGACGACGACTTCTGGCGGACGCTGGCGTCGCCCGCGGTCGAGCCGGCGGTGTTCGCGATGGAGCCGGGCGGCAGCGAGGTCGTCCTCGACGACGACTACCTCGACGACATCGCGGCGGCGTTCGGCCAGGTCGTCGACAGCAAGAGCCCATTCACCAGCGGCCACAGCGAGCGCGTCGCGCAGCTCGTCGATGCCATCGCCGGCCGGCTCGGCGTTGCCGCGGCGCGGCGCCGGTGGCTGCGCCGAGGCGCGCTGCTGCACGACGTCGGCAAGCTCGGCGTCAGCAACGCCGTGCTCGACAAGCCCGGCCCGCTCGACGCCGACGAGTGGGTCTGCATGCGGCAGCATGCCGCGCACACCGAAGCGATCCTGTCGCGGATCGGCGCGTTCGCCGAGCTGGCGCGCGTCGCCGGCGCGCACCACGAGCGGCTCGACGGCGGCGGCTACCCGCGCGGCCTGGTCGCCGCCGACATCGCGGTCGAGACGCGGATCATCACGACCGCCGACATCTTCGACGCGATCTCCGCCGACCGTCCGTACCGGAGCGCCGTGCCGATCCCGAAGACGCTCGAGATGATGCAGGAGAGCGTCGGCACCGCCATCGATCCGCTCTGCTTCGAAGCGCTCCGGCAGGTGATCGCAGGCCGCTGAGGACGGCGGATGGCGACATACTGTCGCGATGAAGATCGTCGACATCCGCGAGGTCACGAAGCCGATCCGGTCGAACATCCGCAACGCCTACATCGATTTCACGAAGATGACGCTGAGCCTCGTCGCCGTCGTCACCGACGTGACGCGCGACGGCCGGCCGGTGGTCGGCTACGGCTTCAACTCGAACGGCCGCTACGGCCAGGGCGCGCTGATGCGCGAGCGCTTCATCCCGCGCCTGCTCGAAGCTGCCGCGGCAGACCTGCTCGACGAACGCGGCGTCCTCTGCCCGCACCGGATCTGGGCGACGATGATGGCCAACGAGAAGCCGGGCGGCCACGGCGAGCGCTCGGTCGCGGTC
>Ga0307415_100001857_pt1 | contig 10357 bp, 6 predicted proteins | sample DK1Cmetagenome_FD_204524 | JGI IMG/M metagenome (GOLD analysis project Ga0307415, IMG submission 204524) | Maize rhizosphere microbial communities from greenhouse at UC Davis, California, United States - DK15-C-2 | ecosystem: Host-associated > Plants > Roots > Rhizosphere > Soil | place: USA...
GCGAGCCGGGCGCCGCGACGGCGGACGTCATCGAGGGCGGCGCTGTTCTGGGGGTCGTTGGTGATGACCTCGTTCTCGGTTATCTCGATGACGAGGTCGTCCAGGCGCTCGGGGAGTGCGTCGGCGACCGCTTCGGAGCTGAGCGCCGACGGGCTGAGATTGACGGTCAGGTAGGTGTCCTCGGGGCGCCCCGGGACGGCGAGCGCGGCCGCGAGTGCTTTGGCTTCGAGTTCGTAGCCCAGTCCGCAGCGGTGTGCTTGTGCGAACCACGCGTTGGGCGGCCGCTGCAGCGCGTCGGTGAAGCGCGAGAGCGCCTCATAGCCCGCGACTCGGCCGGTGCGAAGATCCATGATTGGCTGAAAGGCGATAGCCACGCCATGGTCGCTTTCGAGCACGGAGACGATCTCCTCGCGCTGGGCGTCGATCGAGTTGAACCACGCGCCGCGTGTCGGTGCCGCGGCGATGTCAGGGTGCGCGGAGCCGGCTTCGTAGAGCTCGAGTCGACGCTTGCCGTTGCGCTTCGCGGTGTACATCGCCAGGTCGGCATGCCGAAGCAGCTCGTCGACGCCGCGGTCGTCCGCGTCGCTGATGGCGATCCCGACCGAAACCGAAAGCGTGACGGTCTCGCCGTCCAGGGTGAAGGGCTTGTTGAGCGCGGCCAGTGCCCGCTCGGCGGTTCGCACGGGCTCATTGGGTCCGACGACCGCCTCGAGCAGCACGCCGAACTCGTCGCCCCCTAGGCGCGCGGCGGTGTCGACGGACCGAACGCATGCGCGCAGGCGCTGGGCGATGTCGACGAGCAGGCGGTCGCCGGCGGCATGCCCGAAGCGATCATTGACACCCTTGAAATCGTCGAGATCGAGATAGAGCACGGCGACCTGGCCTTCGTCGCGGCGCTCCCGCGCAAGCGCGTGTTCGATGCGGTCATAGAAGAGCGCTCGGTTGGCCAGCGCGGTCAGCGGATCGTGAAAGGCGCGGTGGCGGAGCTGTTCCTCGAAGGCCTTGCGAGCATGGACGTCGCGAGCGGTGATGACGAGCCCTCCCACCCTCGGATCGTTGATGAGGTTGGTGGCGAGGGCCGAGACATGCCGCCACGAGCCATCCGGGTAGCGCATCCGCCACTCGGCCTCCTGCGACTCGCCGGTCGACTTCTCTGCGACTCCGCCCAGGAACGCGTGCACGCTAGGACCGTCGTCGGGATGGACGCGCTCGAACAGCGAGCGTCCCTGGACCGTCTCCCAGTCGGATCCGAACACGGCTTCCACGGAGCCGGTCACGGTGTTCACGATGCCGTCCGGGTCGACGATGGCGATCAGGTCGGATGCGTTCTGGACGATCGATTGGAGGCGGTCCTCCGCCTCCTGAGCGACGCGCTGGAGCGCCATGGCGTTCTCTATCCGGCCGGTGCGCTCGCGCGCGAAGACGACGAGCAGCGCCGCCAGCGGCAGGACTCCGCCCACCGCGATCGGAGCGTCGTCGGCAACCACGGCTACGAGCACTCCGATCGGGATGAGCATCAGGTCGACGAGCCACACCCAGGCGAACGGCCGCAGCAGCAAACCGAGCTCGTAGCCGGCACCGACGCGGACCCGCACACCCGAGACGATGAAATCGACGACGAACTGCGCGAGCACGGCAGCGAGCACGACCAGCGCGCACGCCGGCCACGCGGCGGGCAGGCCGAGCACCCCGACGACGATCGCGGGCCCCAGCGCGAACCAGGAGTCAGCGACGCTCATGACCAGGCGCCGCGACGGGATCCGTCCGCGCGCGACCCCGGGAAGCTGCGCAGCCACGTGTCCCGCAGCGATAGCGAGTCCGACAGCGCCGGCGGGCAACAGCACAAGCATGGACGCAAGAACGAGCTGGACCGGTCGGGTGCAGCCTTCACCGACCTCGAACTCGACGCGAACGAGGCACGCGCACACCACCGCGAGCCATGCGGTGCGCCACACGTCGGCGTCGCTGCCGCTGAAGGTCCAGAACACGACCGCGGCAGTCAGGACGAAGCCGGCTGCGACCGCCGCCTCCACGCGCAGCTCCCGCCGGCTGGAGGCGGTGCGCGTACGCTCGCGCGCCCGCGCGGCGAGATCAAGCTCGCCCTCGAAGCTGTCACCACCGGCCGCGGAGCCGCGGATGGCTCCGTCATAGCCCATATCAAGCAATATCGGGTGCGAAAGCACGCATCTTGAGGCGACCGCACCTTGCACGCGCGCTCGCGCCCTCGCTCATCCGTCCAGATTCCGGCTTGAGGACCTCATGTGGTCGCGTAGGGGTGCCGAAGACGCTCGAGACAGGGAGCTGAAAATGGCAAACTCGCCGCGAGGCGGGGACGCAAAGCAAGGGGTCTCACGAAGACGCGAGACAGCCCAGCCGCCGGCATCCACGCGCTCGGAAGCGCGGCATTTTCAGACAAGGAGGTCCAGCACATGCCCTACGTCATCAACGGCGCCCGGCGCGGCGGGCGCGCCCTCGCCGCCACGCTCGCCGTCGCGCTCGTCAGCGCCGGGCCAGCTATGGCCGGTGACACATCGGTCAAGGGTGCGGCAAGCAACCCGGACGGTTGCGTCGTCGAGAATGACCTGACCAGCCCGTTCACGAGCTGGTCCGACTTCGCGTCCTACGCGCTCGCCCCGGGTGGCAACTTCGAGACCGGCGCGGCGGACTGGACGCTGACCAAGAACGCCGGCGTCGGATCAGGCAACCAGCCTTACCAGATCGTCAGCACGGCCGACGGCAACTCGCTCGAGCTCCCGGCCGGCTCGGTCGCCACCAGCCCGCCGATGTGCATCGACAGCACATATCCCTATTTCCGGCTCTTCGCGCGGAAGCTGAACACCGGCAAGTCCGGCCTGAAGGTCAACGTCATGTACCTCGACAACAAGGGCAACCTCAAGGGCAGCACGTCCGGCGAGGTCCGCTCCAACGCGAACGACTGGGCGCTCACCGACGCCTTCAGCATCGGCGTGACCTTCGACCCAGACCTCTACAACGGCGCCGCACCCGTCCGGTTCCAATTCTCCGCAGGAAAAGACACCAACTGGAAGATCGACGACCTCTACGTCGACCCCTACGCCCGCCGCTAACCCGACGGAACAGCATCGCGGCGCTCCGGATGAGGTCCGGAGCGCCGAGCAGCAACACGCGACGCTAAGCAGCAATGCGCCAGTCACCGGGTAACGCGCGGACCTGCCGACCGGCGGTCATCCACGCCAACAGACTCACGTCGTCCCAGCGCGTAGACATCACCTGCCACCGCGGCTCGCCGAACATCCTTCGTCTCGCTCGCACCGCTCACTAGCCCAACGGACGCAAGCGCCAGCGGACCTGTCCGGCCGTGTCCGTGCACTCGACCTCACCCCGATCTAAGCCCAAGGCCGGGACCATCGAAAGCGGCTGCGCAGCGAGGCTCTCGTCGCTACCGCATTGCGCGTGACGAGCGGGCGTCCAGCCCAACGCCCACGTGACGCTCGCGTCGGACGAGCTGCGAGCGTCCGCTGGGGCGCGATCAGATCCCAGCCGGCTCTTGCGTCCGTGGAAAGGCAGAAGCGACGCGCTGATTGCTCGTTTCCATGCAACTCAGGCGCGCCGGCCGTCATCTCCCGCACCCCGGCGCGCGTTCCCCTTTCGTGCGCGAACTCCAGCCGCGTTCCCGGTGCTCCGCGAGCGCCCCGGCTGTTACATGGCGCGTGTGGTTTGGCCGACCTCGATCAGGTGACCGTCAGGATCGCGGATGTAGCAGCGGATCTCGGCTGCGCGGTCCTGTGGCGGCGTGAGGAACTCGGCGCCGCGTTTGGTCCAGTCGGCGTACACGGCCTCAATGTCGGCGACGCGGATGTTGAGGAAGCTGCTCGTCCTGTCGGGGTCCGGCGGTGTCTCGAGCGTGACGGTCGGCTTGTCCTCGGTAGGTCCTCCGCCGACGTTGATGATCACCCAGCCGTTCGCGAGCGCGACGATCGAAGGCTCGCCCTCGAGCACGGTCTCGCCGCCGAGCACCTCGGTATAGAAACGGCGCGAGCGCTCGACATCGCCTGAGACGATGAAGTGCGTCAGGACGATCCCCTCCTTGGGTGCGGGGAACTCTGCCATCAACGCCTCCACGAGATCGGTTGGTCGCACATCGTCGCACGCCGTGACCGCAGGCCCGCTGTGGAATGCCAGCCCCGCCGCGCTACGTGCGAGTTGCTTCTGCGAGCGAGCGCGGAACGGTGTTGGCGAGGACGACCGGTATTCGTCCGGAGCAGTCGTCTCAGGCGCCCGAGCAGAGCGCTCGCAATCGCGGTAAAGCGGCAGCCCGCGCCGGGCCGCCGAGCGCTGGCGGTCTGCTGCCCGCCAAACCGATGGCGGCGCGGCAACCGGATGTCTAGTTCTTGCGTGCTGTGGCGGTCACGACGTCGAGCTCGAGGATCAGTGCGCCATCGTTCGTGAATCTCTCCCATTGGGCGATGACGTCACGGTCCAGCGACGGGCTTTGGCATCTCACTGCGCAACCGGGGCTGGCGCGTGACGTACCTGGGTGGCGACACGCCGATCGCGATGACGGCGCGCGCCGCGCTGACGCTGAGCCCGAAGCTCGTCGTGCTCTCCTCGAGATGGCGCATGGCCTTCCTCCCGTCGAAGACGAGCTGCGCGCACTGGCGCCTCCGTCCGGCTGGCCCGGGCGGGCGCGGGAGCCAACCCTGTACCGGCCGAGCGCCTCGGGGCGGAGCACCTCGACGTCGACCCGGTCACCGCCGCCGCGCGCGTCGCCGCCAGATAGTCCCACGCCTCGGCCGCGCCTGGGTAGCCGTTGAGCAGACATGCGTACATGCTCGCGGTCGCTCCCGATGCGGCTGAAAACTGCTGATTGGTTTGGGGCTTGACCGGATCCGGCCGTGGGAGCTATGGTCGACGGTCGACGGTAGGAGTGACGTGCGCAGACGAGGGACGATGGTGGGGCTCGCTAGACGGCAGGGGGAGGTGCGTGTAGCGCCGTCAACCCGCTGGTTGGCCCGTCTCGATGGTGGTCATTGCGCTCGCCGCTCAGGTTCGCATCGCTCTCGTCAGCCCTCAGAACCTGTCTGCTTACGCGGCTCGGAATGACGGACCCGAGCGGCGCGAACCTCTTTGAGCACCGCTTCGGCGCTGGTCCGCCGTTCACCGTCGGTCTCGAGGACGAGGCGATGATCCTCGAAGCGGGTACGCTCGATCTGGCGCAGGGTTTCGAGGCGCTGATTTCGGCGGACCGGATTGCGGACCGCGAGCGGCCATTCGTCGCCGAGATCTTCCAGTCGATGCTCGAGGTCCACACGCCGATCTGCCACACGGCGGAGGATGTCACGCGCCAGTTGCACGCCGCCCGCGCGCGAGTCGCCGCACTCGCGGACGCGCATGGCCTGGTGCTCGGGTCGGCGGGGATGCACCCGTTCAGCCAGCTTGAAGACCACCGGCCGTCGCATGCCGAGCGGTACACGATGCTCGTCCATGACCTCCAGGACGTGGCGCGCCGCTCGATGATCTTCGCCATGCACGTCCACGTCGCGGTCGACGATGCCGATAAGGCCGTCGCCCTGACGCAGGCGCTGGTGGCGCACGTGCCAGAGCTCGTTGCGCTCTCGGCCAGTTCGCCGTTCCGAGCCGGTCGACCGACGGGGCTCGCGTCGACTCGGCTGACGTTCCTTGCGGCGTATCCGCGCACCGGCCCGACCCCCCCGCTACGCGACTACGCCCAGTTCGTGGACCTCGTCGGCACGCTCCGTACCGGCGGCTTGCCCGACTACACGCACATCTGGTGGGACCTCCGTCCACATCCATGGCTCGGAACGGTCGAGCTGCGCTGCATGGACGCGGTCAGCCGCGACGAAGATGCCGCTGCGATCGCGGCCTACGCGCAGGCGCTCGTGCGGCACTACGCGGAGGCCTATGACGCGGGCTACCGGCCGGTCGCGCCGCACGAGGCGCTCGTGCGCGAGAGCCGGTGGCGGACGATCCGCCACGGGCTCGACGCGGTTGTGCTCGACCTCCCAGGCGACGGCGAGCCGATAGCGGCCGCTGAGCTGATCCGCCGCACGCGGACGGCACTCGAGCCGCACGCGCGTGACCTCGGGTCTGAGGAGGCGCTCGGCGGCATCGAACGGATCCTCCGCGACGGGAACGGCGCTACGCGCCAGCTCGAGCTCTTTCGACGAACGGGCGACGTTTCCGCTGTAGTGGGGAGCATCGTGGACGAGACGCGCGGACGGGCTCCGCGCCCCGCCGCCGCTTTTGGCTAGCCGGCGACGGCGACCGTGGTTTCGGCACGGAGCAGCGTGGCGAGCTCGGAAGGGGAGTCGAGCCCGAGCTTCACGACAACCGAGGCCAGCCGGAGCTGAGCGGTCCGCGGGCCGACGAACAGCCGGCTCCCCGCCTCGCGCGCCGACGCACCTTCCGCGACGGCGAGCGCGAGCTCGAGCTCGAGCGGTGTCAGCAGATCGAGCGGGCTGAGCTTGCGCTCGGGAGCCGCGAGCCCGGCGAGGATCAGCTGCTCGCGCGCCCGATCCGTCCACGGCGCGGCGCCGAGGGTGTCGAATGCGGCGAGTGCGGCCTCGAGCGGCGCGCGCGCCTCGGCTGGACGTCCTGCGCCCGAGAGGCGGACGCCGTGGAGCAGCTCGGTTCTCGCCCGGTCGAACCGTCCGCTGACGCGCGCGCCTAGTTCCAGCGCCTCGCTGAAGAGCCGGTCCGCGTTCGCATCGTCCGCGAGCAGGGCGCGGCACCGCGCCGCGGCCGCAAGCGCCGACGCTCGCCCCGTCCGCTCCGCCGCGGCGGCGAAGCCGTCAAGCACCGCGTGCGCCTCACCGACCCGATCCGCACCCGCGTACGCCTCGACCAGGTCGGGAATCACGTGCGGCGCCACGGCCGCGTCCGACCAGCCCTGCTCCTCCTGGAGCGCGCGCACTTCCTCGAGGTACGGGATCGCGGCAGCAGGGCGACCGGCGCCGAGCTCGAGCAGGCCCAAGGCGGCCGCCGCGCCCGCCAACCGCGAGCCGCTGCCGAGGCGGTGCGCGAGCTCGAGTGCCTCCTCGACGTGGCCGCGGCAGGCGTCGACGCGGCCCTGTCCTGCTTCGAGCCAGGCGAGCGTGCCGAGCGCGAGCCCGGTGTCGGCACTCTGCCCGGTCTCCTGAGCGAGCCGCAGCGCCTCGTGCAGCACGCCGGACGCAGCCGCCCAACGACCCGTCTCGATCTCCACCGTCGCGAGCCGGACGAGCGCGTACGGGAGCACGCCGACGGCCCCGTCAGCGCGCAGCTCCTCGACGAGCGTACGCAGGACCTCGCGCGCGCGCGCGTACCGGCCAGAGATCGCGAGGCCCGCCCCAATGTATGAGCGGAGCTGCCTCTCGTCCGCGAACTCGCCGTCCTCGGCGAGGCCGGCGGCACGATCGACGAGCGCGGCTCCCTCGGCGTAGTCGCCCGCGAAGACCAGCGCCGTGCCGAGCATCAGCGTCGCGGCCACCTCCTGCCGCCCGCCGGCGCCGTGGGCGAGCCCTGCGGCCCGGCGTCCGAGCACGCACGCCTCGGCCGGCGCGCCCGCTCGCAGCGACGGGAGCACGGCGTCGGCCAGCAGATCGGCGGCTTGAACCGGATCGTCGCCCTCGCACGCCGCGGCCGCCGAGGCGAGCGTGTCGCGTGCTCGCGCCGCGGAGCCGCTGCGGGCGGTGACCCGGCCGTAGAGGTGCTCGATCCGGACGCGGAGGTGCGGCTCCTCTGCTCGCGTCAGCGCCTCGTTCAGGTGGTCGAGCGCCGCGGGGATATGGCCGGCCAGGTGCGCTGCGCCCGCCGATAGCAGGAGGCGGCGCGCCGCCTCGTTGGGGTCCGGCGTGAGCCGCGCCGCGAGCTCGAGCGCGCGCGCAGTCGCCCCATAGGCGCCCCGGTCGCGGGCCGCCTCGGCCGCTTGCTCGAGCTCTGCCGCGATCGACGCGTCGGCGCCCGCTGCGGCGCGCGCGCGATGCCACAGCCGCGACTCACCCGTAGAGGCGGCTGCGATCGCCCCGTGCACCGCGCGGCGGTCGGCCCGCAGGGCGGAGTACGCGACCGTAGTGCGGACGAGCGGGTGACGGAAGATGACCTTTCCGTCCGACAGCCGGAGGAGCCCCGCGCCCGCCGCCGACTCGAGCAGCGAGGGGTCGAGCCCGAGCGCGCCGCACGCGCCCCGGACCTGCGCCAGATCGCTGTCGTCGGCCAGCGCGGCCACGAGCAGCGCCTGCCGCGCCGGGTGCGTCAGGGCGCCGATCCGGGCGAGGAATGCCCACTCGACGGAGGTAAGCAGCGCCTCATCGAGCGGCTCTTGACCGGCGCGCTGGCCCGGCGTGAGCGTCGGCGGGATCTCGAGGAGCGCGAGCGGGTTGCCTCGGGCCGCGGCGAGTACGCGCTCGCTTACCGCGGGCGCGAGCGCCTCGCCGGCGCGCGCGTCGAGCAGCGAGCGTGCGGCAGCCGGCTCGAGTCCGGCAAGGGCGAGCTCTTCGGCCTCCGGCAGGTCGTCGGCCGCCTCTGAGGCAATGAGCAGCGCGATTCCGTCCACCCCGAGCCGTTGGGCCACAAACGCGATCGTCTCCGCCGACGCGTCATCGAGCCGGTGCGCATCGTCGACGACGACGAGCAGCGGCTCCTTCTCGGCCGCGGCGGCGAGCACGTCGAGCGCCCCAGCGGAGGCCGCGAAGCGGTCACGTGGGCCCGGCGTGTCCGGGAACCCGAGCGCCGCCGCCAGGGCCTCTGCGCGCGCGGGTGGCAGTGTCTCGAGTAGCCCGACGAGCGGCCGGAGGAGCTCGGTCAGGGCGGCGAAGGGAATTTCGATCTCTCTGTCCCGCCCCGCCGTACGGAGGACGCGTAGGCCCGCGGCGCGCGAGACGGCGTCGTCGAGCAGCGCCGTTTTCCCGCTCCCGGCGTCACCGCGGAGCACCAGCACGCCACTTCCACCCTCCCGCGCGGCGTCGAGCAGCGCGTCGATGCGGATCCGCTCCCGATCGCGCCCGACGAGCTCGTCGGCAAGATCGCGGCCGTGGTGCGCTCCGGCGGCGACGGCGCGCGCGGCGGCGCGGAGGCCGCCGAGCGCCAACGCGTTCTCGAGCCAGCGGCCGAAGAGCTGCCGTCCGGTCCGCTGGAGGAAAGGCAGGAACTTCGCGTACTCGTCGAAGAACGCCTCCACCGAGCCGGGGCCGTGCCGCGACTCGAACTGCGCCAGCAGATGTGGCGAGTCGTCGAACCAAGCGCGGATCTCCGCCAGCGACGGCTCCAGATGGCACTGGATCGCGTACGCGACGCGCCCGTAGCGGATCGCCTGATTCAGGTATCGCGGCGAGCGGGCGAGGCGGACGGCGCCGGGCGGCAGGTCGAAGTGGCAGCGGTGGAATTCGAAGACCTCGACGTCCGGCGGGAAGCCGCGGAAGACCGGATCGCGGCGCGCCGCCGCGGTGAGGAACACCTGGTTGGCGCCCAGCTCCGGCTCAGGTCCCAAGTAGACCCGTGTGTGGAAGGCCGAGGCGAGAAGCTGCGACCCAAGGCAGACGCCGAAGTAGGGCATGCCGGCCAGCACCGCCTCGCGAATCGCCCGCTTCTCGTCGACGAGCCACGGATACTCGTCCTCCTCCCAGACGCTCATGGCTCCGCCCATGACGACGAGGAGGTCGTAGTCGCGCCAATCGGGGAGCGGCTCGCCCTGCTCGAGCCTGACCACGTGCAGCCCGATCCCGCGCTCCTCCAGCACGTCGCCGAAGATGCCGACCGGGTCGGCCCGGAGATGCTCGAGCGCTAACGCTCGCACGAGCGCGAGCTTCTCGCCGCTCCCACGGCGCGTCAAGACCCGGGCGTGTTCGGGCCAGCCGAACCCGAAGAGATCAGACACCGCCATGCACCACTACGTCGTCGCTAGATGCAGGGCTCGCCGAGGCGCAGGCCGCGGAGTTGCTCGGCCCCGAAGCCGGGGTTCCGCAGCTGCCCGGGCGCGACGAGCTCGCCACGGCCGAGCAGCGCCTCGGCGCGACGGCGGCCGCCGATCGCAGGGCGCGCGGTCACGCCGCGCCTCCCGGCGGCCGCGTCACGCATGCATGCCAACTCGCCCGGGCGCAGCAGCGCGACTGATCCTCACTCCACGCGCGCACATGCGATGCTCGCGCAACGCATCGCGGACGACCGCCGAACGAATCGCCGCGGTGGCCACTCGCAGTCAAGTCGATGCCTGATCTCCAAGCAGCTAAGCCATGCACGGCTCCTGCTCTCCGTGCGACAAGCAGTCGTGTCCCCCGTTGCATAAGTAGCCGCCCGCTCCGGACGATGAGCAGGCGCTCGCCGTCGGGCGATCGGCGCTCCTTCCGCTCCTGCATTTGTGGAGAGCAGTAGCGAGACCCTC
>Ga0307415_100001858_pt1 | contig 10348 bp, 11 predicted proteins | sample DK1Cmetagenome_FD_204524 | JGI IMG/M metagenome (GOLD analysis project Ga0307415, IMG submission 204524) | Maize rhizosphere microbial communities from greenhouse at UC Davis, California, United States - DK15-C-2 | ecosystem: Host-associated > Plants > Roots > Rhizosphere > Soil | place: USA...
ATCCTCTCGCCCGGCCCCGGGTGGAGACGATCTCCTGGCGGCTATCCAGGAACAGATCGGCCACCTTCACGCCTTGGTCGAGAAGCCCTCCCGGGTTGCCGCGAAGATCCAGGATCAGGGACTTCATGCCGCGGGTTTTCATCCCCGCGATCTCCTGCCGCAGCTCTTCCGCGGAGGTTTCGCTCACCGGGTTGAGAGAGATATAGCCCACTCCACCGTCGAACATGGTTCCCGCGGGAACCGACTTCATGTGTATCTGGGCGCGGGTGAGTCGGTATTTGATCGGCTCGGGAATGCCGCCTCGCCGCACCGTGATGACGATCTTGGATCCGGCTTGACCGCGAAGAGCTTTCACAGCCTGATCATTCTTCCAGCCCTCCGTGGATTTCCCATTGACCTCAATGATCTGATCACCAGTCTCGATGCCCGCTCGTTCGGCCGGTGTTTCCGGGAGCGGAGCGACCACAGTAATCCAGCCGTCCCGAACGTCGATCTGAATGCCCAGACCCGCGTAATTGCCCGAGGTTTGTTCGGTCAGCGCCTTGTAATCGTCGCCCGTGAGCAGCACGGAGTATGGATCCATGAGCTGCTCCAGCATGCCGCGCGTAGCCTTCTGATACAGATCGGTCTCGCCAATAGAATCGACGAAGTACGTGTTGACGTGACCCAGCACGTCATCGAACAGGCGAGCCTGCTGATAGACGTTGCCGTCGCTGGCGACTCCTCGCTGGAGCAGCCATCCTCCGCTGAAAAAGGACATCAGCGCAACCAACGCAATCAGACTCCAACGCTGCTTCATTTTCGCCTCCACTGGCGCAGAATAGCCGACGCGGGCATTCGACAGTAAATCGGGTCGATCCTCGTGTCCGCCCCACCTGAGGAGGGAGACGGCTTCGGCCCTAGATGACAGTCGTGTATGTGCTTAACCAACTGCAGACTGAAAATGTTCGGGGGCGGCCCTGCGTATCTCACCCCACGCGGCCTGCAAGAGCTGGTCCGGCGGCAACCGTGCATCCAAATGTCGCACGCCGCTGCCCTGAACCGCCAGATAGTAGTCCACCACCCGCCGGTGGAACTCCAGGCTCTCACGGTCGAGCCGGTCCTGACGTTTCCCGCCGGCGATCTGCCTGGCCTGCCCCAGCTCGGGTGCAAGGTCGAGAATCAAGGTCAGGTCCGGCCGAAGCCCCTGAGTGGCTGCTTCGTTCCCCGTCTTCACCACCACCGGATCGAGGCCCCGTCCTGCCATCTGATAGGCTTCCGTCGAAAGTGCGAAGCGATCGGATATCACCACGCGTCCCTCGGCCAGCGCGGGCGCGATAACCGTCTGCACCAAGTCCGAGCGGGCAGCCAGATACAAGAATAGTTCTGCCAGCGGTCCGACGGGGTGATCAGGGTCGAGCAGCGCCTGCCTGGCGATCTCGGCAGCCCTGGTGCCGCCCGGCTCTCGCACGACCACAGGGTGGATGTCGATTGCTCGCATCCGCTCCACGAGAGGAGCGAGCAATGTGGATTTTCCTGAGCCTTCCGGCCCCTCCAGAACCAGGAAAAAGCCGCGGCGCTTCATCCCAGCGTGATGATGCTGCTGGTGGCTCCTTTTTCCATACCCTCGCTGATCTGCTGGTTGACGCGCTGCATCAGCTTTTCGAAGTTGGCCCGTGCCACGACATACGCCTGGCCGGTAGGGCTCACTTCCAAATCGCGCACGGCCCCCTCATAGGCTTCGGCGGTCTCCTGGTCCGGCATCTGGCCGGTGGAGACAACCTGGTCTACCCTCCGTGCCAGCGTCTGAATAAGATCGAGCTTTGCCACGGTCTCCTTGTCTTCCCTGAGCGACGTCTCTGCTCGCCGCAGCGCCTGGTACTCCGCCGACTGGCCGATTTGCCGTCCCAACTCCTGAGCCTTGTCCCAGATCACCTTGTCTTGCTCCTCCGCGCGAGCAGGTACCGCTCGCGACCAAATAGGTCCACATGCATGGTCACGTCTTGCCAGCCCAGGGCTGCGGCCTGCGCCGCCGTGACAGCGGCTCGACTACAGTCGATCTCGAGTGCCAGCCACCCCCCAGGGGAGAGAACGTCACGGCCTTCGTCCAGCAATCGCCTTGTGGCGGACATCCCGTCCGCTCCACTTACCAGCGCGATCTCCGGCTCCCACTCACCCACAGAAGCATCGAGGTTCCGGTACTCCGCTTCTGTAAGATAGGGGGGGTTCGAGACCAGCGCGTCGAAAGCTCGTTCCCTCAGCGGCTGACACAGGTCGCCCCGAACGAGTGTTGGCCGGAGTCGCGTAGACTCACTATTCAGTTTTGCCAGCGCCAGGGCCGGCCCGGAACGGTCCACCGCCACCACGTCGTCGAAGCTGCCCTCCTGCAGCAGACTGAGGGCAATACACCCGCCGCCGGTTCCGACATCCACGATACGGCCCGTCCGGACCCGTGCCAACAACAGATCGACGAGGCCTTCTGTCTCGGGACGAGGTATCAAGGCACGGGCATCGGCCATCAGCTCAAGCTTCCGAAAACCGATCTTGCCGGTGACGTGCGCCAGTGGCTCACCTGCGGATCGCCGGACGATGGCCCGCCCATAGCGAGTTTCCGTGGCGGCATCCACGGGCTGTTCCCCTCGGAGCGCAACATCCGCGACATGTCCGTTCACTATGCCGGTCCAGAGACGAATGGCTTCCCTGCGGGCCTCTGCGAGACCGGCTTCCCGGAGCCGCCGAGCGCCGTCGTTAACCAGGGAAGCAATCGTGGTGGCCACGTCAGGCATCGATCATTTCCTGGCGACTCGCCATCCGCAGCGCGTCCACCATCTCGTCCAACCCTCCGTTCAGCACGTCGTTCAAATTATGAACCGACAGATTGATGCGGTGATCCGTTATGCGACTCTGCGGGAAGTTGTACGTTCGAATCTTCGCCGAGCGATCTCCTGTTCCCACCATTGCGCGGCGATCCCGGGAACGCGCGGCCTCCTGCTCGGCAAGCATCCGGTCGAAGAGTCGCGCACGCAGCACTTCCATGGCCTTGATCTTGTTCTGGAGCTGAGATTTCTGGTCCTGCTGACTCACCACTACTCCGGTGGGCAGGTGAGTTATGCGAACGGCGCTGTCTGTCGTATTCACGCTTTGGCCACCCGGGCCGGACGAACGGAAGACATCGATCTTCAAATCCTGGGGCTCGATCTTGATGTCGACCTCTTCGGCCTCAGGCAGCACCGCTACGGTGGCAGCCGAGGTGTGGATCCGGCCCTGCGTCTCGGTGGCCGGCACGCGCTGAACCCGGTGAACCCCGGATTCTCGGCGTAGCAGCCCGTACGCCTCGGGTCCCCGTACTGCGACAATCGCTTCCTTGATTCCTCCGAGTGCGCCCTCGCTGACTGAGATGGGCTCCCAGGAGAGGCCGCGCCTCTCGCTGTACCGCTGGTACATTCGATAGAGGTCCGCCCCGAAGAGTGCGGCTTCGTCGCCACCGGTCCCGGCACGGATTTCTATAATGGCGTCGCGGTCATCGTGGGGATCTCGGGGGAGGAGGAGCTCGTGAAGCTGCGAGCTGATCTCCGAGATCTCCCCGGTTAGTCTGGCGACATCCTCCTTCGCTAAAGCAACAAGCTCGGGGTCCGGCTCCTCAGCCAGACTCCGAGCTTGTTCCAATTCGTGCTGCAGGCGCGCCAGACGGTCGGCGAGTCGAACGACCGGAGCCAGCCGGGTATGCTCGCGACCGAGCGACCTGAGCTTTTCCGGCTCCTTGCCAACCCCGGGATCTGCGAGCGCCCGGGCGACCTCCTCCGCCTGGAGCAGTGCCTGGCGGAGTCGGGCCTCCACACTTTACTCCGTAGGCGCCGTACTAGTCGGCTCGGTCTGGTATCTCCGGCGGAACCGATCGACCCGGCCAGCCGTGTCTACAAGACGCTGCTTGCCCGTAAAGTAGGGATGGCACTGGGCGCAAACCTCGACGTGAATCGAGGTCGAAGTCGAGCGCGTCTCGAACTGATTGCCGCAGGCGCACTGGACCATGAGCTTGCGGTACGGCGGGTGAACGTCGGCCTTCATTTTTTGCTCCATAGGTTATCGCTAAGCCCTTCAATCTAGACGGCTTCCGGCCTTGAATGCAACCGGCCCCAAGCCGCTCGAGCGACCTGGAGCCTCGGGATTACGGCCCGCGTTCGAGGGCCCAGCGCTGATTGACAGTATTCCCGGGCGCAAGTATGCTACCCCCAAACACTTCCACTATCGAGAGGCCCGAGTGGCTTTGTCCCCGATGGAGGTCCTGCGGAAGGTCCCCCTGTTCTCCGGGCTGGGTGAAGCGGATCTCAACGCGTTCGCCGAGCTCACCCGGGAGCGCAGCTATCCGAAAGGAAGCGTCATCGTCTTCGAGGACGATCCCGGGGACGCCCTCTTCCTCGTAGCCGCCGGCCAGGTCAAAGTGGTGCTGATCGCGGAGGACGGCCGCGAAGTCATCCTGTCGGTATTGGGTGAAGGCAGCTTTTTTGGCGAGATGGCTGTGATCGACGAGGAGCCCAGGTCCGCCCATGTGATCGCCATGGAAGACTCGAGTCTTCTCGTCCTCCGGCGCGAAGACTTTCATGCCCGCCTCCGAAACTCGCCCGAAGTCGCAATTTCCCTCCTGAAAGAAATCTCCCGCCGTCTGCGGCGGGCCGACGAAAAGATCGGCAGCCTGGTGCTGCTGGACGTGAACGGGCGGGTGGCTCACTTGCTGTTACGCATGGCAGAGGACGAAGGCGGGGATCGCATCACCCGCAAGCTTACCCATCATACGATCGCGCAAATGATCGGTTCGAGTCGCGAAACGGTGTCCCGAACCATGCGGAACCTGGTAGAACGCGGCATTATCCAGGTGACTCGGAAAGACATCACGCTGAAGGATCGCCGTTCGCTCATGCTGGCCGCGCGGAGGTCGTGACCCGGCTCACATGATGCCCGTGACTGCGACCGCTGCCGACGCCACGCGCGGCCAGAGAGGTTGCGGCATGTGCACATCCTTCCTGAGCCACACCACGTGACGCACAAGGTGACGATCTGGGGGGCTCGAGGTTCGATCCCGACTCCGGGTCCTGACACCGCGCGTTACGGCGGAAACACGGCTTGCATCAGCATTGCAGGCAGGGGCGACCGTCTCGTAATCCTCGATGCCGGCAGTGGGCTGCGCCCGCTGGGGCACGACCTCATGAAGCAGCGCAACGGAACACTCTCGGCGGACATCCTCCTCTCTCATACCCACTGGGATCACATACAGGGGCTGCCCTTCTTCAAGCCACTCAGTTCGCGCAACACGTCAGTCAACATTTACGGGGCTGCGCAGGAGAGCGTACCGCTCAAGGATATTCTCGGACGCCAGATGGATCCGATGGTTTTTCCGGTGCCCCTAAACGCGCTCGCGGCCTCACTCACCGTTATTGAGATCACCCAAGGCGATTTCGATTTGGAAGACTTCAGGGTCTGCACCATTCGTCTGCGTCATCCCGGCACCACTCTTGGCTACCGGCTCGCTCCATCCTCCGGAGGCCATGAGCTGGCATATCTCACCGACAACGAGCTCGGCCCGGGCGGGAGCTACGAAGTACCGGCTGATTGGAGATCGAGGCTGGTTGGGTTTCTGGAAGGAGCGGACACGCTGATCCACGACGCCATGTACCTGGATCAGATCATTCAGGCGCGTGCCGGCTGGGGACATTCGACACCCCGCCAGGCGGTGGATCTCGCAGCCGAGGCTGGATGTGCCCGACTCATTCTCTTCCACCATGAGCCGGAGCATGATGATGCTGCCCTGGATCGCCTTCTTGCAGACACCCGCGATTACGCCACCAGGGTTGCGCCACGCCTCGTGGTCGACGCAGCAGCGGAAGGAATGCATTTCTCTCTCTGAAAGGATCCCATGATCCGAGCCGTCTTATGGGGTGTGCTGGGGAGCAGCCTGCTGGTGAGCGCCGCTCCCGCTCAAAGCTCGGTGACCATTGCGGTGTTGCCGTTCGAGGATCGGGGATCGTACGGCCAGGACAAGGAAGTATTCCGCGCCCTGGAAGTGGGCATTCCGGCGATGCTCGGCGCCGAGCTCGGCAAACATCCAAGGGTACGAATTGCCGAACGTGGCCGAGTCGAGGCGGCGCTGAAAGCCGAAAACCTGGCCCCCAACGCACGCGTGGATGCCGCAACGGCGGCTCGCGTCGGAACTGAAGCCGGTGCCAGGTACGCGGTAACCGGTAACTTCGCGGACTTCTACGGCAAGTTCCGAGTCGACGCGCGCGTGGTGGACGTAGGAAGTGGTCAGATCATCAAGGTCGTGTCGAACAGCGCACCAGAGTTGCAGGACCGTGCTCAGATGTCCCGGATCATGCAGGACCTGGCGGCAAAGATCCTGACCGCGGCCAGCCTTTCGGCATCCGGAGGGTCACCGGACGTGAGGAGCCAGGTCCCAGCGGACGCCGCGACGCAGTACAGCCTGGGATTGCTATATGAGAAAGAAGGAGAACGGGCCAAGGCAGTGGAGCACTACCAGCGCGCGCTGACCGCTTACCCCGGCTACGCCGAAGCGCGAGAAGGGATGCAGCGGCTGAGATAGTAGCAGGCCGCGGCCAGGCCCAGATGGATTGGAAGCGCCAGCCCAATAATCTCGGCATTCACTTGATAGAATCCGGGTAGCAGCTTCAGCACCAATCCGGCCAGTGAAAGAGCTGCCAGGAAACCCGAGATCCAGACGAGTCGACCGGTGGATGACGAAGTCGAGCGCACCAGCAGCGGAAGCAGTGCCAACTGCAACGGGTTCAGTTGAAGCAGGTTCTCGTTCTGGTATGCAGCCGCATGGTCGGTGAATGCCCACAGCCCAGCCAGTACGAGCCCGAAGATCCCCGCCAGCAGAGTCCACCCTGCACTCAGTGCCATGAAGCCACGTCGCGAAGCTGGGCTGCCCGTTCCAGCCCGGGCAAGCGCAATAGTCGCTGCCGCTACCACAACCCCGAGGGCCATGTAGGCCGGGAGCCAGAAAGGGGGCGCCTGAGGTGGAGGTCTTTCGGTCGATTCAAATAGCGTTTGCTCGGATCGTACGGCGGGCACCGGGGACCCACCAGCGCCGCGAACGGTCACATTCCGGATGTGATCCCGCAGGGCCAGAGGCAGGAACATTTCGTCCCACGCCGAGATTTCGCGGTCTACGGGTTGGCCCAGCCCCAGCATCAATCCGGTGTAGACGAACGGATCGTTTGCGGTAAGCCGCTGAGTGTGGAAGCGATACGTCTTCCCGGTAGCAAGGGTGCCCGCGTAGTCCTTGATACGGCCACCGAGCGCGCGATCAAGAGCGTCCCGGACCCGAGTCGAGCAGTTGTCGCGGTAATAGTCGTAATGGTAGAAGCGGTTCTCCGGCAGCTCGTTCCATTCGAGAAAATTCTGCAGATCCCGCTTTGCCTCGGGCGACATCTCCAGCTCCTGGACCCAGACGGAGCGATTCGCGCGGCGGTAGAGCTGCACGTATGACTCGGACGGAAAGCCCTGCATCCAGTACCACATCCGCCCCTGAAGAAAGCGAACCAGGAAATTCTCCTGCCGCAGATCGAACAGACCGTAGTTATAGGCCTGGTCGGTGCCGCGTGCCCGATCGTGTATCCAGATAGCATTGTGGCCAAACCGCTCCCAGACGGCTTTCCCGGGGCCCATCGTCATGAGGTAGACGGTCAACTCGTCGGCGGGACCGCGCGGCAGCGGGGCAGTATCCTGCGCACTGACAATTGCGCTGAGGGATACGAGGAATGCAGGAACTAGCTTCAATGATGTTGCCAGACCACCACCGCCCCGCTGCCCCGCTGCCCTGCTTCTCCAACTCACAGACTCACGTCCCTCCCATCGACCGCCGAGCGGTAGATGGCATCCATGACCTTGTGCAGCGTCAGGTGTTCCTGTAGGGAGGGTACACGCGCCTCTCCGCCGATCGCCGCCTGGAAATGGGCCCACTCCGCCCTGTACGAAGCGGTAAAGGCATTCTCTCGACTCACTGAGCCGGTAGGTGAAACGTCCATGGCTACCCCGTGCAGCTCTTTCCATACATTCAAGGGATTGATGCCTGCAGTTCCCTTGCTGCCACGGATCCCCACACCAAATCGTTCGCCTTCGCCAAGGTGGCGCCAGGTTACATCTACGAAGATTGACGTGCCGTTCTCACAGATCACGAACGCGCTCCCGGATTGCTCCACTGTGCGTTCCTTGCCTGCCGTATCGAGAGTCGCGCTCACACGTGCCGGGGGCGAGCTCCCACCGAGCCAGAGTCCTAGATCCAGAATCGAGAGGCCCAGATCCAGCATAGCGCCCCCACCCGCCTGGTCACGGCGCTGGCGCCAACCGAGCTGCGTCCGGCCGGGCCGGAAGACGTGCCAGCTCCCGCGGATGCTTTCGATCGTTCCCAGCTCGCCACTCTGAACGAAGCTCCGCACGATCTGCACGTCCGGCCGGTACCTGTGGTTCATGCCGACCATGACGACGCGATTGTGCTTCTCCACCGCCCGAAGGATTCGCTGGACACTCGTGGCTGACATGGCCAGTGGTTTCTCCACGAGCACGTGCAGGTCGGCGGAGAGTGCGGCCATGATGTGCGACTCGTGGAGGTGATTGGGCGAGCAGATGACAACAGCATCAAGGGCCTCGTATCGTAGCAGCTCCTCGATGTCGTCGAACGCGTCCTTTATGCTGAACCGGTCGGCCAGGGCCCGCGCTTTTGGGAGGTCGGTATCACAAATTGCCTGGACATCGACGCTGCGCATCTTCTTGAGCACGGGCAGGTGGGCCACCTGGGTGATGGCACCACCACCGATGATTCCTACCTTGAGGCGTTCGGTTGGCCCTGTGCTGCGGCTGGCGGTCATGGATCTCCCCTCATCAGTACCGGCGTTCCAGGCGAGTACCTGGATAGTAGGCGGCAAGAATTTCCTCGTGGCCCTGCCCTGCCCGCGCGCGTCCTACTGCCCCCCACTGGCAGAGGCCGACGCCGTGACCGGCTCCGCTCCCCTCAGCCACGAGATGGCTGACGCTGTTCCCTGCCCCCGAGACCACCAGAGTAAAGGCAGTGCTCCGCAACAGGTCTCCGCCAGGCGTTCTCAATACCTGGCGTATATTCGACTGGCCATCCACGCGAACCTCGGACCCTCCAGTGGAAACCATCAGCTGATCTACCCGGCCAGAGCCGGTGCGGTGCGTGACTCTGATGTCAGCCAGCCGGTCCAGGTTCCGGCTCTTACCCCCGGGGTTTGGCAGGTAGCGGGTGAGCACGGCGCGCAGGCTGCTGCCACTCCATTCTTCTCTCCAATGGTATCGCGGCGAGATGCTGCAGTAGGCGGTTCCCTGCGGCGCTACATCCGCACCCGAGCGCAGGTAGGGCCGGGAGGCGCCGCGAAAAACCTCATACCCGTCGGCCGTCCGACCCCCACACGTCGAGTAATAGAAGGCCTCGATGGGAGCACCGTCGTAGGTGAGAACCCGTCCGCGGGTTTCACTCACAGCGGCACGTCCCTCCGGCGTTTCAGCGCCGATCCCTCCGTACGCCTGATCGGAGACGGTCGCGTAGAGGTCGAAGCCCTGCGACCGCCAGCGTCGCAGATTTCTGAACGCGTAGGTGCGCGAGACGACTGCCTGCGCACGGAGCGCCGCGTGCTCGGAAGAGCTGCGCCGGCCCATTTCTGCGGAGACCACCCCCAGGAGGTATGACTCCATCGGAAGCCGATTCACCACAGTGAGACCGGTTCTGTCTCGCAGAACTTCGACCCTGCCACGGTATGGCTTTCCGTTCACCCATATCGGCGCATCGGCCGCTGGAACCAGCGTAAGCGCGTCATAGGCAGCGGAGCTCAGTCCTCCGGCGCCCGTAAACACCAGCCCTGTAGCACGCGCGGACACTCGCCACGTCTGACTGGCGGGAATCGTTGTAACTGGAGAGCCATCCGGCTCGGTGATGTCAACAGGTGTGGTTCCGCCCAGAGTCGCCGACGGAGCACCGACAACGAGACCGACTTTGATCTCCGTCTCACTCGAACTGGGCCTGGGGAGGTCTGATGGCTGCCTGACGGTCACTGCGGCGGGCGTGCAGCTCAGGAGCCCCGCGAGTCCCACCACTGCAAGCAGGTGCCGGCGCATCACTCGCTAGCCTCGGTAGTTTCCGAACTTCAGCTCGATTCCGAAATCCTCTCCCTTGAGAAACGTGATCACCGCCTGCAGCTCGTCTCGGGACGGAGCGGTCACCCTGATTTCTTCCCCCTGGATGCTGGTTTGCACCTTTTTGAAGCCGCCCTCCTTCACGGCCTTGGTAATGCGCTTCGAGACGTCCTGGGGAATACCCTGGGTCAATGTCACGGTTCGTCGT
>Ga0307415_100001859_pt1 | contig 10347 bp, 6 predicted proteins | sample DK1Cmetagenome_FD_204524 | JGI IMG/M metagenome (GOLD analysis project Ga0307415, IMG submission 204524) | Maize rhizosphere microbial communities from greenhouse at UC Davis, California, United States - DK15-C-2 | ecosystem: Host-associated > Plants > Roots > Rhizosphere > Soil | place: USA...
CCCTAAAAAACTTCGCGTCGGTATTTGGGCGTGCCTGGCTCTTCTCGCGGCCGGCTTGAGTGTCCGAGCCGTACACGATGAAGGTCCCGCAATCGGAGGTGGACCCAACGGACAGCCCAATGGTCAGGCCCTGGCTGCTATGGGCAAGACCCCTTGCGTCGGGGGGATGGCCGGAACGTTCCCTTGCCACAACGTCGACCTGGCGTCTTTCCTTCCGCTGAGTGACATAGGTGGAGGGTCAGTCAACGACGTGTGGGGATGGATGGATCCTCTCACGAGCAAGGAATATGCCATCGTCGGGCGCTCCAACGGCACATCCTTCGTCGATATCAGTAACCCGGAACAACCTATTTATTTAGGGAATCTACCGCCGCACAGCGTCGACTCCGTGTGGCGTAGTATCAAGGTGTATGCCGACCACGTTTTCATCGTGAGCGAAGCCGACAATCACGGGATGCAAGTGTTTGACCTGACGCGGCTGCGGAACGTGGCAGCACCGCCGGTCGCCTTCACGGAAAACGCTCATTACGCCGGCTTCCGGCGGGCCCACACGCTAGCCGTAAATGAAGCGACCGGTTTCGCCTACGCCGCGGGCAGCAAGGACACTTGCGCGGGCGGGCTGCACGTGGTGGACATACGGAACCCGGCGGCCCCGGTCTTCGGTGGTTGCGTCGGCCAGGACGGCTATACTCATGAAACGCAATGCGTCATTTATCGCGGGCCTGACATGGAATATCAGGGACATGAGGTCTGCTTTAATTCTAATGAGGACACGTTGACCATCGTAGACGTCACAAACAAGAGTGAGCCAAAGCAGCTATCCCGCACGACGTACGAGGGCGTGGGCTACACGCACCAGGGGTGGCTGACTGAAGACCACAAATACTTCTTACTCGACGACGAGCTTGACGAAATAAAGAGGGGCGTAAAGTCCACCACTTACATTTGGAATGTCGCCGACCTGGATGCTCCATCTATGATGGGCGTCTACAGTGGTCAGAGCCCGGCCATCGACCACAACCTCTACATACGCGGCAGCCGCGCCTACCAGGCAAATTACCGAAGCGGCCTGCGTATTCTGGACATTACTAATGTCGGGGCGGCCGGCTTGAGTGAGTTGGCGTTTTTCGACGTTTACCCCGTAGATGATGCGCCTCAGTTCAGCGGCGCGTGGAGCAACTTCCCGTTCTTCCCGAGCGGGATAGTTATCGTTGGCGGAATAGAACAGGGACTATTCGTATTAAGGCCTACGATTGGCGGCCAGACGCTCCCCCCGTCCCAACTGATGTTGGATGGGTCGGGACCAGACACCCAGCAAGCAGCCGCATTAGATGCGACGCTATTTTCCCGAGACCCGTTTCCTGTCGTCAACACCCACAACCTGCTTAATCAGGGGCCTGACAAAAACACGAGGGTAGTTCTCCTTGTAACTAATCTACAATTAGTACAAGGCGAAACCGCGTCCTCCGTCATAGTTAATCTGACCGGGAGTAATAACGAAGCTTACAATCTTCCGGCGGAAGACATCAGGCCCGTAATCAGCTCGAACTTTGCGCAGGTGGTCTTTCGTTTGCCTGACGCCCTCGCGCCCGGCACGTGTACCATCAAAGTAAAAGCGCGCGGCCAGGAGAGCAATCCCGGCACCATCAGGATCAAGAGTTAAAGTCTCGTGCGCCGCTTCCTGCCTGTTAGCGTAATTTTGTTGTGGTGGTCGTCTCCACCCCCGTCAGCAGCTTTCGCAGCGACAAATTCCTGGCAAGGTCGTTGGGAGCCAGTTCTGTCAGCTGTTAACTATCAAGGACACGGGTGTCTTCGTTCGTTGACATTTTCATCCATCACACTTCGCGCTTTCCTCCAATTCTCTACCTGAAACGTTCCGGTCTGGTTGGCATCAGCATTGCTCCCTCGAAAGGCATGAGCTCCTCATCCTCAGCCCGCAGCTTAGCGCCGCTACTCGCAATTACCCTTATTTGCCTCGGGTGCCTCGGGTGGTCACCTGTCATACTTGTTATTCTCATATTTCTTACATACGACTTTTCTAGCTGCTTTCACGCGCACGATCAAGAGGACGTATTGGGCGGGACTGGTGGTGCTTTTATACTTATGGCGGCCGTTACCGCCATCAATCTCGATGTAGCGGATGGTGCTGAGGATGAAAATCTTTAACATCCCGAGCATTTGGCCGTTCTCCTTTTACCAGGAAAAGCCAACGGCCATTCGCGTTTTTCCGTGCCCAGCCTGTAAAGAGACTATTTCAGCGGACGCCAACAACTGCCGTTTCTGTCATCTTCCAATCGATGCCGCAACTGCGGAACGGCTCCTGCTCGAAAACCAACGGGTGACGGATGCGGTTGCCGGCGCCAATACTTTCAGACTCTCGATCTCGCTTGCAGCGTTGGTGATTCTCTGGTGGATCATAGGTGTGCTGACGAAAGATCCCTCGCCGGCGGTCTTCTTGCCGCTCGTTGGGATCGGTTACGGCGCTTTATGGCTCTACAGGTATGGATCGCTCACCACGAGCGACGTGGATTATCCTCTTGCGGTCAAGAGAGTGAAACGATTAACCCTAATATGGCTTCTGGTATTGGTCCTGCCGTGGGGTATCAGTAAGTTGAGTGTCCCGGAGCACCGGTTAGTGACTCAAGAAACCATTGAAATTCAGGAGAACTGATCCACCTGTATTCGTACTCTCCGGCCCTGGAAGCATCACTTACTTCGGCATCGGCGTGTTCTCCCCAGCACTACCTGAGAGATCGCCAAACAGAGTTCAGCTTATTTGGGAGATTTTTCCACACGACATTTTTAGGACCAACATTGAATCGGTGGGTCAAATAGCTTACGGCACGGTGCCCCCAGGTTTCTCACAAAGCACACCAGCCAGCGGACCACCGCTGCCACTGGCACCGCTCGAACCAGGCAAGTATTACGTTTTCTATCTCCTCACAATTGGTGCATCTCACGTGATGGGTGCATTCGAGATGAAAGATGGAAAGACATCCCGGGTGTACGGTCTTCCTTTTTTGTGTCGAGTTCAAGGAGAAGGGGGAAGGAGTATGGACTCGCTGTCGCGGAGACGAGAATCCTGCGAAGTAGCCATTGAAATTACTGTTGATTGGCCGGATTAGCCGCTCAAGCGCAGCGTTCGATGCTTACATTCTGTAATCCAAACTGTCATGAGCAAAAGCAATCTTCAACATCAGGTCGACGGCATGCTGCGGCGCGGTATATTCTTTTCCATCTTCTGGCTAATGGGGGTTGGGTCACTTATCGCAATTATCCAAGCAGTCAAGGCTCGCAAAATCATTCGGCAGTCCAACGGCGAAATTCGCGGCTCGGGTAAGGTAATGTGGTGTTTCATCGTTGGCGGCGCGGGCTTGTTGTTTTGGGGTTACGTTATCCTGATGGTTGTTATAAACGTCGCGACCACTTAACTGGTGACAGGCGCCGAACACATCGTTGGACCGGAAAAGGCCGCTCGCGAGAACGGCCTTTAGTGTTTTGTGACATGCTTTGTGACACAACCCTTTCAGTTCACTAATTCAGCCTCTCGTTTCGGTGATAGTGAAGTGGGTTCTAGTGCGGCAGCCGCCTGATCCAGAGCAAGTCTTCGCACATGTGAGTAGGTCTTCATCATCTGCGGTGCTACGTCATCAACTGACTGTCGATTCGTACGCGGTTCAACACGCTGGAGGACCCCGACTCGTATCCCTCATTTATACAAAAATTCGAAGTTTTCCGATATTTTCGGATTTCAAGCTGGTGCCAATTTACTGAAATCGGCGGTTTTAGCTTTATGAGACAGACGATTCTCCATGGCATTATCATTGCCTAAAATTGTCTCGTCTCATCGATTCTCCCCCCTTGCGACCTCCCTTGCGAATTAACTCAGACGAAGTATGCTCCGCAAAGATGCGTATCTTGCCTAACGAGGTTCATCACGGTCTGAGCATCGTTGGTTGACTTTCATGCGGACAAATTTCGACTCCTCAACGACCTCTTCTCGAAAGGAACAAGAGATGAAAAAAATTTTCATGTTAGGCCTCTCACTAGCTTTGAGCCTAATTGCCATCTCGGTACGGGCTCAGGTCACCACGGGAACCGTCAAAGGAATTATTACCGATCCTAACGGCGCAGTTGTTACCGGCGCCAAAGTTACTATCGTCAAGAAATCAAACAACGAAACGCACACCGGGCAGACATCAGGTTCGGGTACGTTCCAATTCGATAATTTGCTGGTTGGGAACGACTACACAGTAACGGTCGAAGCGACAAACTTTAAAAAGGCCGAGCTTACCGATGTAGGAGTTCAAATCAATCAAGCTACGGATCTGACAATCGCGTTGCAGACCGGAGCGATCACCGAGTCAGTTACGATTACCGCCGGCGGCATAGAGCTGGTGGACACTACTACAGCAAACCTGTCGAAATCATTTAGCGAGCGCCAGGTGGTCGAGTTGGCTCTGACCAGTGCCATTGGAGCCGGTGGCACCGCCGGCGTTGGAGTTAACAACCTTGCGTTGCTCGCTCCGGGCGTTACGAGTTCAGGAGGCGTCGGGGTTGGCACTGGCGGCTCAGTCGGCGGCCAACGTCCACGCAACAACAATTTCGTAGTTGACGGCGTTGACAACAACGATAAAGCCGTAACTGGTCCCCAGAGTTACATCTCGCCGGAAGAAGTTGCGGAGTTCACTCTGCTGCAAAATCAGTTCTCGGCCGAGTTTGCTCGTTCTAATGGCGGAAATTTTATTACTGTTACCAAGTCCGGCACGAACGGTTTTCACGGCACAGGATATACCTTCTGGCGTAATCGCTATCTGAATGCGCTGGATACCATCCAGAAGAATGCCGGCGTCAATCGCGATTCGAATTCTTCGAATTTCATGCCGCGCAGCGATTTCTTCCGCGGCGGCTTCAACATCGGCGGTCCGGTTTACGCGCCGATGTTTGGCGAAGGTGGTCCGGGATTTAGACTCCTGAAAGACAAACTGTTCTTCTTTACTTCTTACGAACGTCTACAACGCGGCAGTGCTGCTGGCGCTGGTGGTATTGTAACTCCGACTGCTGAGGGGTTTGCGATAATCAATTCGACTCCAGGGCTCTCGGCTACCAACAGAGCAGTCTTCAATCAGTTTGTCCCAATTGCTCCGGTGGCTGATGTTCAATCGTCAAGCTGTGTATCTACTCCGGAACTTGAGTGTGTGCAGGTGGGCGGTCGCTCGTTGGCGCTCGGAAGTGTGAATGTTCCATCGCCGAACTTCTTCAAACAGAACCACGCTGTGATTAACTTCGACTACAATCAGAGCTCGACGACGTTTCATCACTGGCGCTTTGGGATGACGAACGGCGCGACAGTGGACAATGCTGCTAACTTGCCGGTCTTCTTCACTACTCTGCCGCTGAAGCAGCGCCTTTTCTCTTACACCCTGATTCACAACTTCGCGCAGGGTTTGATTAACGAGACTCGACTCGCGTTTCGCCGGTCTACTTTCAACTTCCAGGTGCCGAACTTCACGTTCCCGGGACTTGATACGTTCCCAAACATCATTCTGGACGACCTCGGCTTAAACATTGGGCCCGATCCGAATGCTCCGCAGTTTGGTATTGAGAACAATTATCAAATTGTCGACAACATAAGCTATTCGCGGGGAACACATTCGTTCAAGTTCGGCGGCGACTTCCGCAAGATCATCTCGCCGCAGCACTTCGTTCAGCGCGAGCGCGGTGATTATGAATACATCAACACCGCGGATTTTCTGTTCGACGTCGTTCCGGAGTTTGCAGAACGAAACGCGGGTGGTAACACATACTACGGCGACCAGAAAGTTCTGTATGCGTTCGTTCAGGACGATTGGCGCATCCGGCCTAACCTTACGCTCAATCTGGGTGTGAGCTATTCCTATCAGCAGATGACAAAAGGTTCGGGTGACCAGGCGCTGAATTCGATTGCCTCAGTACCTGGCTTGCTGGTTTTTGACGTACCCAAGACTCAGACGAAGAACTTCGCTCCGAAGTTTGGTTTCGCGTGGTCACCGAATTACAACGAAGGCTTACTCGGCCGCATATTTGGTTCCGGCGGCAAGAGTTCGATTCGCGCTGGTTTTTCGATGGGATACGATTACATCTTCGACAATTTGTGGGTGCTGTCGTCGCCGCCGCAATTACAGCAAACGCGTGATTGTCCGGATCCGACCAAGCCTTTCTGCCACGAGACCGGCTTCCTCGCGGCAGGCGGCATACCGGGCGGCGCCGCGCCTACCGGCACCGCAGCCGAGGCACGCGCCGCGACGACGTCGTTTATTCCTGATCAGGAAGTACCATACTCGCTGACCTGGACGGGAAGCTATCAGCGGCAGTTTAGAAACGACTGGGCTTTTGAGTTGCGTTATGTCGGCACGAGGGGCGTTCATCTGATTACCCAGAATCGCATAAATGTACTACCCAAGGTGTCACCGGAATTTGGTCTGAGCGGATTGCCAACCTTCATTGGCAATGCGCCGACGCAGGCACAGATTGACGCGCTGCCGGGGAGCACGCTTACGCTAGCTCAGATTCAGGCGCGTCCCAGGATAGACCCGGTGTACGCGGCAGCAGGCTTCACCTCGAACGTAGTAGCATTCCTTTCCAACGGGAATTCAACATACCATGGAGGCTCGGCCGAGGTAACAAAGCGTTTTTCCAACGGCTTTCAGATGACGAGTGCTTACACATTCAGTCACTTGATAGATGACACGACGGCTGAAGTTTTTTCGACCGTACTGTCGCCGCGTCGCGTTGAGGACTTCCGCAACTTGCGGCGAGAGCGTGCGAATTCAGCTTTGGATCATCGTCATCGGTTTGTAACCTCGTGGATCTACGAATTGCCGTGGGGGAAGAAGAGCAACGGCTGGACCAGGACGATGCTCAGTGGCGTTAACATCGCCGGGACGTATACGTACGAAACCGGCGAGCGAATTACGATTCGCAGTGGCAACGATGCGAACCAGAATGGGGATAATGCGGGCGATCGCGCGATTCTGAACCCAGGCGGCACCGAAGGAATAGGAAGCACTGTGACCGCTCTGGTTCGAACTTGCCCGTCATTTAATCTCGACGGTACTTGCACAACATCGACAGCTTCCCGAACCATCGGCTACGTGGCGAACAATCCAAATGCGAAGTATATCCAGACGGGTGACGGAGCCGTATCGACCATCGGGCGCAACACATTCTTGTTGTCACCGATCAATAACTTCGACATCTCGATATTCAAGAATTTCCGGTTTGGCGAGTCGAAGTACATTCAGGTGCGGGCTGATTTCTTCAATGCATTTAACCATCCGCAGTATGTTCCGGGTTCCGTTAACACCGTGGATCCGATTGCTACTACGGGCCTGACAACCTTAAACCAGATCGCACCGCTAACGACCGATTTTCTCAACCCAAGCAAGGTGTTAAGCAGTAATCCACGTGTTATCCAAATGGCGCTGCGGTTTAACTTCTAGCTACCGACTTGGCTTGAGTTTACGGGAGGTAGTGATCGTGCTACCTCCCTTTTCTTTCATTATCTCCTCACCGGGAGGTGTTTGCCCATGAAGAACTCACGCATGCTCTGGCTGATTGGAATAGTTCTCATTCCGGCTTTTGTAGTTACCGCGTTAGCGCAGCGAGGTAGCTCGGGCCGTTCAAACCCTGACGCAACTCGCGCCACGATCAATGATGAGACGTTCCGCGAGCTAATGAAAATGGAACGCGAGAATCGGAATCCCGCAGGAGATAATTCCGAGGTGACGCGAGCTTTGCTCAAACAAACCAGCGATGACTTCAAGGCAATACAAAATATCAATAACAAGATGATGGCCGAGGTGTACGCTACAGACACGGTCGATTACGAACGAACGTCAGCGGCGATTGCGCAAATTAATACGAAGGCGATTCGGCTGAAGAATAATCTGTCATTGCCAAACCCCCAGGACGTGAAAAAAAACGATCTGACCGTTTCTGGAGTGAAGGAGTTTAAGTCTGCGCTGCTCCTCATGGACCATTCGATCATGAGGTTTGTCAACAACCCGATTTTTCAAAAACCGAACCTCGTGGAAATTGAATCGGCCACGCGGGCCAGTCAGGATCTCGCCGAGATCATAACGCTCAGCGCAACTCTAAAAAAAATAGCTGATAATCTGAAGGGGTCGCGCAGGCTTGCGCCACTATGACTTAGCCATAATCAATCAGATCACTGGCTTGACCCAAAGGCAGCTTCTGCTTCTCAAATTCTACTTCGTCCAGCCATTTCACGTGCGCGATCCCGCCTCGCCCAACCTGGACCGGCCTAGACCGGCCTCTTCCGTGCTGGTATCACAACTCGACGACTCGCGGGAGGCGCAACCAGCGTGGTGCCACGAAGAGGCACAAAATCTCAATGCAATCTCCAATTGCAGTGTACCGCTTAACCGCGTCAGTGCGCCGCTCGTAGATTCTTAGCTGCTTGCGGTTGGTCCATGCCCGTATTCTGGCGCGGTTTCACAAAATTTCAATTGGAGGTTGTCATGAGAGTTCTGGTCTTGTTCGTCGCGGCCGTCATCGGCGTAGTGCCTTATCTGGAAACCAGAGATCTTCACGCTGCCAGCGAAGCAGAAGCCGCCGCTGCTCGTATTCCGCTAGAGAACTACATCAACGCCCACGCCACCGGGAATCCCGAATACATCCGCAAGGCGTTCTTCCCCGAAGCAAAGATCATGGCCTTTCGAGATGGAAAACTTCTCAACCTTTCCGTCGAGGAGTTTGCCTCTCGCTTCAGCGGGAAGCCTGCTGCCGACGAGTCGCAGCGCAAGCGACGCATCGACAGTCTTAACATTACCGGCAACGCGGGCGTCGCTCGAATAGTTCTCGATTATCCGGATACTACACTCACCGACTACATGTCGCTCCTGAAAGTTGGCGGCGAGTGGAAGATCATAAACAAGGTTTTTTATGGTGAGCCAAAAGCGAAACCTGCGACTGGCGCTCAACTGCCTGACGATCGCGAAGCTGTCAAACAAGCCGTACTCGACTACGTTGAGGCGCTTTACGAAGCTGACTCTGCCAGAATCCAAAGGAGTGTTCATCAGGACTTGTTTAAGCTCGGCTTTGAACGGGATAAAGAGGGAATGTATAAACCATACCGGATGACTTACCAGGAGCTTTATGATCTCGCCGGCAGGTGGAATAAGGCGGGCAGGATTCCAAAGAACTCGACAAAGGAGATCGTCGTTTACGATGTCGCAGACCAAACAGCGTCAGCGAAATTGACCGCGCGGTGGGGCATCGATTATTTGCACCTGGCAAAATTCGACGGTAAGTGGATGATAACGGACATTCTCTGGCAAACACCGCCGCGGTCCTGATCAAAGATGAAAGTGTTTTCCCTCGACAAATTGAAGGCCCCGTTGTCCTCGTTCTGGGTCTTGCAGTTGATTGGTTGGGCGCTTTACGGCGTGCTGATCTACATCACCTTCCTCACCGTCGTTCCGCCAAGCGGCAGGTTTGGTTTGTTGCAAGTCAAAGTAAGCCGGACGGTTACCGGGTTCCTGCTGACCTCTCTGATGCGGCCCATCTACAAACACATTGGGAGCGCTCGCTCGGTACCCTTCATCGCGTTGCTGATCGTGATCACGTCGTTTGTTTTCGGCAGCCTTTGGCCCTTTGGCGAACACCTTGGTCTGTGGCTAATGAATCGCCCGCAATACGGCCTCAATATCAACTTCGCCAGATATCCCGTTGAGGTGCTTGATTATTCGTTCACTCTGATCGGCTGGAGTGCACTCTATTTCGGCATTAAGTATTGGCGGCAATGGCAGTACGAACACGAACGGACGTTGCAAGCGGAAGCGTTAGCAAATCACGCACAGCTCGACATGCTGCGCTATCAACTCAACCCGCATTTTCTCTTTAATGCGCTCAATTCAATTCGTGCTTCCATTGACGAAGATAGTCAGCGTGCCAAGCGCATGGTGACGGAGTTTTCTGAGTTTCTGCGCTACTCGTTGCTGAACGACAATTCGGCGCCGGTTGAGCTGCGTCAGGAGATCGAAGCTATCAAGAATTATTTGGCAATCGAGAAGATTCGATTCGAAGACAAACTCGACGTGACTTTTCAGTTGGAGCCGGCGGCTGAAGAATGTCGACTGCCTGGGTTTCTTATTCATCCACTCGTGGAAAACGCCGTCAAGCATGGAATGACAAATAACTCCGGACCGCTGAAGATCTGCATCGAGGCGAGAATACGAGAAGGACGTTTAGTGGTGGAGATTGCGAACACCGGCCGGCTCGACGCGAAAAGTCCGCAAACAAATGGCGCCGGCACGCATATTGGTTTGCGCAATGTTCGTGAGC
>Ga0307415_100001861_pt1 | contig 10341 bp, 11 predicted proteins | sample DK1Cmetagenome_FD_204524 | JGI IMG/M metagenome (GOLD analysis project Ga0307415, IMG submission 204524) | Maize rhizosphere microbial communities from greenhouse at UC Davis, California, United States - DK15-C-2 | ecosystem: Host-associated > Plants > Roots > Rhizosphere > Soil | place: USA...
CCTCGCACCAGCCGGCCATCTCCGCATTCGTCGTCATGGTCCCCCTCCGCCTCGCTACGGCAGGAGACCCAGTCTACGCGCTAACTGTCGCTGTAGTACTAACCGCTGTCCAGCAACTCCAACACCGAGGTGAAGGCTTCGATCCCGGCGAGTGTGCTGGGAGCAAGGGCGACTTGCAGATGGGTAATCCCCTCATCGGCAAACGCCCGCAATCCTGCGACTATCTCCTGCACCGAGCCACAGAGCGGTTCGGCTCCGGGCATGGTCCGCCCGAGCACGGCGACCCGTGCTCCTACCGACCGAGTCAATGTTGCCGGATCTCGACCCACCTCCCGGCACGCCGCATCCACCTTGGCTCGTAACGGCGGCAGCACATCGGGCTGGCTGCGCCCATAGGCCAACCAGCCGTTCCAGCCATCGGCATACTGGGCCGCCAGCCGGAGCACGCGTGGGCCGGTCCCCGCGATGACGATCGGTGGTCCGTCTGGGCGCGGACCGCGTGGACGGAGTTCACACTCCCTGGCCTGGTAATAGGCCCCGCGGAAATCGACGCGGCCGGAGCGAAGTAAAGGATGAACGATGGCCAGGGCTTCCTCGAAGCGGCTGACCGGATGATCTGTCGGATAGCCAAAGGTCCGGTGCTCGAAGATGGAGTCTCCCGTCCCCAATCCAAGGATCAGGCGACCGCCGCTGATCTCGTCGAGCGTATCAGCCATCTTCGCTAGCAGCGCTGGGTTGCGGTAGCCGGCACAAGCCACCAGCGTGCCCAGCTCCACCCGTGAGGTGGTTGCCGCAATGGCGGCCAGCACTGACCAGCCTTCCCAGCAGCCTATGGGAGGCAGGCCAGCCAAAGCTGGCGGTACAGGCAGCCCGAAATGCTCCATCATCTCGTCGCGACGGAAGAAGAGGTGGTCCACGACCCACAGCGAGTCGAAGCCGACCGCCTCGGCCTGCCGGGCGATAGCCAGGACATCCATCCAGGTAGGGGTGGTACCGTCAAGCGAGCCTTCCCAGTGCGGGAGCAGCAGGCCGATCTTGAGCGCGCGCGTGCTGATCGCCACCATGTTGCGCTCCGTACGTGAGTCCAACGATCGTCTGCGAGTCGCACTTCACCGCATTCGGATCGCCCCAACGCGCCGAGAAGCAACTCGCTGCAGCCGGTCCTCAGAGTGCCGCGGCTTGTTCGGTGATCTGTGCCGCTAGGTAGGCCGCATCCTCGCCCACACCCGTGAACAGGCCGGATCTCGCTGTATGTAACCAGTCCAGTCCGAGGATGAAGAGCCCTGGCACGCTCGTCACGCCGCGCCGCTGGATTGGATATCCTTCCGCGTCCAAGAACGGCAGATTCACCCAGTCCAGTTGCGGTCGGTATCCCATGGCCCAGATAACCGAGGTGATCCCCGCATCGGTCAAGACCAAATCTGTCGGGGCCGCCTGCGCGTGCTGCGGGCGGCCCCGCAGGTCGCTTGGCCAGTCTTCGGCTGGCACTTCCAGCCCCTGCTGAATGATGTGGTCGTCGATGGCCTGCAGCCAGGTCCGCGTCTGCTCGTCGCCCCACGCCAGATTCGCCGCCACATCCGCAGCAAACACGGCTCTCCCGTCACGGATATCCCGCAGCCGGCCGAGCAGCTGCACACCCTGACGAGCCAGCGTGTGCGCGCTGAGGTCGTGCCCGTCGTCACTGCCAGTCAGTTGCGCATTGGATTGACCCGTCCTGACACCAGGTGGGAGATCATCGACACAGCGCTCGAACCACCCCAGCAGGCGGAACCAGATCACGGTGTCACGACCCCGGTAGCGGCGTGGCATCCACCAACTGCGTCCCCCAGCGAGAAAGACTGTCCGTCCCGCCTGGATCAGTTCCTCCGCAATTTGGCAGCCCGTTTCCCCACTGCCAATGACAAGAATGGCTCCCGGTGGCAACACCTGGGGGTTGCGATAGTCAGGAGCCACGACCTGCGTCACGCACTCCGGAAGCTCTGTGGCGCACAGTGGAACACGCGGCTGCTGCAGGGCGCCGGTGGCAAGCACCACCTGTGATGCCGAGTAGGAGTTGCCTTGGGTCCGCACGAGAAACCGCGTCTCGCCCGCGCGGCGCTCGATGGCTGTCACCCGCACCCCTTCGCGGACAGGTGCGCCAAATGACCGAGCATAAATCTCGAGGTGGGCGGCCACCTCATCCTTGCCCATGAACCCCTCAGGGTCGTCGCCGGCATACGCGAATCCCGGCAGCCGCAGCGACCAATTAGGGGCAATCAGCCGCAAGGAGTCCCACCGCTTGCTGCGCCAGCTCTCCGCGATGCGATCCTGCTCGAGGACAACGTGGGACCGCCCCTGCTCGGTTAGGTAGTAGCTCAGGGCAAGTCCTGCTTGGCCTCCTCCGATGATGACGACCTCGATCGGTTGGGAACTCATGGAGCGGTTCGGCACGTGATGATATGGGGAGCGATCCGATTCTCCCGAATGGCAACGCGCATAATGATCCTCCCGCAGAAGACGGCCCTGGCGTCCTGGCCTGATCAGGCCAGGTGTGCGTCACGCGCCGCGACCCGGCCAAGCCGAAAGAGCCCCAGCCGGGTTCGCCATTCGCTCCCCACCGTCGCAGCGATCCGGAGATCACGGCGGAGATCAACGTGCCTGAGGAAGCTTCACTCTAACGACGATTCGAGACTTGTCAAGTTTGGGCGGTGATCTACAACACGTCTTCTCCTCCACACAAGACGATGTCTCAGAACCGACCACCTTCAAGACGGCAAATCGAAGTGCCGCTGCTTCATGCCACTGTTCTGAAGGTGACACAGGGTCAAAGTCAACTATTATTATGCGCAATCCCCTTCATGGGCCCATTTTAGAACCAAAACCTGGCGCGGGACGTAAGTCAATCTCAGGGTGCCCCGCGAACCCCGCAGGGGGGAACGCATGGGGTTTGGGAGTCTCGCGTGGGGCGGGAGCAGGTGCCGCGCCGGTGGTGTAGTCGGCAGGCTCGTCGCCATTGTCGTCGTGATCGCTGTCGCCGTCGGGGTGCCGACCGGGACGCAGGCCGAGGGCGGGGCCTCCGTCGCCGCGCCGCAGCTCAATCTGCGAGCCGAGCCGGGCACGTGGGCGCCGGTCGTCGGCCAGCTGTGGCAGGGGGAGCAGCTGGCGCTCCTCGCCGGCCCGACGCCCGATGACTGGTACCAGGTCCAGACCGGCGACCAGACCGGCTGGGCCTACGGCGGCCTCCTCGCGCTCGAGGGCACTGGCGACCCCCTCGAGCAGGCGCCATCATGGGCGGCGGGCAGTGCGGAGCACTGGGTCGACGTCGATCGCACTACACAGATGGTGACGCTGTTTGAGGGGGACAGCGCGGTGGCGGCGTACTGGGCGGCGATGGGAAGCGACCCGTCTGACGACGGCTTCTTCGCGACCGCCGTCGGCACGTACTACGTCTACGACACGTACGGGGGCCTCAGCTGGACCGACTGGGGCGGCGCCTGGGTCGGCGACTGGATCGGCTTCGACCCGGTCCGCCTCAACGGCTTTCACACCTACTCGATGGACACGGCCGGCCAGATGATCCCGGGCGGGGACGGCCCCACCGGTGGCTGCGTGGCGCTGGCGCCGGCGGCAGCGGACCAACTCTTCGCATTCGTAGACGTCGGCACTCGGGTCGAGGTGCACCGTTAAGCGTCGCGCGCCGTGGCGGTCACCGCCGGAGACAGTCAGCGAGAGCACGCCGTACTTGCTTGCCATCTCACCTCGCGGCGTGATTAGCCGGATACCCAATTACGGCTCGACGATCATGCTCTGCAGGTCCCGTGGGTAATAGGTCAGACGCTCGACGCCATCGGCGCGGACCACCACCGTGTCGGAATGCCGGAACCCCGCCAGACCAGACACGTAGATCCCAGGTTCGATGGTCAGAACCATCATTTCCTCGATGACGTCGTCGCTACCCTTGTCGATGAATGGCCACTCGTGGCCTTCGAGACCGATACCGTGACCGGTGTGGTGACGCTGAAACTCCGCCACGCCCAGGTCGGCGAAGGCGGCGCCCACCTCGGTTTCGACCTCACTCAGGGTGCGACCCGGCCGGATGGCATCAAAGGCGGTCTGCTGCAGTTGCAGCATGCGCTCGAAGCAGTGCTCGAACTCCGGCGTCGGCTCGCCGATGATCATCGTCCGCTCGAGCTCCGAGTTGTAGCCGCCCACGTCCGCCCCGGCCCCGGTAATGAGCACATCGCCGCGTTGCAGTCCTCGCGTGTGCAGCAGCCCGTGCGGCTGCACCGTGTTCGCCCCGGCGCTGAAGATCACCATTGCCGGCGTGCCAAAACCCGCCGTCAACGGCCGGTATGTTGGGCCAAGCGCGGCAATCATCGTCCGGCTGGCCTCGGCGGAGGCCTCGATCCCGATCTCCATCGCGTTGCGCCCAAGGGCGAGCTTCTCTTGCATCAGGCGGTGGGCCAGGTTTCCCCAGACGCAACTCTCTTTGATGAACGCCAATTCCGCCTCGCTCTTGACCGCCCGCAGCCGGTCGATGATGTCGCGCGCCGGGAGCGTTTCCACGCCGTCGGCCACGATGTCCGCCAGCAGGGGGCCGTCATAACCATTGATGTCGAGGTAGCCGTTCGAGTCATAGCCCAGCCGCGTTCCCTTGGCGTTCAGCCCCATCTCCGACAACAGATCGCCAAGGTAGAGCAGAGGATGCTTTGCGCCGCCGGTCGGGTACTCAGGGTAGACCATGACCCGATCGACACCCGATATCGCTGCAATATGGTCCTGTTCCAGGTGCGGCACCAGCGCCGCCAGACCACCCTCCGGCCCGACGACGATCGCCATCGGCCGTTCGGTGCTGTAGTGGAAGAATCCGGAGAGATAGGCCATGCGGATCGGATGAAACAGGACGAGACCATCCAGGCGCCGCCGCTCCAGCTCACGCCGCACCCGCGCCACCCGCGCATCATATTCCGGCTGCTCGATCCCCCAACCCACGACGGGTGTCGTGCCCGTTCCCTGTTGCGCCGATGCGCTGACCATGCTGGTCCTCCATTCTCTTGCTCAGTCGGCCTGGCGACCGGGATGGTCGCGTAGCCGGGCACCCCCTGTAGTCAGCGAGGTGATCGCGATGCCAGTGGTGGGGGAGTATGGACTGCCGTCGCACCTCGACCTCTCGGCTCCTCAGCGCGTTCTGAACCGCGCCGTTTCTTCCTCATCGACCGCGCTGCTGCAGTCCATCCCGCTCTAACCTTGGTCGACGCCTGGCGCCTGGCCTGCCGCGGCAAGCTCAGACAGCGTCACGACCCGGTATCCGCGGTGTCGTAGCGCCGGCAGGATACGCTCGAGCACCCCCAATGTTCGTTCCTGGTTCGCCGCGCCATCATGCAGGACGATCACGCCGCCGGGTCCGACGTTGAGCAAGATGTGTTGCGCCGCATACCCCCCCGAGATCGGCAGGAACTCGTATGCATACGTGGAGGCCATGGCGCACCGGTAGCCATGGCGATGGAGCTGGTCGAGCATGCGACGGTTGAACCAGCCGTGCCCGGGACGAAACCATCGCACCGGGCCGAAGCCGGCGAGCAGATCGTGCGTTTGCCGCAGTTGACGCTCGAACTCCGCGGCGGGGAGGCGAGCGCTCGGCGCATCCGACAGCATGTGGTTGCCCAGCTCATGCCCTTCGGCAATCAGGCGACGCACCACCTCTTCGTTACCGGCGACATACTCACCAATCATGAAAAAGGTCGCGCGGGCGTCATGCGCGGCCAGGACGTCCAGGATGCGTGGCGTCGACGTGGCGTGCGGACTGTCGTCGAACGTCAGGGCGACGAGTCGACCCGCGTTCGGCTGCTGGAACAAGACGTCCGGGAATCGCCGGCTGAGCCAGCGGACCACGGGGCCGGGTCGCAGCAGGGCCGCGACCACGACGGAGAGCAGGCCAAGAAGGTGCGCGATTCCCGTACGCATAACAAGGGAATAATGGCACTGTGATGTGTCAGAACACCTGACCAGGGAGCTTGGGAGGACGCTGATGACCACCAAGAAGGCGCAGACCGAGGTCTATCTGGAAGTCGGGCAGAAGAAGATCTTTGCCGGGGCGCTCGACTGGCCGGGCTGGTCCCGCAGCGCCCGCGGCGAGGAGGCCGCACTCGCCACGCTCGTGGAGTACGCGCCGCGCTACGCCAGGATCTTCTCGCGGACGACGATCGACTTCGTACCGCCGCACGATCCCGCCGCCCTCGCGGTCGTCGAGCGGCTCCCAGGCAACAGCACCACCGATTTCGGGGCGCCGGACATCGCTCCCGCGCGTGACGCTGAGCCGTTCGACGAGGCCGCGCGCGAGCGCTCCGAGGCGATCCTGGCGGCGATCTGGCGAGCGTTCGATCGGGCGGTGGAAGCGGCGGAGGGGAAGGAGCTCCGCAAAGGTCCGCGCGGCGGTGGCCGCGAGCGCGACGGAATCGTGCGGCATGTCCTCGGAGCCGACGCGGCGTATCTTCGCCGTGTCGGGCAGAAGTTCAGTCAGAACGATGCGGCGCCGCAGGACGACGAGCTGCAGCGGACGCGCGAGGCCATCCGCGCGGCGTTAGCGGCCGGAGTGCGCGGGGAGATCCCGCAACAGGGTCCGCGCGGCGGCGCGCTCTGGACGCCGCGCTACTTCGTGCGGCGCGTCGCCTGGCACACCGTCGATCATCTCTGGGAGATCGAGGACCGGATCATGTGAGCGGCGCAGCGCTTCGCGCCCCCCTAGGCAGCCGGGGTTGCCTCGGCCAGGAAGTAGAAGTAGCGGTACTCCACGTGCCGTGACATCTCGCCGAGCTGGAGTACGGGATTCTGCAGCGCAGCTCCACTGGCGTCCGTAACCAGCAGGCCGTCCAGGTTTGCAGGCATCTCGCCACTGCCGCCGATCACGTAATCGCCGAATGCTAAGCCAGCCCAGTCGTAGACGCCCGGCTGGGTCGCTGTCCCGGCTATTGGCGCACCATCTGGCAGCATGCTCAACGTCGGTGCGGTCTCGGGAGTGTCCAGTGACGTGCAGCCGGCCAGGAGCGCAGCCTGATCAGGTTGCCCCTGCCCCGTGGTCTGGCTCAGTTGCGCCGGACACGTGAATACCCGAATCGTGACGGAGCCGGCTTCCCCCGCTGCCGTGGCGGCGCCGGGTGTCGCGGCCATGGCCGGATAGAAGAAGGCGTAGGTTGCCTCATACGGAGCACGCGCCTCTTCGCCGGCATGAGACTCGTCGCAGCCTTCGGCTGGGGCGACCCCGCCAACGGTGTCGAGTCGTTGAATGTGCGTGATCGTCGAGAAAGCGCCACTGCCCTGATGATCCTTGGCCTCGAGCAGGAGCCAGGGGATCGCTCCTGCATCCGGCGCAGCGGCCCGCTCGAGCACGGCGCCGATGACCGCACTGCCGTCCTGACCTTGCCAGGTCGGACCGGCAAAATGGCTCCCCACGACCTCGCCGCGCTGGTTCAGCAGATCGGCCTGTGGCGCCTTGAAGGTCCAGACGAACGCCGTGGCATCGTTGGGGTCGGCCTCACAGACGTAAATTTGGACACCACGAGCCTCGAGTGCGAAGAGCAGGACGGAGTCCGCCGGGGGCTCCAGATTAGCCGGGACGGTGGCGGCGCTGGTGGGCGTGCCCTGGGCGCGCGCTGCTCCGCTGAGATTCCCGATGAGGGCGATGGCGGCGAATAGGGCCAGCAGGGTCGCAGCACGGACCACGGCATCCTCCTCTCGACCGGCTTGGCTCGGTCACTCCCATGAGCGACGGTGACAGCGAGGCTGGATAAAACGACGCGACACGAAGGAAGACGGTTGAGCGAGAAGTCTACACCCGTGGCATAACACCAACGATGCGACGAGGAGTTAGCCCTGGCGGATAAGTGTGAGCAGGAGCGCCAGCGTGGCGACCGCACCCGCCTTCGCGAGGTCGCCCCAGGTCTGACGAGCCGCGCCCTGACCCGCGGCCTCTCGGGCTAGCCGCTGGCGGTCAGCCTGGATCAGCAGTTCCCCGCGCCGTTGCTCGGCCGCGACGGCCAGGACGATCGGGTGCGGATTGATGGTCATGTGCGGCTCCTTGTCTCGTTCGCGTGCCGTGCCGTATGCCGCTCGTTGTGCCTAGACACGCTGCAGGATCTCCTCGCCAACGGGGGTAATGACACGGAAACCGCCAGAGTGGACAAGCGTCGCGCCGAGCGCGACAACGGTGCCGCCCTCGGCGATGCTGGTGCCGCCGGCGATGCCGAGCTTGGCGCCCAACACGATGACGTCGCCACCGCCAGTGATGTTCTGGCCGCTGGCAATCCCAGCCTTGGCGCCCAGCGCGATCACGTCGCTACCGCTGACGCTGCTGTCCAGCGGGCTAGCCGCCAGTGTGGGACCGCTGGCCCCCAGCAGGAGCGCGCCGGCGATCAGCATCGCTAGCCCTCGTCGCTGCATCGAATCCTTCGGTGTGCCTGTGCTCGACATCGCACTCTCCTTCGTACTGCGTTCGCGTTTGCCGCTCGCTGCGGCGCCTTCTCATCCTGCGCCGGAGCCATCGCTCCCACCACCCGCAGCCCACGCTGTTTGGACACGCATCGCACACCGACCCACCCCGGAGTGACGGCGGACGCTACACTCCGCAGCGCCACGACCATGGTCACGCCATGGAGTGCGACCGGCGTCTGCGTCCCGGAATCGTTGCGATGGTTGACACCTCTTCCGCGACATTCGGCATGCTCCTGCGCCAGCTCCGCCTCGCCGCCGGCCTTACGCAAGAGGGCTTGGCCGAGCGGGCTGGAGTCAGTGCCCGCGGGGTGCAGGATCTGGAGCGTGGCGTCCGCATGGCCCCGCGTGCCGAGACCCTCCGCCTCCTGGCCGATGCCCTCGACCTGGATGCAGCGGCGCGCTCCACCCTGATTACGGCGGCGCATCCGGAGCTGGCATCGCCCGGTTCCGCAGCGTCTCCAGAGCGTCTGTCCCCTCCGCCGATCCCCGCTACACCTCTCGTTGGACGCGAGCCGGAGGTTGCCGCCGCCTGTGCGCAGCTGCGGCGTCCAGGTGGTGAGGTTGGCACCAGACTCCTGACCCTGACCGGTCCCGGTGGCGTGGGCAAGACGCGGCTGGCGCTGGCAATCGCCGCAGAGCTCGCCGCTGATTATGCCGAGGGTGTGGCTTGGGTCGAGCTAGCGCCGGTTCGTGACCCGGATCTGGTGGCGGCCGTCGTGGCGCGCGCCTTCGGCGTGCGCGAGAGCGGCGATCAGCCGGTCGCCGAAACACTGGTCACGTTCATCGCCAAGCGCCGCCTGCTTCTGGTTCTGGACAACCTCGAGCACGTGCTGGCCGCGGCGCCGCTCGTCGCACAACTCCTCGCCGCCGGGCCGCAGTTGACGGTACTGGCCACAAGCCGGACGCGGCTCCGGTTACGCGGCGAACAAGAGCTGTCGATCCCGCCGCTGGCGGTGCCCGGTGCGGACGAAACGCAGCCGCCGTTGGAGGGGCTGGCGGGGGTCGCGGCGATGCGCCTCTTCACCGAGCGGGCACAGGAGGTGCTGCCGGACTTTGCCCTGACTGCGGAGAACGCGGCGGCGGTGGCCGCGATCTGCCGTCGCCTGGATGGCTTGCCACTGGCGCTGGAGCTCGCGGCCGTCCGCATCAAGCTGTTGCCGCCGGCGGCACTGCTGTCCCGTCTGGAGCGACGGTTGCCGCTGTTGTCCGGTGGGGCACGCGACCTGCCGCACCGTCAGCAGACCATGCGCGACGCAATCGCCTGGAGTCACGACCTACTGACCACGGACGAGCAGGCGGTGTTCCGCCGACTCGCGGTCTTTGTCGGTGGCTTCACGCTGGAGGTAGCTGAGGACGTCGGGGGGCGCTTCGCTCGAGGGGGTGAAGTGGAACGCGAAGCGCCTCCCTCCGTCCTTGACCTTGTCGCCTCCCTCTGCGACCAGAGTCTGTTGCGGCCGCTCTCGCCGACCGGCAGCGAACCACGGTTGGCGCTGCTGGAGACGATCCGGGAATACGCTGGGGAGTGCCTCGTGGCCAGCGGCGAGGAGGAGGACACTCGGCACGCCCACGCCGCGTGCTTTCTCGCGTTGGCGGAGCGCGCGGAGCCGGAGCTGACCGGCCCGACCCAGACCGCGTGGCTGGACCGGCTCGAGGTCGAGCATGACAACCTGCGGGAAGCCCTGGGCTGGTCGGTCCAGCACGACCCGCGCACAGCCCTTCGCCTGGTTGGCGCCCTCTGGCGGTTCTGATGGGTGCGTGGGTACTTGAGCGAGGGGCGAAACTGGGCAGAGGCGGCGCTGGCGCAGGAGGGCGGCAACCGGGCGGAGCGGGCCAGAGCATTCCATGCGGCTGGTGACCTGGCCCAGGAGCAGGGCG
>Ga0307415_100001862_pt1 | contig 10340 bp, 10 predicted proteins | sample DK1Cmetagenome_FD_204524 | JGI IMG/M metagenome (GOLD analysis project Ga0307415, IMG submission 204524) | Maize rhizosphere microbial communities from greenhouse at UC Davis, California, United States - DK15-C-2 | ecosystem: Host-associated > Plants > Roots > Rhizosphere > Soil | place: USA...
TCCGCAGCGCCTCGCTCGCGAGCGACCCTACCTCACGCTCGTGCCGGAAGCAAGACCTGGCAGTTCTCGCCGTCAGTGCACGAAGACGTGACGACGGTGCCAGGCGAGGTGGCAGTCGCTCACGCGCGGCGCCCCCGGAAGAGGGTCCCGCAGGGTCTTCCCCTCCACTCCGTGCAGGGAGGGCATCTCGCCCTTGAGCTCGTCCCGCCACTGCGAGGAAACGATCAGGCGCCGATCTGCGTCCCAGCCGAACATTCCGGCGTCGAACAGCCGGTGGTGGAGGCTGCAGAGCACCACCCCGTTGTCGAGCGCGTCCGGGCCGCCCTTGGAGCGGGTGTGCACGTGGGCGGCGTCGAGCGCAACTGCGGCTCCGCCGGCGGTGAGACGCCAATCGCAGACAACGCAGCGGGCGCCGTAGGCGGCGAGCACCTCCTGGCGGAACCAGGTCTCGCGAGCGGCCCGCCTGACGGTTTCCCAGATCGGCTCGAGGCGCTGCGGATGCTCCCGTATCTGCCGGGGGTGCAGCTGCCGTTCGAGCAGCTGCGCTGCTTCTCCGCAGAGCTCTGGGGAGGCGGTGAGTTGGGCGTAAATCGGTTCCGTGAAGCCACCGCTGGCATGGGCGCGAAGAGCGGTGATGCGCGGCTCCTTGTCCCCTGAGCGGGCGGGCAGGGCGCCCGAAGAGATGACTTCCCAGAGGCCGTCGTTCTGCAACCGCCAGAAGGCGTAACTCGCCGCGGTGCCTGGGGTGCCCCACTTATCCAGACGAGGCTGCAGCTCCCTCTCGGCGATCGCGAAGGGAGTAAGCCGATCCTCGCCGCGGGCGACGCGTTCCAGTGCCCAAAGCAAGGTGACAGGCTTATTCGGCGCGATGACTCCCTGGCGCGTGTGCTGGCGGAGTTCCTTAAAGCGATCGAGGACGATGCGATCACTGCGCCTTGGAGCGGACATCGGTTCAGTTAACCACGAAGATCTTGGCAGCTCGCTCTTTGTAGAAGTCAACCCGTTTTGCGACCGCAGCCTCATTCCAGTTGCTTCGCAGTCTCCCAAGTGGCTTGGTGATCTTGAACTCCGATCGTGCGTAAATCCGCTTCTTCTGCGGGAACTCATCGTTGCCGGCAACCGTGCCCTCGTCCTGGTCCATCAGAGTTAAATTGCCAAGCGTGTTCTTCAACGGGTCGAGCAGGGGGTTGGGGGAGCGCGGATTCTGAGGGTATATGTGCTCGATATTGACGGTGTCGAGGTCCCGCATCGTAGTCCGGTCTTTGATCTTGGGCCTGCCTGAGGCGCCTTCCCTGAACCAGTCCTCGTAATCCTCCAGGGTGGTGAGGAAGTGTTTGATCAGCTTTTTACTGGTCGTTTTGTTGCTGAACCTGAGTTGTTCCGGTAGCAGTGCGAGGAAAGCTTGGTCCGGTGCGTAGGTCTTGAGGAGGTTCCGCAGTTCCTTGCGCAGCTCCCCCTTGTCCAGATGGCTGCTGCCGCGGGCCTTTTTCGCGTGTTTGAAATAGAGCGTTTCCAGGCGCGACGCGCTGGCGTTGACGATGTTGATGTAACGGAAGGCAAACGGCTCGAGCATCCGGACCAGGTCGCGGAAGGTGGTCTCGTTGGCTTCGCGCGCTACGACCAGCAGTAGGGGGTCTGCGAGTCGGTGCCCGAGGGATTTGACCAGGCGCCTGAGGCGGTCCTGTTCCCAAAGTGGCTTGTGGGCTTCCTCGTAAGGCCAATCCCCGTTCGTGATCATGGCGAAGACCTCCGCCTCCGCGCGCAGCTCACCGATTTTTTCGCGTAGCGCAGTCGCGCTTTCCGGCGAGTCCACCTCGTCTTCCAGGAACTGCTTGCGGAATCTGTCGTACATCTCCCCCGTCGGGACGCGGGTCCCGACATGGGAGATGTAATAGGCCCCTAGGAAGCGGTTGACGAAGGCTTCGCTTCGCCGCAGGATGGCATCCCAATCTCTTTCAGCTGCCTGCTGCTGAGGTGGGTATTCCTCCAGTACGGCCAGGGTGAAGGTGCGGAGGAGGTCACCTGCCGATAGAGGCTTTCCCCTGTCGTTCAAGACCATGAAGAACCGGTACGCCTGATCTCCATCGGTGGTATTGAGGTGCACGACGTAGCTGTCCTCAAGCAGGGCGTCTTGGATCGCCTGCAGCTTCTGCTGTCGCTTGGCGAAGTGGGTCACGTTCGCAAGCAACGGATCGAAGAGATCTTTACGCAACGTCTGGCAGGCCTCCCATAAGCGGCGGTGCGACTGATGCTCACCTCGTCGTACGCCGGTCGCGGCTCCAGTCAAGATGTCAGCGAAGAAGTCTTTGTCTCGTCTTGAGAGGACGAGCCTCGGTTCGTTGCGGGTGAAGATGACTTTGTGGACTTCTTCTGCCCGGTCGCGTGCGACTCGGTTGATCGCGGGCCTCCTTCCCCGCGTTGCCTCCGCCAGCTCCAGCCACCGGTCACGAAGCTCTTTCAGGCAGAGCATGTGCGTGGTTAAGCGTTGCTGCCCATCGACGACTTCGAACTCGGTTTCCTGGTCGAAGATCGAGATCACCGCCCCAAAGAAATGCGGGCTCGGACCGCCGCCATCCAGGCGGGAGTCGACTACCGCGTCGATATCGCGGGCGAAGTCGCTGACCTGCTCGTCTTTCCAGTCGTAGGCGCGCTGGTAGGGAGGAACACGGAACGTCTTCCGGGAGAACATCTCCCGGAAGTCTCGAGCGGATGGCCTTATCGGCAGTTCAGGCATAGCGGAGTCTCCTTTGGGTAATCAGAAGTCTCATATCACCTTTGGATGACGTCAGGGTGAAGGCGGATTGATTGCAAAGCATTCCTTCTATGAATCAAGGCGAGAAGCGTGCAGCGTTCGTCAAGCTCTGCGGCCAGGGCAGCAACCGCTCGCCGCGCGACCGGCCGGTCCTCGACGCCGCCGCACCTCCGGCAGCCCCGCATCGGCACCTACCTGCGCGGATGACGGCCGCGGGCGGTGCGGGAGGGGACCTGATGTTTCATGGGGCGCCTGGTCTCGGGACCGAAACGACATCAAGGTCTACGGCGCGGGTCGCGCGGGCTTATGAGGAGAGGCGGGACGACGCTCCCCGGAGGACGTGGGGCGGGGTGGGGGAGGGGGCACGGCTGAATAGCTGCGGTTAAGTCGGAATATTCCGACAGAGCGGGGAATGCAACTGAAGTCGGAATATTCCGACGAAAGTTATATTTTGCGCTAATGTCGGAATATGCCGACTAACGAATTCCACCCCCCTCGCTGGCGCGTTCGTTCTCCTGCCGACTTCGGCCGGGCGATCGCGGGCGCACGCCGCAGCCGCGGCTGGACTCAGGAGCGCTTGGCGCAGGAGCTGGGAATCAAGCGCTCCTACCTCTCCGAACTGGAGGCCGGTGCCTCGACCCTCGCTCTCGAACGCACCCTGCAGGCCCTGCGGCGGCTGGGGGCGGATGTCAACGTGACTCTGCGCGACGAAGATGGCCCGCCGCGGTAGGCGCCTCGGCGTCTGGCTCGACGGGTTGCGAGTCGCCGAGCTCCAGCAGGCGGGGGAGGGGATCCGCTGCCGCTACACCGAGGAGGCCCTCGAGCGCTGGCCCTTGAACAGCCCGCTCCTCTCCTGCTCGCTGCCGCTCGACTCGAGCCCGGCCGACGCGCTCCCCTTCTGCGTCGGCCTCCTGCCGGAGGGGCAGGCGCTCCAAACGCTTGCCGAACAGGCGGGCCTGCCGGCCACCGACGCCTTCGGCCTGCTCGCCCGCTACGGCCGCGACGTCGCCGGGGCGCTGGTGATCGTGCCCGGCGACGAAGCGCCTGACCCGAGCGAGTTCGGCGTGGAGCCCTACGACGCGGAGGCGCTCGAGGGGGCGGTCGCCGAGCTGGACGACTTCCCCCTGGGCGCTCACGAGGACTCGGAGCTGTCGCTGGCCGGGATCCAGGACAAGCTGCTTCTGGCCCGGCTGCCGGATGGCGGCTGGGGAAGGCCCACCGGCGGTCGCCCCTCGACGCACATCCTCAAGCGCGAGGATCTCCGCTATCCGGGCCTGATCGAGGCAGAGGCCCACTGCCTCATCCTGGCGCGGGCCGCGGGGCTGACGACGATCGACGTGGAGCTGACCGAGCTTGCCTCCTACCCCTGCCTGATCGTCTCCCGTTATGACCGTGAGGTCGACGGAGGACAGGTGCGGCGAATCCATCAGGAGGACCTCTGCCAGGCTCTCGCGATCGACCCGCGGGGAAGCCGGGGCCGGGCAAAGTACGAACGCGCCGGCGGGCCGTCGCTGCGGCAGGCGGCTCAGCTGCTCGACACCTACGCTGCCGACGGGCAGGCCGAGCTCGATCGCCTGGTCGCGGCGGTTGCGTTCACGGTGCTGATCGGCAACGCCGACGCCCACGGCAAGAACCTCTCGCTGCTGCATCCCGACCCCGAAGACGTCTCGCTGGCGCCGCTCTACGACACGGTGCCGACCATCCTCTGGTCACGCCTGCGCACGGAGGCGGCGATGGCCATCGGAGGGCAGCCGATGCTGCCGGACGTCGGTCTCGCCGACATCGCCCGCGAGGCGATCCGCTGGCCTCACCCCGCGCAGCGGGTCGAGCGGATCGCGGTGGAGACGGTCGAGGCCGTCCTCGCCGCCGTCGAGGTGGGGGCGATTCCCTCCGGCAGCGAGGTCGCGAAACTGGTCGAGCGGCGCGGCACGAACCTGCTCGCGAAGACCTCCGCTTAACGCAGCTCCCCTAGTACCGCGGCGGTGCTTCGCGGTAGGCCGGGTCCCGGACTTCGCGCCGTTCTTCCACGGGGGCTTCGCCGGGGGCGAGGGGTCGCGCGCGGCGGGACCAGACGATTTCCTGGAAGAGCCCGATGAGGAGGCCGACGGCGCCGGCGATCATCAGGATCACGCCGATCGTGTCGACGTAGACGCCCTGGATGTGGAAGTTGGTCGCGAACTTGAGGATCGCTCCAACCGCGATGAGGAATATGCCTGCTCCGATCGTCATGGGGCCTGAATACCCCGGGTTTGGATCGACAAACCGGAGCGGTGGGGAGGGCGCGGCTAGGAGGACGAATCTCCGAGGGCGGTCCAAAGGTGGCGCTCGGCGTCGCGCACGCGCTCTGCTCCCTCGCCGACCGCCCGCCACAGCTCCGGCCGCGGCTCGTCGCTTTCGCTCGCCGCCCTGAACGCCTCCGCCAGCTCGGTCCAGCGCGCCGCCGCCTCCGCCGCCAGCGGCGCCTCCTCGCGGCCCGCCTCCGCGAGGAAGCGCGAGTACATCAGCCGGAAGCAGCCGCCGCCGGTGCCGCGGCGCTCGATCACCTGGTAGGCGAAGCGCGCGCACCACTGCCAGTCGTCCACCGCCTCCGGCCACGAGCCCGCCTCCGCCGCCAGCCGCTCCAGCGCCGGCACGCCGGCGAACTCGCCGAACGGCGGCTCCAGCATCTCGCTCGCCGCCCGCTCGATCGCCCGTGGCGCCGCCGCCTCCAGCCGCTCGCGGTCGGTCGCCTCGCCGACCGTGAACATGTGCCCTTCCAGCGGGTAGGCGGGGTGGCCGCTGTGGCGCGCCCGCGCCAGGTTCTCCAGGCGCGTCGTCTGCAGTTCCTCGAAGCCGGTGTCGGAGAGGCGGGCGACCTCGGCGTCGTAGCCGGCCAGCACCACCGCGTGCCCCGGGAAGTGGGCCGAGTTGCCGTAGTGGTCGAGGTGGTAGATGTCGGTCAGCAGCAGCGCCGGCCTGCCGGCGTCGACCTCGGCCCGCGCCGCCGCCCAGGCCGCCTCGTCCTCGGACTCGGCGAAGGTCCGCAGCTCCAGCGCCGCCCCGGTCAGCTCGCGGAAGCTCTCCTCCAGCCGCGCGGTGCGGCCGTTGAACCAGCGGCTCGGCGAGGCGTCCTCCATCGCCAGGTAGTAGAAGCCGGCGCCGGCACCCAACCCGAACGCCATCTCCTCGCTGATCTCGACCCCGTGGAAGGCGAGCAGGTTACGCAGTGCGGTAGAACCGCAGTGGTTGCCGGGGGTGTGGACGAAGCCAGGGACGGAGGGCATCGCCCAATATTGTCTCGCGCCGATGGGCGACCTCGACCTGAAGCTGCTGCGCTGGATGCGCACCCACGGCCACACGCGTGCCGTGGAGGACGCCGCCGTCGCTCTCGGCAAGGCCGGCAACAACGGCCTCGTCTGGTTCCTGCTCGGGGCGGCGCTGGCGATCATCGACAACGACCGCTGGGAGTCGTGGCTGATCTGCGCCCTGCTCGGCCCCTTCGCGATCGGCCTCAACTACGCGATCAAGCTGGCGGTGCGGCGGCCGCGGCCGGTGCTCGAGGGTCTGCCGCCGCTCGGCGGCGCCCCCAGCTCGCTCAGCTTCCCCTCCGCCCACGCCACCTCCTCGTTCGCGGTGGCGACGGCGATGGTGCGGGTCGATCCGGCGATGGCCGCGGCCTTCCTCGTCGCCACCGCGCTGGCGCTCGGCCGCCCCTACCTCGGCATGCACTACCCGTCCGACGTCCTCGCCGGCGCCCTCCTCGGCGTCGCCCTGGGCCTGATCGTCCCGCTCTCGTTCTGATGGGAGGGATCGCCCGATGAAGGTCGGGATCGTCGGCCTGCCGAACGCCGGCAAGTCCACCCTCTTCAACGCCCTCACCAAGGGCGGCGCCCAGACGGGCGACTACCCGTTCACGACGATCGAGCCGAACGTCGCCGTCGCCCAGGTGCCGGACGAGCGGCTGGAGAAGGTCGCCGCGACCGTCGGCAGCTCCGAGCTGGTGCCGGCGAAGATCGACTTCCACGACATCGCCGGCCTGGTCAAGGGCGCCTCGGAGGGGGAGGGTCTCGGCAACCAGTTCCTCGCCTCGATCCGCGAGACCGACGCGATCTGCCACGTCGTCCGCTGCCACACCGAATCCGACGTGCCGCACCCCGACGGCCGCGTCGACCCGCTCGCCGACATCGAGACGATCGAGACCGAGCTGGTTCTCGCCGACTTCGACCAGGTCGAGCGCCGGCTCGGCCGCGTCGGCAAGCAGGCGAAGACGGGCGACAAAGAGGCGATCGCCGAGCACGGCTGGCTGCAGGCGGTGCACGAGGCGCTCGCCGCCGGCCGGCCGGCGCGCTCGATCCCGATCCCCGACGCCGCGCCCCAGGCCGCCCAGAACCTGCAGGCGCTGACGACGAAGCCGATCCTCTACGTCGCCAACGTCGACGAGGGCGACGCGGAGGCGCCGGAAGCGGTCGTCTCCCACGCCAACTCGGTCGGCGCCGGGGTCGTCGCGGTCAGCGCCCGGATCGAGGGCGAGCTGGCCGAGCTCGACCCCGCCGAAGCGGAGGAGATGCGCGAGTCCTACGGGGTCGAGGGCTCGGGCCTGGCCCGCCTCGTCCGCGCCGCCTACGACCTGCTGGAGCTGATCACCTTCTTCACCGCCGGCGAGGGCAAGGAGGCGGTCGCCCGCCCGCTGCGCTGCGGCGCCACCGCGCTGGAGGCGGCGGGCACGATCCACACCGAGATCATGGAAGCGTTCGTCAAAGCCGAGGCGATCGGCTGGGAGCAGCTGGTCGAGTGCGGCGGTTACGCGCCCGCCCGCGACAAGGGGCTGCTGCGGATCGAGGGTCGCGACTACCTCGTCCAGGACGGCGACGTGATCACGATCAAGGTCTGAGCTCGCCCCCGGGCGAGTGGCCGAGACCTGACCGCCCCGCCGATCGGTCCTGCATCGGGGCGGTAGCTGTCAGGCCTCAGCCACCCTTATGGATGGAGGTGGCCGGATAGGTCGAGCCGCATCCGCTGAACTTCATACACATCACCTCCTTTCCTCACCGGAAGCGTCCTTCACGGCGATGCATTGCTTCCTATTACTTCGACCGGTCTCAGTAAAGGGCTCTACCTAGCCATTTTCCTGCTCTTTCCGGTCATTTATGCCCTAAGGTGCTCGCTGAATTGGAGTCGAGCAATCGAAAGGGCCGGGGGATGGAGAGGACCGAGGCGGAGAAGAAACGCAACGAGACGATCTGCACCGTGCTCAAGCACCCGCTGCGGGTCCGCATTCTCGAAGTCCTCAACGAAGGCCCGCGGAGCCCGAGTCAGTTCGTCGAGGAAGGGCTGATCCCGAAGGAGAACTTCTCCAGCTACCAGCAGGCCCTCTCCCTCGCCTCCTACCACTTCCGCGAGCTGGAGAAGGAAGGCTGCCTGGAGGTGATCGAATCGATCCCCCGCCGCGGGGCGATCGAGCACGTCTACCGGGGGGTGGCCCGCGTCTTCTTCGACGACGCCGAATTCGAAGAGATGCCACAGGCGACCCGCCGCGAGCTGTCGCGGATCTCCCTGCAGGGGATGATCGCGAGGGCGGACCGGGCGGTCAGCGCCGACACCTTCGACACGCGGCCGGACCGGCACCTGACCTGGATGCCGATGCAGCTGGACGAGCGGGGCTGGAAGGAAGTGATCGCCACCCTCGCCACCACCTTCGGCGAACTGACCCAGATCCGCCACGACGCCCGCGACCGCCTCGCGGCCTCCGGCGACGAGATCGTGCCGGCGACCGTGGCGATGCTGGGGTTCGAGTCGCCACCACCACCGTCGTTGACCCGCGGCAAAGGGTAGGCGTGTCGCTTTATGTGCCTATATGGGCGCATAAAGCGACACGGCCCTTAAGGTTGGGACATGGAGGAACGGGCGCGGTTCCCGGAGGTGGCGGCCAAGGCCGGCCACTACGAGAGCTTCTACATCAAGGCCTGCCGTCCCGACGGTGGGCAGGGGGTGTGGATCCGCCACACCGTCCACAAGCGACCGGGGGCGGAGCCGAAGGGCTCGGTCTGGTTCTGCCTCTTCGACCGTGACGCCGAGGGGCCGCGGGCGACGAAGGTGACGGTGCCGGCGGCGCAGCTCGACGCCCCCGCCGGCGAGTGGCTCCGCGTCGCCGACGCCGTGATCGGTCCCGGCCGCGCCGAGGGCTCGGTCGACACCGAGGCGCTCAGCGCCGCCTGGTCGTTCACCTTCGCGGGCGACGCCGAGTCCTGCAAGTACCTGCCGGCCGACTGGCTCTACAAGGCGCCGCTGCCGAAGACGAAGTTCCTCGCGCCCTACCCGAACGCCCGCTTCCAGGGCCGCCTGGAGATCGACGACGAACCGTTCGAGCTCTCTGGCTGGCCGGGGATGATCGGCCACAACTGGGGGACCGAGCACGCCGAGCGCTGGGTCTGGCTGGAGGGCACCGGCTTCCCCGGCTCACCCGACACCTACTTCGACGCCGGCGCCGCCCGCGTCCGCCTCGGCTCCCGGGTCAGTCCCTGGATCCCCTCCGGGATGCTCGTCCTCGACGGCGTCGCCCACCGCCTCGGCGGCCTCGGCGCGATCCGCTCGGCGGAGATCGATGAGCGGCCCACCGTCTGCAGCTTCCGCCTGCCCGGCAAGGACGTCGTCGTCCACGGCCGCATCTCCGCCCCCGAGAAGGACTTCGTCGGCTGGGTCTACGCCGACCCCGACGGCCCCGAGCACAACACCGTCAACTGCTCCGTCGCCGACCTAGAGCTGACGGTCGAACAACCCGGCCTGCCCCCCCGCCAGCTCACCCTCCCGGCCGGCGGCGCCTACGAGCTGGGAATGCGCGAGACCCCAGACCAGCAACAAGATCACGGCGTCCCGATCCAGCCATACCCCGACGGGTGAGCGTGTCGCTTTTGTGGCCTACTGGTCCACAAAAGCGACAGTCACTGTCCTGGGACCACCTTCTGGAACTTCATCCACGTGTCGTAGCCCCCCAGCGCGACCGAGAGCTGGGAGCCGGTGACGGTGGAGACGCCGGCGGTGCCGTAGAGCCTGGCGGTGATGATCCGGGGGGAGACGCCGGTCTTGGTGATCACGACCCGTTTCAGCTTTCCCTTCAGGTAGGCGCCGAGGCGGGAGCTGATCTCGGGGCCGGAGAATTCGAGCGTCCACTTGTGCAGCGGGCAGTAGTGGTCGTAGGGGTCGGGGACGCCTACGAGGTAGGGGATCGCGGTGCCGAACACGTTCTCGACGCTCTCGGTGTGGCCGCCGGAGCAGGCCGAGTAGAGGGTCTGCGCGACCTCGCCCTTGTAGGTGACGACCTGGCCGCGGGTCGTGGCGACCGCTTCGTTGGTGCGGGCGTACTCGCTTTCCAGCCCCTCGTAGACCTGGCTGCGGGTGTCGGAGTAGACGTCGAAGCCGTTGCCGCCGACGTCGCCGGTGATCGCGATCGAGCGGACCGCGAGGGCGTGCGCCTTCAGCTCCTCCATCGGCCAGGAGGGCGGCACCTCGTTCGGCATCACCCCTTTCGCGTACTGCTCGATCGCCAGCGCGTTGACGACGTTGAGCGAGCCGGCCTCGCTTTCGGTCGGCACCGTCTCCAGGGCGCCGCGGT
>Ga0307415_100001863_pt1 | contig 10339 bp, 11 predicted proteins | sample DK1Cmetagenome_FD_204524 | JGI IMG/M metagenome (GOLD analysis project Ga0307415, IMG submission 204524) | Maize rhizosphere microbial communities from greenhouse at UC Davis, California, United States - DK15-C-2 | ecosystem: Host-associated > Plants > Roots > Rhizosphere > Soil | place: USA...
CTCGACCTGCTCGCCTCCCTGGAGACCGGTCGGTGGGCACCCGGTCGGCAGCTGCCGACCGAGCGCGAGCTCGCGCTCCACTACGGCTGCAGTCTGATCACCGTGCGTCGCGCACTCGACGAGCTGGTGCGCGAGGGCCGGATCGAGCGGACCCGCGGACGCGGCACCTTCGTCCTCCATCCGCGCCTCGATCGCGATATCGCCGCGCGGGCGAGCTTCGCCGAGGAGATGCGCCAGCGGGGCCTCGACCCGGAGACCCGGCTGATCTCCGCCCGACCCGAGTCGGCGTCCGTGTCGGTCGCCGGCGCCCTGTCGCTCGAGGCGGGTGAACCCATCGTCTACCTCGAGCGCCTGCGTCTGGCCAGCGCCGAGCCGTTCCTGCTCGAGCAGGTCCATCTGCCGGCCGAGCGCTTCCCGGGCCTGCTGGCGAGCGATCTCGAGCACGGCTCTCTGTACGAGCTCTTATCCACGCGCTACGACACCCAGGTCGTTCGCGCGCGCGAGGCCCTCGAGCCCGTCCTCCTCCGGGCTCGAGAGGCCCGCCTTCTCGACCAGCGCCGCGGTGCGGCGGCGCTGCTCATCGAAGGCACCGCGTTCGACGCCGACGGCGTCCCGGTCGAGTTCGGCCGGACGTTCGTTCGCGGCGATCGCTCCCGCTATTTCGTCGAGCGCGAGGTCGATCGGCCCGTCCGATCGGCCGCGATCGAGGCCACGGTACGCACAGGAGGAGCGAGCGGGTGAACACCACGACATCGATCGGCCATCGCAGAGGGAGGTACGGGTCATGAGAGTGGGTACGGGACGGTTCGCCGTCCTCCTGGCCGTGCTGGCGCTGCTCTTCGCGGCGTGCAGCCAGACGACCGCGAGCCCGTCACCATCGGGTTCGGCCGTCGCATCCGTTGAGCCGTCGGCCGGTTCGTCCGAGTCGGCGAGTCCGCCACCGCCGACGCCACTGCCCGCGACCGAGTCGCAGGCCAAGCCGGGTGACGTCGTCATCCGCTGGTACTGCTGCCTGGGCACCGGCGACGCGCCCGAGCAGGTCGAGGTGGAGCGCAAGGTGGCGGAGGACTTCAACGCCTCCCATCCGGGCATCCATCTCCAGTTCGAAGGCTTCGTGTATGCGGCGGCGCGCGATGCGCTGTCGGTCCAGCTGGGCGCCGGCAACGGCCCGGACATCGTCGGGCCCGTCGGCATCGGTGGCGCCGAGGCGTTCCACGGCCAGTGGCTCGACCTCCAGCCGTTCATCGACAAGACGAGCTTCGATATGTCGCAATTCCCCGAGTCGACGGTCGAGCTGTACAACGCGGGCGGCGAGGGCCAGGTCGGCATCCCGTACGCGATCTATCCGTCGGTCCTGTTCTACAAGGCCGACATGTTCAAGGAGGCGGGGCTCGAGGAGCCGCCGCACGAGTGGAACGCGCAGTACAAGATGCCCGACGGCTCGATGCGGCCGTGGGACTACGACACGATCCGCGAGATCGCCAAGATCCTGACCGTGGACGAGAACGGTGCCGACGCCACGGAGTCCGGCTTCGATCCTGACAAGATCGTCCAATGGGGCTTCGAGCCGCAGCGTGACGACCTCCGCCAGACCGGGGCGTACTTCGGGGCTGGGTCGTTCATGGCCTCGGACGGCAAGACCGCGCAGATCCCCGAGCCGTGGAAGGCCGCCTGGAAGCACTTCTACGACGGCATCTGGACCGACCACTTCAGCATGACCGGTCCGAAGTTCGAGACGACCGACCTCAACCCGGCGGGCTATCCGTTCTGCGCCGGCAAGGTCGCGATGAGCACGAACTACCTGTGGTCGACGTACTGCATCGACGATGCGGGCGACGACTGGAACATGGCGGCGACGCCGGCCTACAAGGGCAAGACGACCGCCGCGTTCAACGCCGACACCTGGCGCATCATGAAGACCACCAAGAACCCCGACCAGGCGTTCGAGGTGCTCCAGTACCTGTTGGCCAACGAGGACCTGCTGTCGCTATACGGCGGCATGCCGGCCGTCGAGTCGAAGCAGGACGCCTTCCTCGAGACGCAGTTCAAGGACTACGCCCAGGGCATCGACACCAAGGTCGCGAAGGAGGGCGTCGCATTCGCCGACGTTCCCAACTTCGAGTCCTTCATGCCGGCGTACAACAAGACGCTGGACCTGATCAACACCTACGGCACCAAGTGGCAGACCACCCCGGGTCTGAACCTCGATTCCGAGATCGACGCCATGCTCAAGGAGATGCAGGCCGCCTGGGACGCGGGCGGCAGCTGAGCGATGGTCGCCCCCAGCGTTGCGCGCCCGCGCAGCCTGCCCCGCTTCTCGGGATTGGCCTGGCGGCGCGCGCGCTGGGGGTACGTCTTCATCGCGCCATGGATCGCCGGGTTCCTGGCGTTCACGCTCATCCCGATGATCGCGACGTTCGTCTTCACGTTCACCAACATCAACCTGGCCCAGGCCGAACCGGTGCGGTTCGTTGGCCTCAAGAACTACGAGACGCTGCTCAACGACAAGCAGACGTGGACCTCGCTGGGGATCACGTTCAAGTTCGCGGCGCTGGCGTTGCCTGTCGCCGTGATCCTGCCGCTGCTCGTGGCGTTGCTGCTGCACTCCCGACACCTCGTCGGGTCGGGTGCGTTCCGGATCCTGTTCTTCCTGCCCTACGTCGTGCCGTTCGTCGCGACCGTGTTCATCTGGGGCGGGATGCTCAACCCGGAAACGGGCTGGATCAACTACGCACTCGAGGCGGTCGGGGTCGCGAACCCCCCGGGCTGGCTGGAGGACCCTGGCTGGGTCTATCCCGGCCTGATGCTCATCGGCGTGTGGGGGATCGGCGCCGGAATCATCGTCTATCTGGCCGGGCTCAAGGGCATCCCGACCGACCTGTACGAGGCGGCCCGCATCGACGGGGCCGGGCCGTGGCAGTCCCTGCGCCACATCACGATCCCGATGCTCACGCCGGTGATCTTCTACACGATCGTGCTGTCGGTCGTGGAGGTGCTGCAGTACTTCCTCGTTCCGCTCGTGCTGCAGGAGGGCACCGGCGAGCCGGGCGGCTCGACGATGTTCTACAACCTCTACCTCTACAAGAACTTCTTCACATTCCAGAACATGTCGTACGGGGCCACGCTCGCCTGGCTCCTGTTCCTGATATCGCTGATCATCACGCTGGTCCTGTTCGGGACGGCACGCCGATGGGTGTACTACGCCGGTGAGGCCCGGTGACCGCGTTCTCCGTCGCGGGTCGGGGTCTCGTCGGCCGGCGCGCCAGGAGCGCGTCGGGAAGCCGGCCGCCGCGGGAGCGGGGCGACGGCGCCAAGTCGTTCCTGCTGACGCTCATCGCGGTCCTTGCCGTGGCGGCGTTCCTGTCGCCGATGCTGCGGTCGATGTCGTACTCGCTCAAGAGCCTCGAGCAGATCACCCAGGCGCACTCGCCGCTCTACCCGGCCGATCCGGTGACGTTCCAGTACCAGGGCGAGGACCTGACGATCCTCAACGTGCCGTTGCCGGACGGGACGATGCGCCAGTTGGCGTTGTTCGAGGCCGGCCGACGGCGGAGCGCCTTCATCGATCCGCAGAACCCGTCGGCGCCGCCGATCGAGTGGCAGGGCTCATGGCGGACCCTCGACCCGGTCTGGCAGTTCGCGCCCCATTGGGAGAACTTCGGCGAGGTCTGGGACCTCATCGACTACCCCCGGTTGCTGTTCAACACCATCGCCATCGCGGTCATCTCGACGATCGGCACGCTGCTCTCGTGCACGCTCGTGGCCTATGGATTCGCCCGGTTCCGGTTCCCTGGTCGAGGCCTGCTGTTCACCCTGCTCATCGCGACGATCTTCCTGCCGGCGGCGGTGACGATCATCCCGACCTACACCGTGTTCCAGAAGATGGGCTGGGTCGGCACGTGGCTGCCGCTTCTCGTCCCGGCGTTCTTTGCGAATGCCTACGACGTGTTCCTGATGCGTCAGTACTTCATGACGATCCCGACCGAGATGGACGAGGCCGCCGCGATCGACGGCGCCGGCCCGTTCCGGACGTTGATCTCCGTGGTGCTGCCCCAGGCGTGGCCGGTCATCGTGGCCGTCGCAGTGTTCCACCTCGTCTATTCGTGGAACGACTTCTTCGGACCGCTGCTCTACACGGCCGGCAAGGTCGACCTGCAGACGGTGGCGCTCGGTCTGCAGCGGTTCAACGGGATCTACTACCGCGAGCCGGGACTGGTCCAGGCCGGCACGCTGATGACGCTCGTCATCCCGGTCGTGGCGTTCCTCTTGACGCAGCGCTTCTTCACCCGCGGGATCGTGATCACCGGCGTCGACAAGTGAGCGTCCTTCGCGCGCATCTGCGCGGGCTCCCGCCCGCCCACCGGCCGTGACGTTCCGCGTCGCACTCACGTTCGACGCCGAGCATCCCGACCGCCCGCATCACGTCGGTGGCACGGAACGGGTGCTCGACCTGCTCGATGCCGAGTCGATCGGCGCGACGTTCTTCCTGCAGGGCCGCTGGGTCGAGGCGTACCCGCAGCTCGCGCGGGAAGTGGCGAAGCGCGGCCATCTTGTCGGGAACCACTCCTTCTACCATGCCCGGATGCCGCTGCTGTCGCCGTCCGGCCTGGCTACCGACATCCGCGCGGCGGAGCGCGCGATCGTCGCAGCGACCGGCGTCGACCCACGACCGTGGTTCCGCTGCCCGTTCGGGGCTGGCACCGACGACCCGCGGGTGCGCGCGGGGATCGCGCGGCTCGGCTATCGGGAGATCCACTGGGACGTCGACGGCGCCGACTGGCGCCCGAGCATGCGCGGGCGCGGGATGGCTCGCCAGATGACGCGCGACGCGGTGGCGCGCGGTGACGGGGCGATCCTCCTGCTGCATCCCTGGACGATGGCCACGGGCCTCGGTCTGGCGCCGCTCATCGATGGCCTGCATGTTGCAGGTGCCACCTTCGTGCGGATGGACGCATTGGGGTGAGGAGCGTCCTCGCCGTCGACGGCGGGAACTCGAAGACCGACGTGGCGATCGTCTCGGATGACGGTCGATTGCTGGCCGCGGTCCGGGGCGGCACGTCCTCCCACCAGGCAGTCGGGCTGGGGGCCGGGATGGAACGGCTGGCGGGTCTGGTCGCCGAGGCGGTCGCCGGTGCCGGTCTCGACGGCCGGCCCGACCTGGCGGTGTATACGCTGGCCGGCGCCGACACTCGGGCCGACGTGCGCGCCCTCTCCACGGCGCTCGAAGAGCGCGGGTTCGCCGGCGAGCAGGTCGTGCTCAATGACGCGTTCGGAGCGTTGCGTGCCGGCACCGACCGGTCGTGGGGCGTGGTCGTCATCTGCGGACACGGCGTGAACGCGGCGGGCGTCGCACCGGATGGTCGATCTGTGCGGCTCGATGCGCTCGGCGCGATCTCGGGCGACTGGGGCGGTGGGACCGACGTCGGCTGGGAGGGCCTCGCCGCGGCGGTTCGCGCGCGCGACGGCAGAGGGCCGCGGACGCGGCTTGAGCGCGACGTGCCCGCCGCGTTCGGGCTTCGGTCGCCGGCGGCAGTCACGTCGGCGATGTACACGGGTCGCGTCGCCGAGCGGCGGATCGGGGAACTGGCACCGGTCGTGTTCGCGGCCGCGGGTGCCGGGGATGCCGCGGCACGGAGGATCGTCGACCGGCTCGCCGACGAGATCGTGACGATGGCCGGGGCGATGATCCGGCGGCTTCACCTGACGCGCCTCGACCCTGAGGTCGTGCTCGCGGGCGGGGTGTTCCGCACGAAGGACTCGGACTTCCGCGAGCGGATCGCGGCCGGCGTACAGAGCGTCGCCCCGCGGGCGACGGTGGTCGGCCTCGCGGCGCCGCCGGTCGCGGGGGCGGCGCTGATCGGTCTTGATCGCCTGGCCGGCTCACCCGTCAGCGGGTCTCTCGCGGATGATCTGCGGCGCACGATCGGGCGCTGGGACGCCGCGACTCAGCGAAGCCTATCGGGACCGCCGGCGAGGAAGCGGCCGAGCTCCGCCCGATCTGGCAAGCCCGCCTGATCGCCGCTGGCCGCCACGGCCAGCGCGCCGCAAGCGTTCCCTCGGCGGAGCGCCATCGCGAGGTCGGCGCCATCGAGTCGCCCGAAGATGAAGCCGGCACAGAACGCGTCGCCGGCACCGACCGGATCGACGACGACCGGCACGTCGAAACGAAGGCCATCAGGCACTCGCCGAGCGTGACGACGTCGCGCACGCCGCTGACAACCATGGGCCGCATCATGACCGACCCATTTGCGTCACGGGTCCGGCCCGCGGCATCCTGCACGCGACGCCCGACGCACCATCGGAGGGACGGATGGCCGGCGAAGATCAGGGCCCCAAGGCGCAGAACACGTCCGAGGCGCTACAGGAGTGGCGGGAGGCCGAGCGAACGGTGGCCGTCGCCCGACGCGGCAGGCTCGCCGCGGAGGTGGCGGCGGAAGCCGCGGAGGAGGCCGCGAGGGCTGCGGGCGCGACAGCGGACGCCGCAAAAGCAGCGCTCGAATCCGCGAAGCTGGCCGAGCTCTCGGCAGCGGCGACCGCGCGAGCGGCGAAGGTCATCGTCCAGTCGACCCGAGCCGACTTCGCGGACGCCGAGACCGACGTCGCGCAGGCGGAGATCGACGAGGCCGACGCGCATCAGCGATATCGCGATGCCTCGGCACGAGCGCGCCAGCGCGGCGGATCCGGGACCTAGTTGGGCTTGCCGGCCCGCCGGTAGTAGTACCAGCATTCGAGGACCTCTTCGTGGTCCTCCTCGCAGCGGCTGGCGAGCACGCCACCCTCGACGTCGATACGGGTGCTGCCGGGCCCGATCGCGTCGACCGTCTCGGTCGACCGCCCGCGCAGGTAGTTCAGGAGCCGATAGTCGGCGGCGATCTTCGGCCCCAGATCGCGCGAGTGATCCTTGCCCATCCCTGACAGCCTACGTCAGCCGGATGCCGACGGCGCTGGTCTGGCGCCTCGTGTCAGGCGTCACAACCACCGACGCACCCGGCGCGTGTAGTCGTCGTACCGCCTTCCGAACCGCTTGTGCAGGAACCGTTCCTCGGGCAGGATCGCGCCCCAGAGGATGAGCAGCACCGCGGCTGGGAAGAGCACCAGCCCCCAGAACGTGGGCGTCAGCAACGCCAACCCGATGTAGAGCGCCAGCAAGCCGACGTACAACGGGTTTCGGGAAACGCGGAACGGTCCGTCCGCGAGCAACGCCCGGGTCGGCTGCCCCGGCAGTAACCCGGTCTGGTGCCGGCCGAATAGCCACAGCGACCAGCCATTCCACCCGATGAAGAACAGCACGAGCGCGCAGCCGAGCGGAACCCGCCACCCGCCGGGTTCGACCGGGTCACCCCAGATCGCGCTGACCAGCCCGCCCACGAGCAGGGGCCCGCCGATCGCGACCGGCGGCCAGACCCGGTACGCGACGGCGTCCTGAGGACCGTGCATCACGTCCGGCATTGTCGGGGCGTGACCGCGCGGCGCATATCGCCGTCGCGGCGCTGCAAGCCGTCTACGCGGAGCGCGGTCTCGCGGTCGTCGAGGCCTGAGCCTCCGGACCCGAAAACCCCGCTCAGCGAGGCACGGGGTTCGGGCCAGTCGCCGTGACCAGGCGCTGGGGCATCCAGTCGTCGACGTGGTGGAACCCGTCCTCGAACCGGCCTCCATCGAGCTCGACGGATGCCTGGAGTGACAGTCGATAGAACTTCACGTGGGTGAAGTCCTCGAACAGGATGTAGACGGGGTCGGGTGTGCTGTTCGGGCCTTGGAACTGCTGTCCCGTCAGGACGGGCTTGTGGGCTCCGACGAACGCATCGAAACCGTCGCCGACCACGACGCCGAGGTGCTCCAACCCCATCTTGTAGACGCGCTGATGGACGGGTGGGATGAGCTCGATGAGCCGGACGACCTTTCCCTCGAGGACGTCGAGCGGCCGAGCGGGGACGATCAGCGAGATCGGGCGGCCGTTCCAGACATTCTCACGATTGGCGATCGCGTGGCGCTCGAGGAGCGTCCGGACGTGGACGTACTGGTCCCACTCGGGCACCCGGTATGCGAGATGGCTCAGCGCGTACGGGGCGATGTCGATGCCACGCGCCAGCAACCGGTCGCGCTGTTGGGCCGCGAACGCTGCGTAGTCGCCGATGATGTCCGCGATCGGGTCGGTCAAGATCACGCCCTCCTCGCGGCATCGTAGGCGCCGGGCTGTCGGACGACCTGTCGTCTTCGCGCGCCGGGGCGGCGTCAGTAAACCTCCTGGAGCGGCTTACGGTGGCCGGTCCACCTTCCCGGCCCGGGGGACTGACCGCGGCTATCATCGCCACGTGGCACAGGCAGCCCGATCGGATCCGAGCGGGGCGGAGGCCGCCGCAGGAGAGCGATACCTCCTCCTGGCCGACATCTCCGGCTATACCCGCTTCATGTCGGACGTCGAGGAGGCGCACGGGGTCGACTTCAGCGACGGCATCCCCGCCGGATATTCGGTCCTGGGCGACCTCCTGGACGCGGTGGTCGAAGGCGTCAAGCCGGATCTCGCGCTGGTCAAGCTCGAAGGCGATGCCGTCTTCGCCGCAGCCCCGGCGGCCGGTCTCGATGGCCAGGGCGATCGTGTCCTCGAGACGATCCACGGGATGTACCGAGCGTTCATCGACGCCCGCACCCGGGCGATCCCCGCGAACGACCACATCTGCATCGCGTGTCCCGCCGTCGCGCATCTCGACTTGAAGGTGGTCCTCCATCGCGGACAGGCCGTCCGCCAGTCGGTCGGGTCGGGCAGCGACCTGCTCGGGCCCGCCGTGACCGTCGCCCATCGGCTGCTCAAGAACACCGTGCGCGACAGGATCGGCGCCCGCCCCTACCTGTTCATGACCGACGCTGCCGCGACAGGACTGGGATTGCGGCGGATCGGGCTCGGGCACGGCGAGGAATACCCGGACGCCGGGCAGATCAAGGGTCGCATCGTCGAGCTCAGCGGTTCGACGCCCGAGTCTGGCGCAACCTGAGCCAGCCCGCTTCCGGCAGCCGCCTCGCGGCGCTCGCTAGTCCACGTACTGGAGTGGCGTGACCGCGAAGTCGTCCGGCAGCTTGACGCCGGTCGAGTGGTTCGGGCAGTAGCCATTCGGCACCTTGTCGAGGTACTGCTGGTGGTAGTCCTCGGCAAAGTAGAACGGCGGGGCGGGCGGGCCGGCGATCTCGGTCATGATCTCGCCGTAGCCGGCGGCCGAGAGCTGCTTCTGGTACATCGCCCTGGAAGCCTCAGCCACGGTGCGCTGTGCGTCGTCCTGGACGAAGATCGCTGAGCGGTACTGCGTCCCGACATCATTGCCCTGGCGCATCGCCTGCGTCGGGTCGTGGTTCTCCCAGAACACCTTGAGCAGACGCTCGTAGCTCGTCTTCGATGGGTCGAACACGACCCGCACCGACTCGGCGTGGCCGGTCTGCCCCGTACCCGTCTCCCGATAGGTCGGGTTCGGGGTGAAGCCGCCCTGGTAGCCGACTGCCGTCGTCCACACGCCCGGCTCCTGCCAGAACGTCTTCTCCTCGCCCCAGAAGCAACCGAGCGCGAACTCGGCGATCTGGGACCCTTCCGGGTAGGGGCCGCCGATCGGCGTTCCGAGGACGGTATGGATACCGGGTCGCATGATCGGCTCTGCGCGACCGGGCAGCGCCTTCTCACGAGTGGGCATCGACGCGGGCTTGAAGCTGAAGAACTGCATGCCCGAAGTCTACGCCGCATGTATGTCGAACCCGTGACGCTCGGCTAGCATCCCGGGGCTGTGACCGCCGATCTCGAGGCCGCCCTCGCTTCGATCGACACCTGGGGCGCCGACCACGCCTCGGCCGCCCTGGTCGGACCGGATGGCGTCATCTCCCGACACGGCGATGTGGAGCGGATCTACCGCTGGGCGTCGGTGACGAAGCTCGCAACAGCGCTGGCGGTGCTGACCGCCATCGACGATGGGTCGATCGACCTGGACGAACCCGCCGGCCCGCCCGGGTCGACCGTCCGTCACCTCCTGGCTCACACGTCCGGCCTGCCGTTCGACGGCGGGACCGTCCAGGCTACGCCCGGGACGCGGCGCATCTACTCCAATGCCGGGTTCGACGCGTTGGGTGCCCTCCTCGAGGAGCGGGATGGCCGGCCGTTCGCCGTCGCGTCGACCGACCGCGTGCTGGCGCCGCTGGGGATGGCCGGCACGGAGCTCCGCGAGCGGCCATCGCAGGGACTCCACGGCCCGCTCGGCGACGCGGCCGCCCTTGCCCGGGAGCTGCTCCGGCCGACGCTGCTGACCGCCTCCACCCATGCCGCGGCCACGAGCGTCGCCTTCCCTGGGCTCAAGGGCGTGCTCCC
>Ga0307415_100001865_pt1 | contig 10337 bp, 9 predicted proteins | sample DK1Cmetagenome_FD_204524 | JGI IMG/M metagenome (GOLD analysis project Ga0307415, IMG submission 204524) | Maize rhizosphere microbial communities from greenhouse at UC Davis, California, United States - DK15-C-2 | ecosystem: Host-associated > Plants > Roots > Rhizosphere > Soil | place: USA...
TGCCGTGGTAGCGCTTGAGCCACGGCAGCGCGGCCGCGAGCGTGGCGGCCTTGGCGGGGTCCGCGGGCGGGATCTCGGAGCGGTTCACGACGAGTACGCGCTGTTCTCGTGGACGTAGGCCTCGGTGAGGTCGTTGGTCCAGACGGTGGCCCGCTCGCTGCCGGCCTTGAGGTCGATGGTGACGCTGACCTCGCGCGGTCGCAGGTCGACGGTCGCCGGGTCGGCGTGCGGCGTGGACTGCCGGCACACCCAGACCCCGTTCATCGCGACGTCGAGGTCGGCCGGGTCGAAGGCGGCGTTGGTGGTGCCGATGCTGGCCAGCACCCGACCCCAGTTCGGGTCGTTGCCGTAGACCGCCGTCTTGAACAGGCTGCTGCGGGCGACGCTGCGGCCGACCTCGACCGCCTCGTCCTCGGTGGCGGCGTTGAGCACGGTGATCGCGATCTCGTGATCGGCGCCCTCGGCGTCGCGGAGAAGCTGCATCGCCAGGTCCACGCACGCCCGGGTGAGCGCCTCGGTGAAGTCGGGCAGCGAGGGCGTGATGCCGCTGGCGCCGCTGGCCAGGACGGTGACCGTGTCGTTGGTCGACATGCAGCCGTCGGAGTCCAACCGGTCGAAGCTGACCCGGGTGGCCGCCCGCAGCGCGGTGTCGAGGTCGGCGGCGGGCACGACCGCGTCGGTGGTGAGGACGACCAGCATCGTGGCCAGCTGGGGCGCGAGCATGCCCGCTCCCTTGGCCATCCCGCCGATCGACCAGCCGGCCCCCTCGACGACGACCTGCTTGCTCACCGAGTCGGTGGTCATGATCGCCTCGGCGGCGTCGTCCCCGCCCTCGGTGCCGAGCGCGGCGTACGCCGCGTCGACGCCGTCGAGCAGGTCCTGCCGCGGGTTCGTCACCCCGATCAGGCCGGTGGAGCAGACCACGACGTCGATCGCGCCGATCCCGAGGTTGGACGCGACCCGCTCGGCGACGGCGTGCGTGGTCTGGAAGCCCTCGGGCCCGGTGTAGCAGTTGGCGCCACCGGAGTTGAGGACGACGGCGCGGACGACGCCGTCCTTGACCACCTCCTGGCTCCACAGGATCGGGTTGGCCTTGCAGCGGTTCGCGGTGAAGACGGTGGCGGAGTCGAACGCCGGGCCGTCGCTGACGACGAGGGCGAGGTCCTTCGCCCCGGTGGACTTCAGCCCGGCGGGGACACCGGCGGCACGGAAGCCACGGGGTGCGGTGACGGTCACTTGGTGCTCTTTCGGGACGGCTTGACGGGGACGGCGAGGACGACGGTGTGGCCTCGTCGTCGCCAGGCCTCGGCCGCGTTCTCGGCCTCCGTGACCGGGACCAGGATCCAGTTCGTCTCGAAGGTGGAGATCGTGAAGACGCTGATCTCCGCCTCGGACAGCGGGGTCAGCAGGTCGACGAGCACGCCGGCGGCGTCGTTGCCCACGGAGCCCTGCAGCGCGAACGCGGTCAGGCCGCGCACGGCGACGACCTTGGTGGGGACGCTGCGTCCGGCGCAGACGACCGAGGTCTCGAGCGCGGTCGCGGTGATCGAGAACAGCGACGACGACTCGGCCCAGGTCGGGATCTCGGCGCCGGCCGGCAGCTTGACGACCGCCAGCTTCTCCGGGAACTGCTCGAGGGCGTACGTGGGTCGAGGGGCGCCGACGCTGTCGAGGTCCCCGGTGGCGGTGTTCACGGCGCGATTCCGATCGTGGTGAGGCCCCGGCCCTCGTCGAGGCCGAGGGCGAGGTTCATGCACTGCACGGCGGCGCCGGCGGTGCCCTTGGCGAGGTTGTCGACGGCGCCGACCGCGACGAGCCGGTGTGCGGCGCGGTCGACGGTCACCTGCAGGTGGACCGCGTTGGAGCCGGTGACGGACTTGGTCTGCGGCCACTGTCCCGGCGGCAGCAGGTGGACGAACGGCTCGTCCGCGTAGGCCTTCGCGTAGGCGTCGTACGCCTCCTCGGCGGTGAGGCTCTGCCCGTCTCCGGCGGTGAGCGGCGCCGAGCAGGTCGCCAGGATGCCGCGCGGCATCGGCACGAGCAGCGGGGTGAAGCTGACCGAGACCGGGGCGCCGGTCAGTCCGGAGAGGTTCTGCACGATCTCGGGGGTGTGCCGGTGCGTGCCGCCGACGCCGTACGCGCTGGCGTTGCCCATGGTCTCGCTGCCCAGCAGGTGCGGCTTGGCAGCCTTGCCGGCCCCGCTGGTGCCCGAGGCGGCGACCACCACGACGTCGGGCTGGACCAGGCCGGCGGCCAGGGCGGGCGCGATCGTCAGGGTGGAGACGGTCGGGTAGCAGCCGGGCACGGCGACCCGGGTCGCCCCCGCGAGGAGCCGGCGCTGGCCGGGCAGCTCGGGAAGTCCGTAGGGCCAGGTGCCGGCGTGGCTGCCGCCGTAGAACTGCTCCCAGGCGGCGGGGTCGTCGAGCCGGAAGTCCGCGCCGCAGTCGATCACGACCACGGAGCTGTCGAGCTCGCCGAGCCGTTCGGCGATCTCGCCGGACTGGCCGTGCGGGAGCGCGAGGAACACGACATCATGGCCGGCAAGGGTCTCGACGCTGGTCTCCTCCAGCACCCGGTCGGCCAGCGGCACCAGGTGCGGCTGGAGCACTCCGAGCGGCTGGCCGGCGTTGGAGGCACCGGTCAGCGCGCCGATCTCGACGTCCGGGTGCGCGAGCAGGTGGCGGAGGAGTTCGCCGCCGGCGTACCCGCTGGCCCCGGCGACTGCGACCCGTTTCCTCGTCATGTGTATGAGTATACAAGCGGTCGCATGTTCATTTGCAAGCCGGTCGACCCCGTGCAACCCGCGCCCGCCCCCGCTAAGTTGCCGCCATGGCCAGACTCGACTACCCGGACTACCTCCGGCACCTCCGTCAGGAGTCGCGGCGCTTCCGCGACGTGCTCGCCGACTGCGACCCGGCCGCCCGCGTCCCGGGCTGCCCCGACTGGAACGCCGCGGACCTGCTGTGGCACCTGGCCGGGGTGCAGTGGTTCTGGGGCACCACAATCCGTACCCGCCCCCTGGGCCCCGACGCGGACGCCGAGGAGCCGCCGCGGCCGCCGTCGTACGACGGCCTCCTGGAGGCCTTCGACACCTACTCCGCGGAGCTGATCACGGCGCTGGAGCAGGCGGACCCGGCCGAGCAGGCGTGGAGCTGGTCGACGGAGCAGACCGTGGGGTTCACGTTCCGCCGGCAGGCGCACGAGGCGCTGATCCACCGGCTCGACGCCGAGCAGACCGCCGGCCAGGTCACCCCGCTCGACGCCGCGCTGGCGGCCGACGGCGTCGAGGAGTGCCTCGACGTGATGTACGGCGGCACCCCGCCGTGGGGCGAGTTCGCCCCGCTCCCCCACTTCGTCCAGGTCGACCTGAGCGACCGCGACGAGTCGGTGTGGGTCCAGATCGGGCGCTTCACCGGCACCGACCCGAACGACGAGGTGGCCTACGACGAGGACGACATCCGCGTCGTACCCGACCCGGGCACCGCCGCCGACGCCGTGGTCCACGGGCCCGCTCCGGCCCTCGACGCCTGGCTGTGGCGGCGGACCGACGGCAGCGAGATCCGGGTCAGCGGCGACCGGGGCGTCTACGACCACTTCCGCTCGGCGGTCCGGCACCCCATCAACTGACGGGTCGGTGGATCGGCGCCGATCCGGCAGCCAAAGGTGACGGGTCGGCGGCGATTGGGCAGCCAAAGGTGACGGGTCGGCGGCGATTGCGCAGCCAGAGGTGACAGGTCAGGTGCGCTGGACGGCGCCGGTGCGCTCCGCCGCCACCGCGACGGCGGCGTCGCGGGCGGCGCTGGTCTCCTCCTCCGTGAGCGTCCGGTCCGGGGCGCGGAAGCGCAGCGCGAACGCCAGCGACTTCTTCCCCCGCCCGGCCTGCTCGCCGGTGTAGACGTCGAAGAGCCACACCGACTCGAGGAGCTCGCCCGCGCCCTCGCGCAGCGCGGCCTCGACGTCCGCGGCGCTGACCGCAGCGTCGACGACGAGGGCCACGTCCTCCTTGGCGACCGGGTACGTCGACAGCTCCGGCGCCCGGACGACGTCGCGGGCGTGCCGCATCAGGAAGTCGAGGTCGATCTCGACGGCTCCGGTCCGCGGCGGCAGCGCGAACGCCTGGCACACCCGCGGGTGCAGCTCGCCGGCGTGCCCGAACTCCTGCCCGCCCACCGACACCCGGGCGCAGCGGCCGGGGTGCCACGGCATCCGGTTGGCCGACTCGACGGTGACCTCGACGCCGAGCTCGGCGCCGAGGCGCCGGACGATGTCGATCGCGTCGGACCAGTCGGCCTGACGACCCTGGGCCCACCAGCCGGAGCGCTCCCGCTCGCCGGCGAGCACGACCGCGAGGTGCAGCGGCTGCTCGGGAATGGCCGCGAACAGCTTGGCCAGCTCGTCGTCGGTCGGCCGCCAGTCGACGCCGTAGATCGGCGCCGGGCCGCGGTCGACCGGGAACGCCACGGTGCCGGTCTCGAACAGCGCCACGCCCGCGGCCGCACCGCGGCCGAGGTTGCGGGCGGCGGCCTTGAACAGGCCCGGCAGCAGCGTGGTGGTGTACGACGGCTCCTCGCTGGACAGCGGGTTGGCCAGCCGCACCGTGCTGCGCAGCACGTCGTCCTCGGGCAGCCCCATCGCGTCGAAGGCGGCGTCGCCGACGAACGGGAAGCTGACCACCTCCACACAGCCGGCCCCGGCCAGCGTGCGGCCGATCCGGCGGCGCAGCCGCTGCTCGCGGGTCAGGCCGCGGCCGGGGACGGCGGCCGGCAGCACCGACGGGACCTCGCCGTAGCCCACGATCCGGGCCACCTCCTCGACCAGGTCGAAGGGGTCGGTGAGGTCCGGGCGCCACGGTGGCGGGGTCGCGGTGAGGACCGTGTCCTCCTTGTGCAGCTTGCAGCCGACGGCCTCGAGGTTCGTGACCGTGGTGGCGGCGTCGATGTCCATCCCGGTGATGCGGGCCGGGAGGTCGTAGGAGATCCGGATCGTGGGCCGCTTCGGTGGCCTTCCGACGCGGGTGACGCCGGGCTCGGTCGTGCCGCCGCCGTAGCGCGTGAGCAGCTCGGCGACGCGGTCCGCGGCGTACGGCGGCAGCTCCGGGTCGACGCCGCGCTCGAAGCGCTTGGACGCCTCGGACGGAAGCTTGTGCCGCTTCTGGGTGCGGAAGACCGTGACCGGGTCGAAGTGCGCGGCCTCGATGACCACCCGCGTGGTGGTCCCCGACAGCTCGGTGGTCTCGCCGCCCATCACCCCGGCGAGTCCGATCGGCCCGGAGTCGTCGGTGATCAGCAGGTCCTCGGCCGAGAGCCTGCGGTCGACGCCGTCGAGCGTGCGCAGGTGCTCGCCCTCGGTGGCGCGGCGCACCCGGATCGGGCCGGCGAGCTTGTCGCCGTCGTACCCGTGGACCGGCTGGCCGAGCTCGAGCATCACGTAGTTGGTGACGTCCACGGCCAGCGAGATCGGGCGCATGCCGGCCAGCTGGATCCGGCGGGCGAGCCAGCCCGGCGTGGGCGCGGCGGGGTCGAAGCCGGTGACGGTGCGGGTGACGAACACCGGGCACCCGGCCGCGTCGTCGACGACGACCGGGTAGCCCGCCTCGTTCGCGGCCGGCGCGTCGCGGCGGGCGGGGTCGCGGTACGGCGCGGCGTAGGCCAGCGCCGCCTCGCGGGCGATGCCGCGCAGCGAGAGCGCGTAGGCGCGGTCGGGGTTGATCTCGAACTCGATGACCTCGTCGCGCAGGTGCAGCGCCGCGAACGCGTCGTCGCCGGGCTCCCCCGCGTCCGCGGGCAGCACGATGATGCCGTCGTGGTCGTCGCCGAGGCCGAGCTCGCGGGCCGAGCAGATCATCCCGGCCGACAGGTGGCCGTAGGTCTTGCGCGCGGAGATCGCGAAGTCGCCGGGCAGCACGGCGCCGGGCAGCGCGGTGACGACCAGGTCGCCGGGCGCGAAGTTGTGCGCGCCGCAGACGATGCCCTGGGGCTCGCCGGTCCCGTTGGCGGGCCCGACGTCGACCGTGCACCAGTTGATGGTCTTGCCGTTCTTCTGCGGCTCGGGCTCCTGGGTGAGCACCCGGCCGATCACCAGGGGTCCGGTGATGTCCTCGCCGGGCCGCTCGATCGCCTCGAGCTTCAGCCCGAGCCCGGTGAGCTCGGCGGCGAGGTCCTCGGTCGTGACGCCGTCCGGCAGGTCGACGTACTCGCGGATCCAGGACACGGGGGCGCGCATCAGATCTCCGTCCCGAAGGCAGTGGTGAAGCGGATGTCGCCCTCGAAGAACCCGCGGAGGTCCTCGACAGCGTGGCGGAACATCAGCGTGCGGTCGATGCCCATGCCGAAGGCGAAGCCGGTGTAGCGCTCGGCGTCCACGCCGCAGGCGGTCAGCACCCGCGGGTTGACGATGCCGCAGCCGCCCCACTCGATCCAGCCCTCGCCGCGGCAGGTGCGGCACGAGTCGACGGCAGGAGTAGCCCCCCGGCAGACGAAGCAGCGTAGGTCGACCTCGGCGCTGGGCTCGGTGAACGGGAAGTACGACGGCCGGAACCGCGTGCTGATCCCCTCGCCGAACATGGCCCCGGCGAAGTGGTCGAGCGTGCCCTTGAGGTGGGCCATCGTGATGCCCTCGTCGACGACGAGGCCCTCGACCTGGTGGAACATCGGGCTGTGGGTGGCGTCGTACTCGTCGGTGCGGAAGACCCGGCCGGGGCAGACGACGTAGATCGGTGGCTGGCGGGTCAGCATCGTGCGCGCCTGCACCGGTGAGGTGTGGGTGCGCAGCACGAGCCCGTTCTCGGCCGGATCGGTCCAGAAGGTGTCCTGCATGGTGCGCGCGGGGTGGTCGGGTCCGAGGTTGAGCGCGTCGAAGTTCAGCCACTCGGCCTCGATGACCGGTCCTTCCGCGACCTCCCAGCCCAGGCCGACGAAGACGTCCGCGATCCGCTCGGCCCCGGTGGTGAGCGGGTGCCGGGCGCCGCGGGCGATCCGCGCGGTGGGGAGCGTGACGTCGACGGTCTCCTCGTCCAGCATCCGCTGCTCGTGCTCGGCCTCGAGCACCGCCTGCCGACCGGCCAGCGCCTTGTTCACCGCGCCCCGGGCCTGACCGACCCGCTGGCCGGCGTCCTTGCGGGCCTGCGGCGGCAGCGCGCCGATCTCCCGGTTGGCGAGCGCCAGCGGGGACCGGTCGCCGGCGTGCTCGAGCCGCGCCCGCTTGAGCCCCTCGAGGTCGGCGGCCGCCGCGATCGCCGTCAGCGCGGCGTCGCGCATCGCCTCGACCTCCTCGGCCTTCAGCGGGGTGACCTCGACGGGGTCGTAATCGGAGTTCGGTCCCGACATGGCTGCCTTCCGGGCTCTTGCGTGCGGGTGGGGGGTGCGCGCCAAGTCTAGGAAGGCCGGGGACGGGGTCGCGACCGGGTTGTCGCGCGCGGACGGGTCCGCCGCGCGCTGGGCTACTGGCGCCGGTCGTCGTGGGGCCAGGTGACGATCACCCGGGCCCCGCCCCCGGGAGCGCTGTCGATCGCCACGGTGCCGCCGTGGGCGCGGACCAGCCCGTTGACGATGTACATGCCGAGGCCGGAGCCGCCGCTGGCGCCTTCCTTCCAGAACTTGGTGAAGACACGGGCCCGCATCTCCGGCGGGATGCCCCCGCCCTCGTCGTCGACGGTGATCCGCACGTCCTCGGTCCCCTCGTCGGAGCCGAGCGCCGTGGCCCGGATGCGGACCGTCCCGTCGCCGTGACGGACGGCGTTCTCGACGAGGTTCGTCATGGCCTGCGTGAACTTGTCGGGATCCACGCAGATCTCGGGGAGCTCGTCGTCGACCTCGAGCTCGATCCGGCGGCTGGTGCTGGCCCGCACCGAGTCGACGACCCGGCCGACGAGGACCGCGGCGTCGGAGTGCCGGGGGTAGAGCTGCAGCCGGCCGGTGTCGATGCGGGCCACGTCGAGCAGCTCGGCGATCAGCCGGCTCAGCCGCTCGGAGTCGGCGTGCACCGTGGTGAGCATCAGCTTCTTCTGGTCGTCGTTGAGCTTGTCCCACCGGTTCAGCAGGGCCTGCACGAAGCCCTTGACCCCGGTGAGCGGCGACCGGAGCTCGTGGGCCACGGTCGCGACGAGGTCGGAGCGCTCCCGGTCCAGCCGGGCGCGGCCCCGGCCCGAGCGGAGGCTGACGGCGACCTGGTCGACCGGGCGGTCGAGCGAGGGCCGCCGGATCCGGGCCACGACCAGCACCTCGTTGCCGTCCGGGAGCAGCCAGGACTGCTCGGGCACCGCGGTGCGGGTGGCCAGTCCGGCGTACGGGCGGTTGAACGAGGACCAGTCGTTGCCGTCCTGGTCCTGCAGGGCGAGCACGTCGGCCAGCGGGCGGCCGGGGGCCTCCGCCGGGGACACCCCCAGGTAGACGCCGGCCGCCCGGTTCACGATCGTGACGAGGCCGTCGCCGTCGGCGATCACGACCCCGTCGGGCAGCGCGTCGAGCGCCCGGTCACTCTCGTCGTCGGTCACGTGGTCACCCTAGAACGTCTCGACGGCTGGGAACGACGTTCGCCGGCCCGGAAGCGGACCGGCGCCCCCGGTCGGCGGGGGCGGGCGAGGTCAGCCGATCGTGGTCCGGCCCTGCTGGTAGCGGAAGTCGAGCCGCTCGCCGGTCACCGTGTTGGTGAACCGCAGCTCCACCCGGGCCTGGGTGCCGCCGCCGTTCCGCTTGACCACGTACCGCCAGTTGGGGGCGAGCACGACCCAGGCCAGGCGGACGCTCGTGGTGGTGACCCGGACGCCGACGCACCCGGCGCTGCCCGCGTAGTTGACCGCCACGTTGGGCTCCGTCATGTTCGGGATCGTCGGGTCGCCGAAGTCGCCGAAGCAGTCGAGAGCCACCGGCTCCGGGGTCGGGGCCGGCTCGTCCTTGGCTGAGGCCGGGCCTGCGATCCCGGTGAGGGCCGCGACGGTGACGGCGGAGAGAAGTGCTGACGTGGCTCGAAGTGAGGTGCGGGACATGACGACTCCAGGGATCCGGGTGGCCGCGCCGTGCGGCCTGCAGCGAGCATGCTGGCCGGGCGGGGCAACGCGCATTCGGACGTTGGTCGTAGTACCTGGAGGCCGCCCGGTGCCGCCGGTGCTCGCCGTGTCCTAGGCCGGTCGGCGGGCCCGCTGGGCACGCGCCGAGGCGTAGAGGCAGAGCGCGGCCGCGGTGGAGAGATTGAGGCTCTCCGCCCGCCCGTGGATCGGGATCCGGACCCGGTGGTCGGCGAGGGCCGCCAGCTCGTCCGGCAGGCCCCACGCCTCGTTGCCGAAGAGCCAGGCGGTCCGACGTGCGAGCAGGTCGTCGGCCTCGTCGAGGTCGACCTCGCCGGCGCCGTCGGCGGCGAGCACGATGAGCCCGGCCGCCTGCGCGGCGCGCACGGCGGCGGCGGGGTCCGGCTCGACCGCGATCGGGAGGTGGAAGAGGCTGCCGACGGAGGCCCGGACGGTCTTGGGGTTGTACGGGTCGACCGAGTGCCCGGCGAAGACGACCGCGTCGGCGCCGGCGGCGTCGGCGCAGCGGACCACGGTCCCGGCGTTCCCGGGGTCCCGCACGTCGGCGCAGATCGCCAGGAGGGTGGTCTCGACAGGCTCGACCACCGAAGAGGCGGGCTCGAGCACCGAACGCGCGGGCTCGACCACCGAAGAGGCGGGCTCGAGCAGGTGGGCCAGCGGGCGGTCGAGGAACCGGGCGACGGCGACGACGCCGGCCGGGTTCACGCTGTCGCTCAGCGAGGCGAGCGCCCGGTCGTCGACGAGCGTCCAGGTGGGGCCGGTGGCCGCCAGCGCGGCGTGCTGCCGGGCGGCCTCGGGCGTCGCGAACACCTCGACGACGCACCCGGGCACGGAGAGGGCACCCTCGACGGCCTTGGGGCCGTCGGCGAGGAACAGCCGCTGCTCGGCCCGAAATGACCGACGGGCGAGCTTCCGCGCATTCTTGACCCGGGTGTTTCCGCTGGTGAGCGGGGGACCCGGGGCGGGGTCTGCGGGGAAGCTCGCCACGTCTGGACTCAGGCGGACGCCTCGGCCTTGGGCGCGTTGACGTCCTCGGGGAGGGCGGCCCGGGCGGCGTCGACGAGCGCGTTGAACGCGGCGACGTCGTTGACGGCCAGGTCGGCCAGGATCTTGCGGTCGACCTCGATGCCGGCGAGGTTCAGGCCCTGGATGAACCGGTTGTAGGTCATCCCCTGGGCGCGGGCCGCGGCGTTGATCCGCTGGATCCACAGCTTGCGGAAGTTGCCCTTGTTCTTGCGCCGGTCGTTGTAGCTGTAGACCAGCGAGTGGGTGACCTGCTCCTTCGCCTTGCGGTAGAGGCGCGAGCGCTGCCCGC
>Ga0307415_100001867_pt1 | contig 10334 bp, 8 predicted proteins | sample DK1Cmetagenome_FD_204524 | JGI IMG/M metagenome (GOLD analysis project Ga0307415, IMG submission 204524) | Maize rhizosphere microbial communities from greenhouse at UC Davis, California, United States - DK15-C-2 | ecosystem: Host-associated > Plants > Roots > Rhizosphere > Soil | place: USA...
TGGCTCGCAATTCCGTGCGCGTCGGCGAAACTGCGAAAGTCAGCGTTGACGTCGCGAACACCGGCCAGCTCGCGGGCGATGAGGTCGTCCAGCTTTACGTCCGCGACGACGAAGCCTCGGTCACGCGGCCGCTGATCGAGCTCAAGCGGTTTCAGCGCGTCACGCTTCAGCCCGGAGAGCGTCGCACGGTCACGTTCGAGCTGAAGCCCGACGACCTGGCACTCTGGAACATGGAGATGAAACGGGTCGTCGAACCCGGCACGTTCACGATTTTGGCCGGGCCGAACTCGGCCGACCTGAAAAGCGCGAAGCTGACAGTCAGCGCTCGCTAGGCCTTGCACATGCCTTCGAGGATCGGCTGGTAGTTGGTTCTCGTCGGCAGCGGACCGCGCTTCACTGCCTTGCCTTCCAGGCCCTGTGGCTCGGCCGGCCGCTGCGGCTTGTTCTGGTCGAGATAGGCGGGATCCGATTGCGCCTGCGCAAGCGTCACGAACCGAAAGCCTTCGTCGCGATAGAGCTTGAGCAATTGCGGCAACACGCGTCCTTCGAACGCGCTGACGTGCAACAGCAGGACGTAGGGAATTTCGCGGCGATAGGTTTGCTGCGACAGCGCCCGGAAGTGAACGATGCCCTCCTGCGCGGCCTGCAAATACAATGCCTCCAGTTTCGCGACTGCGGCATCGTCTCCCGCATCCTTGCAGCGTGCGTAGGGCGCCGACCAGGCCCAATCGCTGAAGTCCATCGTGACTGCCGCGATCTTGTACCCATGCCTCGCGAGGATCGCCCGCGACGCAGCGCGTTTCTCGGCATTCTCGCCTTCGTCGATGAAGGGATAGCGGAACCACTTCCAGTCCTTGCCGCCCGAAAGGAGTTCGAGCACCGGCTCGTTCTTCACCAACTCCTTTTCGAATTCTTCCGCGCTGATTTCGCTGAGATGCCGATGCGCGAAGCCGTGGTTCGCCAGCGGCTGTCCGGCAGCAGCCCAGGCCTTCAATGCCTCCATCGACGCGGGCTGTCGTTCGGTCCATTGCGCGTTGAGAAAGCCGTAGGCTTCAACCCGCTCAGCCTCCAACGCCGCGAGAATCTGCTTAGTGGCGCTCAGCTCGCTTTCGCCGCGCGGATAGGGGCCGTGAACCGGCAAATCGTCGATGGTGATGGCGATCGATGGTTCCGATGCTTCGTGCGGAACGGTCGTGCAACTTGTGGTGAAGAGCGCCGCCAGGAGCGCGCACTGCAGTCTCATCGGCCACGCTCCCCACTCGCATCTTTCGACCTGGAATCGGCGAGCCACGCGCTCACCCAGACCAACGGCGCATTCCAGTTTATGGCAACTTCGTTGAGGCTGTAGGCGCGAATGTCATCGGCCCAGCAGGTTTGCGGCGCGCACCCCTTGAGCGTCTTCGCAACGTCGTCCTGCGAGGTGTTTTGGTTCGGTCCGCCGGAAAGCGCCCCCGGCGGCGGAGGCGGGTAGTTCGCATCCATCGAATGCGCCCAGAATCGGTGATGCGGGTTCTGCATCGGCCTTGCTCCGTATCCGCTGACGAATGAGACATCGAGCGGATTGCGGCCGAGGATAAAGTCCATCACGTCGACGACGCCATCGCGATACTTGGCCTCGCCCGTCAAATCGTAGGCCAGCGCGATCAGCATGGCGCGGTTCAGCAGGACCGCCGTTGAACCCCAACCCCAGCGGCCGGTGAAAGGGACGTGGTACCCGGTCTGCTCGGCTTCCGAGACATAGCGTGCTGCAGCGCCGGCGATCTTCCGGCGTAGTCGCGTGGCGTCGACCTCGCCGATCGCATCAGGATGAAGCGCTAGCGAAACCGTGCCCAAGGTCGCGACCGATGGCCACCCCGGCGCCTCCTGGATTGCTGCGCTGAAATGCGGTGAAGCCGATAGTGCACGACGATATTCGGCGTCCCCGGTTGTCACGAAAAGCTCGGCCGCGGCCCAGTAGAATTCGTCGTTGAGTTCCTGGTCGCCATAGCCGCCGCTGCCGGTGAAATCGGCAATCGCATAAATTTCCGGATTGCGCATGGCGGCCGCCCAGGCGCGCCTTGCCGCGGAAAGGCAGGCTGCCGCGAAGGCGGAATCGATCTCGCGCCAGATGCGTGCGCACTGCGCCGTCGTCGCCGCGAAGTTCAATGTCGCCGACGTGCTCGGCGGAAACAGCATGCGGCGCTCGGGATCCTTGTCGGGACGCATCGGAATGCCGGTCCAGCGCTCGTCGCCGACTTTGTGGTGAACCATTCCGGACGTGTCGATTTCGGTGAATGTCAGCCCCGGCCGGTTGCGTTTCTCGCCGATCGGCAGGCGCTGTCGCGTGCCTTCCGGCACCTGCATCTTCAGGAAGAATTCAAGCTCGTATCGAGCCTCGTCGAGAAGGTCGGAAACGCCGTTTCCAGCCTCGGGAATGCGCGCCGATTTGTCGGTAAAAATCGATGCTGAGCGGGCTTTCTGGACCTCGTAAAGGTTCAGCAATGTCCAGAGCGAGATACCGCCGTTGACGACATATTTTCCATGGTCGCCCGCGTCGTACCAACCCCCCGTCACGTTCGGTGAGGAGTTGCAGCCGGGCCAGCGATTGCCGTTGCCGTCTGCGCCCGACACGCAGGTCGCAACCTCGCGCGGATGTCCTGCCGGACGCGCCCAGCGGTCGCCGACGAAACGAGCCTCGATCGGGGTGCCCGAGCGCTGATGATAGAAGAAAGCCAACGCGTCGTGTGGCAGACGCGCGTACGTGTCCGCGGCTACGCGGAACCAGCGGCTGCTCCGGTCTCCTGCACGCAGGCGATAGTTGCCGCTTGCCGACGCCGCGAACGTGATGCGGTGCACGTGCTCACCGGAGAAACGATCAGCGCCGAAGAGTTGCGTGCGGCCCGTCGTGACGACCTTATTACCCGCGTCGACCAGCTCCCATTCCAAGGGCTCCTTCGAGGGATCAGAAAGCATCGCCCGATGCGAGGCGTCCGGAATCAATCCGACTTGGTTTAGGCGTATCGGCGTGGCGGGTTCGGCCGCCGCGGCTGCGACGTTGAGCAGTGCCGAATAGGCAAGCGCGAACTTGGCAACTTTCAATCAAATTCCCCTGTGATCGGACTATTCGGGATCGCCCGGCACGTTCATGAACCGGAGCGACTTGTAATGGTCGAGCGAGTATTCGGGCGGACGGACATCCGGCGGTAAAGGTCTCCCGGAGACGCTCTGGAAATAGGTGATCGATGCATCGCGCCACCACGTGGCTTCACGTTCCTGAATGCCGAGAAAGGCATCCACTTGCGCGAAACGCTCTGAGTCCACTCGGTCCTGCAGCGACCGCCATGTCGCGCGCATATCGCGTGCCTGACTGACCCCCTGATCGTAATGCGCGAGCAGCTCATTCCACAGCGTGCGACCGCTCCGCATCCGCTCGTCCCAGCCGACCTGGTGGAACCACAAAAGGTACTCGTCCGGCACGCAGCGGCGCGCGGAGAAACAGGCGGCAACCCGCGGCGCATATTGCGCGACTGCGTTGCTCCCGCTCTTCGTTCGATCGAAACCGATCCCGTTGGCATCGGCGCGATGAAAATACGTCGGGTTCCAGTCATCGCGCGGAAGATCGTTGACCCACGGACCCGGCCCAAAATGATGCCCCGTAGCCATCAAATGATGCAGACCCAGCGGCGTCATGTAATTCACGACGGCTTCGCGCGATTGCATCATCATCCCGACGACCGGCTCGGCTACGTCAGGACGCTTGCCCCACGTCATCCGCGCCCATTCCTCGGCGATCTCACGTGCACTCAGCCTGTTGTTCCACGCCAGCCGCCCGAATGCGTACCAGTTCGCCTGATCGAAATGCGAGCCGGTCCAGTTGCGATCGGTCCCGATGTTGGAGACGCCCGCCATGCCGCTGACGGTTCGCGCGACAGGCCTGCCGCAGTGGGGCCGGCAGGTGTTCGCGTCCAGCACTTCCTCCCACAGCGGACCGAGGTAGGCGAGGTGGGTCGCGAAGCCGAGATATTCCTTGGTGATCTGCGCTTCCAGCAGGATCGGCGTCTTCCTCATTGCGCCGAAGAGCGGGTGGAACGGCTCGCGCGGCTGGAAATCGATCGGCCCGTTCTTCACCTGCAGCATGACGTTCGAACGGAACTTGCCGTCGAGCGGCCGGAACTCCTCATAGGCCTGCTTCGCGCGATCCTGGCCAGGCCGCGCCGTGTAAACGAACGCGCGCCAGATGACCGTTCCGCCATGCGGCTGCAGCGCGTCCGCCAGCATGTTGGCGCCGTCCGCATGCGTGCGCTTGTAGTCCTGCGGCCCCGGCTGACCCTCCGAATTCGCCTTCACCAGGAAGCCGCCGAAATCCGGAACAAGGCGGTAGATCTCGTCCGACTTCCCGCGCCACCACGCGCGAACGAGCGGATCGGCGGGGTCGGCAGTTTTCAGGCCGCCGATTTCCATCGGTGCGCTGAACCGCGCCGTCAGAAAGACCCGGATTCCCCATGGCCGAAACATATCCGCCAGCGCCGCGACCTTCTCGAGATATTGCGGCGTGAGGACCTGTGCATTCGCATTCACGTTGGTCAGGACCGTCGCATTGATGCCGATCGACGCATTCGCTCGGGCGTAGTCCGTGTACCTCGGGTCGCGCCATTGCGGCAGCTTGTGCCAGTCCCACAGCGATGCCCCCGCATAGCCCCGCTCCACCGTGCGATCGAGATTGTCCCAATGGTTGAGCATTCGCAGCGGCGACGTCGGCGTTTCGCTGATGTCGAGATCGTTGATCGGTTGGCTGGTCTGGATGCGGCGCAGGAAGGCGAACACGCCGTACAGGACGCCGACGTCCTGGTTCGCTGCGATCACGGTCATCTTTTTTCCGTCCGCAGTCACGCTCCGGATCAGAAAACCTTCGCGGCCGAGTTTTTTCAGCGGGAGCCGCAAGCCGGCAATGATCGGAGACGACTTCGGGGTGCCAATGATCACGGCGCCATCGAGCGGTCGGGCCGCTGTGCCGATCGGCCGTCCGATGAGGCCGTTGAGCCCGCGCTCCAACTCGGCCCGCGCGACCGCAAGAGTGGGTGTTTCTGCACCAGGGACAACGGTCAGGGCATTGTCGACGTAGGCCGCTTGGGCCGCGGCGCTGACGGGCCGGTATCGAAGCCACAAATCGTAGCCGTCCTCCGAAGACGCCGCGCTCGCCCACGCACAGGCGACGAAAGCGACGAAAATTGCGGCAGCTCTTGGCAGCAGGGATCCGACGATCATCTCCACATTCGGATTGAGTGTCACACGGCAGAGTGTTAGCGCTATCAGAGGAAATCAAGTGTGGATGCGGATGATGGCGTTTTCTCAACACGATGCATCCTTGACCCGGCGCGGCGCTATCGCCGCTGGGCTCGCGGCCGGCCTTTCCGCCTGCGCAACTGCTCGATTCCCACTGACCGCAGGCGGGCCTTCCCTCGACCAGTTGGCAAAGCGGAGCGGCCGACGCTTCGGCTCGGCGGTGGCGTGGGGTGCGCTTGGCGCGGATCGCGGAAGCTTCGCCAATCCGGCCTATGCCGCGATCCTCGAAAAAGAATGCTCGCTGCTGGTCCCGGAGAACGAGCTGAAATGGCAGTGGACGCGGCCAGGTCCGGCCCAATTCGACTTCCGCCAGATGGACGCAATTGCCGATTACGCGGCAAGCAAGACCTTCCGTCTTCGCGGCCACACGCTCTTCTGGTTCCCGCAGAAATGGTATCCGAAGTGGCTGGTCGCGCACGACTTTGGCTCGCAACCCGCGGCCGCAGCGGAAGCGATGCTCCGCGAGCACGTTCAAACGGTCTGCCGGCGATACGGGCAGCGCATTTATTCGTATGACGTTGTCAACGAGGCGGTGGAGCCGGAGACGGGCCAGATCCGCGATACGGTCGTGACGAAGGCGCTCGGACCTGAAGCGACCCTCGACGTCATGTTCCAGACCGCTCGCGCTGAAGCTCCGCACGCGCAGCTTGTTTACAACGATTACATGAGCTGGGAGCGGGGCACGGAGGACGAGACGCACATTCGCGGCGTGCTCAAGCTGCTCAAAGGCTTTCGCAAGCGCGGTACGCCGGTCGATGCCCTCGGCATTCAGAGCCACATCCGGCTGCTGAAGCCATTGTCCGTGGCGGAAATCGTCCGGGAGTCCGAAGGTCCCTGGCGTCGTTTCCTCGATGAGGTCGTGGCCATGGGCTACAAGCTCGAGATCACGGAGTTCGACGTCAACGACAAGATGGCGCCGACGGATGTCGCAGTGCGCGACCGGATGGTTGCGGACTATGCCAAGGCCTATCTCGACCTCATGTTCAGCTATCCGCAGCTGCGGGACATTCTCGCGTGGGGGATAGTCGATCGGTATAGCTGGCTCGATGGCTTCGACCCGCGCGCGGACAAGACTTTGAAGCGCGGCACGCCCTACGACACGAACTTCCGGCCAAAGCCCTTGCGTGAAGCGATCGCCGCTGCATTCATTGGTGCAGCGCCCGCTTAGTCTCGCATTCGATTCGTCTGGGGGAAACGGAATGAGATCGAAGCTTCTGACCTTTGCCGTGTGCCTGGCGATCGCTGAACCCGCAGCCTTTCAGCATCCATATGGCGAACGCGAAGCAGACGATCGATCTGGGGCCCGTGTTCGTGCTCAACATGGGGCAATAGGCGCGTGTTGAACGGACGTTGGGCCGCGCTGCTTTGCCTCGCGGCGACCAGCTGTGCTCACGGGCCGAACGCGAGTGCTGACTGGATTTCGCTCTTCGACGGAAGGACGCTGAACGGCTGGACTCCGAAGATCAGCGGTTACGCGCTTGGCGAGGACCCGATGCGCACGTTCCGCGCGGAGGACGGCGTTCTTCGCGTGTCGTACGATCGATATGACGGCCGCTTCCGGAAGCGCTTCGGCCATCTTGCCTATCGCATGCCGCTCGGGTCGTACCGGCTCCGCCTCGAATATCGGGTGGTTGGCCAATCGCTGCCCGACGTCGAGAGCTGGCAACAAAGCAACAGCGGCGTGATGCTTCACGGACAAGCACCGGCCACGATGGGAAAGGACCAATCGTTCCCGGTGTCGATCGAAGTCCAGTTGCTCGGCGCGGCCCGTCAGGAGCCTGCTCCGACCGCCAACCTCTGCACGCCCGGCACCAACGTCATCGTGGGAGGAAAGCTCGAAACAACGCATTGCATCAACTCGACCAGCGCCATCATTCCAAACGGACGCTGGACGAGAATTGAGATCAATGTCGACCGCGACGGCAATTTCACGCACTGGGTCGATGGTTTCCAAGTCATGACCTACGCCGCCGCGCAATACGACCCCAGCGACCCCGATGCGCAGAAGCTGATCGAGGCCGCAGGCGGCAAGCTCGAGCTGCGCAACGGCTACATCTACCTGCAGAGCGAGGGGCATCCGGTCGAATTCCGGAATCTCGAACTTCAGACACCGGAGTGAGGTCTCCCCGGTCGTGCCGAAGCCAGTCATTCGCACGCCGGACGGACGGTATCTCGTCATCATGGGCAAGGCCGGTCCCCGGCTCTGGAGAGTCTCGAATCCGGGCCTGAGCGACGATGCGCGCGAGACCTGGGTCAGGCGCCTGATGGATGCCCGTCGCTCCGTTCGAGATGCCAAGGGTGATCCGGAGCTGACGGGCAAGGCGCGCCTGGCGGTCGACGAAGCCAAGCGCGCTCTAGGCGAACGCGGCCCGCCTTGGTGGAAGGACGGCACACCTGACTTCAATCGGGTGCTGGTCAGGAATTCGCCTTACGCCTCCTGGTGGGAGGCCACGCAACCGCAGTCCTAACATTGGTTATGACAGCGGCACTTTAACCGCCGATGGTGGTTACGGCGGAAGTTCGTCCGTCGGAGTGAGCATATGTTGATGGTCGGGACCGAGCTGCGGCCAAGCGGCATCCACGGAATTGGCGTGTTCCTGACACAATCGGTGCGTGCCGGTCAGCTGATCTGGAGGTTCGACAGTCGCATCGACCGTGTGTTTTCGGATGCCGAGCTCGCGGAGTTGCCCGATCTCATGCAGGACTTTCTGAGAACCTACTCGACGCTGGATGCGGAGCGCCGGCTCTGGGTCCTGTGCGGCGACAACGGGCGTCATTTCAATCATTCCGATCGCCCAAACACCAAATCGCTGGGAATAGCCTTTGGCGACGACGTCGCGGCGGAGGATCTCCCCGCCGGTACGGAACTGACGAGCGACTATCGCACCATCTGCGACGCAATGCGGCTTGGCGGCATGGATTTCATCCAGCCCCAGTCGGTCAACTGCTGAAGCTGTCCGGCGATCAGCTTGTCGCCGATGTCGAGGCGGTAGCGCAAATTGGGGGTCTGGACCTTGCCGACCCGTGCGTAGGCGGCCGCCTTCGCCTCTTCGACCGTCGCTCCCGTTCCAGTCACGACCGCCGTCCAGCCATAAAGGCCCGACGTGACGAGTTCGTCATGCTCGCGGCCGACCTCGCCCAAGTGAAGGTGTTCCTCTTCCACGTCTCCGATGAGGATCGGTAGTCCGACCGGCGCATCGACCTCCTTGCGCGACAGCGGAAAAGGCGGCGTGCTGATCACGATGCCGACGGAAAAGCCTTCTCGGGTGGGCAGGTCGGCTTCGCCTGCAATCGCCGACGCGAGGATCTCGCCCCAGCCGGCGGCCTGCAGCGGCTCCAGGACCGCGAAGCCCGGATATCCAAACCGGCAGGTGAACTCGAGCGGCCAGATGCCATTCTCATTGATCATCAGGTTGAGGTTGACCCAGCCGACGTGGCGGGTTTCGCGGAAGCTGGCTTCCAGCGGCGCGAGGGTCGCCTCGAATAGGGCCTCCGAGTTCCGGAAGGTCGCCACCGTCCCCATTTCGCCGGTGAGTTCGCCAAGGTCGCCGGCGAAGAAATGCTTGTGCTCCCAATCGAGGCATGCCGGACGCATGAATGCGCTGCCGTTGAAATAGGCCCCAACGCCCGTTTCGACCCCGCCCACATGGTCCATCAGGATGAAGTCGCATGATGGCGGGCGAACCCGCAGCAGCGCAGCAATGTCGCGACCGTCCGGCAGCGCCCCGACGAAGGTTTCGCCAGCAGACGCGCTAAGCTTCAGCACGCGGCGCTTTGGATTCGCCTGCAGGTCGGCCAATGCGTCGTGAACGTTGCTGAACTTGCGAGTAGGTACGGTCTTTAGTCCATGCTCGTTGAGAAACTTTTGGGCGAACGCCCGGTCGTTTTCGAGCCGATCCCCGAACGCGCTTCCGCCGACGACGTTATAACCATCGGACCGCAGCCGATCCTGCAGCTCGCCGAACCCAACCGCCTCGAAGACGATCACACCCTCGTCGCCCGCCTCTCGAACCCAGGCAAGGTCGTCGCGCCAGTCTGCGGAACGCGGAACCATCCCCGCCATGGTGCCCGACGCGAGCGGTTCGCTCACGCTGACGCGGACGTCATGCCCGTCGCGCATCAGGTGCAGGTACATGGACCCGAGGTCGCAAGTCTCCGTGATGCCAAGAACGCGCATGGCAGCCCTAACGCACGGAACTGCCCGCGGGACCGAGATGTTTTGGTCGGCTATGGCAACTGTCTTCAAGTGGCGTTCTGAAGACCCCGATGTCCTTTCGGACGAGGTCCAGCGACGCCTTGCACATTGGAACCGCAAGCGGCTCGCTCCCCGGCTCCCGGATCCCCACTGGGTCGAGGCGCTCGATCGGGAGCGCGAACTCCTGCTGCTCGAGAATGCGTTTCTGGAGGAACTGCGATCCGAAGTCGCCGATACCGCCGCAGCCGCTCCGTCGGACTCGGCGGAATTCGTCGCCTGGTTCGAAGACCTGAAGCTTCATGGCCCCGGCCAGTCCGATCCATTGTTCCCCTGGCTCGCGGAAGCAGCGACGCTTGAGGAACTGCGCTGGTACCTGAGGCAGGAAGCCGCGGGTGAGGCCGGCTTCGACGATTTGACCGCCCTCACGCAGATCAAGCTCCCAACCCGCGTGAAGCTGGAGCTTGCCCGCAACTATTGGGACGAAATGGGCCGCGGCAACGAGAAGGGCATGCACGGCCCGATGCTGGAACGGCTGACGGACGCGCTCGAAATTGAACCGTCGATCGAAGAGACCGCATGGCAGAGCCTGGCCTTGGCCAACGCCATGACCGCAATGGCTACACGGCGCGATTATGCTTGGCATGCGGTCGGGGCGCTCGGCGTCATCGAGCTGACGGCCCCTGATCGATCGGCGGCGGTCGCGGCCGGCCTAAGGCGGCTCGGCGTCCCAGCCAAGACGCGAACCTACTTCGACCTGCATGCCACGCTGGACGTCAAACACAGCGCCGCGTGGAATGCCGAAGCGATCGGCCCCGCC
>Ga0307415_100001868_pt1 | contig 10333 bp, 9 predicted proteins | sample DK1Cmetagenome_FD_204524 | JGI IMG/M metagenome (GOLD analysis project Ga0307415, IMG submission 204524) | Maize rhizosphere microbial communities from greenhouse at UC Davis, California, United States - DK15-C-2 | ecosystem: Host-associated > Plants > Roots > Rhizosphere > Soil | place: USA...
TCACCTGGTACAACGCGCTCGCCGGCGGCGCGCCCGGCGGCGCCGACCTCGGCATGAACCGCCAGTTCTGGGGCGTCGCGGCGCGCGGCGTCCTGCCCGTCCTCGCGCGCGAGGCGCCCGCGTCCGGCGCGCGCCCCGTCTACACGCACGACGCCTCGCCCGCGTGGGGCTTCTACATCCGGCAGGGCCTGATCCCGCCCTCACTCCCCGACGCCGGCAACGAGGCCTACGGCGGCATCGCGCGCAGCCAGCTCGCGATCGTCGTTCACGAGCTGCACTTCAACCGCCACGACTACCTGATCTGGCAAGCCTACGGCACGCTGCGCCCGATCTACGTCCTGCGCACAGGCGGCGTCCCGATCGTGTCGGTCTACCGCCGGCCCGCGCCGCCCTGAGCCGCGGCGCTACTTGCCGTCGAACGCCGCCTGGAGCGCGGCGATGTCGAGCTTCACCATCTGCATCATCGCCTGGGCCGCGCGGCGCGCCTTCTCGCGATCCGGGCTCGCCATCATCTCGCCCATCGCCCGCGGCGTGATCTGCCAGCAGACGCCGTAGCGGTCCCGGAGCCAGCCGCACTGCTCCGGCGTGCCGCCGTCGAGGAGCGCGTCCCAGTAGCGATCGACCTCGGCCTGATCGTCGCACAGCACCGTGAACGAGATCGCGTGGTTGAACGGGTCGAGCGGGCCCGCGCTCATCGCCATGAACGGCTGCCCGAACAGCGTGAACTCCGCGACGACGACCGAGCCCTCGGGACCGCTCGGCGAGTCCGCCGGCATCGTGGTCACGCGATCCACGCGCGAGTCGGGGAAGATCGACGCGTAGAACCGCGCTGCCTCCTCGGCCTCGCGCACGTACCAGAGGCTCGGCATGATCTTGCCGGTCGCCTTGCTCGGCCCGCTCGCCGTGCTCACTGGCCCGCCTCCGCGCCCGTGTCGAGCAGGATCGCGAACCCGCCCATGATCATCCGCTTGCCGTCGAACGGCATGTCATCGGGCATCTTCATGCGCGGATCGTCCATCATCTTCTTGTTGGCGGCGTCGCGGACCTCCTTCGACGGCCACACGATCCACGAGAACACCACCGTCTCGCCCGGCTCGGCCTTCACCGCGCCCTTGAAGTCGGTGACCTTGCCGTCGGGGACGTCGTCGCCCCAGCACTCGACGATGCGCGTCGCACCGTACTCCTTGAAGAGCGGCGCCGCCTTCGCCGCCATCTCGCGATACGCCTCCTTCTTGCCCGTCGGCACGGGGATCACGAAGCCATCGATGTAGCTCATCAGTGCTCTCCTTCCTGGATTCTCCGAGCCGAGCATGCCCGCCCGCTCTCCAGAAGGAAGCACCACGCACGCCGAATCGATCGAGATCTCCGACGATGCTTTCCGCGTCTGCTCGCTCACCGCGCGCTGGCGCACGCTGAACGCGACACGCGTAGGGAGCCGCCCATTACTTGCACTGCCTGGCGGGAGATCGATGTGGTCGACTGCTTACTTCATCCGGCCCAGCAGCCGCGCCGCCATCTGCCTCAGGACGGCCTCGTCGTGGCCGCCGGCGCTTGATCGGCTCACCGATCGCCACGGAGTTGCATACCGAGAGATCGATGACCCTCGGCACTCGACGATGAGCGAGCGCTCGACGGTGGCCCCGTCCCCGGCACTCGCTGTTCACTGGCTGCGTCATCGAGGGGCTGACCGGCGGTATCCCGGGGCTCGCGGGCGTGACCACGGGCGCGGAGCTCGCGGTCTGGGTGAGGCAGCGCGTGCGGACGTACCCCAGAGCGGCTCAGACTCCCGATTTCGGAACGTTCGATGAGCACGAGCGCGGAGAGATGGTGATTCCGCTGCTGCGAGAGGTTCTGGAGTGTGTGCCACCACCGGTGCCGTCTTCGCTACCGCCGGCGCCACCACCGGCGCCATCGCCGCTGGTCACGCCCCCCAGCGCCTGGGGCTCGGGCTCCGAGGCGATGGACGATGCGAATCAATCCGCGTTCAGCTCGCTCATTCCAACCGACGATGCAAGCACCTTCCTGAGCAGGATCTGGCGAGAGCACGAGTGGCTCCTGAGCGTTTCTCCCCTGGTCGTGATCGCCATCGCCAGCGCGCTCGCCAGGTCGTGCTGACCCATGCTGATCTGCGCCGCCCATCGACGTCAGCCGGGGCGTCAGCCGGGGCGTCAGCCGGGGCGTCAGCCGGGCGTCAGCCGGGGCGTCAGCCGGGCGTCACCCCGGGCGGCGGGCCAGCGCGTAGCAGCGGCGGCTCGGGTACTCCGTCGCCGTCCACGGCTCGCGATCCAGCCGCGCGCGCAGCTCGAGGCCCGCGTCACGCACGTCGCCCAGGACCTCGTCCGGATCGAGGAGGTGCGCCGTCAGATCGACGCTCTTGTCGAACCACGTCTCGAGGCGGATGGTCGTCCCCATCGGGTACTCGGCGCTCGAGACGTGGAACGCGAGCAGGAGCCAGCCGCCCGGGCGCAGGGCGCGGGCAATCTCGCGAAAGGCGAGCCGGCGCTCGTCGCGCCCGAGGTGGATGATCGAGTACAGCGCCGCGGCGCCGGTCCAGCTCGCGTCGGGCGCGCCCAGCGCCGTCATCGAGCCCACCACGAACGAGAGCCCCGGGTTCCGCGCTTGCGCGACTCGCACCATCTCCGGCGAGAGATCGAGCCCGCGCGCGTCGACCCCGCGCTCGGCGAGGTAGCGCGTGACGTGCCCCGGGCCGCAGCCCAGGTCGTACACCGGCCCGCCGCCGGCGCGGCACAGCTCGGCGAAGCCGTCGAGCAGCGCCCGATCGAGGTGCTTGCCGGCGAGCTCGCCGCCGAACGCATCGGCGTACTCCTCGGCGACCGCGTCGTAGCTATCGCGCGTCCGATCCACGGCTGCACCGTAGCGCAGTCCGCCGCCGCGGAGCGCAGCACGCGATCCCGGGCGCCGACCGGCCGCCGGCGCGCGCCAGCCGCCGGTCGAGAGCTGATACGCTCCCCAGCCGGGAGGGACTCATGGGTGGATTGATCATCGATACCGACGTCGGCTTCGACGACCTGCTGGCGATCCTGTACTTGCTGGCGCAGCCCGACATCACGATCCAGGCGTTCACCGTCGTGAACGGCATCTCGGATCCCGACGAGGGCGCCACCGCCTTGCTGGCGATGCAGCAGATGATCGGCGGGCTGGAGATCCCCGTGTACCTGGGCGCGACGCAGCCCATGAGCGGGTCCAACGCGTTCCCCGAGGTGTGGCGGCACCAGGCCAGCCAGCTCGGCTGGAGCAAGCCGAGCACCTCGCCCCAGGCGATGCCGGCGAGCCAGTACCTCTCGGGCGCGCTCGGCCAGGCCGGCTCGCTCTCGCTCCTGGCGATCGGGCCCCTGACGAACCTCGGGACGGTGCTCGAGGCCAGCCGCCCGGCGGCGACCGTGCAGCCGATGTCGATCATGGGCGGCGCCTTCAAGGCCCAAGGGAACATCCCGACCGCGCCGCTCTCCGAGGGCAACATGTTCGTCGATCCGCTCGCCGATCAGATCGTCTTCGCCGCCGGGCTCGATCCCGTGCTGGTCCCGCTCGACGCCTGCAACCAGGTGCCGATCGACCAGAGCTTCCTGGCCGAGTTCAACGCCATCCCCGAGTCGCAGCGGAGCCCCTTGTGGAGCATCGCCTCCCAGGTGCTCGCCCAGATCGCGAACCAGTTCGTCGAGCCGCCGCCTCCGACGCAGCCCACGCCGTACTTCGCCTACGATCCCCTGGCCGGCGTCTCGATCGCCGACCTCGGCGTCCTGGCCGACCTCACGCCCATCGACGTCGTCGTCGCGCAGCAGGGCGCCAACCCCGGCCAGACCACGGTCGGCTCCGGCACGGCGAACGCGCGCGTCGCGTTCGGCGCCAACTCGAGCACGTTCCGCTCCCAGTTCATGGCCGCCTTCACACTGCCCGCCGCCCCTCGTCGAGCCTGAGCGATCGACGGGGGACGTTCCCGTCCCCTCTGGACCGGCAAAGCCGGTCCATTCACTCCCCCGCGCGTCGCGTCGCGCGATTTCGGGACAGGTCTTCAGCTGCCCGTCGAGCGGTAGTGCCGCAGGCCGACGCGCCAGGCGACGAGGGAGAGCGCGAGGAACGCGGGGCCGGCCAGCGGGGCGAGCCACTGCACCAGCGCCGGCGTGCCGAGCGGATCCGGGCGGCCGAGGATCGCCACGCCGGGGAGGTAGATCACGCCGCCGAGCGGGATCACATACAGGAACAGGCCGCGGAACCAGGACCGATAGATCGGCAGCGGGTACTGGCCCATCGTGATGCCGCCGTAGGTGAAGGCGTTCCAGACCTCGAGCGCCTCGGTGGTCCAGAACGCGCTGGTCGCCTGCAGGACGAGGAGGCCCAGGAACGTGCAGATCGCGCCGGCGATGGCGACCGGCACGAGCAGCACCTTCGGCGCGCTCCACGCGATCGTCGGCGATGACAGCGCGTACGCGAGCACGAGGCAGCCCTGCGCGAGCCGGCCCACGCGCCGGATCGTGAGCTCGTGGCCCAGGAGCTGGAGCACCGTCCCGCGCGGGCGCAGGAGCAGGCGATCCAGCTCGCCGTCCTTGACCATCGCGCCGAACACCTCGAGCCCGCGCCCCAGCGCGTCGGTCAGCGCCCACGCGATCGAGATCATCCCGTAGAACAGCGCGGTCTCGGGCAGCGTCCAGCCGCGCACCTGGCCGAACCGCGAGAACAGCGCCCAGACCGCGAGCACCTCGACGCCGGTGACGAGGAACACGCCGACCGACTGCATGATCAGCGACGCCCGGTACTGGAGCTGGCTCCGGATCGAGACCCCGGCGTAGCGCAGGTAGAGGCGGACGCCGTTCATCGCTAGCCGCCCTGCACCACGAGGCGCCGGATCCCGCGCCCGATCAGCCACCGCCCGAGCGCCACCAGCGCGAGCGTCCAGCCCAGCTGGCGGGCGAGCACGAGCCCGATCTCGCCCGGCGGCACGCCGCCGCTGTAGACGCGGTAGGGCAGGTCCGCGACCCCCGCGAGCGGCAGCCACGTGAGGAGCTCGTACACCGCGCGCGGGAACAGCGGCAGCGGGATCAGGAGCCCCGACGACAGCGACACGAGCGCGGTCAGGAGCATCACGATGCCCTCGCCGGACACCGTCCACATCAGCGTGATGTGGATCAGCGTCGTGATGGCGCACGACAGCGCGAGCGCCGCGGCGAGGGTCACGGCGAACCCGAGCCCCGCGAGCGCGGTCGGCGGCGCGAGCCGCCACTCGGGGAGGCCCAGCCACGGCAGCACCAGCATCGAGAAGAACGTCATCGGCAGCGCGCGCAGGAGCGTCGGGGCCGTGCGCCAGGCGAGCGCGCGTGCGTACCAGAGGGCGTACAGATCGATCGGCCGGCACAGCTCGTAGGCCACCGCGCCCGAGCGCACCATCGCGCGGATCTCCGGATCGGCGTTCCACGGCAGCGTCGCGAGCAGCGCCTGGCCGAGCCACACGTAGCTCGCCAGCTGCGGGAACGGCAGCGGCGGCGCCGCGTCGGTCGAGCGATAGAACGCCTCGTAGACCATGATGAGGACGAAGCCGAAGAAGACCTGCGTCCACAGGCCCGCCAGCGCCGCGGCGCGATATTGCAGCAGCATGCGGAACCGGGCGCTGACGATCGCGAGGTACGGCCCCATCAGGGCGGCGCTCCCGGCTCGCCCGTCGAGCCCGCGCCGGACGCCCGCTCGGCGTCCTCACCCCCGTCCGCGCCCGCGGTCGTGTCCGCGTCGGTGCCGGAGGCCCGCTGCGCCTGCGCCGCGTAGAGCCGCGCGATGATCAGCTCGATCGGGGGGTTCTCGACGAACAGATCGCGGATCGCGTGGCGGCTCGTGACGCGCCGGATGAGCTCGGCCGGCGGGAGCCGCTGCGGATCGAACGCGAGGCAGACGCGGTTGCCGTCGCGGCGGATCACGGGCGCCTCCGGCTCGTCGATCCAGCCCACGCCGTCGTCGAGGTCCACCGTGAGCCAGCGCTCGCGCGTCACGCGCGCCCGGAGCTCGGCGAGCGGCCCGTCAGACAGGATCTTGCCGGCGCCGATCACCATCACGCGCGTGCACAGCGCCTCGATGTCGTCCATGTCGTGCGTCGTCAGGAGGACCGTCACGCCGCGCTCGCGGCACAGCCGCCGCACGAAGTCGCGGACCGCGAGCTTGCTCACCGCGTCGAGCCCGATCGTCGGCTCGTCGAGGAACAGGATCGGCGGCGCGTGCAGGAGCGCGGCGGCGAGGTCGCAGCGCATGCGCTGCCCCAGCGAGAGCTGGCGCACCGGCACGTCGAGCAGCGCGCCCAGCTCGAGCGCCTCGATCAGCTCGTCCCGGGCCGCGGCGTAGCGCGCCTCCGGCACGCGGTAGATGTCGCGCAGGAGCTCGAACGACTCGATCACCGGCAGGTCCCACCACAGCTGCGTGCGCTGGCCGAACACCACCCCCAGCTCGGCCACGTGCGCGAGCCGCTGCTTCCACGGCACGCGCCCGCGGACCTCGCACCGGCCCCCGTCGGGGACGATGATGCCCGCGAGCGTCTTGACCGTGGTGCTCTTGCCCGCGCCGTTCGGCCCGATGTAGCCGACCAGCTCGCCCGCCTCGATCGAGAACGAGACCCCGTCGAGCGCGCGCACCGTCCGGTGCCGCCGGCGCGCGAGGCCGCGCAGCGCCCCCCAGAGGCCCGGCTGCCGCTCGGCGATCCGGTACGCCTTCACCAGGTCCTCCACGACGATCTGCGGCACAGCCGCCGAATCTACACGTCCCGCCCGCCGCTCGCCCTCCGCATAACGGCCATTCCTGGAGTCACAATCGATCAGGATTCAGAGGCCGATCCCGCCGCTCGATCCGGGCATGAAGGTGCGACACGGACGAGGGATCGAGACAGCTGGACCGTCGCTCGGCGGAGCCGATCGTGCCCTCCTGCTCGCTGGCCGGAATGCGGTGCTCGCCGGCCGAGCCGAGGACGCGGAGCCCGATCACCGGCTCGCGTAGCAGCGCGGCCTGATGTGCGGCTCCGGGAGCTGTCGCAGCGCGTGTGTCGCGACTGCCGGATGACATGGTTCTGTCCTCGCATGACAGGCCACCTTCGTGACCGATCGGTTGGAGGAGAGGCGAAGATGTACTTGCCGTACTCCAAATGCATAGATCGCGACAGCTCAGTCCTGGAGTGCTCTCGTGGACACCAGACCAGCTCGATCGGGTGGCAGATAAAAATTCGATGCGATGAAGAGTTGCGCCCCGGCGCCTGGCGATACACCAGTACGGGCGATAGCAGGGATTCGTCGGCTGGATCGGCTACTTCTGAATCCCCAGCCCAGGCTAGTCGCCCTCGTCGCCGTCCGACCCGCGGCGCGAGAACAGCGGCGAGGTCAGCCCGAGGCTGCTGAACCACTGGAACAGCGTGGTCTTCGGCACGCCGAGCGCGATGCTGCGCTCCTGCCAGTTCATGGCCTCCCAGCTGCTCGTGCGCGAGATGAGGATGAGCCGATCGGCGACGAACCGGAGGCCGTCGAAGTTCTCGCGCCACTCGTGGCTGCACAGCGCGTCGTGGTTCTGCGGGGTGAAGTCGGCGAGCCGGAATGTGGCCCCGCGCTCGGTGAGCACCTGATCGAGCAGATAGGGAATGTCGCCCGGCCGCATGCCCAGCGGGCGCACCCAGATGTGCTGGACCCGCTCCATCGCGTCGACCGCGAGCAGCTTCCGGGCGAGGGCGGGCGTGGGGGCGAGCACGATCACCCGGATATGGTGCTCGGGCGCGAACGCCATCGTGCAGAACGTCGGATCCAGCGGGATCTCGATGGCGTCGAGATCGATCACGAGGGTCGAGCGCGCCGCGCGCCGCAGGATGTCGAGCTGCGCGCCGCGGTCGGAGGGCGGCTCCGTGAGCAGCACCAGGGGGTTGTTCCGCCGCAGCGAGACCGCGTGGATCGCCCGGGCGAGCCGGTCCAGATCGCACCCTGCCTCGCCGGTGAACAGGAGCGGGTGCGAGCTCTTCACGGCGTCGACCAGGATCCGATCGGGAGAGGGCGTGAAGCTCCCCACGACGTCCGCGATGACCGGCCGCTGCTTGCTCATCTCGTCGTTGAGCGCGATGAAGGTCAGCGGGGCGGCGATGAACGTCTCGCCCGGATAGAGATCGATCGTCTCGACGCGCCGGCCGTTGAAGAACATGCCATTGGTGCTGTGCTGGTCGATCACGCGGAGCCGCGCTCCCTTGCGGACGAACGCGCAGTGCAGCGCCGATAGGCCGCGCTCCGGGATCGAGAGATCGCAGCTCCGCGAGGCCCCGAGTGTGAAAGCGGTTTTGCGAGGCAGCTGATACTCTCGCTCACCATCGAAGACCCGCAATGCGGTCACGATATCCGGGCCTTCAATCCACGCCTCGGGATGCTCGCGGAGAGGATCCGTTTCAGGCGGGGTCTTGGGGCCGGAGCTTGCGCCATCGGGGATGTCCATCCTGCTCAGATGGCCACCTACGCTGACTCGGCGCAAGCGCCGTTCGAAGAATTGACGCCGGGGCGGAGCATCGACGGACGTGACCGGACGAGTCCGCCTTCGAATGATCAGGGTGTTAGCCATGATCGGTAAGCAAACGCACCAAGATATCATTCCGATCCATTCGATATTCTTCGAAATGAAGATCGTTTTGGCGAATAGAGCTTGAACGGCTGGTTGGTTTCTGCACAGTTGGCATCAACCAAGTCATTCGAAATCAGAAGCTCAAATGCGCGTGGGAACGCACACCTCGGCTCTCGACCCGATGCTCGGGCGGGTGATCCGAGATTTCAAGATCGAGGAGAAGCTCGCCGAAGGTGGAATGGGCGCGGTGTACCTCGCGCGCCACGTGCTGCTCCCCGGGATGCGCAAGGTGATCAAGGTCCTCTTGCCGGTGTACGCCGCCAATCCGCTGATCTGTCAGCGCTTCCACCGCGAGGCGGAGGCCGCCTCGAAGCTGCGGCACGACTGCATCCTCGGGATCGATAACTTCGGCACGCTCGACGACGGGCAGCTCTTCATCATGAGCCCGTACCTCGAGGGGCAGTCCCTCGATTCGTATCTACGCGCGCGGGGTGGCCGGCTGGCGCCCCACCGCGCGCTGCACCTGACCGTGCAGCTCTGCGACGCGCTCGATCACGCGCACGGAAACGGGATCATCCACCGCGATCTCAAGCCCGGGAACGTGTTCCTGGTGGCCACGGACGCCAATCCCTATGCGTTGAAGCTCCTGGACTTCGGGATCGCGAAGGTCGTCGGGGAGGAGGAGGGCGGCTCCATGACGAGCAGCGGGACGGCCCTCGGGACACCGGCGTACATGGCTGTGGAGCAGTACGAGCACGCGAACGAGGCCACGCACCTGTCCGATGTTTACTCGCTGGCAATCATGACCTGGGAGATGGTGACGGGACGGCTGCCATGGCAGCACCCGGATCGCTCGGTGCTCTATCACCACCAGCGCACCGTCATCCCGGAGCGGCCGCCGGAGAGCGAGATGCCGGTGCGGTGGGCCGACGTCCTGCTCGCGGCGCTGAGCGTCGAGCCGATCCTGCGCCCGCAGTCGGTCCGCGAGCTCGCGATGGCGCTCGCCTCGGCGCTCCCCGCGGAGGGGCGCATCCCGAGCGGCGCCGAGATCCTCGCCGGGCTGGTGCCGCGCTTCCTGCGCAACGCCGCCCCGGGCGACGAGACGGTCCGGAACGTGGCCGGCGTGGATCGCATCGGGCCGCTGATCTGGCCACTGCGCGAAACTGCACCGGACCAGTCACCCGAGAAGCCGCGCGAGGTCTCGCAGCCGGCCGGCGTGGTCCCGCTCTCGACGTCCACCGCATCGAGCGGCTTGCCCCAGACGCCCCGAACGACGCTCTCGTCCGCGACCGGCGTGGTCGTCGAGGCGCCCGCACCGCGCGCGCCGCGGGGCAAGCGCCTGCTGGCCACGCTCGGCACGGTCGCCCTCACGGCAGCCGTGACCGGTGGGCTGGCCGTGCGCTCATCGTCAGGTGGAGGTGGTACCGCGCCGGTGCCGACGGCCGCGCCGGCCGCGTCGCCGCCGGCGGTGGCAGCACCGGCCGGGGCTCAACCCCTGGTGGCACCGGCCGCTCCTCTGCCTGCGCCGCCCGCGCCGATCGCTCCTTCGCCGCCCGCGCCCGCGCCGGCTGTTCCATCACGTCCTGCGCCCGGGTCGGCCGGCACCGGCCTCTCCGCGGCCATGGCTACGCCTGCCGCAAAGGCGCCGGTGCCAGCGGCCGCCGCGAAGGTGCCTGTTCCTGCTACGCCGGCGCCCGGTCTTCGAGGTCCGGGCGCCAAGTCGGCCTCGCGGCCGCCCACCTCCGGCGGCACCGCGTCGAAG
>Ga0307415_100001870_pt1 | contig 10330 bp, 7 predicted proteins | sample DK1Cmetagenome_FD_204524 | JGI IMG/M metagenome (GOLD analysis project Ga0307415, IMG submission 204524) | Maize rhizosphere microbial communities from greenhouse at UC Davis, California, United States - DK15-C-2 | ecosystem: Host-associated > Plants > Roots > Rhizosphere > Soil | place: USA...
CACGTCGTTCGCGGTGACCGTGGCGCCCCCCTCGGTGCGCAGGACCGGCGGGTCGTCGCCGGTCAGCTCCAGCACCCGGGTCCGCTCGACGATGCGGCCACCCCGGCGCACGAAGTCCTCGGCCAGGCCGAGCAGGAACCGGCGGGGATGGAACTGCGCCTGGTCGCCCACGCGGATCGCGCCGGCCACCGGGTAGGGAAGCCCGGTGTCGGTGACGAACGAGGCGAGCAGGCCGGCGGCGCCGGCCGCGTCCACCTCATCGCGGATCTTGTCGACCTCGTCCGGGTCGGTGACGTAGGTGTAGGCCGGCAGCCGCTCCAGGTCGCAGTCGATCCCGAGCTGGGCGGCGACGGCGCCGACCCAGTCGATGGCCGCGGTCTGAGCGGCGGCGTAGCCCTTGGCGGTGGCCTCACCCAGCGACGACCGGATCCGGTGGTAGATCAACCCGTGCTGGGCCGACAGCTTGCCGGTGGTATAGCCCGTCGTGCTGGCCACGATGCGGTCGGCCTCGACCACGATGACCGATCGACCCATCAGGGCCAGCTGCCAGGCGGTACACAGGCCGGCGATGCCGGCGCCCACGACCGCCACGTCGGCCCGCGCGTCCTCATCCAGCGCCGGGTAGTCCGTCGCCGGCGTCGACGTCATCCAGTACGACTCCACGCGGTTCTGGTACCCCACCGGGCGCGGACCAACCACGCGTGCGGTCTAGGGTCGCTGACCGCGCCGCACGATCTCGACGCGGATGTCGCGCAGCTTCGACGCGCACTCGTCCATGGTCCAGGAGCCGTAGTAGATACCCACTCCGATGCTGCCGTGGTCGATCCACGCGCAGACGACGACGGGCGCTTCCTTGTCGTCGACCGCGTTGCCGCAGGTGAGGTGCCCGCCCAGGTTCGGGTACGGGGTCAGGTCCTTCAACCGGCTGCCGCCGACGCTCCTGATCGCCCCGTCCATGGCCTTGGCCGGGTCGAGGAAGAGCTTGGTCGCCCCAATGAGGATGACCGTCCGGCGCTCGTCGGCCGGGTCGAGGAGGACGGCCGCCACGGCGTCGCTGACGCCGTGCTCGCGGTACATCTCGACCATCATGTCGGCGGCGGCCTGGCGGAACTCCGGGTTGTCGCTGCGGCTGAGCCCGGCCACCACCCGATCGCCCAGCTCGAGGTACGCCGGGTACTCGCGGCCGATCGGCGCCCACAGCACGAGAGCCCCGACGCAGCAGAGCACCGACAGGACCGCGAGCCCGCCGATCACCCAGGGCCAGCGGCGCCGCCGGCGCCGCTCGACCACGATGACGTACGGGTCGGGCATGACCGAGGTCGTAGGGACCACCGGGGCGGCGCCCTCCCATGGGTCCGAGGGCGGTGTGAGCGGATCGGGGCGGCGCTCGGTCACGGCGCGCACTCTACCTTTTGGCGCTCGCTCCGCTCGCGAAGGCCCGACGCCTTCTGGGCGCTCCGGTACGCCCACCGTCAGTTGATCAGGGCGGCCACCGCCGGATCGGTCACCACGGGTCGCAGGGCGTCGGCGCCGAAGGGCGTGCCGATCGCTCCAATGGAGACACTGCGCCCGTCGAGGTAGATGGCGGTCACGATGACGTAGTTGTCGCCATCGACCCGCACACCCAGAACGAGGGGCGCGGTGGCCGTGGCATCCTCGCAGAAGATCAGGCCATCCTCCGGCGTGGGCAGCGCGTCGCAGGGGAACTGGCGCGTCACGCGGGAGAGCGTGACGGTCAGGTGGCCGTGCTCGCGGTTGGGGCCGAGGTTGATGACCGCGTATCCCTGCCGTTGCTCGCCGGCCGGACCTTCGGGCTCCCCGAACGGGGGACACATGCCCTGGGCCGACTGGAGGGAGTAGTCGTCCCGCGGCGGCATCTTGGACAGGACGAGCCGGACGAAACGGGGGTAGTCCGAGGGGCCCGGCAGCTTGACGTCATCGGTGGCCTCCTCGCACGGCGTCGTGTCGGACGCGCCGAACGGCAGCCGGAAGCCCAGCGGACGCACGTCGACGACGAACGGCAGCGCGACCAGCGCGACGAGCACCAGCAGGCCCGCCCCGGCCCCCACGACGCGGTGGCGCCGCTGCGTCCGGGCCCGGGCCAGGGCCCGATCGGCGAAGCTCGCCGGACCCGGCACATCGGCCAGCTCTCGCAGGTCCCGGCGCAGCTCGGTCTCCATCGCGGTCGTCATGTCGTCTCCTTGAGGGTGGCGTGCTCGGGGTACAGCGCGCGCAGGCGGGCCAGGCTCCGGCTGGTCTGGCTCCGGACCGTGCCCACGCCGCAGCCGAGGATCTCGGCCACCTCAGACTCGGGAAGGTCCTCGTAGTAGCGGAGAACGATTACGGCGCGCTGCCGTCGGGTGAGCTGGCCGAGCACGGTGGACAGGGTCAGGCGCAGGGCGCTGGCGGCGGCCGGATCCCCGACCGCACCGGCGTCGGGCGGGTCGGCGGTCAGGTGCTCGCGCCACCGCCGGCGGCTGCGCCACCGGCTGACCTGCTGGTGGTAGAGGATCTTCCGGACGTACGCGTCGGCCGAACCGGACCGCGCCACCTTGGACCAGTGCAGGGCGAGCTTCGTGAGCGCGGTCTGCAGCAGGTCCTCGGCGTCCTGCCGGTGTCCGGTGAGCAGCAACGCCACGCGGAACAGGGACGCCTGCCGCGAACCGACGTACTCGCGGTACTCCGCTTCGGCCCGTTTGTCCAATCCGTCCTCCCCGAGTCGCGCCCGTCACCGGTACAGACGCCCGCGGCGGCGCTCGGCTATGTCAATGATCGACTGATTTCACTGGGCGGGTTTTCACTAGCCGTGAGGCGATGTATCGTGCGACGACCTGGATCGGTCCAGATCGGGAGGGCGACGCCATGTTCCGCAAGGTCCTCGTCGCCAACCGCGGAGAGATCGCGATCCGGGCCTTTCGGGCAGCGTACGAGCTCGGGATCCGCACGGTCGCGGTGTTCCCGCACGAGGACCGTAACTCGCTGCACCGGCTCAAGGCCGACGAGGCGTACGAGATCGGTGAGCCCGGCCACCCGGTCCGCGCGTACCTGTCGGTCACCGAGGTGGTGCAGGCGGCCCGGCGGGCCGGGGCCGACGCCGTCTACCCCGGGTACGGGTTCCTGTCGGAGAACCCGACGCTGGCCCAAGCCTGCGCCGAGGCGGGCATCGCCTTCGTCGGGCCCACTCCGGAGGTGCTCGCGCTCACCGGCGACAAGGCCCAGGCCACCGAGGCCGCCCGGGCGGCGGGGCTGCCGGTGCTGCGTTCCAGCGAGCCGACGCTGGACATGGCGGTCCTGGTCGAGTCGGCCGAGGAGATCGGCTATCCGCTGTTCGTCAAGGCGGTCGCCGGGGGCGGCGGGCGCGGGCTGCGGCGGGTGGCCGGCCCGGCCGAGCTGACCGAGTCCATCGAGGCGGCGATGCGGGAGGCCGAGTCGGCCTTCGGCGATTCGACGATGTTCCTCACCCAGGCGGTGCCGAGCCCGCGCCACATCGAGGTGCAGGTGCTGGCCGACGGCTCGGGCCAGGTCCTGCACCTCTTCGAACGGGACTGCTCGGTGCAGCGCCGACACCAGAAGGTGATCGAGATCGCGCCGGCGCCGAACCTGGACCCCGCGCTGCGCGAGCGCATCTGCGCCGACGCCGTCGCGTTCGCCCGCCACATCGGCTACACCAACGCGGGTACGGTGGAGTTCCTCGTCGATCCGGCCGGAGCCAACGGGGGGTGGGCCCGAAGGGCTGGGGGGCGGGAAAATTACGTCTTTCTGGAGATGAACCCCCGCATCCAGGTCGAGCACACCGTGACCGAGGAGGTCACCGACGTCGACCTGGTCCAGGCGCAGCTGCGGATCGCGGCCGGGGCCAGTCTGGCCGACCTGGGCCTGGCCCAGGAGCGCATCACCCTGCGGGGCGCGGCCCTGCAGTGCCGGATCACCACCGAGGACCCGGCGAACGGATTCCGCCCGGACACCGGCATCATCAGCGCCTACCGCTCCCCCGGCGGGGCCGGCATCCGCCTCGACGGCGGCACGACGCACGCCAACGCGGTGATCAGCGCCCACTTCGACTCGATGCTGGTGAAGCTGACCTGTCGCGGCCGCGACTTCGACACGGCGGTGCGGCGGGCCCGGCGGGCCGTGGCCGAGTTCCGCATCCGCGGCGTCTCCACCAACATCCCGTTCCTGCAGGCCGTGCTGGACGACGCGGACTTCCGGGGCGGCCGGCTGAGCACCGACTTCATCGCCGAACGCCCGCACCTGCTCACGGCCCGCCCGTCGGCCGACCGCGGCACCCGCCTGCTGACCTACCTGGCCGACGTCACGGTCAACCGTCCATACGGGCCGGATCCGTCCACACCGGACCCCGCCCACAAGCTGCCGGCGCTCGACTTGGCCGCGGTGGGGGTGCCGGACGGCACCCGGCAGCGGCTGGCCGAACTGGGTCCCGAGGCTTTCGCCGCCTGGCTGCGGGCCAGCTCCGCCGTCGGGATCACCGACACCACGTTCCGTGACGCGCACCAGTCGCTGCTGGCCACCCGGCTGCGGACCCGGGACCTGCTCACCGCCGCGCCCTACCTGGCCCGGATGACGCCGCAGATGCTCTCCGTCGAGTGCTGGGGCGGGGCCACCTATGACGTGGCGCTGCGCTTCCTGGCCGAGGATCCGTGGGAACGGCTGGCCAAGCTGCGCGAGGCGATACCCAACATCTGCCTGCAGATGCTGCTGCGCGGCCGCAACACCGTTGGTTACACCCCGTACCCGACCAGCGTGACGCGGGCCTTCGTGGCCGAAGCGGCCGGCGCCGGCATCGACATCTTCCGCATCTTCGACTCCCTCAACGACATCTCCCAGATGCGACCGGCCATCGACGCGGTGCGGGAGACCGGAACGGCGGTGGCCGAGGTGGCCCTGTGCTACACGGCCGACCTCAGCGATCCGGCCGAGAACCTCTACACCCTCGACTACTACCTGCGGCTGGCCGAGCAGATCGCGGCGGCCGGCGCCCACGTGCTCGCGATCAAGGACATGGCCGGCCTGCTGCGACCGCCGGCCGCCGCTCGCCTGGTCTCCGCCCTGCGCCGGGAGTTCGGCCTGCCGATCCACGTACACACCCACGACACGCCGGGCGGTCAGCTGGCCGCCTACCTGGCCGCGATCGCCGCCGGGGCCGACGCGATCGACGGAGCGTCGGCACCGCTGGCCGGCACGACGTCGCAGCCGGCGCTGTCGTCCATTGTGGCCGCCACCGACCACACACCCCAGGCGAGCGGGCTCGACCTGCAGGCCGTCTGCGACCTCGAGCCGTACTGGGAGGCCGTGCGCCGCCTCTACGCACCCTTCGAGTCGGGGCTGCCGTCACCGACCGGACGCGTCTACCGCCACGAGATCCCGGGCGGGCAGCTGTCCAACCTGCGCCAGCAGGCCATCGCGCTCGGCCTCGGCGACCGCTTCGAGGACATCGAGTTCATGTACGCCGCGGCCGACCGCATCCTCGGCCGGCTGGTGAAGGTCACCCCGTCGTCCAAGGTGGTCGGTGACCTGGCCCTGCACCTGGTCGGGGCCGGGGTCGACCCGGCCGCGTTCGAGGCCGAGCCCGGGCGCTTCGACGTCCCGGAGTCCGTCATCGGGTTCCTGCGGGGGCAGTTGGGCGACCCACCCGGCGGCTGGCCCGAACCGTTCCGCACCAAGGCCCTGGCCGGCCGGCCGGCGGCCTCGCCGGCCCCGCAGGACCTGACCGAGGCGGAGCGGGACGCCCTGCGCACGCGACCGCGGTCCACCCTGAACGAGCTGCTGTTCCCCGGCCCGACCAAGGAGTTCACCGCCCAGCGGCAGTCCTTTGGGGACACATCCACCCTGCCGACGCGGGAGTTCCTGTACGGCCTGCGGCCCGGCGAGGAGCACGCGGTCGACCTCGAGCCGGGCGTCCGGCTGCTGTTCGGTCTGGAGGCGGTCGGCGAGGCCGACGAGAAGGGCCTGCGCACGGTCGTGGCGACCCTGAACGGTCAGCTGCGGCCGATCCAGGTCCGCGACCGCTCGGTGAAGGCCCACGTGCCCGTGGCCGAGAAGGCCGACCGGGCCGATCCGCGCCATGTGGCCGCCCCGTTCGCCGGCGTGGTCACCCTCACCGTGGCCGTCGGCGACAAGGTCGATGGTGGTCAGACGGTCGCCACGATCGAGGCGATGAAGATGGAGGCGGCGATCACGGCGCCGCGCTCCGGCACCGTGAACCGCCTGGCCATCTCGACGGTGCAACAGGTGGAGGGCGGCGACCTCCTGCTGGAGGTGTCCTAGGCCGGCCGTCAGGCCTCGACCGCCACCGCGCTCGCGGACGCGCGGCCGCCGGCGTCCGCGTACCGCGCGCTGAGCAGCCGGTACGGGCGCGACCGGAGGGCGAGCGCGGTCAGCACGACGCCCAGGATGCCGCTGATCGTAACCAGCAGGGCCAGGCCACGGGCGGTGCCGGTGCCGAACCAGTCACCGATGAGGTCGACGCCGGCCCCGGTGGTCATGAACGGGATGGCGACGAACTGGGCCAGCGGGCTGACGGCCAGTGCCATCAATGGCGAGGCCGACTGCTCGACGCTCTGCGCGAAGCCGAACACCCGGCCCTGCCGCTGCGGCGGGACGACCCTCTGCAACACCGTCTGCTCGGCGGCTTCGGCGTACGGCATGAGGCACATCGAGGCGAACAGGCCGACGGTCAGCAGCACGATCGACGAGTTGAGCGTGTAGATGGCGGTCGCGGCCCACATCACCAGGTTGGCCACCAGCAGGGCGCGGACCGGCGCGGAGCCAAGCCCCCATCGCGCGATGGCCAGGCCGCCGACAATGAAGGCCGTGCTGATGAACGCCCACAGCAGGCCCCACACCTCGACCGAGACCAAGGTCAGCCCGTACGCGTCGATCAGGGCGATGATGACGCCGAACAACAGGTTGTTGATGGCGGAGAAGACGATGAGCGCCACCAGCCCGGGGACGCCCCGCACCACGGTCAACGTTCCGCGCAGGTCGATGGATCGCCGACCGTCACCCTCGGACGCGGGTGCCGGCTCGGCGATCCGTACCGCCGCCAGGTGCGCGAGGCAGGCCGCGGTGGCCACCAGGGCCAGCACCGTCACGTACGTCATGCCGCCCAGGCCCACCAGGACGCCGCTGATGGCCGACGTGATGAGGAACGCGACCCCCGACACCGTGCCGACCAGACCGTTGGCCCGGTCGCGCCGGTCCTCCGCCACCAGCAGCGTCACCAGCACCGGCATGGCGATGTTGCGGATGTTGCCGAGCAGCACGCCGGACATGAGCAGCAGCACGAACGCCCACAGCAACGGGCTCGTGGCGTCGGAGAACTCCGCCTCCGGCACGGCCCAGTGGACCGCGGCGGCGGCGAGGTACAGCACGAGCGAGCCCGCGGTCGACGCGAGCATCACGGTCTTCTTGCGGTGGTGGTCGACGAGGCTGCCGAACCACACTCCGCACAGGGCCGTCAACGCGAGGTATACGCCGGAGATGACGCCGGTGGCGAACACCGAGCGGGTCTCGAGGAACACCCAGAACGTCACCGCGAACCACACCGTGAAGTGCGTGACGCCGATCACGAGTGTGTTGCCGAGGACATGAAGGAAGGCCGGCGGCGCGAGGCGCCTGCCAGCGGACCGCGTCCCGGTTTCCCGCGCCATCACCGCATCCTCCTCGGGTGTCTTCAGAAGATCGAGCCTAACCCGGGCCGAAAAGATCTTGGTCACGCGTGTCGATCGCCGGCCGGCCCGGACGACGCCTGGGTAGAAGCGACAATGACGACCGATTCAGGGAGCGACACGATGAGCAAGGTGACGACCGGGGCGAGCATGTCCATCGACGGCTACATCTCCGGCCCGGGTCTGAGCGGCTTCGAGTACCTGTTCCGCTGGTACGGCAACGGCGAGGTCGAGATACCGATGGGCAACCCGGAGCTGAACGTTCACGCCACGCCGCAGAGCGCCGAGCACCTGCGCCGGCTGCTCGACAGCACCGGAGTGCTCGTGTGCGGCCGGCGCCTCTACGACCAGATGGGCGCATGGGGCGGCCGGCACCCGATGTCCGTGCCCGTCGTCGTGGTGAGCCGCGACCTGCCGGACGACCGTCCCGCCGAGGACGAGAACTTCGTGTTCGTGACGGAGGGTATCGAGGCGGCCATCGCCAAGGCCAAGGATCTCGCCGGCGACAAGAACGTGGGGGTCAACGGCGGCACGATCGCCAGCCAGTGCCTCGACGCCGGGCTGCTCGACGAGGTGCACGTCGACCTCGTCCCGGTGATCCTGGGTGACGGCACGCCGTTCTTCAGCTCGCTGGGGTCCGCGCCGGTGGAGCTGGAGGGCCCGATCTCGGTGGTGCAGGGCGACAGCGTGACCCACCTCGCGTACCGCGTGGTGCGCCGGTAGGTCTGCGTACGGACCCGCCGCCGCCCCTCTCGTCGGGGGCGGCGGCCCCATGTCCGCATCGGACTTCCGACAGCTCCATCGCCGCACGGGCCGGCCGACCCGACAATGATCGGCGAACCCATCTCCCGTACCGGAGTGGCCATGGCCGATCGAATGCTCGCCGCCGTCCGCCGGCCTCCGTGGTGGGCCATCGCGGCCGCCGCGGTTGTCGTCGTGGTCGTCACCGGCCTCATCGTGTACCCGTGGGGACCGGAACCCGTCGTCGTGAACGGCCGGGTGACGGGCTCGGTCCAGGTGCCGGCCGGCCGCCAACTGCACGTCGACTTCGGTCGCGTCAGCTCGGGCGTCGGCGACAAGTGGCTGCTGACGGCGGCTCCGGACCCGGGGATCCTGCGTGACCTGGGTGAGGACTGGGCCGACGCGCCGGAGTGCGAGGGTGTCGGCTGCGAACATTTCATGGGCTGGCGGTTCGACGCGTTGCGGGCCGGCACGACGAGCGTGACCTTCCAGTACTGCTACCGCTCGCTCCCGCCGCAGTGCCAGACCGAGCCGTCGCGCGGACCAGCCGCGCCCGTCGTCCTCACCGTCACCATCACCTGACGCCCGCGCGATCCAACGCGCTCGGCCGCCGCGTGTCGATGGATCCATAGTGGACTCGTACGATTTCACCGAGCCACTATGAGTCGGGCTGGCGTAGGTGGAGGACCCCAATTCTCAACAGCTTCTTAACCTCCACGCCCGTGTGTCGTGGCGCTTCTTGTCGGAGGGGTGCGTTAGTGTCTGTACATGCGTTCGACCAGCGGGGGCGGTCCGGTCGGGTGCCTGCGGGCCGACCTGGATGAGCTGGTCACCGTCGACGTGGTGGCCCTGCCCGACGCGACCCTCCGCTCCGACCTGCTGGAGTTGATGGCGGCCCGCAACCAGCTCGACGCCGCGATCGCGTCGTGGTTGGCGTCGTTCGACGCCCGTGGCCTGTACGACGAGGACGCGTGCAAGACGGCGGCGGTGTGGGTGCGGGCCTACGGCCGCGGCTCCCCTCGCGCGGCGTCGGCGTTGGTGAAGCGGGCCCACATGCTGCGGGACCTGCCGGCGGTGGCCGAGGCGGCCGGGCGGGGTGAGGTGTCGGCCGAGCACGTGGACCGGATTGGGGACCTGGTCAAGGACGTCGGCATCGAAGCGGTCCAACGAGGGGATCAGATCCTGGCCGAGACGGCCGCCCAGGGTGATCTGGGCGATCTGACGGTGGTCTGCGGCCGGATCCGTGACTATGTGGATCCGGACGGGCCGGAGCCGGAGGAGGCCTTCGAGAAGCGGGAATTGACCCTGTCCCACCAGCGGGGCATGGTCATGCTGCGCGGCCGGCTCGACCCCGAGGGTGGCGCCGCCGTCTGTGAGGCGATCGACGCGCTGATGCGACCGCCGGGGCCGGGCGACCCGCGCACCGCCGCCCAGCGGCGGGCCGACGCCCTGGTCGACCTGGCCCGCGGCACCCTGGCCCACGGCGACCTACCCACCGTCGGCGGCATGCGGCCCCAGGTCGGTGTTCTCATCCCACCGCAGATGTTGCTCTACGGCCCGGACGGCGACGACCCGCGCACCCGCATGCACACCTCCTACGACACCGGCACCGCCGCACCCGACATCGCCCACCTCGTCGAGGGCGGCGAGGCGATGCCGGCGAGCGCGGGCGATCCGTTGGCCGCGTTGGGTGTTCCCCCGCCGGTGGAGCCGGCCTGGCTGAACTGGTTCGGACCGATCCCACCGGCCACCGCGAAACGCATCCTCTGCGACTCCGACATCTGGCGCATCGTCCTGGATCCCACCACCGGCCTACCGCTGGACGTCGGCCGGGCCCACCGGCTCGTGCCGCACTGGATCCGTCGAGCGTTGTACGCCCGGGATCGTGGCTGCCGCTGGCC
>Ga0307415_100001871_pt1 | contig 10327 bp, 6 predicted proteins | sample DK1Cmetagenome_FD_204524 | JGI IMG/M metagenome (GOLD analysis project Ga0307415, IMG submission 204524) | Maize rhizosphere microbial communities from greenhouse at UC Davis, California, United States - DK15-C-2 | ecosystem: Host-associated > Plants > Roots > Rhizosphere > Soil | place: USA...
AGGCGGCGCGAGAGGGCCACGGTCGTGAGCAGCGGGTGCGCGGCGTACGCCGGGTAGACGGCCCACCGCTCCTCGACGTGGTCGTGGCCGCGCACCATGTGCGTCACCGGGCGGCCGAGCGTGGCGGCGAGGGCGCAGAAGTCGGCGAAGTCCTGGTGGCCGAACTGACTGCCGCGCGAGGCGCGGTTCGGCAGCTTGCGCCGCGCCTTCGGGTGGGCTCGCGTCCAGACGAAGTCGCTCAGGCAGTGCGGGTCGTTCCAGTCGCCGCCCTCGGCGAGCGCCGGGTGCAGGTCGAGGAGGGGGAAGCCGCCGTGGGCGGCGAGGAGCCCGTCCGGGAAGAACAACGCGCGCGGCGCGGACGCGAACAGCCGCACGGCGAGCTTGCCGGCGCGCACGATCCACTCGTGGGCGAGGTGCGCGTCGAGGAACTCGGAAAAGTCCGACGGCGAGACGGTGGCCGAGAACCGCGCGCCGTCGTAGCGCAGCGCCTCGTCATGGTTGCCGGCGACGACGCAGACGCGCTCCGGCGACGCGGCGACGAGCTCGAAGACGCGGAGCAGCACCTCGAGCCCGTAGCCGGCGTCGTCGAACAGGTCGCCGAGGAAGACGATGCGCGGCGCCGGCGTCGCGTCGGGGCGCGCCGCCTCGATGCAGGCGAGCGCCGCCTCGAGGGCCAGCAGGTCGCCGTGCAGGTCGCCGACGAACCAGAGCGGCGTCTCGATCTCGAGGGCACGGACGCGGATCGCGCGGTCGGCCGCGCCGTCGCGGTCGGCGTCGAAGAGCAGCCCCGGCCCGCCGTCGCGGTCGAGCAGCCCCTCCATGCACTCGACCGTGGCGCGGATGCGGGCGCGCACGGCGCCGGGGTCCACGGCGCGCAGCACGGCGTCCCAGTCGAGACGCTCGACCTCGACGATCTCCGGCACTGCGGGCGGTAGGACGGGCCCGGGCGGCGGCGGCTCGGCGGGCGCCTCGTGCACGTCGGCGGGCGCCTCGTGCTCGTCCGCGAGCGGCGACGGTGCGCCGTCCGCCGGCGGGGGGTCAGAGCGCACGCACCGTGAGCGGCAGCTTGACGATCCCCTTCGCCTTGCGGCCGACGGCGATCACGTCGCCGTCGTGCAGCGGGCGCGGGGCGGCCAGGATCTCGCCGTTGACGAGCGTCTCGTTCGCCGTGCCGGCCACGGGCACCACCTGCCAGCGGCGGTCGGGCAGGCGCTCGAGCACGAACTGCCGCGCGTCCCAGAACTCGGCGTCGCTCCCGAACTGCCGCGCGAGCTGCTTGCCGACCTCGGTGCGGATCGCGACCTGGAGGGCGCGCCCGCCCTCGCCGACGAGCCGCACGCGGTCGCCGGCGAGCGGCGCCCCGCGCGGCGCCCCGCTCGCCGGCGCGGCGGCCGGTTCCGCCGTCCCCGCGCCCTCCTTCTTCGGGCCGCGTCCGCTCAGTACGGCACGCAGCTCGGCGGCCGTCGGCCGGTCGGCCGCGTTGGGCGAGAGGGAGCGATGCAAGGCGGCGCTCACCTGGGCGTTGTCGGCCGGCGCGGGCATCGTCCCGACGAGCCGCGGCGGCTTCGCCGCGTACTCGCGGACGAGCGCCGCGTAGGTCGCCTGGTCGTCGCGCCAGTACGGATGCGAGCCGGCGAGGAGCTCGTGGAGGATCAGCCCGCAGGTGAAGACGTCCGACGCCGTGCCGGGCACGCCGCCCTTGGTCATGTGCTCGGGCGAGCGGTAGTTGTCGGAGCCGACGTAGCCCTGGTAGCCGTGCCAGGGGGCGCGGCGGTCGGCGAGGAGCGAGAAGTCCATGTCGATCAGCTTGAGCTGATAGCCGGAGCCGATGGACGGGTCCTGGATCAGGTACGCGTTGGGCGGCTTGAGGTCGGCGTGCACGATCTTCGATTCGTGCAGCGACGCGACGCCGGCCAGCAGCACCTTGGCCCACGTGACGTGGCGCGCCCAGACGGCCGGGTCGCGCGCCGGCGCGGCGCCCGTACGCCGGTGCAGCTCGTGCTCCTCGTCGAGGATCTGCTGCAGGTCGCCGCCGCGCTCGACGAACTCGTACGCCTGGAAGTAGCAGGGCCCGCCCCACCGCTCCTCGAACGCGTCGACGAGTCGCACGGCGTAGTGCGCCGCCTTCCCGTTGCGCACGCGGCTGGCGAGCTCCTGCTGGTACTCGACGAACGGCCGGTACCAGATGACTGTCGGCGCCGGCGACTTGTACTGCTTGAGGAAGATCTTCGTCCCGCCCGGCGCCTCCGCGGCGTACGAGATCGCCATCGCGCCGGGCCCGAACACCTTCGTGACGCGGTAGCCGCGCAGGGTATCGCCGAGCTTGAGCTTCTTGGCCATTGATGCGGGGCGCGGGACGGGTGAGACAGGTAGCTCTCGGCTCTCGGCTACCGCCTTGGCCGAGAGCCGAGAGCCGACGGCCGCGAGCCGTTCTACAGCGCCACCGTCTCCGCCGACTTCGAGACGCTCGCCGCGAGCTGCTTCAGCGTCGTGCGGAAGTTCGCCGGGTCGGCCGTGAACTTCTGCAGCGCCTCCTGCGGGTTGAGCCCCTCGTACTCGACCACTTCCCACTCCGACTTGTCGATCTGGCTGAGCCGGTCGTAGCCCTCGAAGTTCGGCGCGAACAGACTGAGGATGATGCGGTTGGCCATCACGACGTTGGCCACGTCCTGCAGCGCGCCGCCCTTCGCCTCGGGGATCGTCATCGTCTCCTTGAACGAGGCGTCGGTGAAGAGGACGACGACGCGCGCCGCCTCGCTCCGGTAGCGCCACTTCCCGGGGTCCTCGCTCTGCGCCCCCTTCGGCGTCGCCTCCGTCGTCGCGACCTTGTAGAGCGCGTCGAGCAGTGACTCCGGCTCGTCGCCGCCTCCCTCGGCGCGCAGCGCGGCGAGCTGCGCCTTGAGCGCCACCGCGTCGCGCACGAACGGGTTGTCCACGAACCACGGCACCCCCTCCGACTCGGAGGTCTCGATGTCGCGGAAGCCGACGACCCTCCCCCGCCAGTCCTTTACCGGCGAAGCGTTGTTCGCGTCGCCGCGGCTCAGCGAGTCCACGAACGCCTCGATGTTCCGACGCAGGGCGTCGATGATCGGCGCCATCGAGCCGGTGACGTCCACGAGGAAGACGATGTCGGCGACACCCTTCGTCTTGCCGCGCGCCGGCGGCGCGGCCGACGGCGGGGCGACCTCGGACGCGCCCTGGGCGGTCGGAGGCACGGGTGCGTCGGTCGGTGCTGGCGGGGCGGCCGCCTCGGCGGCGGCGGGGGTCGCGGCGTGGGACTCCGGCTCCGGGTGGTCGGTGTGCTCCATCGTCGGCTCCGTGGTGGGGTCGTGGTGGTGCGGTGGTGGGCGCCCCATCACTGCACATCCGTTGCCGCGGGCGACGGCGGCCGGCCACCGCCTGCCGGCGGACGTCGCGCGCCCGCTCCTTGCAGGAGCACTTCGCCCGCGACCCACCCCAGCCGTTCGCGCCGCCGCTGCCGCTGCCGTCTGCCCGGCGTCCCGCCCGCGACCCCGAGTCCGTTGCCGACGAGTGCCCACCAGCCCGCACCGATGCTAGAAGGCCGACTGGGCCGCGACTCGCCGGTCGGCGCTCGCGCGGCGGCGACCGGCACCGGGTCGGGCGAGGGCTACACGAGTCCGCCGGCGCGCGTCCTCATCGTGGACGACCGGCCCGAAAACCTCCTCGCCCTCGAGGCGCTGCTCGAGCCGCTCGACCTCGAGACGGTGCGCGCCGTCTCGGGCGAGGACGCGCTGCGCAAGGTGCTCGTCGAGGACTTCGCCGTCATCCTGCTCGACGTGCAGATGCCGGGCACCGACGGCATCGAGACGGCGCGTCTCATCAAGGCCCGCGAGCGCTCGCGCACGACGCCGATCATCTTCCTGACCGCGCTCGACCGCGACCGCCGCCGGGCGACGCTCGGCTACGAGTCGGGCGCCGTGGACTACCTCTTCAAGCCGGTGGACCCGGACATCCTGCGGGCAAAGGTCGCCGCCTTCGTCGAGCTGCACCGGCACCGCGAGGAGAACCTCTGGCTCCAGCAGCGCCGCTACGCCGACGCCGCGATCCGCGAGAGCGAGGAGCGCTATCGCCTCGTCCAGAAGGCGACGAACGACGTCGTCTGGGACTGGGACCTCGTCGCCGACGCGCTGCGCTGGAACGAGAACGCCGTCAGTCTGTTCCGCGTGCGCCTCGACGAGATCGCGCAGACGCCGGCCTGGTGGCATGAGCGCATCCACCCCGAGGACCGACAGCGCGTCGTGGACTCGGTCCGCGACGTCATCGGCGGCGGCGGGGACGGCCACTACTGGGCGAGCGAGTACCGCTTCCGCCGCGGCGACGGGTCGTACTGCGCCGTCTTCGACCGCGGCTACGTGGCGCGCGACGACGCCGGCCGCCCGGTGCGCATGATCGGCGCGATGCTCGACGTCACCGAGCGCACGCGGGCCCAGGCCGAAGCCGACGCGGCGCGCGAGGAGGCGGAGCGCGCGCGGCGCGACGCCGAGGAGGCGCGGGCCCGCGCCGAGGAGGCGAACCAGGCGAAGAGCGACTTCCTGGCGACCATGAGCCACGAGATCCGCACGCCGATCAACGCCGTCCTCGGCTACGCCGAGCTGCTCGAGCTGGGGATCTCGGGGCCGCTCAGCGAGGACCAGCGCGCCTACCTCGGCCGCATCCGCGCCAGCACCACCCACCTGCTCGGCCTCGTCAACGAGGTGCTCGACCTGGCGAAGGTCGAGGCCGGGCAGATGACCGTCCGGCGCGACCGCGCCTCGGCCGCCGAAGCGGCGGACGCGGCGCTCGCGCTCGTGCGCCCGCAGGCCCTCGAGCGCGGCGTCCTGCTCTCGCTCGAGCGCGAGGACAAGGCGCGGGACGCCTCGCACGCCGCCACCGACCGCCCGGCGGTGACCGGCGCCGCCGACGGCGTCTCGTACGTCGGCGACGACCACCGAGTGCGGCAGATCCTCGTCAACCTCCTCTCGAACGCCGTCAAGTTCACGGCGCCGGGCGGGCGCGTGACGGTGCGCTGGGCGACGAGCGAGCGCCCCGACGCCGACGCCCACCTGACGGGGAGCGGGCCGTGGACGTCCATCGTGGTCGAGGACACGGGGATCGGGATCGGCCCCGAGCACATCGCGGCGGTGTTCGAGCCGTTCGTGCAGGCGGAGAAGGGACACACGCGCACCCACGGCGGGACAGGGCTGGGGCTCGCGATCAGCCGCCGCCTGGCCCGCCTCATGGGGGGCGACCTCACGGTGCGGAGCGAACCGGGGGTCGGCTCGACGTTCACGATCTGGCTGCCGGCGACGACCCCCGCCGAGAGCGCCGCCGAGCGCAGCGCACGCGCCGACCGGCGGACGCCCTCCTACCGGCCGCAGGGGCTGGGCGAGGTCGGCGAGCTGCTGCGCGACGAGATGGACGCCGTGATCACCGCCTACACGTCGCGCCTGCGGGGCGACCCGGTCACGGCGCCGCTCGCGCGCGACATGCGCCGGCCCGAGCTCGAGGACCACGCCCCCAGCTACATCGCCGACCTCGCGCAGACACTCGTCATCCTCAACGAGGCGGAGGGCGAGGCGGCGGCGCTGCTGCGCGACGGGAGCGCGATCCAGCGCACGATCGCCGAGCACCATGGGGCGCGCCGCCACTCCCAGGGGTGGAGCGAAGAGATGGTCCGGCGCGGCTACGCCGTGCTGCGCGAGGAAGTGGAGCGTACCGTGCGCGCGCACGCCCAGCCGCACGCGAGCGACGTGGACGCCGCTCTCGGCGTGATCGGACGGCTCAACGAGCGCGCCCTCGAGCACAGCCTCGCCGCCTGGCGCCACGCCGCGCAGAGCCGCGAGGGTTGAGGGGCGGCGGCGGGTGGCCGCTCCCGCCTAACGAGCCGCCGCCCCGGCCGCCTCGCCGACCGCGGCGAGTAGCTCCTCGGCGGTGAACGGCTTGGCGAGGAGCGGCGCCACGGCCGGCCCGCCGCCCGGCTCGTCGGGCACCGCGTAGCCGGACATGAAGAGCACGGGGAGACCGGCGCGCTGCGCGCGCAGCCGCTCGGCGAGGGCGTGGCCCCCGAGGCCGGGCATCACGACGTCGGTGACGAGCAGCCGCACGCGGCCGCCGTGCTCGGCGAAGACGTCGAGCGCCTGCGCGCCGTGCGCCGCCTCGAGCACCTCGTACCCCCCGCCCTCGAGCGCGCGCCGCGCCGACGACCGCACCGCGTCGTCGTCGTCCACGAGGAGGACCGTCGGCCGGGCGGCGGGCGCGGGCGGCGCGGCGCCGGCGTCGCGCCCCCCCTCGCGCGCGGCGCGCGGCAGGTAGATCTCGAACGTCGTGCCCTCGCCCGGCGCGCTGCGCACCGTCACGGCGCCCCCCGACTGCTTGACGATCCCGTAGACCGTCGCGAGCCCGAGGCCGCTCCCCTTCCCCGTCCCCTTCGTCGTGAAGAACGGCTCGAACACCCGGAGCCGCGTCGCCTCGTCCATGCCGACTCCGGTATCACTCACCGAGACCAGCACGTAGCGGCCGGGCGCGAGCCCGGGCAGCGCGCGCACCGCCGCCGCGTCGAGCTCGACGTCCGCCGTCTCGATCGTCACGCGCCCGCCGCCCGGCATCGCGTCGCCGGCGTTGGCCGTGAGGTTGAGCAGCACCTGCTCGAGCTGCCCCGGGTCGGCCTCGACGCGCGAGAGCGACGGCGCGAGCCGCGCGTCGAGCGTGGCGTCGGCGCCGAGCAGGCGGGCGAGCATCGGGCGGACGCCGGCGACGACGCCGTTGACGTCGACGACGCGCGGCCTGAGCACCTGCTTGCGGCCGAAGGCGAGGAGTTGGCGCGTCAGCTCGGCACCCCGCGCGGCGGCCTTCAGCACCTCCTCCACCTCCTCACGCCGCTCGTCGCCGTCCGCGAACTCGGCGCGCAGCAGCTGGCCGTAGGCGGTGATGACCGTGAGCAGGTTGTTGAAGTCGTGCGCGATCCCGCCGGCGAGCAGCCCCACCGCCTCCATCTTCTGCGCCTGCCGCAGCTGCGCCTCGAGCTGCTTGCTGGCGGTGACGTCGCGCGCCACCCAGAGCACCCGCCCGCCGCCGCCAGACGTCCCGGCGCCGGCGGGCCGCATCGGCGACGCCGTCCCCGAGAACCAGCGCGGCTCGCCGCCGATCTCGAGCTCGTAGTCGAAGTGCACCGGCGCGTCGCCGTCGAGCGCCTGACGCACGACGCTCTCGAAGTATTCCGCCAGCGCGGGCGCGAAGATCTCGCGCGCCCGGCGCCCGAGCAGCGCCTCCGTCGGGCGGTAGAGAAGCTCCGGGCTCGTCGGGGCAATCTTCACGTAGCGCGCGTCGGCGTCGAACACGAGCACGACGTCGGTCATCGCCGCGAACACCGCCCGCAGCTCGGCCTCCGACGCCTGCAGCGCGGCCTCGGCGGCGCGCTGCGCGGTCACGTCGCTGACGAGGACGAGGCGCGCCGGCCGGCCGCCGAAGTCGATCGAGTGCGACGTGATCTCGACGTCCATCAGCGAGCCGTCCCGCCGCCGGTGGCGCCAGAAGCCGGACGGGTTGAAGCCGGCGCCCATGGCGCGTACCATGCGCGTCATGGCCGGCACGTCCTCGAGCGGCCGGACGTCGGCGATCGTCATCGCGAGGAACTCGTCGCGCGAGTACCCGTAGGCCCGCACCGCCGATTCGTTGACGGTGAGAAAGCGGAGCGTCTCGACGTCGTAGACCCACATCGGCCGCGGGCTCGACTCGAACAGCTCGCGGTAACTCTGCTCTTCGTCGACGGGCGGCGGCGTGCGCCCGGCGCCGGCGACGTCGTCGGGCGGCCTCACGGGCGGGGGGAGCACGGGAAAAGCGAGTCGGCGGGAGGGCGCATCATCAGCACGACGACGGGCGGCGCCGGGCGGCGGTCACGCCGATCCGCCCCGTGCGCGCGCCGGACGGGCGCAGGCGCCGCAATCGCCGCGCCGTTCACCGCACCAGCCCCGCCAGGCCGGCGACGACGCCTACCGCCGCCCCGCCGGCGACGAGCCAGGCGGAGTTGACGCGCCAGCGGAGGAGCAGGAGCGCGCTCGCCCCCGCCAGCCCAACGGTGAGCGAGTCCACGAGGGCGGCGCGCGCGAGCTGCACGCCGACGACGCCCATCAGGGCGAGCGACGCGACGTTGACGCCGTCGAGCGCCGCGCCGGCGAGGCGCGACCGACGCACGCGCCTCACGAGGGGCCCGCTCACCGCGACGTAGAGGAAGGCCGGGAGAAAGATCCCCACCGTCGCGACCACCGCGCCGGGCCAGCCGCCGACGAGGTAGCCGACGAAGGTGGCCGTCGTGAAGAGCGGTCCCGGCGTCACCTGGCCGACGGCGACGGCGTCGAGGAGCTGCCGCTCGGTGAGCCAGCCGAGCCGCTGCACCAGGTCGGCGCGCAGGAAGGCGACGAGCACGTAGCCGCTGCCGAAGAGGAGCGCGCCGGTCTTGGCAAAGACGCCGAACAAGGTCCACAGTCCGCCGGTGGAGGCGGCGGCGGCGCCGGCCGCCGGCACACCGACGCCAGCCGCCAGCAGCGCCGCGCCGGCCGTGCCCGTCCGTGGCGCTACGGAGCCGGCGGCGACGAGCGCGACGAGCGACGGTGCCTGGCGCGCACCGGCGGCGGCCAGCGTGGCGACCACGCCCGCGCCGACGAGTACCGCGATCTCGTGGACACCGAGCGCGAACGCCGCCGCGGCCGCCGCGGCGAGCAGAGTGAGGGGCGCGGTGCGCAGCGCGGTGCGCCCGAACCCCCACAACGCCTGGGCGACGACCGCGATCACGACCGGCTTCACGCCGTAGAGCACACCGGCGGCCGCGGGGAGCGCGCCGAAGCGGACGTACGCCCACGCGATGCCGCCGACGATGCAGGCGGCGGGCAGGATGAACGCCAGGCCCGCGACGACGAGCCCCCGGGCCCCGTCCCGCGCCAGCCCGACGTGCAGCGCGAGCTCGGTCGAGTTGGGCCCCGGGACGAGGTTGGCGGCGCTGAGGTAGTCGAGAAACGTCTCCCGGCTCATCCAGCCGCGGCGCCGTACGACCTCGTCCTCCATCATCGCGACGTGCGCCGCCGGCCCGCCGAACGCGGTCGTGCCGAGCTTGAGGAACAGCCCGGCCAGCTCGCGCGCCGCTCCGCTCAACGCGCCGACGACGGCAGCGCCTGCTCGATCGCCTGCCGCGCCTCGGGCGCGCCGTTGCGGAGGGCGCCGCCGTGCCGCCAGAGGAGCCGCCCGTCGGGCGACACGAGGTACGTCTCCGGCACCCCCACCGCCTGGTAGAGGCGCTGGACCCGTCCCTCGGGGTCGTGCGCGATCGTGAACGTCACCCCCTCCCGACGCGCGAAGCGGGCGACGCGCTCGTCGCTGCTCTCGTCCACGCTCACCGCGACGACGCGCACTCCGCGCGGCGCGTAGTCGCGGTGCAGCCGCTCGAGATCGGCGAACTCCTCGCGGCACGACGTGCACCAGGTCGCCCAGACATTGACGAGCGTGAGCGCCCCGCCGTCGGCCGCCGTCGCGGGTGCGCCCTCCCCGGCGATGCGGACGCTGTCCGCCGCGCCGGCGCCGACGAGCACCGCGGCGTAGGCCGGCACCGCCTCGCCGATGGCGAGCGGCCGAAAGGCGCCGCCATCGCCCGCCGCCGCGGCGCCGCCGCCGGCGCCCGCGTCGTCTCGGCCGCCCGCACCGCAGGCGGTCGCCGTGGCGAGCGTCGCGGCGAGCACGGCGATCCGCGCCACTCCACCGGTGCGCCTCACTGGATCGTCCCCCGTCGCAGCATCACCTGCGCGTCGCCGACGCGCGGCAGCTTCGGCCCGCCGGCGCCGTGGGCGTGCTTCGGCTCCGGCGCGTTCGGCTTCTCCGACCAGGCGACGGTCAGGTCGTCGCCGCGCAGGGCGAGCACCGGGAACGCGGCGAGGCGGCCGGGCGCGCTCACCGCCGCGGCCGGCCCGAACCGCGCGCCGCCGTCGCGCGAGACGCGAAGCATCACCTGCGGCACCTGTCGCGTGCCGTCGTCCCACGCCGCCGCCACCGTCCCCGAGTCGCCGAGCGCGAGCTGCACGTGGGCCGGCCGCGAGAACCGGGCGACGCCGAGCGGGACGGGGGCCGAGAAGGTGCGGGCGCCGTCCGACGACCGCGCGTAGTAGACGCCCGCCCGCCCCTCGAGCCCCGTCCACCACGCCACGTGCACACGTCCCGAGTCGTCCACCGCCAGCGCCGGTCCGGCGTCGGGACAGGCGTCGAAGCGCCAGTCGTCGGCGTGGGCGCGTACGGGGGCCGACCAGCTCACCCCGCGGTCGGACGAGCGCGCGACGACGACGTCGCG
>Ga0307415_100001872_pt1 | contig 10327 bp, 7 predicted proteins | sample DK1Cmetagenome_FD_204524 | JGI IMG/M metagenome (GOLD analysis project Ga0307415, IMG submission 204524) | Maize rhizosphere microbial communities from greenhouse at UC Davis, California, United States - DK15-C-2 | ecosystem: Host-associated > Plants > Roots > Rhizosphere > Soil | place: USA...
TGGGCGGCACGCACACTGTCGCATCGATGGTCGCGTTCGAGGGCGGCGCGCCGAAGAAGGCCGACTACCGCAGGTTCACCATTCGTTCCCATGACGGCAACGACGACTTCGCTTCCATGAACGAGGTGTTGGCACGCCGCCAGGCGCAGTTCGAGAAGCAACACGAGCGCTCGCCCTACGACGCCGACCGCGACGCGTCGTTCGCGGCGCTGCCGAACCTGATCGTGATCGACGGCGGCCCCGGCCAGCTGTCGGCCGGGCTCGATGCCGTCCAGGGGTTCCGCGAGCGCGGCGTCGCGATCGTGTCACTCGCGAAGCGGATCGAGGAGGTGTTCCTGCCGGGCGTGCGTGAGCCGCTGCGGCTGGCGCATGACACGCCCGAGCTGCAGCTGCTCCAGCGCGTGCGCGACGAGGCGCACCGCTTCGCGATCACGCATCACCGGATCCGCCGCGACAAGGCGATGACCGAGTCGATCATGGACGACCTGCCCGGCATCGGGCCCAGCCGCAAGCGTGCGCTGCTGCTGCAGTTCGGCTCGCCGGAGGCGGTGCTGGGCGCCACCCGCGAGCAACTCGAGGCAGTGCCCGGCGTGCCCGCGAAGGTCGGCCGCGACCTCTACCACCACCTGAACAAGACGGGCCGCTGATGGGCAAGCTGACCGACCTCGTCGTCATCTCGGGCTTCTCCGGGGCCGGCAAGTCGTCCGCGATGAACGTGTTCGACGACGCCGGCTACTTCTGCGTCGACAACCTGCCCGCGGGGATGATCCGCTCGCTGACGCAGCTGTTCCTGCACGAGGGCTCCAAGGTCGCGCGCGCGTGCGTCGTGTCCGACCTGCGCGCGGGCGACTACTTCGAGGAGCTCACGGCGGTGATCGACGACATCGAGGGCGCCGACCACGTGTCGACGCGGCTGCTGTTCCTCGAGGCCGACGAGGACCAGCTCCTGACCCGCTACAAGGAGACCCGCCGGCGCCACCCGCAGGCGCGCAACGGCAACGTCGCGGACGGGATCCACCGCGAGCAGGCGCTGCTGGCGCCGATCCGCGAGCGCGCCGACACCGTCATCGACACGACCGGGCTCAGCGCCGCCGCGCTGCGGCGCAAGGTCGCGGCCGAGATGCTCGCGCCGAGCGAGCCCGGGAAGCTCGCGGTGACGTTCGGATCCTTCGGCCACAAGCACGGTCCCGCGCGCGACGCCGACCTCGTGCTCGACGTGCGCTTCCTGCCGAACCCGCACTGGGAGCCCGAGCTGCGCCCGCTGACGGGCTTCGATCGGCGGATCATCCAGTACGTCGGCCGCGACGGCCGGCTGAAGGAGTTCTACGACCGCATCCTGCCCCTGCTCGAGTACCTGCTGCCGCAGTACGTCGCCGAGGGCAAGTCGCATCTCGTCGTCGCGATCGGCTGCACCGGCGGGCGTCACCGCTCGGTCGTGATCGCCGAGGACCTCGCGGCCCACTTCCGCAACGACGGGCGCTACTTCGTCGAGGTCCAGCACCGCGACGTCGATCGTGCTCCCGCGCGGACCGAGTAGATAGCTCCGCCGGTCGTCCGGACGGCGTTCTGACCGCGTGCCGGACGTCCATGTCCGGGCTTAACCGGGCTCCGCCCTCTAACCTTCCCGGCCCGTCTCAGCAAGCGGAAAGGGTCCTCCAGCCATGCCAGTACGCGTCGCCATCAACGGCTTCGGCCGCATCGGCCGCAACGTCTTCCGCGCCGCGCACGAGTCCGGCGCCGACGTCGAGATCGTCGCCGTCAACGACATCACCGACAACGAGACGCTCGCGCACCTGCTCAAGTACGACTCCGTCTACGGCCCCTTCCCGGGCACGGTCGAGCCGACCGGCGACTCGCTGCGGATCGACGGGCGCGAGGTTCGCGCGCTCGAGGAGCGCGACCCGGCCGCGCTGCCGTGGGGCGACCTCGGCGTCGAAGTCGTGATCGAGTCGACCGGCCTCTTCACCAAGCGCGAGGCGGCCGCCAAGCACCTCGAGGCCGGCGCCAAGAAGGTGATCATCTCCGCCCCGGCGACCGAGCCGGACGCGACGGTCGTGCTCGGCGTCAACTTCGACGACGCCTACGACCCCGACAGCCACGACGTCATCTCGAACGCGTCGTGCACCACCAACTGCCTGGCGCCGGTCGCGAAGGTGCTGCACGACGGGCTCGGGATATCGCGCGGCCTGATGACCACGATCCACGCCTACACCGCCGACCAGCGGTTGCAGGACGCGCCGCACAAGGACCTGCGACGCGCGCGCGCCGCCGCGATCAACCTCGTGCCGGCGTCGACCGGCGCGGCGAAGGCGATCGGGCTCGTCATCCCCGAGCTCAACGGCAAGCTGCACGGCTTCGCGGTGCGCGCGCCCGTCCCGACCGGCTCGGTCGTGGACCTGACGTTCGAGGCGGAGCGCGACACGTCGGTCGAGGAGGTCAACGAGATCGTGCGCGGCAGGGCCGACAGCGGCGCGCTGGAGGGCATCCTCGCCTACACGGACGATCCGCTCGTGTCGTCCGACATCGTCAAGAACCCGTTCTCGTCGATCTTCGACTCGCAGCTGACGGCGGTGCTGGAGGGGCGGATGGTGAAGGTCGTCAGCTGGTACGACAACGAGTGGGGCTACTCGAACCGCTGCATCGAGATGGCCCAGAAGGTGCTGGTGCGTGCGCACGCTTGACGAGCTCGACGTCGAGGGCGAGCGCGTACTGGTGCGGGTCGACTTCAACGTCCCGGTCGACGACGACGGGAAGATCAGCGACGACGCCCGCATCCGAGCGGCGCTGCCGACGCTGAGGGAGCTGCGCGAGCGCGACGCGCGGCTGCTGCTCGCCGCCCATCGCGGGCGGCCGAAGGGGCGCGACGAGAAGCTCTCGCTGCGGCCCGCGGCCGAGCGGCTGTCGGAGCTGCTGGGGGAGGAAGTGGCGCTGGCGCCGTCGCTCGACGACGTGCCCGACGGCGACGTCGTGATGCTCGAGAACGTGCGCTTCGAGCCGGGCGAGACGAAGAACGAGCCCGAGCTGGCGAAGCGCTACGCCGCGCTCGCCGGCGCCTACGTCAACGACGCGTTCGGCGCGGCGCACCGCGCGCACGCCTCCACCGAGGCGGTCGCGCACCTGCTCCCGAGCGCCGCGGGGCGGCTGCTCGAGCGCGAGGTCACGACGCTGCAGGGCATCCTGCGCGACCCGCAGCGCCCGCTCGTCGCCGTCGTCGGCGGCGCGAAGGTGACCGACAAGATCGGCGTGCTCAGTGCGTTCCTCCGGCGCGCCGACCGCGTCCTGGTCGGCGGCGCGATGTGCTTCCCGTTCTTCAAGGCGCAGGGTCACGACGTCGGCGACTCGCTGTGCGAGGAGGAAGGCCTGGAGCCCGCCCGGCGCGTGCTCGACGGCGGCGGCGAGAAGCTGCGGCTGCCGTCCGACCTCGTCGCCGGGCGCGAGCTCTCCGCCGACACGGAGGCGCGCCCGCTCGACGGCGTCGACGTGCCGGACGGCTGGATGGGCCTGGACATCGGGCGCCGCAGCGCCTCCGGCTACGCGGAGGTGATCCGCGACGCCGGCACGGTGTTCTGGAACGGTCCGATGGGCGCTTTCGAGCTGGAGCCGTTCGCAGCCGGTACGCGCACGGTGGCGGAGGCCGTGGCCGAGTGCGACGGAGTCACGGTCGTCGGCGGCGGCGACTCGGCGGCGGCGCTCGCGCAGTTCGGGCTCGCCGACCGGATCGATCACCTCTCGACCGGGGGAGGCGCGTCGCTGGAGCTGATCGAGGGCAAGGCCCTGCCCGGCGTGGAGGCGCTCGCATGAGCAGCGAGCCGACTTCGTCGGCCGGCACAGGCCGCACGCCGCTCATCGCCGGCAACTGGAAGATGCACAAGACGGTCGCCGAGGCGGAGCAGTTCGTCGCGGCGCTGCTGCCGCGCGTCGCGGCCCTCGATGGAGTCGAGATCGTCGTCTGCCCGCCGTTCCTGGCGCTCCAGGCGCTGGTCGACTCGGCGCGCGGATCACAGGTCGCCGTCTACGCGCAGACGATGCACGAGGCGGACGAGGGGGCGTTCACGGGCGAGGTGTCGGCGCCGATGCTGTGCGAGATCGACGTGCAGGGCGTCGTGCTCGGGCACTCCGAGCGGCGCCAGTACTTCAACGAAACCGACCGCGCGCTACAGCTCAAGGTCCCGCGGGCGCTCGCGGCGGGGATGACGCCGATCCTCTGCGTCGGCGAGACCGAGGACGAGCGCGAGCGCGGCGAGACGGAGCGCAAGTTGCGCCACCAGGTGCAGGAGGGGCTCGAGAAGGCGCCGGCCGGGCGGCTGCCCGACGTCGTGATCGCGTACGAGCCGATCTGGGCGATCGGCACGGGCCGCGTAGCGACGCCGGAGCAGGCGCAGGAGGCGGTCGCCTTCGTCCGCGCGCTCGTGGCCGGCTTCGACAAGGAGGCGGCCGAGCAGGTCCGGGTCCTCTACGGCGGCTCGTTCAAGCCCGACAACGCCGCCGAGCTGCTCGCGCTGCCCGACGTCGACGGCGCGCTCGTCGGGGGCGCCAGCCTCGATTCCGGCGACTTCGGCGCGATCCTCGAGATCGCGGCCCAGGCGGCATGACCGTTTCCAGCGTCTGCCTCGTGGTGCTCGACGGCTGGGGCCTGGCGCCCGACGGACCGGGCAACGCGGTCGCGCTCGCCGACACGCCGGTGTTCGACCGGCTCTGGGCCGCGCACCCGCACACGACGCTGACCGCCAAGGGCGAGGCGGTCGGGCTGCCGCCCGGGCAGATGGGCAACTCGGAGGTCGGCCACCTCAACCTCGGCGCCGGCGCGATCGTGCCGCAGGACCTCGCGCGGATCGATGCCGCCGTGCGCGACGGCACGCTCGGGGAGTCGGAGACGCTCCAGCGCGCGCTGCGCGGGGCCGAGCGCGTGCACCTGATCGGGCTGGTGTCGACCGGCGGCGTGCACTCCTCGCAGGAGCACCTGAAGGCGCTGATCGCGCTCGCGGCGGGCTGGAACGTGCCGGACCTCGTGATCCATGCGTTCACCGACGGTCGCGACACGTCGCCGACGTCCGGCGCCGCCTCCGTCGCGGCCGTCGAAGCGGCCTGCCGCGAGCACGGCACCGGCCGCATCGGCTCGGTGATCGGGCGCTACTACGCGATGGACCGCGATCAGCGCTGGGACCGGACCGAGGTGGCGCTCGACCTGCTGTGCGAGGGGAAGGCGGCGCATCACGCCGACACCGGCGAGGCGGCGGTCCGCGCCGCGTACGAGCGGGGCGAGACCGACGAGTTCATCATCGCCACGACGGTCGGAGAGGAGGCGCGGATCCGGCCCGGCGATGCGGTGCTGGCGTTCAACTTCCGGCCCGACCGGATGCGTCAGATCACGACCAAGCTGTCCGAGGTAGCCGGCTCCTACACGACGCTGACGGAGTACGACGAGGATTGGACGTTCCCGGTCGTGTTCCCGCCGCAACGCCCGGCGATCACGATCGGCGCGCTAATCGCCGCCGGCGGGAGCGCCCAGCTGCACGTCGCCGAGACGGAGAAGTACCCGCACGTGACGTATTTCTTCAACGGTGGCGACGAGGCCCCGTACGACGGCGAGGTGCGCGAGCTGGTGCCCTCGCCGCGCGACGTGCCGACGTACGATCACAAGCCGGAGATGAGCGCGCGCGAGGCGACCGAGGCGTTCCTGCGCCGGTGGTCCGAGCAGGACTTCGCGTTCGCGATCATCAACTACGCGAACCCCGACATGGTCGGCCACACGGGCGTGATCCCCGCGGCGGTCACGGCGGTCGAGACCGTCGACGAGTGCCTCGGCCGGATCGTCGAGGCGGTGCACGGCAAGGGCGGCGCCTGCATCGTCACGGCCGATCACGGCAACGCCGACCAGATGCTCGAGGAGGACGGCTCGCCCGCCACGGCGCACTCGCTCAACCCGGTGCCGTTCATCGTCACCGCCGGCGCCGATGCGCTCGACGGCGCGGGGATCCTCGCCGACGTCGCCCCGACGGCGCTGGAGCTCCTGCGGATCGAGCAGCCGGCCGCGATGACGGGGCGGTCGCTGCTGGCGTAGCGGTTCCTGGCCGACGACCGATCCTCTACCGGAGGCGAACGGCAAGGTGGGGGGCGTACGGTCGGGGGCCGGCGGCCGGTGCACGCTCGCGGCGTCCCGGAGGCAGGCTGGTCGCATGCCAAAGCGGGTCGCGGCGATCCTCGCCTGAGCAGCCGTCGGCTCGCTCTTCCCCTACGGTGCGCTATACGCGCTTTCGTCCTTTGGACTCGCTCTGCTCTCGTAGCAGTCGTGAGCGGATCGCTCACTCCACGCGTCGGGACCGGCCCGCTGCCGGAGGTGTGGGGCGGCTCAGCGCCGCCTGCGCGTGAGCTTCATCGACCACTTGATCTTCTGTCCGTCCGGCAAGCGCAGCTCGAGTGTCACCCTCTTCGTCTGGCCGGCCCTGATCACCCGGCGCCCCTTCTTGCTCAGCCGCAGCGTCTTCGTGACCGTCAGGCCCCGGCGAACGGCGGTCGTCACCCGCGCGAGCCGCTTGCCGTTCTGCAGCACCGTCAACCGCGCCGTGCCGAGCGGAGCGGCGTCCCCGAAAGTCACCTTGACCCTGAAGAAGCCCTTGCGGTTGGCGGTCAGCTTGGTGCTGGCGAGGGCGGTGAGCCTGGCCGCCGCTGGCGGGGGTGGCGTGGATGGCTGGGCTGGCGGCAGTGCCGGCGGGGGCGCTGCTGCGGTCGTGAACGAGGCGTCCCGGCCGGGATAACTTTGACTGTCGCGCTGAGCCACGATCCGGAAGTGATACGTCGTGGACGGCTGGAGCCCACCGATCGCGGCGGACACCGTTGTCGCCGAGTTGCCGGCAGGCAGCGTCATGACGGCGACCGTCGCGCCATAGGCCGTTGACGTGCCGTACTCAAAAGACACATCGGCGGCGCCGTCGTGTGGCGCAACCGCGCCTGTCAGTGTCGCGCCGCCGATGCCGACGCTCTCTGCGCTGCCAGTGTTCGCGGTCGGACCGACAGGTGTGTGAGGCTGCCTCGCGACATGCATTTCCGCCACGTCGATGTACGTCGCGCCACTAGCTCCCGCGGTGTTGTCCTGGGACGACAGCGCGGCCAGCCTGACGAAGCGGACGCGCGGAGCGGTACCTAGGAACGCGGGGTTCAGTCTGCCGTTGTCGGTCGCAGTAAAGGTGCCGGGAAAGCCGAGCGCTCTGAACGGGCCATCCGGTCCGGTTGATCCAAGAAGCTCGTAAGCGCCGAGTGCTGCGCTGGCGTCGTCGCCGCAGCCTGCTGCAGGGTCGATGTCGATTCGCTCGATATCGACGGGCGCGCCAAGATCAATGGCTATCCGCTGTCCGCCCGCGGTGTTCGCGGTTCCCCACACGACGCGTGGATCGTCGTCGATCAGCCCGGCCGGGCCGCATCCCTGATCGCTGTTGTCCCCGCCGGTGTACTCCGTCACACTCGCGCCACCGAGCGCGGAGGACCAATCCCGCTCGAGGACGAAATCCTGGGTTGTCGTCATGCCATCGTTGAGAGGGACATTCGATCGGACATCGTCCGCGTATGCGGCCCTGTGCGCTCGCAGTGACGGGTACGTGTGGTTGCCGCCGGCGGGGACGCGCACGTCGAGCGTGTAGTTGCCAGTCGCATCGGTGAGCGAGACGATTTCGTCACCAAGCGCGCCGATTGCGACCTCGGCGCCTTGGACCGAGCGGCCGTCCTGGTCGGTTACCTCTCCGGTTAGGGTGGCCTCGCCGGCCAGGTCCGCCGGGTCGGTGAAGTCCGCCAGCGGCGCGGTGTCATCGCTGCCGTCCGTCGCCGCGAAATACCCCATGCCGCGATCGGCGAACACGGTCCACATGAGGTCGTCGTCGCTCTCGTCGGAACTCGCCTGCAGGATTGCGTTGCGCATGTCCAGGAATGACGGCTCGGGCGGTGAAAGCCGCATCCCGTCGGTTATGTATCGCCGCGCGCGAGCGGTACCGGCGGCCTCCCCGTGCGCCCCGATCAGCGCGGCGCGGAGCGACCAAAGCACCTGACCCCAGATCTCACCGTCGTCATGGACTTCAGGCCCCTCGTTGGTGATCTTTCCGAAGTCCTCATAGGTGAATCCGGCGCCCGCCGCGGGTCCCGGCGCCTCCGGACATCCGGCACTGGCGGCGGGCTGTGGCTCGCAGTCGATGGATTGCACGCGCACGCGGGTGCCGGTCGCGTTGTCGAAGTACCGGCCAAACCGTACGTCGGCGGCACCCGGCATATCGGGCTGGAGCCGCTGCTGCACGAGGTAGTCCAGCGCGTAGAAGTCGCTCCAACCCTCGCTCAACGCGCCGGCCTGCGCGCCACTGAGCGCCTCGAAGCCTCCCGCGTCAGTTACGAGGCGCCCGGACAGGCCGTGGGTGTACTCGTGGAATACTGTGGCCGCATCGTTCGCTCCGTCGTAGGCGCCGAATGGTGGCTTCCATAGGTACGTCTGCATGAGGCCTGGATAGCCGTCGGGGAGGGTGAGGAAGTCAGCATTGTTCGTGTGCGGGTCGTCCGGCAGGCCGGAGGCAAGGGCGGCGCCGTCGAGCGCTTGGGCGAGTACCGGGTCGCTCGCGTCGGCGGTCGCACCGGCGTTTGGATCACCCAGCGGCTGGCCGGGGTTGCGCCGGAACCCGCCGACGACGAAAGCGATGTCCGGGTCATCCCGAAGGTGATCGTGAAATGTGTTGACTAAGTAGAAGAGCTGCGTCACGCTCTGTTTCTCGTTCGCCCTCCACGAATTCGCGCCACTGGGACGCGGGTCCCAGGTGCAGATCGAAGACGGAAACGACGTCAACGTGCCGGGGCAGCCGTCGCTCTCAGCCACGCTGCCGTAGCTTGGCACGGTGGCCAATCCGAACTCGTAGCCGCCGCCCACAGGCGCGACGTCACTGTCGGCTTCAGGGGTCAGCCGGACGCCACTCGACTGCGGGCCCACGGTGTCGTGCACGTCGAGGAACGCGTGCGCGTTCGGGCCCTCCAGCTTGGTGCTCGATGCCAACCAGCGCGCGAAGTCCTCGGACTCCTGGTCGCCGGCGCCGGGGTTGTAGCGGAACACCTTTGCCGGCACGGCGAACTTCACGTGGTTGATTCGCCGGACCTGCTCTCCCGAGCGGGCATCGACCAGCACGTCGTAGACGCCCGTGGAGCTTACGGGCACGAGGAACCGCCATGCGAGCCGGTAGCCTGAGCCGGCCGTATATAGCGTCAGCGAGCCGCGGCCACCGTCGCCGAAGCGCGTGGTCCGCTCGGCGCCTCCTTCACGCGCGGTGACGGCGACGCGGGGCTGGGAATCGCCCGCGCTGCGGCGCGCCGCGACGTACGCATCGGCGGCGCCTATGCCCGGTTCGATCGATCGCACCTTGAGGTGAGCGGCCGGTGGCCCGGTGAGGTTCAGTAGCCGCCCGCTACCCGTGAGGGCTGCCTGAAGTCCTGCGTCGGCTACAGGGATGCCGCGATAGCGCTGCTCCCACGACAGGTGTTCGATGCCGTCCACGACGTTTCGATCGACGAGTCGTAGACCATCGACGTCCTCGGCGTGGATTCCAAATGCTTCCGCGTGGTCGTGGAGATAGTCGAGTGCGACGACCCGGCCGTCCGCGCCAGTTGGTCCGGTCAGGAAGCCGTCGAGCCGGCCAATCGAGCGCAGCGTGTCGGTTCGGGGATCAACCGCGAGGGCGGCGAAGCGGCCAAGGCGGTCTCGCAGCTGCTTCCGCGCCCGCTCGACACCCGCGTCCGGCGGCGATGCGCCAATGGGTCGCGCGTCGAAGTTGTCGCGCTCGGGCTCGTCGCCCGACGCGGGAGCCACCAGCAGCAGAGCGGTTGCCGCCCCGACCGCGAGCGCGCGCAGGACGTTACGAGGCGTGGCGGCGAGCGTGGTCAAGGAGATGGCTGCTGGGCTTGCGGGGAGCCGACGAGGCCAGGCGCGTGACTCCCCGCCGAGAGAGTAGTCGCGGCACGCGTGGCGTCACCGCCTGCGATCGCGGAGTCAACGCAAATCAACGAATGTCCGATTCGCGTCGACCCCCATGACGCAACGAAGGCCGGCGCTACGCGAAGCAACTCTGCCTCGCCGGCTACGAGCGGATCGAGGACGTGATGGCGGCGACCGGCGCGGAGCTCGTCGCGATCCGCGACATCGGCCCGAAGGTCGCCGAGAGCATCGCGGCGTTCTTCGCGCGGCCCGAGGTCGTGGAGGAGATCGGCGCGCTGCGCGAGCACGGCGTGAGCCTCGACGTGCTCGACGAGGACCGCCCGGCCTCGCGACCAACCCCCCACTGAGAAACGGTTGCCCGAGCAACCAGTTCGG
>Ga0307415_100001873_pt1 | contig 10324 bp, 8 predicted proteins | sample DK1Cmetagenome_FD_204524 | JGI IMG/M metagenome (GOLD analysis project Ga0307415, IMG submission 204524) | Maize rhizosphere microbial communities from greenhouse at UC Davis, California, United States - DK15-C-2 | ecosystem: Host-associated > Plants > Roots > Rhizosphere > Soil | place: USA...
GGGACCGCACGTCGGCCGCACGCTGCGGGCTGGTGTCGTACTCGCAGAGTCTCAATGTGTACGCTAGTGTGTACGCTGCCGAACATAGCCCCAGCCAGATGCTTGCGCCAATGAGCCCGGTCCAACCTGACCCACGACCGACGTCAGCCCCACCGGCCTGTCGTGCGATCGCCCGTCCGCTGGCGCGCGGCGTGCTGGCCGGCGGCGGCGTGGCAGACAGGGCAATCGTCGAGGCGGGGCCGTCCGCCGCGCCAGCGACCGGGAGCGCGGGTTCGTGGACGGGGCCGGCGTGCAGTGGCGCGTCTCCGAGCTCCCGGAGCGCGTGACAGCCGAGGTCCGCTGGCCCGCCTGCCTCATCTTCGAGTCGGAGGCCGTCGTGCGGCGGCTGCGCGCGTACCCACCGCACTGGCGGGACCTCCCCGACGCCGAGCTCGACGCCCTCGTCAACACCCCCTGAGCGACCGCGGGGGCTGCGTGCCGACATCGCCCCTCCACTTCGGGCGCATCCGACGTGCCCGGCGCTCGCTGCGGACCCGGTCGGCCTCGAGCTGCGCCGCCGGCACGAAGGCGCGGCCCCACAGGAGCAGGGAGGAGCCGCGGCGCGCGCACGTCAGCGGTCGACCACGACCGCGGCCAGGTCCGCCTCGCAGGCGAGCGCCCCGCCGACCCGCGCCGCCGCGTGCACCTTGCGCAGCCGCCCGCGGGCGTGGGTCACGGTCACGTCGAGGCGCAGCTGGTCCCCGGGGCGCACCGGGGCGTGCCACCGCACGTTGTCGAGCGAGGCGAAGTAGACGACCTTCCGCGTCGGGTCCTCGGCTTCGGCCATGAGCAGGAGGCCCCCCGCCTGCGCCATGGCCTCGACGATGAGGAGCCCGGGCATGGTCGGCGCCCCCGGCAGGTGCCCGGCGAAGAATGGCTCGTTGACGGTGACGTTCTTGAGCGCCACCAGCCGGACGCCGGCCTCGAACTCGGCGACGGCGTCGATGAGCAGGAACGGGTACCGGTGCGGGAGCAGCCGGAGCACGTCGTCAACGGTCAGCGTTGTCAGCATGGGATGGCGTACCCTCCGTTCGCACCGGGTCCGCGGCCGCGGCGTGGGGGACTGCCATGCACGTACGATGCTGGGACGACACCGCGCCGTCGTACCGTGCCGCGTCTACGTGGCCGGCGCGCGGCGCGTCGGGGGAACAGCCCGCCAAATCGCTCGGCGATCTCCGGCCCGTCGAGCCCCGCCGCGCGGTCGGTGTGTCCAAAGTGTGTCCCCGCGACCGGCGAAAGGCGGCGGAATCCCAATGAGAGTCGGCGATTTCGCCGGGTTCTCCGCTCTGAAGCGGCGAAGATCGCCGACTCCGGGTAGGGGCACGCCGTCTGGGCAGAAGGACGACTGACGCCGCTGAGCCGTTGTTCGAGAGGTTAGTGCGGCGCTCGGCCTCGACGCGCATCCGTGACGCGACGTCGTTCGCGATCGGGCCCGCGCGGCGCGGCTCATTCCGAAGGCCGTCCCGCTGAGACCTTCACCCCGCCGCCGTGACCTCCCGGATCAGGTACGCGGCAGCCGCGTCGAAGTGCTTCGTATCCCCGTACGCGCGCGCCAGGAGCATCGCACCCTCCAGCACCGCCATCAGCGCCCGCGCCGAGTCCCGGGCTGGCCCGTCGAAACGCAGGGTGCCCGCGCGGCGGCCTGCCTCCAGCAAGTCTGTAAGCCACACCTCGTTGCGATCAAAGAATACCCGCAGGGCGCCGCGCATCGGATCCGGAAGCGTCGTGTATTCCGCCGCGAGCATCCCGCACAGGCAGAGCCGGTCCTGCTTCAGCACGTCGGCGTACAGCCTGACGTACCGCTGCAGCCGCTCCGGTGCAGCCGCGTCGCTCGCCTCGATCTCGTCGAGGGCGGTGAAGAACCGCTCCGTGTAGCGCTCGATGAGGGCACGCCCCAGGTCCGCCTTCGTCGAGAAGTGGTAGTGCAGCGCCGCCTTGGACGTCCCGACCACCGCGGCGACGTCCGCGTAGCTGAGCCCGTTGAAGCCGCGTGTCTGCGCCAGCCGCTCGGCTTCGTCCAGGATCCGCGTCGCGGTGGTCGGATCGTCGGGCTGTGTCCTGCTCGCGCGTTCGTGGCGTAGTGCGCTCAAGCGTTGGTCCTCATGTGAGCTCTTGACAACTTACCTACTGGTAAGTAGGTCTTACCTACCAGTAGGTAAGTAAGGTACGTCAAGGTACCTCATCCCGCTCACGCGCGCCAGCGCAGGAGGGTCGCCATGCAGGGCACCATCACGCAGAGCACCGAGCACAAGTCCTTCCAGCAGCCGGATGAAACGCGCAACTTCCCCCGCGGCCGGGCCGAGATCGTGAAGGTCGGCCCGGCCGAGGTGGGGCGCCTGACGTTCGAGCCGGGCTGGCGGTGGTCGACCGACGTGAAGCCGATCGCGGGGACGGCGAGCTGCGAGGCCCCGCACTTCCAGTATCATGTCAGCGGCCGCCTCGCGATCCGGATGGACGACGGGAGCGAGTTCATCGCCGGACCCGGCGACGTGACGTCGCTGCCGAGCGGTCACGACGCTTGGGTCGTGGGTGACGAGCCGGTAGTGGTGGTGGATTGGTTCGGCGCCAGCAACTACGCGAAGCCGCACTGAGGCTGTCCAACCGAGGCCGGCCAGCAGTACGTCGTCACCTCGCGCACGGGCCGGTCACGCAAGCGTGACCGGCCCGTGCCCGCTCGACGTGCGGAAGCTCTGCCGCATGCGGGCGCTAGGGGCCGGCGGCTAGACCTGGCGGGGCGTGTGTCCACAGCGTGTCCCCGCGTGTTCCCGCGACGGGCGAAGCGCGGCGGAATCCCGAGTCCACTCGGCGATTTCGCCGCGCTTCCCGCTCTGAGCCGGCGAGTTTCGGCGCCCCAGTGAGGCCCTTCGCCGTGCGGGCAGAAGGACGCCGATGTCGCGAAACGCTCGTCCTTGCTCGCCCGACTGGACGCCCGTATCGTGAGCGGCTCGCGCGTCCGTCCCCGCCCGGCCGTCGATCCGCCGGTCGCCCTCGTCACCGCCGGGCGCAGGACAGTGACCGACGGACCGGGTCCGAAGTCGAGAAGCCGTGACCCTTCGCACCGCCCTCGCCCTGATCGCCGTGGTGCTCGCCTCCGCGTGCTCGCCCGGCAGCCGCGTCACGGCCCCACGTCCCCCCGCCGCGATGCTGCCGCCGTCGCTGGGACTGCCTAACGGCGCCACCGCCGACACGCTGCAGATCGGCGGGACGGTTCAGCTCAGCGCCGCCCTCCCCACACCCGACGAGGAGACGGCGGTCGCCACGTTCTGGTGGTCGTCCGACACCACGGTCACGACGGTGAGCTCGACCGGCCTCGTGACCGCCGTCGCCCCGGGTGCAGCGGTCATCACGGCTGCTACCGCCTCCGATCGCGACAGCGTGACAATCCTCGTGCTCGGCGAGCCGCCGTCGCCGCCACACGTGCCCGTCAGCGTGGTGGCCCCCGAGCTGCCCCGCGCGTATGTCGACACCGACGCCGTTCCGGTGACGGGGCACACGGTCAGGGTCGCCTCGGGCGGCGACCTCCAGGCCGCGCTCGACGCGGCGCAGCCGGGCGACCGGGTGCTGCTCGCGGCGGGCGCCACCTTCACGGGCAACTTCGTCCTGCGCGCGAAGAGCGGCACGGGCTGGATCACCATCGCCGGCGCCGACTCCGCCGCGCTGCCGCCGGCCGGGCGGCGGCTCACGCCCGCGCACGCCGCCGGTCTGCCGAAGATCGTGACCCCGAATTCGAGCCCCGCGGTGGCGACCGCGCCCGGCGCGCACCACTACCGCGTGGTCGGCATCGAAATCTCGGCCGCCGCCGAGCTGCGGTCCGCCGGCGCGCTGGTGGCGCTCGGCTCCGGCACGACACAGAGCACGCTCGCGGAGGTTGCACACGATCTCGTACTCGACCGCGTGTACGTGCACGGCCATGCGACGCTCAGCTTCCCGCGCTGCGTGACGCTCAACAGCGCGACGACGGCGGTCGTCGACAGCTACATCGCCGAGTGCCACTCGCGCACCAACGACAGCCAGGCGATCATCGGGTGGAACGGCCCGGGGCCGTTCAAGATCGTGAACAACTATCTCGAGGGCGCCGGCGAGAACGTCATGTTCGGGGGCGGCGACCCGTCGATCTCCGGGCTGATCCCGGCGGACATCGAGATCCGCCGGAACCACTTCTACAAGCCACTCTCCTGGCAGAGCGAAGGGTGGATCATCAAGAACCTGCTCGAGCTCAAGAACGCCCAACGCGTGCTCGTCGAAGGGAACGTGTTCGAGAACTGCTGGGCGGGCGCCCACAGCTCCGCACTCGTGTGGAAATCGGTCAACCAGTACGGTGGCGCGCCCTGGTCGACGACGAGCGACGTGACGTTCCAGTACAACGTCGTGCGGCGCGTCAACGCCGCGCTCAACCTCGCCGGACGCCCGGAGAAGCACCCGGCCGAACGCGCGGCGCGCTTCCGCATCGCCCACAACGTCTTCGAGCAGGTGGGCGACTCGTCGCTGCCGTTGGATGCGCGGGCCGGCCGGCTATGGCAGGTGAACCGGGCGTCCGACGTCGAGATCTCCCACAACACGGGGCTCGGCACGACGAACGGGCTCTTCCTCGTTGGGCAGCCCGTCTCCGGCGGGTTCGCGCTCCGCGACAACATCTTCGGCGGGGGGCCTGGCGTCGCGTCGGCCGACAGTCAGGGCTACGGCACCCCGGCGCTGGACTACCACGTTCCAGGCTGGGCGATGGCTGGCAACGTGGTGCTCGGGTCAGCGGCCGACAGTGTCCCGTTCCCGGCCGACAACCTCTACGCGGCGACCGCCGACGCGGCCGGGCTGTCCAGCGATCTTCGCGTCATTTCCACCCCGGCGGCCCGCAGCGCGACGACTGATGGTGCGGCCCCCGGCGCCGACCGTGCGGCGGTCGAACGGGAAACCGCCGGGGTCGTGCCGCCGTACCCCCCCGCGGGGGTGTTTTGGGGCCGGGGGGCGGCGATCCCCGCCGCGCCCCGGCCCCCGCACCCGTTACCGGCCGGGTCGGTCAGTGGCGTCACGGCCTGGCTTCGACGCCGGGTTGGCGTCGAAGCGGTCCTTCACGTCATCCACCTTGTCCGCGATGCGGTCGCCGAGGTTCTTGGCTCCGCTCTTCGCGTCCCGTGTGACGTCGCGGCTGGCGTCTCTCGCCGTCTCCCTCGCGCCGCGCGTGCCGGCCGCCGCGTTCAGCTGGCTCTCGTCGTAGTCCACGCGCTCGCGGCGGAGGTCGGCCTCGACGGTCTTCTCGTCCTGGACCGCGCGCTTGTTGACGATGACTTCCTCCTTCGCCACGACGCGCTTCTCGACCACCGGCTCCTCAGCCATGAGCGGCACGCGGATCTCGTCCTCACCGATCTCGGCGTCCCGGGCGCTGGCGCCGGAGATCGGCCGGCGCTCGACGCTGACCTCCTCGTGCGTGAGGGGCACCCGCTCCTCGACGTGCTCGGTCTCCACGGTCTTCCGGATCCCGACCTCGCCGGCCGGCACCTGGCGCTTGCCGAGGCTGAGCTCCTCCTCCGACAGCGTGAGGCGCTGCTCCTCCTTCGCGCGCGCGTCCTGGAAGTCCGCCGCACGCTCCGTGCGCGTACCGCGGTTGCCGTAAAACCGGCTCGTGTCGAACTCGGGGCGGTCGTAGTAGTTCGCGCCGGCGCCAGTCGTCGCCCCGGTCGCCGCACCGGCACCTCGGGTCGTCCCGAAGCTGCCCATAAGCGAGTCCTCGAACTCGCGCTGGATCGCGCCGCCCTTGCGATACGCGGGTAGCGAGCGGACGTCGGCGATGGCCGTGTCGGCGATCACGCGGTCGCTGTCATCGTCGAGCCGGGCCGTGCCGACGGGCAGGAGCACGTGGCGGTCCCTCTCGCCGGCGATGTCCTTGTCGAGCTCGACGTCCAGGTAGCGCGCCTCCATCACGCTCACGTCGACGAGGAGATCCTTCACCTCGCCGAGCTTCGTGTCGTCGGACGAGTACACGTCCCAACCGCGGGGGTCGGGGTTGCCCTTGGCCACGGTGTGGCCCTTGAGCTCGTCGAGTGGGTAGATGCCCTCTGTGCGTTGCGTAGCCATAAGAAACCTCGCTGCTGAGTGATAGGCTGAGTGATGGTCGGAATCCCGAGCCGCCGATGCGCCCGTTGCCGGTCGGGCGCCGCATGAACATCTGCGCACTCACGGCGGGGGCACAGCAGGCCGCAAGAAGGGGACCCGAATTGGGGCGGCGACGGCAGCGCAGCGCGCCGTGCAGTAGTACGTCACTCGCGGGTCTGAACATACGCCGCTCAACGTCTGGGACGACGGGCGCGCTCGGCGTACCGTCGTGGCGGCAATGCGCGCGCGGCCAACGACTTGCTAATCATCGCGGCGGTCCGGAGTGCTCGTATCCTCAGCCCGTACCCTAGCCCGTACCCTCCATGCCTTCGATGCCACGCCACCTCGTTCGGGCCATCCTGCTCGGCAGCGTTCTCCTCCTGCCCGGTTGCCTCGTCTTCACCTGCGGCGGCTGACGTCGGTCTCCTCGCGTCGGCACGAACGGCCCCACACGAGACGAGGGGCGAGCCGCCAGTCGGCGCTCGCCCCTCGTTCCTCACTACTCGTTACTACTCGCTCACCACTCTCGCTCGGGTTACCCCCGCACTCTGAACGCCACTCCGAGCCGGCTGCGGGCAGCGCGGGGCGGGATCACCGGCGAGCTGGGTGGGGTGAGCGTCGCCGTGCCGGGATCGAAGACCGCACGGTCGCGGGCCAGCTCCTCCTCGAAGCGCGCGGCTGCCCGCCGGGCCACGGCGCCGGGCGCATAGCCGGCCGCCCCGAGGATCGCCTGCCAGCGGCGATCCGAGAGCTCCTCGATGACCTGCTCGGCCACGGAGCGGCGCACGGCGGCGCGCAGCAGGGCGAGCGAGGTGAGGGAACCGGCGCAGAAGGCGAGCAGAGCGACGAGCATGACGGGTGCGGTGTGGGCGGCCGCCGGCGCCCAACGTCGGGTGCCGCGCGGTGAGCGAGGATACGGGCGCCGGTCGGCGCACGCGCTCCCCCAAGAGACGCATCAGACTGCATTGAGTGACGCGTCAAGTTGACGCGGCAACAGGGTCCGCTCTCCGCCCAATTTGCCCGATCGCTATCGAGCCGCGGCCCCATGCCCCGGGGCCCTCCGAACGCGCGGCCCGGCACGGCCTAACGTGAAGCGCAGAATGACGGCGGGGCGCTTTCAACTGCGGCGCTCGGCGCTCGGCGCTCGGCTGGGGCGGTAGGCAGGAACCCCTCGGCGTGAGGAACGTCCTCCCGCCGATCACGCCGTAGCCGAGCGCCGAGCGCCGAGCGCCGAGCGCCGAGCGCCGAGCGCCGAGCGCCGAGCGCCGAGCGCCGAGCGCCGAGCGCCGCAGTTATTCAGTCGTACGCGACGCGCGGGTCTGCCTTTGCGTAGGCGACGTCGGTGGCGAGGTTCACCAGCACGAAGACGACGCTGAGGAAGAGCACCGATCCCTGGATCGCCGGCAGGTCCCGGCGGGCGATGGCGTTGACGACGTAGCGGCCCAGGCCCGGCCAACTGAAGATCGTCTCTGTCAGGATGCTTCCCGTGAGGTAGTAGCCGAAGTCGAGCCCGAGCACGGTGATCACGGGGATCAGCGCGTTGCGCAGCGCGTGCCGGACGACCACGGCGCGCTCGCGGAGCCCTTTCGCGCGGGCGGTGCGCACGAAGTCGCCGCCGAGCACCTCGAGCATGGCCGAGCGGGTGACGCGGGCCAGGAAGGCGATCGAGCGCGATCCGAGGGCGAGGGCGGGGAGCACGAGGTAGATCGGCCGGCCGTATCCCGACGGCGGCAGCCAGCGGAGGATGACCGCGAACAACAGGATGAGCAGCAGCCCCACCCAATAGACGGGGAAGGAGATCCCGAGGTAGGTGAGGCTCAGCGCGACGCGGTCGAACCAGCCGCCGGGCTTGCGCGCACTCAGTGCGCCGACGGAGATGCCCACCGTGGCGGCGATCACCATGGCCGCGCCGGCGAGGAGCAGCGTCTTCGGGAAGCGGTCGAGGATGTCGGCGAGGATCGGGCGGTTGGTGATGTACGAGCGTCCGAGGTCGCCGCGCACGACGCCCCCAATGTACGACGCGAATTGCACGGGGAGCGGCTCGTCGAGCCGCAGCTCGCGCCGCAGCCGGGCGATGGTCTCCGCGTCCGCCCGCTCGCCGACCATCTCCTGCACCGGGTCCCCGGGCGCGACGTAGAGGAGCAGGAAGACGACGACGAGGACGCCGACCAGGGTCGGGACGGCGAGCGCGAGGCGGCGGAGGAGGAAGGTGAGCACTAGAGGCGAGGGACGAGTGGCGAGGGACGTGGGACGATGGACTCGCCGGGGGGCCTCCCCCGAACACTAACGTAGTGCCGGAGCTGCCACCGACCGCCGCCATCGCCATGCGCCGGCAACCATTCAACCGCCCGCGGCACCCTCGTCCCTCGCCACTCGCCCCTCGCCACGCTTCATCTGCCCCGTCCCGCCACCTGCACGTCCACCCACCGCTGCCCGTTGAAGATGGTCGGCACCTGGAAGCCTCGCACCCACGGCTGCACGGCGTACAGCTCGTTGTAGAAGAACAGGAACACCACGGGCGCGTCGGCGAAAGCGAGCGAGTCGGCCTGCCGGTAGAGCGCCGCGCGCGCCGCGTCGTCCTGCTCCCGGCGCGCGCGGTCGAGGAGCGCGTCGAACTGCGGGCTGGCGTAGTACGAGTAGTTCCCTCCCGGCCCCTTGCTCGCGGTGGCGAGGAGTGGGACGAGGAAGTTCTCCGCGTCCGGGTAGTCGGCCCACCAGTCGCGGATGAACAGATCGGTCTCGCCTTTGCGCGCCGCCTCGCGGGCCGAGCTGGCGTCCCGCTGGACGATCTTGGCGCGGATGTTCGCCTGCGCGAGGTAGCCCTGCACCGTCTCCGCGAGCCGCACGTAGATGGGCGTCTGCGACGTCCAGAGCTCCACGTCGATCCCGTTCGGGTGGCCCGCTTGGGCGAGGAGCTGCTTCGCGCGCGCGGGGTCGTACGCGTACGCGGCGCGCAGCGTGTCGGCGCCCGCGAGCGCGGGCGGCACGACTCCCGCCGCCCGCCGCCCGCGGCCGGCGAAGAGCTGGGCGAGCACCGCGTTCACGTCCACCGCGTGGTTGATCGCCTGGCGGACGCGCGCGTCCTTGAGCGGGCCGCGCGTCGTGTTGATGGCGATGTGCACGAACCGGAGCGCCGGCGCGGACTGGAGCACCGCCTTCCGCTCGTCGGTCTGGTCCCAGTCGCGGGTCTCGCCTTCCGGGACCTGCAGGACGTCGACGTTGCCGACGTCGAACTCGGCGACCGCGGTGCTCGGCTCGGGGATGATGCGCGCGACGAGCGAGTCGGCCTTCGGCGCCCCGCCCCAGTACGACTTGTTGGCGGCGAAGCGCAGGTAGTCGTCGTGCTTCCACTCCACGAGCTTCCACGGCCCGGTGCCCACCGGGCGCTCGCCGAAGTTCGCGGGCAGCGAGTCGGGCACGACGGCCGCCACCGGCATCGCCAGCAGCTTCGGGAAGATGGCCAGCGGCTCCGACAGCGTGATCACCGCCGTGGAGTCGTTCGGCGCCGCGAGGCCGGCGACCCCGCGCGCCTTGCCGTCGGCGAACTCGCGGGCGCCCCGGATCGGGTACAGCGTGTTCGGGCGGCCGCCGCGGGTGCGCGGGTCGAGCACGCGCTCGAAGCTCCGGACCACGTGCCGCGCCACGAACGGCGTGCCGTCGTGAAACGCGACGCCGCGGCGGAGGTGGAACGTGTAGACGCGCCCGTCGGGCGACACCTCCCAGCGCTCGGCGAGCGCCGGCTCCACCCGCGCGTCGGGCGTGAAGCGCACCAACCCGTCGAACACGTACGCGACGGCGCGCCCGGTCGGCACGTCGGTGGAGAGTGCCGGGTCGAGCGACCGCGGGTCGTACGTGTCGCGCGAGTCGACGAGCGTCGACCGCTCGGGCGTGGAGTCGCCGCCGCGGCACGCGGTGGCGCCGGCGGCGCACGTGGCGAGGAGGGTGGACAGGATGAGCCGGCGCATCGCAGCAGGGATCGGGGAGCGGGTGACACGGGAACCCGGGACCGACGACGCCGCGGGTCGGCTCGTCACGCCGCCCGAGTCCCGACCGTCCCGCGGCGGGCGCTCCGCAGGAAGTGCCGCGCGCGGCGAGCGCCGCGCGCGGAGCTCCGCGCAATCCCGGTTGACAGGGAGGGGGAGAGCGCGAGAACTTACCGACCCTTCCCCAATGCGTCAATCGTGAGCTACGTCCTGTT
>Ga0307415_100001875_pt1 | contig 10323 bp, 6 predicted proteins | sample DK1Cmetagenome_FD_204524 | JGI IMG/M metagenome (GOLD analysis project Ga0307415, IMG submission 204524) | Maize rhizosphere microbial communities from greenhouse at UC Davis, California, United States - DK15-C-2 | ecosystem: Host-associated > Plants > Roots > Rhizosphere > Soil | place: USA...
CACCAGGCGCTAGCGGCCCGCGCCGCAACCCGTCGGCCGAAGGAAGGGGCCGTTCGGCGGGCGGGAACTCGGCGGCGGGGTCGGGGGGTACGCATCAGCGGGAGACGGGTTGCCGCGCGGACCTCCGGGGCGTCTCAGTCCGCAGCGGCCGGCGCCTCCGCTCGCGGCGGCCGGGGGCGATGGACGGCTACCGACGGCGAGCGACTCGGATAGCGTACCAGAGCGCGGCGCGGGACCTTCGACCGTCATCATTTCAACGGAGAACAGGCGTGGCTACACAGGTTCTTCCGGCGTCAGACGCCGCCCTCGTCCAGGGTGTCCTGCGGCAGGTCGGGCGCCGCGTGGTCGGGCAGGAGTACATGGTCGAGCGCCTCCTGATCGGGCTCCTGACCGGCGGGCACGTCCTCCTCGAGGGCGTCCCCGGGCTGGCGAAGACGCTGACCGTGCGCACGCTCGCCGAGACGATCAACACCACCTTCCAGCGGATCCAGTTCACCCCCGACCTGCTGCCGGCCGACGTCGTCGGCACGCAGGTGTACGACCAGCGGTCGGGGGAGTTCACGGTGAAGCAGGGACCCATCTTCGCCAACATCGTCCTCGCCGACGAGATCAACCGCGCACCCGCGAAGGTGCAGGCCGCGCTGCTCGAGGCAATGCAGGAGAAGCAGGTCACGATCGGCGGCACCACGTACCGCCTCGACGAGCCCTTCCTCGTGCTCGCCACGCAGAACCCGATCGAGCAGGAGGGGACGTACCCGCTCCCCGAGGCGCAGGTCGACCGCTTCATGCTGAAGCTCCGCGTCGGCTACCCGTCGCGCGACGAGGAGAAGGAGATCATGCGGCGGATGGCCGGCGGCGTGCCGATCCCGGTGCAGCGGGTCGCGTCCCCGGAGGCGATTCTCGAGGCCCGGCGCCGCATCGCCGAGCTGTACATGGACGAGCGCATCGTCGACTACATCGTCGAGCTGGTGCACGCCACGCGCTCGCCCGGCGAGGCGGGCCTCAAGGACCTCGCACCGCTCATCGAGTTCGGCGCCAGCCCCCGCGCCACCATCGCCCTGGCCCAGGCGTCGCGGGCGCACGCGTTCCTCCGCGGCCGCACGTTCGTCACGCCTGACGACGTCAAGGCGATCGCGCCGGACGTGCTGCGCCACCGCGTGCTCACCACGTACGAGGCCGAGGCCGAGGAGGTGACGAGCGACGTGATCGTCCAGCGCGTGCTCGCGAGCATCGAGAGCCCCTGATGGCCTGGTGGCTGGGAAGGCGCCGGCGCGCGGCCGGCGACGAGCGGGGGGCCCCCGCCGAGTCGAGCGCCGCCGTCGCGGAGCCGACGCCTCCGAGCGGCGGCCCACGGCGCGCGCCAAGTCCGACACCGCCGCCGCGGCACCGCTCGGCGCTCGACACGCCGCGCGCGCGGGGGCTCACGCCGGTGCGCGTCGGCGAGGAGCGCGCCGGCGCCGACCGTGCCGGCGCGCAGCGTGGCGGCGCGGACGACGGGGGGCCGCGGCAGCGGCGTGTCGTGGGCGTGCCGCCCGAGGTGTTGCGGCAGGTCAAGCTCATCGAGCTGCGCACGCGCGGGCTGGTGAACTCGCTCTTCACTGGCGAGTACCGCTCCGTGTTCAAGGGGCAGGGAATGGAGTTCGCTGAGGTGCGCGAGTACCAGCCCGGCGACGAGGTGCGCTCCATCGACTGGAACGTCACCGCGCGCATGCGCCGCCCCTTCGTCAAGCGGTACATCGAGGAGCGTGAGCTCACGGTGATGCTGGCCGTGGACCTGAGCGGGTCCGAGCGCTTCGGCACCGTGCGGCGCTTCAAGAGCGAGCTGGCGACCGAGCTCGGCGCGGTACTCGCGATGAGCGCCGTGCGCAACAACGACCGCGTCGGCATCCTCCTCTTCACCGACCGCGTCGAGCACGTGGTCCCGCCGCGCAAGGGGCGCCGGCACGCGTTGCGCGTCATCCGCGACCTCTTGGTCCACGAGCCGGAGGGGCGCGGCACCGACGTGCCGGGCGCCGTCGATTACCTGGCGAAGATGCTGTCGCACCACGCCATCGTGTTCATGATCTCCGACTTCATCGGGCAGGACATCGAGCGCCCGCTCAAGGTCCTGTCCCAGCAGCACGACGTGGTCGCCGTGACCGTCGAGGATCCCAGCGAGCGCGTCCTCCCCGACGTGGGGCTGGCGCGGTTCACCGACCCGGAGAGCGGCGTCACAGTAGACGTAGACACGAGCAACCCTAACGTCCGCACCCAGTACGAGCAGGCGGTGGGCGCCGAGCATGACGCGCGCCGCCACCTGCTGCGGCGTCTCGCGATCGACGAGATCGCGGTCCGCACCGACACCGGCTACATCGAGCCACTGCTCAAGTTCTTCCGCTCCCGCGAGACGCGGGCGCGGCGGTGAGTGGGGCGCACCCTGTGCGCCCGTGATCGCATGATTGCCTTCCTCCTCTCTCTCGTCCTGCAGGGCGCGGCCCCGCAGCCGGCGCTGGATCCGCCGCAGGTCCCGTCCGCACCGGCCGCCGACGTGCAGCTCGGCGTCACTATCACCCCCGACACGGTGGCGGTGGGCGACCCCTTCGTCGTCCGCGTGCGCGTCCGCGCTCCCCTCGGGGCGACTATCGAGTTTCCCGCCGCACCCGACTCCGGCGCGCAGGTCGAGGCCCTGGACCCGCGCCTAGTTCGGACGGCCGACAGCACCTCCGCCATCGACCAGACGGCGTACTACCGTCTCGTTGCGTGGGACGTGGGCGCCCTGCCGCTCGGCCTGGGCGACGTGCGCGTCCGCGCGGGCGGCGCCGAACGCCCGGTGTCGCTGGCGAGCGCCCGCGTCAACGTGCGTAGCGTGCTCCCGGCCGACAGCGCCCAGCGCGTACCCAAGCCGGCGCGCGACCTCGTCGACCAGAGCCGCCCCTGGTGGCTCCGCTGGCTCTGGCTCGGCCTCGCGCTGCTCGCCCTCCTCGCCCTCCTCCTCTGGTGGCTGCAGCGGCGCCGTCGTCCGGCCGTTGCGCCCGCGGTCGACCCGTACGAGGTGGCCGAGCGCGAGTTCGCGCGGGTCGAGGCCTTGGGGCTGCTCGAGGCGGGGGAGCGCGGCCGGTTCGTGGCGCTGATGGTGGAGGTGCTGCGCGACTACCTGGACCGGCAGCTCGAGGGAGTGCCCCCGTCGCTCACGAGCACCGAGCTCGTGGCCGCGCTCCGCGACCACCCGGCCGTTCCCGCCGACCGCCTGGCCGCCGTGCTCACCGAGGCCGACCTCGTGAAGTTCGCGCGTCGGCCTGTGAGCAGTGAGCGGGCGCGCGAGCTTGGACGTGAGGCCCAGGCGATCGTGCGCCACGTCCACGAAGCCACGCGACCGGCCGAGCCGGAGGCCGCCGAGCCCGCGCAGGTGGCCGCGTGATCCGCCTCGGCCCCCTGCAGTTCGCCGCCCCATGGGCTCTCCTGCTGCTGCTCGCGCTGCCCGCGTGGTGGTGGCTGCGGCGCCGACGCCGCCCGTCCGCCATCGTGTTCTCGCGCGTCGGCGCCCTGGCGCGCGGCCCACACGCGGGGCGGGGGATCGCGCGGGCGCTATTCACCCTGCGGAACGTCGCGCTGGCCGCACTCGCCATCGCACTCGCGCGGCCCCGCGCCGGCGCGCGGGCGGAGAACGTCACGAGCGAGGGGATCAACATCATGGTCGCCTTCGATATCTCGAGCTCGATGCTCGCCGAAGACTTCCAGCCGCAGAACCGGCTCGAGGTCGCGCGCGAAAAGGTCAAGCAGTTCCTCGCCGGCCGCACGTCCGACCGCATCGGCGTCGTCGCCTTCTCGGGCGAGGCCCTCACGCAGGTGCCGCTCACCACCGACTACTCGGTCGTCCAGGCCGCGGTCGACAACTTGCAGCCGGGTCAGCTCGAGGACGGCACCGCCATCGGGACCGCCATCGCCACCGCGGCCAACCGCCTGCGCACCGCGCCCGGCCGGTCGCGCGTGATGGTCCTCCTCACCGACGGCGTGAACAACCGCGGGTCGATCGACCCGCGCACGGCCGCACAGGCCGCGGCCGCCTTCGGCATCAAGATCTACACGATCGGCGTCGGCACCGAGGGGATGGCGCCAGTACCGGTTGGGCGGGGGCTGTTCGGGCTGCGCTACGAGAACCGGCCGGTGGAGATAGACGACGCCCTGCTCACCGAGGTGGCCCGGGTTACGGGCGGGCGCTACTTCCGCGCGCGCGATGCCGCGGCGCTGCAGCGCATCACCGAGCAGATCGACCAGCTCGAGCGTACGCCGGTGCGCACGCGCTCGTACGTGCGCTACTCCGAGCTCTTCGCCTGGCCGCTCTCCCTCGGACTGACGGCGCTGCTGCTGGAGCTGGCGCTGCTCGCCTGGCGGGGGCCCATCCCGTGACCGAGTACTTCCGCTACTTCGCGCGCCCCTGGGCGCTCGCCCTCGCCGCGGTGCTGCCGGTGCTCGCCGCCGTGCTCCTCGGCGTCTGGCAGCGCCGCCGCGCGGCGCGCCTCGCGCGCCTCGGCAGTCCCAGCATGGTGAGCCGCCTCGTCCCGTCGGCCGCCCTCGGCCCGTCGCGCACGCGGATCGCGCTCGTCTCGCTCGCGACCTTCCTGGCCGGCGTCGCCGCGGCGGGGCCCCGCTGGGGCGTCGAGCGGACCATCGTCCGCGGCCAGGGGATCGATCTCGTGCTCGCGCTCGACGCCTCACTCTCGATGATGGCGACCGACGAGCGCCCGAGTCGCCTCGAGCGCATGAAGCAGGAGGTGCGGCGGCTGCGCGCGAGTTCCGCCGGCGACCGGGTGGCGCTCCTCGCCTTCGCCGGCCGCAGCTACATCCTGACGCCCCTCACCGTCGACGACGGCGCGCTCGACCTCTTCCTCGACAACCTCGATCCGTCCGTCGTCGGGCAGGCGGGGAGCTCGCTCGCGCGCGCGATTCGGCAGGGGACGGACCTGCTGACGACTACCAAGGCGCCGGGCGACCGAGCCATCGTGGTGATGAGCGACGGCGAGGCGTTCGAGTCCGAAGAGGACGTAATCGCCGAGGCCACGCGGGCCGCGGAGAACGGGATCAGCGTCGTGACCGTCGGCTTCGGCACGCCCGAGGGCTCCACTATCCCCGTCCGCACCGAGGCCGGCCTCTCCCTGAAGCGGGACGAGAACGGCGACGTCGTCGTGACCCGCTACCACCCGGACCTCCTGCGCGCGGCGGCGACCGCGGCGCGCGGCACGTTCATCGACGCCTCGGAGACCGACAAGGCGGGGAAGATCCGGCGGGCGCTGTCACAGCTCCGCGCTACGCGGCGGTCGCTCGAGAGCGGGCGCGACCTCACGCCGCGCTACCAGCTCTTCCTCCTGCCCGCGCTCCTGCTCTTGCTCGCGGACACGCTCCTCGCCGAGCGGCGGGGGCGCCGCCAGCGCCGCTCGGCCGCCGCGTCGGCGGCGCCGGCCGCGGCCGCGATCGTATTCGCCGCGCTGCTGTCGCTGACCCCGCGCCCCGCCCGCGCCAACGACCTCGAGGACGCGGCTCGCTACTTCCGCGCGAAGCAGTACGCGCGCGCGGCCGCGCTGTACCGGGCCGCCGTGAGCAGGGGGGATCACTCGCCGGCGACGCTGTACAACCTCGGCACCGCGCTCCTCGCGGCCGACTCGATTGCCCCCGCCGCCGAGGCGCTCGAGCGCGCCGCGGCGTCCCCCGATCCGGACCTGCGCTTCCGCGCCTTGTTCAACCTGGGGCTCGCCCACCTGCGCCGCGGCCTCGCGGAGCGCGGCGAGGCCGGCGCCCCCGCGCTCGACGCCGCGCTCGCCGCGTACAAGAAGGCGCTCCTGCTCCGCGCCACGGACGCCGACGCGAAGTGGAACTACGAGCTCGCCCTGCGCGAGAAGAAGAGCGGGGGCGGCGGAGGCGGCGGCGGTCAGAGCAACAACGCGCAGCAGGCGCCGCAGCCGTCGGCCCCGCAGGCGCCCTCACAGGAGCCGAGTGGCTCGCTCGGCCAGCAGCGCGCGGAGGAGTTGTTGAACAGCGCCGCGCGCGACGAGCGTGACGTGCAGGGGAAGAAGCAGAAGCAGAACCGGGCGACCCCGCCGCCGGGAGGAAAGGACTGGTGATCGCCAGCCTGCTCGTCGTCGCGCAGCTCGCGGTGACGGTGCGCGCCCCCGATACTTTGGACATCGGCGAGCCGGCGACGGTGACCGTCGAGGCGTCGGCGCCGGGCACCGTGCCTCCGCGCGTCATCGCGCCGAGCTTCTACCCCCTTGCCGGCGCGTACTCGGGCGGCGAGGAGCGGGTGGAGATCCGCGGCGCGCGGATGTACTCGCGCGCCGTTTACCGCTACACCCTGAGCGCGGTGGCTCCCGGCCGCTACCGGCTGCCGCCCTTCCGGGCCAGCCTCGGGGGTGCGACGGCGCGGTCGGCGCCCTGGACCGTCGTTGTGCGCAGCCTCGGCGGCGACCCGTCCGCACCGTCCATCGTCCAGCGCGCGACGCTCGACCCCAGGGTCGGGGTGAACTTCCGCGCCATGGTGGCGCCAGAGACGGTGTACGTCGGGCAGCAGGCGACGCTCCAGGTGGGGGTCTTTCTGGACGACGAGGTGCGCGGGCGCTTGCGGAGAAATCCGGAGTTCGTCCCCCCCGAGCCGCGTGCGATGCTCGCCTACGAGATCCCGACGCCGCCTCGCATGCCGCCGCGCGTGGCCGGCGGCAAGCGATACGAGGCGCACGTGTTCCAGCGGGCGCTCTTCCCGCTCGGCCCCGGGCGGGCGCTCATCCCGCCGGCGCGACTGATGTACTCGCTCCCGCTGACCGCGAGCTTCTTCAGCCGCGAGGAGACATACACGCTTCGCACCGACACGCTGAGCGTCGTTGCGATCGAGCCGCCCGCCGCCGGGCGGCCGGCGGGCTACGCCGGCGCCGTCGGCGCGCTCGAGGTGGGCGCGCGCCTGGACTCCGGGACGGCCCGCGTCGGCGACCCGCTCGTGCTCACGGTACGCGTGTCGGGGAGCGGGAACGTGAAGCTCTTTCCACGACCCGTGGTGAGCGTCCCGTGGGCCACGCTGGTGAAGGGGGAAGAGCGAGTTCGGCTCGACCCTCCCTCGGCCCTGGTGCGCGGTACCAAGGAGTTCGACTGGATTCTGACCCCGCGCTCGCCAGGGATGCACGAGCTGGCGTCCGTCCGCTATCCCTTCTTCAACCCCTTCACCGAGCGCTACGAGATCGCGGTTACGCGCCCCGACACGATCTACGTCGCCCCGGGCGCCCTCGCCGCAACCGACACCGTCCCGGCGGACACGGTGCCGCTGCTCGCCCTTCGCACCGAGTTCCGGGGCCCGCTCGGCGAGCCGGTCTCGTCGCATCCGGCGTTCTGGCTCGTGGCCCTCGCGGCACCACTGCCGGCGGCGGCGCTCGGCATCCGGCGGCGCCCGCGGCGCCGCCGCAAGCGCACCCCCGCGGACGTGCTGCGCACCGTGGCGCGCTCGAACGACGAGCACGCGCGACACGTGCGGCGCGCGTACGTGGCCGCGCTGTCAGACCGCCTGGCGCTCGCGCCCACTGTGCTCACGCGGCGAGGGGCCCTTTCGCGCGCTCTGCGGCGCGCTGGCGTGACGCCCGAGGTCGCGGCCGAGGCCGAGGCGCTGCTCGTCACCCTCGACGCGGCGGCCTACGCCGCGGACGCAGTGACCCCGCCCGGTGCCGCGAGGCGGGCGCTCGAGCTCTACACGCGTGTGGACGGTGAAGCGCGCGACCGCGGGACGGTCGGTGGGCGACTCGTCCCCACCCTGATCCTGATTGCGGGCACGGTCGGCGCCATTGGAGCCGCCGGAGCCGCCGTGCTCGACGCCCGCGACGCTGCCGCCGTACGCTTCGCCGAGGGCGTCCGCGCCTATGGTCGGCACGACTTCAACGAAGCCATGCGGAGCTTCGCCGACGTTGCGCGCGAGCACCCGACGGCCGCGGATGCGTGGGCGAACTTCGGCACGGCTGGCTGGGCCACCGGTGACACCGCCGCTGCCGCGGTCGGGTGGCAGCGGGCGCTGCGCCTCGAGCCACTCGCCGGAGACGTTCGAGACCGGCTGCAGCTGCTGTCGACGACCGAGTCGGGCGTCATCGCCGGCGTCCCACCTGTCCCGGTCACGCCCGTCGCGCTCGCCGCGCTGCTGGCTTGGTTGGCGGCGTGCGCGCTCCTCGTTCGACGCCTGCGCCATCCCGGCGCCGCCGTGGATGCCGCCACGCTGGTGGCGCTCGCGGCGGCCGTGGCGCTCGGCGGAGCCGCCTCGTACGCTGGTTACGTCCGGCGCGGCGACGACCGCGCGGTCGTCGCCGAGCGTGGCCCACTCCGCACGCTCCCCGCGCTCGCCGCGGATGCGGGGGCCCCCCTCTTCCCCGGCGACGTCGCACAGGTGTTGGGTCGCCGGGGCGTGTGGACGCGCGTTCGGCTGGCCGGCGGGCGCGAGGGGTGGGTGGAGTCGGACCGCCTCATTCCGCTGGGCGAGCACACCCTCTAGGGGCGCGGCGAAGTACGGCCCGGCGGCCGAGCCCCGGGGAAGCGCGCCAGGGGCGGGGGTCCGGTGCCCGTGGGCTGGCGTCGTCCAGGTGCGGGTCCCCCACGCGATCGCTACGTTTCACCGGACCTACCGCTTTCCGTCAGCCGGCCGCGGCCGGCCGCGCGGCAAGTTCGTGCCCTGCCGCGTGCGAATCGCCGCGCCCTCGCCGCACCCTCTCGCCGCACCCCGATCGTCTCCCCGACGCGACCGTGCCCCGCATCGCCATCCTTCCGACCGCCGTCGCCGACCAAATCGCCGCGGGCGAGGTCGTGGAGCGTCCCGCGTCGGTGGTGAAGGAGCTCGTCGAGAACGCGCTCGACGCCGGGGCGACGATGGTCGAGGTGGCGGTGGAGGACGGCGGGCGGGCGCTCATCCGGGTGAGCGACGACGGCTGCGGCATGGTTCGCGAGGACGCGCTGCTCTCGCTGGAGCGGCACGCCACGTCGAAGATCCGCCGCTCCAGCGACCTGGTGGGCGTGACGACCTTCGGCTTCCGCGGCGAGGCACTCCCCGCCATCTGCTCGGTCTCACACCTCGAATTGGAGAGCGCGCCGGCGGACGGCGGCGGCACGCTCGTCCGCGCGGCAGGCGGCACGGTGCTCGAGGTCCGCGACGCCACACGCCGCCGCGGCACGACGGTGGCCGTGGCGCGCTTGTTCTACAACGTGCCGGCGCGGCTCAAGTTCCTGCGTAGTGCGCGGTCGGAGTGGCGCGGGATCAGCGAAGCCCTGACCACCACGGCGCTCGTCCGCCGCGACGTGCGGCTCTCCGTCACGCACGACGGCCGCGCCGCGCTCACGCTTCCGCCGGCGACCTCGCTGCGCGCGCGCATCGGCGCACTGTGGGGCGGGCGCTATGCGGAGGCGCTCGTCGAGGTCGACGATGTGAGCGGCCCGATTCGAGTCGCGGGGCTGGTCGAGCGGCCGGCGGACGTCGGCACCACGAGCCGGCGCATCTTTCTCAGCGTCAACGGACGCCCGGTGCGGGACTCCGGCCTCGTGCGCGCGGCGGAGGCCGCGTACCGGTCCACGGTGCCGGCCGGCCATCGGCCGTCGCTCTTCCTCGATGTCACGGTCCCCGCCGACACCCTCGACGTGAACGTCCACCCCGCGAAGGCGGAGGTACGGTTTCGCGACCGCTGGGCCACCGAGCGCGCCTTGGAAACGGCTGTCCGACGCGCACTCGGCACGGTGGAGAGTGCCGCGTCGCTTAGCGGCACGGCGCCCGCGCTCCGCTACTGGCCCGCGCCAGCGCCCGGTGCCGCGCCGCCGCCGGTGGTGGACGTCGAGGTCCTCCGCCCGGCGGCCGAGGGCGACGGCGCCCTCTTCGCCGGCGCGGAACCGACCCGGCCCGGCATGAGCGGGTCGCCTGACCCCACCCGCGACGGCCGAGCGGACGGGGAAGTTCCCCCGCTCCTTCAGCTTCGCCGCACGTATATCATGTTCGAGCGGGAGGAGGGCGTCGTCCTCATCGATCAGCACTCGGCGCACGAGCGCGTGCTGTACGAGGACTTCCTTCGCCAGCTCGAGGGCGGCCGGACGCCGTCGCAACGTTTGCTCTTTCCCCTCACCCTCCACCTCGGGCCCGCCGAAGGAGAGGCGTTCGACGAGCACCGGGTCGCCCTCGAGCGCCTTGGCTTCGAGATCGAGGGGTTCGGGGGGCACACGCTCCTCGTGCACAGTGTCCCCATGCCACACCCGCGCTTCGACCCAGAGCGCTGCCTGCGCGACACGCTCGCCGCGCTGACTGGCGCGCGGCAGGCCGGCACGGCGGCACGGCACGAGCGGCTCGCGGCC
>Ga0307415_100001876_pt1 | contig 10318 bp, 9 predicted proteins | sample DK1Cmetagenome_FD_204524 | JGI IMG/M metagenome (GOLD analysis project Ga0307415, IMG submission 204524) | Maize rhizosphere microbial communities from greenhouse at UC Davis, California, United States - DK15-C-2 | ecosystem: Host-associated > Plants > Roots > Rhizosphere > Soil | place: USA...
CCGCCGCGTAGCGCTTCCACAGCTCGGAGTCGGCCTTCTTGTCGACGCCCCGGATGGTCTTCCACTCGTCGAGGATCTCCTTGAGGCGGTCGCCGGCGCTCTTCCACCCGGTGGCCTCGGCGGCGAGCTTCTCCGCCTCCTCGACCAGCGAGGTCTTGCGCGCCACGGCCTCGACCTTGGCGGCTTCCCGCTCCGCGCGGGCCGCGCCGGCGCGCTCCTCGGCGGCGGCGGCGAGCTTGTCCAGCCGGGCGGCGAGACCGTCCAGGTCACCGACGACCGAGGCGGTGTCCAGGCCGCCGCGCAGGCGACGGATGCTGGCCAGTGTCTGGGACGCATCGGCGGCGCCGCTGCTGAGCCGGGCCTCGAGCAGGTCGACCTCGACCACCAGGTCGACGTACCTGCGCACGTAGTGCGCCAGGCCCTCCTCCGGCGTGCCGGCCTGCCAGGACCCCACCTCGCGCTCACCTGCGGCGGTCTTGACGTACACCGTGCCGTCAGAGGCGACCCGGCCGAACGTGGCCGGATCCGTCATGCCGCGCTCGCTCATGCTTCATCCTCGTTCCATCCGGCCAGCCGGCGTAGTAGCGAGTGCTGTGACCCGCCCCCGCCGGTGCCGCCATCGCACCAGCATTGTCCCCGACCGGCATTCTCACAGGTCGTCCCGGGGTTACGTCGACCCGTCGCCGCCGATTCGTGACCTTCCCCCATGCGCATCGGCACGTTACACGCCACCGGCGACCGGGACCGTCGACGGCGGGGCCGTGCCGGCCGACCTGCCCGGTTACGGTATTTCCGTGCCCCTTGCCGCCGCAGCGTTCTGCCCGCATCCGCCGCTGCTCGTGCCGCGTTTCGCGGGCGGTCCGGCGCCGGAGATGGACGGCCTGCGGGCCGCGTGCCGGGCCGCGGTCACCCTGCTCATGGGCGCGGCACCGGACGTGTTCGCCGTGGTCGGCAGCGGCCCGGAGACCGCGGAACTGCCGCCGGGTACCCGGGGCACGCTGGCTCCGTGGGGCGTCGACGTGCCGGTGTCGCTCGGCGTTCCGGCGCCGTCGCACAAGGACGAGGACTGGCTGCCGCTCAGCGTGGCCGTCGGCGCGTGGCTGCTCGGCGTCCCGCCCCGGCCGGTGCGCGGCCAGGCCGTCCGCGCCGACCTGCCGGCACCGGACTGTGCGGCCCTGGGCCGCTCCCTGGTTGCCGGGTCGCAGCGGGTCGCGCTGCTGGTGATGGGCGACGGCGCCGCCGTCGACAGGGAGCGGCGGCAGGGGCCGGCGGCGGCCGCGTTCGACGCGGCGGTGGCCGGCGCGCTCCAGGACGGGGACGGCGCCGCGCTGCTGGCCATCGACGACCGCACGGCGGCCGGCCTCGAGTGCACCGGCCGCGCGCCCTGGCAGGTGCTCGCCGGCGCGGCCGGAATCACCAAGCCGAGCCATCCGCGCCTGCTGTACCACGACGCGCCGTTCGGCGTGGGGTACCTCGTCGCGAGCTGGTCGTGACGCTCGTCGTGTCGAGCGGCACGCGATCTTCCACCTTGTCGGGATCTTGGACTCCCAGCGGTGCCACAGCACCCACGGGAGTCCAAGATTCACTTGGCATGTGCTCGCCGAACCGGGTACGACGATGACCGGGCCGCGGGTCGTCGGGGTGGTCGGACCCACCGCGACCGGCAAGACCGCGCTGTCGCTGGCGCTGGCCCACGCGCTCGGCGGCGAGGTGGTCAACGCCGACTCGATGCAGCTCTACCGCGGCATGGACATCGGAACGGCCAAGCTGCGGCCGGCCGAACGGGAAGGCATCGAGCATCACGTCCTGGACATCTGGGACGTCACCGAGCCGGCCAGTGTGGCGGAATACCAGCGGCTGGCCCGGGCCGCCATCGACGACGTTGCGGCGCGCGGCCGTGTCCCGTTGCTGGTGGGTGGGTCGGGCCTGTACATCCGCGCGGTGCTGGAGGAGTTCGAGTTTCCCGGCACGGACGCCGGCCTGCGCGCGGACCTGGAGGCGGAACTGGACGCACACGGCCCGGCCGCGCTGCACGCGCGGCTGTGCGAGCGCGATCCCGCCGCGGCCGCGCGGATCCTGCCGACGAACGGGCGCCGCATCGTGCGGGCGCTGGAGGTCATCGCGCTCACCGGCCGGCCGTTCACCGCCGAGCTGCCCGCGCCGCGGCCGGTGTACGACGCCGTGCAGGTGGGCGTCGACCGGGACACGGCCGAGCTCGACCACCGGATCGAACAGCGGGTGGATGCGATGTGGGCGGCCGGCCTGGTCGCCGAGGTGGCGCACCTCGCGCGGGGCGGCCTGCGCGAGGGCCGCACCGCCGGCCGTGCCCTCGGCTACCAGCAGGTGCTGCGCCACCTGGACGGAGGCTGCACCGAGGACGAGGCCCGCACGGAGACCGTCAGGGCGACCCGGCGGTTCGTCCGGCGCCAGCGTTCGTGGTTCGGTCGCGACCCCTCGGTACGCTGGGTCGACGCGGCCAGGCCGGACCTGGTGGAGGCGACGCTGGAGATGGTCGGGCGATGAGGTTCCTGAAGGGCCACGGGACGGGCAACGACTTCGTCGTGCTGCCCGATCCCGACGGCGCCCTCGCCCTTACCCCCGAACTGGTTGCCGCGCTGTGCGACCGGCGCTTCGGCATCGGCGGCGACGGGGTGCTCCGGGTGGTGCGCTCGTCCGCCATCGGCATCGAGCGGAGCCCCGAGTGGTTCATGGACTACCGCAACTCCGACGGCAGCCTGGCCGAGATGTGCGGTAACGGCGCCCGGGTGTTCGCGCGGTTCCTCGTCGATCACGGTTACGTGACCGGAACCGAGTTCGAGTTCGGCACCCGGGCGGGTCCGACCAGCGCGGTCGTCACCGGCGACACTGTCGCGGTCTCGATGCGCCGGCCACGGATCCACGGGCGCGGCGAGGCCCGGCTCGGGCCGCTCACCGTCAGCGGTGAGGCGGTGGACGTCGGCAACCCGCACCTGGTGTGCCGGGTCCCCGACGTGACCGCGATCGACCTGCGTGAACCGCCCGGCTACGACCGGGCCATGTTCCCGGCCGGGGTGAACGTCGAGGTGATCGAGGGCGACGCCGGCGGCGGCCGGATGCGGGTCTACGAGCGGGGCTCCGGCGAGACGCTCTCCTGCGGCACCGGCGCGTGCGCGGTGGCCGCGGTCCTGCTGGGCGGCGGCACCGGCACGGTTGCGGTCGACGTGCCGGGCGGCCGGGTGACGGTGACCATCGAGGCCGACCGGTGCTGGCTAGCCGGGCCGGCGGTGCTGGTGGCCGAGGGAACCTACCTAGTCGACGAGGTGCTTGCGCTTCGCCCGCTGTAGCTGCACGACGATCGACCAGGTGACCTCTTCGACCGGACGCCCGCCGTTGACCTCGACCAGTTTCTCCCGTTCGGCGTAGTACGGCACCATCGGGTAGGTCCTGTCGTAGTAGACCTTGAGCCGGTGCTTGGCCACGGTGACGTCGTCCTCGGCCCCCCGCCCACGCGTGGTCAGCCGGCGCAGCAGCTCCTCGCGGGGGACCTCGATGTGCACCGCGAGCTGGACCTGGACGCCCAGCTCGCCGGCGACCGCGTAGGCCGCCTCGGCCTGGGCCACCGTGCGCGGGAAGCCGTCGAGGATGTACCCCCCGGCCGCGCTCGCCGCGACGACCGGTTTGTACAGCATGTCCATGATCATGACGTCCGGCACCAGGTCCCCGCGGTTGATGTACTCCTCGACCTGGCGGCCGAGCGTCGTGCCTTCCGCGACGTGGTGGCGCAGCAGGTCGCCGCTGGAGATGTGGGTCAGCCCGAAATGCCGGGCGATCCGGGCAGCTTGTGTTCCTTTGCCCGCGCCCGGAGCACCGATGAAGAGCACCCGCACGCGTCGATGCTAGCGGTACCTGCGGGAACCCACCCCTTCGTGCTACGGGTGCACGGGGACGGGGGAAGCCGGCGGCTCGATGCCGAGAGGTGCCTCGGTTCCGGCCGCGGGCAGCGGCTCGCCCTTCGCCGCGGCCCGCACCGCCGCCGCCACAGCGGGAGCCACCCGGGCGTCGAACACGCTCGGCACGATCACCGTCGGGTTGATCCGGTCCTCGCCGACGGTGTCGGCGATGGCCCGCGCGGCCGCGACGCCCATCTCGTCGGTGTACTCCTGGGCGTGCGCGTCGAGCATGCCGCGGAACACACCGGGGAACGCCAGCACGTTGTTGATCTGGTTCGGCTGGTCGGAACGGCCGGTCGCGACGACGGCGGCGTGCTCGCGGGCGTCCCGCGGGTCGATCTCCGGATCCGGGTTGGCCAGCGCGAACACGATCGGGTTCGGGGCCATCGTGGCGATGTCGTCGCCGTTCAGGATGTTCGGCGCGCTGACCCCGATGAACACGTCGGCGCCGCGCAACACCGCACGCAGGTCGCCGGCGCGGTTGTCGCGGTTGGTGTTGGTCGCGAGCCATTCCCACGACGGGTTCAGCGCCGGCATCCCGCGGTGCAGCGCCCCCGCCCGGTCCACCGCGACGACGTCGCCGACGCCCTCGCGCAACAGCAGCTTGACGATCGCCGTTCCGGCCGCGCCGGCGCCGCACACCACGACGCGCACGTCGGAGATGGCCTTCTGCACGCAGCGCAGCGCGTTGGTGAGCGCGGCCAGCACCACGATCGCCGTGCCGTGCTGGTCGTCGTGGAACACCGGTATGTTCAGCATTTCGCGCAGCCGGGCCTCGATCTCGAAGCAGCGGGGCGCGGCGATGTCCTCGAGGTTGATGCCGCCGTAGGCGGGCGCGATGCACCGGACGACATTGATGATCTCCTCGGTGTCCTGGGTGTCCAGGACGACCGGCCAGGCGTCGACGCCGGCGAACCGCTTGAACAGGGCGGCCTTGCCCTCCATCACCGGCAGCGCGGCGGCTGGGCCGAGGTTGCCCAGCCCCAGCACGGCCGAGCCGTCGGTCACCACCGCGACCGTGTTGCGCTTGATCGTGAGCCGCCGGGCGTCCTCGGGGTTGTCGGCGATCGCGAGGCAGACCCGGGCGACGCCCGGGGTGTAGGCGCGGGAGAGTTCGTCGCGGTTGCGCAGCGCCACCTTCGACGTCACCTCGATCTTGCCGCCGAGGTGCAGCAGGAACGTGCGGTCGGACACCTTGCGCACGTCGACACCGGGCAGCGCCTCGAGGATGTCCACCACCTGGTCGGCGTGGGCCGAGTCGGCGGTGTCGCAGGTGACGTCGACGATCACGCTGGTCGGGTCGGAGTCGACGACGTCGACGGCGGTGACGACGCCGCCGGCGTCGCCCACGGCGGTGGTCAGCCGTCCGATGGCCGACGCGTCGGCGGGCACCTGTACCCGGACGGTGATCGAAAACCCGGCGCTGGGCAGCCGACCCCTGCTCATCACGGCTCCTCTGGTGCAGACTTCTGCGTTCTGGTAGCGGCGGCCAGTTTAGGCCCCTCTCCGGAGGGATCCGCCGTTGCCGCCGTCAACCTCGCTCGCCACGGACTGGGGAACGAATCGTCGCCCGGCGTCCTCCGGCCGCACGTGCGGGCCGTTGGACATGTCCAGGCTCGACAGCCCGACGCTCACGCCGGCCGCGGCGATCGCCGTCTCATCCACCCGGACGCCGAGGCCGGGCGACTCACCGAGGACGTAGCCGCCGTCCTCGATTTCCAGGTCCAGCGTCAGACCGGCGGGCGGTGTCAGGTTCTGCAGCTCGGCCACGATGTGGTTCGGTACCGAGGTCGAGGCGTGCACCAGCCCGATCGGGGTGGTGCCGACGGGGCTCACCGGGAGGTCGTGGGCGTGTGCGAACGCGGCCACCCGCAGGAAGTGGGTGACGCCCCAGACCGATGCCGTCTGCACGATGTCGACGGCGCCGGCGGCCAGCAGCGGGCGGAACTGCTCCAGCCCGGTGAGGTTCTCTCCGGTCGCCACCGATGCGCGTATCCCGCGGCCCACCGCGGCCAGCCCCTCGGCGTCCCACCGGCGGACCGGCTCCTCGATCCAGGTCAGGTCGAGCGTCCGCTCCAGTTCGGCGACGTGACGCACCGCCTGTTTGCGGGTCCAGGACTCGTTCGCGTCCAGCATCAGGCCGGGCCGCTGCCCACCGCAGCCACCCGCGAGCACGTCGCGGACCAGAGCCAGCCGGTGCCGGTCCTGCTCGATGTCGAGGCCGCCCTTCAGCTTGGCCGCACGCAGCCCGCGGGCCGCGTACTCGCGGTACACGGCCGCCAGGTGCTCGTCGTCGAGACCGATGTCGAGCCCGGAGGCGTACGCGGGGACGAGGCGCTCCCTGCCACCGAGGAGCCGCCACAGTGGCTCACCGGCCAGGGTGGCCTTGATGTCCCACAGGGCCGTGTCCAGCGCACCGATGGTGCCGAACACGGCTCCGGCGTGCCCCGCCTTGAAGGTGTGCCGCAGCATCCGGTCGTAGAGCGCCGTGACGGCGCGCGGATCCTCCCCTTCGATGGCTGCGAACAGGTTCTCGGCCTCCAGGTGTGATCCCATGCCGACGCCGGTGACCCCTTCGTCGGTGTCCACCAGAACGATCGGCACCGGCGTGAGACCCCCGGCGAAGACACCGTTGGCGTCCCCGACCGGCCGTCCCCAGTTCTGAACGGTCGTCAGCATGCGAAGTCCCGTGATTCGCATGTCAGCGGCCCCTATGAGTCATACTCATTGCTGCTCCTAAGCCCGATCCATATGGGCAGACACTGTATGCCTCACCGCGCTTCTGCAGTAGCGCCAGTGCCATCGGATCGCCAAGGTTGATCAGGGGCAGATGTTTCAGACTTATTTCGGTTACGGATTGGTAAATAGAGCAGCTCCATGCCTTGACGCTGGGGGGCGACACGCCACTAATGAGTCCAACATGCTGCGGCCCACCCTCGTAGCGTCGGTGGCCCGAGAGGAGAGGTATGAGACTGTTGGGGAGATTCGCGTCGCCGCGGTCCAAGTTGCATTGGCTCCGGCGGTCCTTGCTTCTGTCTCTCGCCATGGCGGTGGTCCTCCCGGCCGGGGCCTGTGGCGACGACTCGGACAAGGGCAAGGACTCCAGCAAACTGACGATCTGGGTCGACGCGGTCCGCCTGCCGGTGGCGGAGGCATACAAGAAGGAACATCCGGATCTCAACCTGGACATCGTCACCTACGACGGTGACGGCAACGGCGCGACCACGATGCAGACGAAGATCCAACTGTGGAACCGGACCGGCAAGGGCTGGCCGGACGTCGTCTTCAGTCAGCAGGTCAACGATCCGGTGTGGATGGCGCAGAAGCCGTTCGAGTTCGCCGCGCCGCTCAACGATCTCATTCCGGCCGATCTGATCAGCAAGTGGCCGGCGCCGTCCACCGCCCAGTGCACCGTCAACGGCAAGCTGTACTGCGTGCAGGACAACCTCGCGCAGGTGGTGCTCTGGTACAACAAGAAGCTGATGGACCAGTTCGGCTACACGGTCCCGAAGACCTGGCAGGAGTGGGCCGCCCTCGGGAGCAAGGTGGCCACCGAACACCCGGGCTACATCGTCGGGAACATCGGGGACTCGTACGGCCACTGGATCTACCTGTGGGGCAACCAGTGCCCGCTCGAGCAGCTCAACGGCGGCAAACTCTTGATCAACTCGGCCGACTCGCACTGCACCCGGGTGGCCAGCATGCTCGATCCGCTGGTCAAGAACGGCACGCTGCCACCGCTCAGCGTGTTCACTCCGGACTTCGCCGGTAAGTACGGCGGCGCGGCCGACAAGGTGCTCATGATGCCGGGCCCGGCCTGGTACGCCCAGGCCGTATTCAACGACACGCTGCACATCCCGGCCGGAGAGATCACCGCCGCTCCGCCGCTGCAGTGGGAGAGCGAAACACCCGTGACGACCGGCCAGGTCGGCGGCGGCCCGTGGATCATCGCGAAGCGCTCCAAGAACCTCAAGGGCGCCGCGGACTTCGTCATCTGGGCCACGACCGTCTTCAACCCGAGCGGTAAGGACGCCCGGCCGGGCTACCCGGCATACGGACCGGCCGCCGACGTCTGGTTGAAGGACATGGCCACCAACAAGTACTTCGCGGCCGATCCGACGCCGGCGCTGAAGGGCGCCGCCGACAAGATCTGGACCGGTTGGCACCTCGTCACCTATCCGGACCAGCCGGTCTGGTCGAACACCGTGGTCACCCAGTTGGTCGCCGGCAAGTCCCTGAGTTCCCTGATGCAACCATTCGGTGACGCCCTCGCTCAGGCAGCACAGGCCTCCGGATACACGGTCATCCGCCAGTGACGGTAACGATCAAGGCTACCGGCCAGAAGCCGGTGCGGGCCCAGGTCACGCGCAAGCGTGGCCTGGGCACCATGCGGGGACTCCCATTCGTTCTGCCGTACCTGCCGTTCCTCGTCGCATTCGGCATCCTGCCGGTCGCCTACGCGTTCTACCTTGCCGTCACGACCGACACCGGAGGCTGGGCCGGCTTCGACAACTTCACGAGGACGGTCCGCGACTACCGCTTCCTCCCAGCACTCGAGCACATCCTGCTCTACACCGGCATGTGGCTCGGCTCCCTCATCGTGATCGTCGTCGGGCTGGCGTTGCTGCTACACGGCCGCGCCAATCGCGTCACGTCGACCTTCCGCTTCCTCTTCTACATTCCGGGCGCGCTGGCCGGCGCGTCCTCCGTCCTGGTCTGGCTGTTCATGCTCGACCCGAGCGTCAGCCCCGGCTCGTTCCTGCTGCGAAACGTGCTCGGGTCGCACCTGTTCGTCGAGTCGATCGCGCCCGGAAAGCTGCCCTTCGTGTTCGCGATGATCGCGTTCTGGACCGGCGCCGGTGGCTGGATCGTCGTGATGTACGGCGCGCTGAACACGATCCCGCACGATCTGGAGGAGGCGGCCCGCGTCGACGGGGCAGGTCCGATCACGATCGCCCTGCGGCTGAAACTGCCGTTGATCCGCAAATGGATCGCCTACATGGCAATCCTCGCCTTCGCGACCGGAACGCAGCTCTTCGTCGAGCCACAGCTGGTGAACCAGGCGAGTCTCGGTCAGGTCCCGGACACCTGGTCGTCGAATCAGCTGGCCTACCAGTTGGCCTTCCGGTACGGGGACTTCAACGGCGCCGCGGCCGTTTCGGTCGACCTGATCGCGGTCGCACTCATCGCCGCCGTGGTCGTCGTCAAGCGCACCGGACTGTTCAGGATCGAGGACTGATGGTGCTCGTTTCGCGCGGCTTCCGGCTCCTGATTCTCACTGCGTTCGCCGCATTCTTCATCGTGCCTATCGTCTGGCTGGTCCTCGCGCCCACGAAGTCTGACGAAGCACTCGTCACCAACGGCCCGTTCGCATTCGGCAGCCTGGGCAACGTGGCGTTGGCCTGGGATCACCTGGACGCGTTCAGCAACCACATCTACCGCGCGTGGATCGGGAACTCGCTGCTGTACGCGCTGGGCGCGACCGCGATCGTCCTGGTCACCGGGGTACCAGCCGGCTACGGCCTCGCCTTGTCGACCTTTCCGGGCCGCCGGCTCGTGCTCACCCTGACGCTGATCGTCATGATCATGCCGGCGGCGACACTGGTGCTTCCGATCTTCCTCGAACTCGATGCGCTGCACCTGATCGGCAGCGTGCTGTCGGTGATCCTGCCGTTCTCGTTCTTCCCGTTCGGCGTCTACCTCGCCTACATCTACTATTCGACCGCCATACCGCGGGACCTGCTCGACGCGGCGCGCATCGACGGCTGCGGCGAGTGGTCCACGTTCCGCTACGTCGCGTTGCCATTGGCCAAGCCGGTGGTGGCGCTGGTCTTCTTCTTCAGCTTCGTGGCCGACTGGAACAACTTCTTCCTGCCCTACGCCGTACTCGCCGACTCGGAGCAGTACCCGATTCAGGTCGGCCTGTCGAACCTGCTGTCGTCGACGCCCTCTTTCAACCCGGCGACCGGGGGCGGTGGCCAACAGGTGGGCATCTTCCGTCCGGAACTGGCGCTCGCCACGCTGCTCGCGGTCATCCCCGTTGCGATCGTGTTCCTGCTGTCGCAGCGGGCGCTCGTGCGCGGACTCGTTGCCGGGGCGGTGAAGAATTGATCGCGGGAGTTCCCGTTGAAACCGGGCCCGGGCCACACGTCACACTGGAACCCGGTGGCGGATGATGACCAGCGCGGAGGGAGTGTCGCCATAGACCTGGAACCGGTGACCTCCCCCAGCAGCGGCGCCCGGCGGGCGGAGGCGGGCGCATACCGGCCGGGCTACGAAGTCGTGGCGGAGCAGATCGTGCGGCTCATCACGGAACTCGAACTCTCGCCCGGCGACCGGATGCCCACCGAGAAGGACCTGGCCGTTCGGCTCGGCTCGAGCCGTACCGT
>Ga0307415_100001878_pt1 | contig 10311 bp, 12 predicted proteins | sample DK1Cmetagenome_FD_204524 | JGI IMG/M metagenome (GOLD analysis project Ga0307415, IMG submission 204524) | Maize rhizosphere microbial communities from greenhouse at UC Davis, California, United States - DK15-C-2 | ecosystem: Host-associated > Plants > Roots > Rhizosphere > Soil | place: USA...
CGCGATGAAGGCCCGCCCGACTCCACTCAACCAGGCCGCGCTCGAGCGCCACCCGCTTCCTTCGCCGGCGGCCGACGACAAGAACGACAAAGGCCGTATTCTCATCATTGCCGGCTGCACTGAGGTCCCCGGCGCCGCCCTGTTGTGCAGCCTGGCGGCGATGCGCGCGGGCGCCGGCAAGCTCAAGATCGTCACGTCGGCCGGGGCTGCCCAGGCGCTCGGCGTCGCCATGCCCGAGGCGCGCATCATCGCCGTGCCCGAAGCCCGCGACGGCGGCATCGCGCGCTCGGCCGTGGATCGCATCCGCGAGCTTGCCCGTGACGTCGATGCCGTCGTCGCCGGGCCAGGCCTGGCGCCAGGCAAGGCCAACTGGCGTGTCGCCGCCGGGCTTTGCGACTCCGCCACGCCCCTGGTCCTGGATGCGGAGCTGCTGCGTGCGCTCCCCGACTGCGGCAAGCTCGTCGCCGGCATGGTCAATACGCCCATCCTGCTTCCGCATGCCGGCGAAATGGCGGCGCTGATCGGCGTCGACGAGCGAGTGGTCGAGAATGACCCGCTCGGAGCCGGACGAAAATGCGCCCGCCGCTACGGAGCGGTGACATTGGTCAAGGGTCGGCAAAGCCATGTCGTGTCGCCCGAGGGCGACGCCTGGCTGTTCACCGGCGGCAGCCCCGGCCTCGCCGTCTCCGGCAGCGGCGACGTGCTGGCCGGCGTCGTCGGCGGGCTTCGCGCGCGCGGCGCTGACGCGCTAACAGCCTTGCTGTGGGGCGTCTGGCTGCACGGCGAAGCCGGCGCGCGGCTCGGCAAGGCCTGCGGCGATATCGGCTTCCTTGCCCGCGAGCTTCCCGGCGAGGTGCCGGGCCTGCTCAAGGGCTAGGCTTCGGACGGTCCGGTATAGCTCTCCAGTTCGTCGCCGGTGACCTTGACGACGTGGATGACGTTGGTCGATCCGGAGACGCCGAACGGTACCCCGGCCATGATCACCAGACGGTCGCCGGCGCCGGCAATCTTGTGCCGCAGCGCCATGCGCCGCGCCTTGCCGACCATTTCCTCGAAATTGCTGACGTCGCGAGTGGCGACCGCATGCACGCCCCATTGCAGGCCCAGGCGGCGGGCGACGGTCCGGCTTGCAGTCATGACCATGATTGGCACCGTCGGCCGCTCGCGGGCAATGCGCCGCGCCGTCGAGCCGGAGCTGGTGTAGCAGACCATTGCCTTAGCCGAGACGATTTCCGCAATATGCTTGGCTGAGGTGGACAATGCATCTGCGGTGGTCGGTTCGGCGGGCGTTGACGTGAAGTGGACGCGCGCCGGGTAAATCGGGTCGCTTTCGGCGCTGACGGCGATTCGGTCCATCATCTCGACCGCTTCGCATGGGTATTCGCCGGCCGCGCTTTCCGCCGACAGCATGACCGCGTCGGCGCCGTCGTAGATGGCTGTCGCCACGTCGCTGACCTCGGCCCGCGTCGGGCTTGGCGAATGAATCATGGATTCCAGCATCTGCGTCGCCACCACCACGGGCTTGCCGAGCTGGCGCGCGGCGGCGACAATCTGGTTCTGGAGCGGCGGGACATCTTCCGGGGGCAGCTCGACACCCAGGTCGCCGCGAGCGACCATCACCGCGTCCGCCAGCTGAAGAATAGCATCCAGCCGCTCGATCGCTGCCGGCTTCTCGATCTTGGCCAGCAGCGCGGCGCGATCGCCGATCAGCTCGCGCGCCTCGGCGACGTCCTCGGGCCGCTGGACGAACGACAAGGCGATCCAGTCGGCGCCCTGGTCGAGCGCAAAGGCCAAATCGCTCTTGTCCTTCTCCGTCAGCGCCGGGATCGGCACCAGCACGTCGGGCACGTTGACGCCCTTGTGGTCCGAAACCTTGCCGCCGACCTCGACGATAGCGTCGATCCGTTCAGGCGTGGCGGCCGTGACCCGCAGCCGCACCTTGCCGTCGTCGATCAGCAGGCGGTCGCCGGCGCCGACCGCTTCGAACAATTCCGGATGCGGTAGCTCGACCCGTTCCCCGTTGCCTGGCGCTCCGTCGCGGTCGAAGCGGAAGGCGTCGCCAGCCTTGAGCACCGCCGAGCCGCCCTCGAAATTGCCGACGCGCAGCTTCGGCCCCTGCAGGTCGAACAATATGGTCGACGGTCGGCCGTCCTCCTCCAGCGCACGGACCGCGGCGACTAGCGCCGCTTTGTCCTGCTGCGTGCCGTGGCTCATGTTGATGCGGAAGGCGTCGGCGCCGGCGCTGCTGAGCTTGCGGATCATCTCCGGGCTGCTGCTCGCCGGCCCCAGGGTAGCAAGGATGCGGACCTTGCGGCCGCGCGGCTTGATGGCGTTCGTCACGCTGCGCTGCATAGCCGCTTGAAGCGCGCGTTCAACCGGCTTGAGGCTGGCGCGAGCCTCGCTTAAGGCCGCCCGAATTCAATCGGGAATCGGAGTTGCATGATGAGCGAGGGTGTCGTCGCGGCGGACCAGCTGCGGCTGTTTATCGAGCGTATCGAACGGCTTGAGGAAGAAAAGAAGGGCATCGCCGACGATATCCGCGACGTCTATTCCGAAGCCAAGGCCAACGGCTACGACACCAAGACCATGCGAACGGTCGTGCGCCTGCGCCGGCTGGAAACCCACACTCGTCAGGAAATGGACGCTTTGCTGGAAACCTATCGCGCTGCGCTCGGACTGGCGTAAGGAACGGCCATGGCGGGGCATTCCAAGTTCAAGAACATCATGCATCGCAAGGGGGCGCAGGACAAAAAGCGCTCGGCGATGTTCTCCAAGCTCAGCCGCGAAATCACGGTCGCGGCGAAGATGGGGCTGCCCGATCCCGACATGAACGCGCGCCTGCGCGCCGCCGTGCTTGCCGCCAAGGCGCAGTCGATGCCCAAGGACAATATCCAGCGGTCGATCGACAAGGCTTCGGCCGGCGATGCCGAAAATTACGAGGAGGTCCGGTATGAAGGGTTCGGTCCTGCCGGCGTCGCGCTGATCGTGGAAGCGCTGACCGACAACCGTAACCGCACGGCCACGAACGTCCGCACCGCTTTTTCCAAGAACGGCGGCAACCTCGGCGCATCCGGCTCCGTCAGCCACGGGTTCGAGCGCATGGGCCTGATCGAATATTCCGTTGCTGCCGGCGATGCCGACACCATTCTCGAAGCCGCGATCGAGGCTGGCGCGGAGGATGTCGAGAGCGATGAGGAGGGGCACGCCATCTGGACCGCGCAGGATGCCCTGCACACCGTCGCCCGGGCCCTCGAAGCGGCGCTCGGCGAGCCGGAATCGGCCAAGCTCGCCTGGAAACCGGCGAATGAAATCGAGGTCCGGGGCGAGGACGCGGCCAGCCTGATGCGGCTGATCGACGCGCTCGAGGAGGATGACGACGTCCAGACAGTCTCGGGCAATTTCAACGTTCCCGACGACGAGCTGGAGCGGCTGGCCTGACCCTTATCCTCGGCCTCGATCCGGGGCTCGGCACGACCGGCTGGGGCCTCATCCGCGCCGAGGGCAACCGCCTTTCCCACCTCGCCAACGGCCAATTGAAGACTCGCACTGGCGACCCGCTGCCCGAGCGCCTCGCCGATCTCGCCCGCCAGCTCGAAACGTTGCTTGCCGAGCACGCGCCCGAAACTGCGGCCGTCGAGGAAGTGTTCGTCAACAAGAACCCGCAATCGACGCTCAAGCTCGGCCAGGCCCGCGGCGTCGCGTTGATGATCGCCGCCCGCTCCGGAATGACCGTCGGCGAATATGCCGCCCGGCTCGTCAAGAAAGCGGTGGCCGGCACGGGCAGCGCCGAAAAGCCGCAGGTCCATGCCATGGTCCAGCGCCTGCTCCCCGGCGTCGCCATCGCCGGCCCCGACGCCGCCGACGCCCTCGCCGTCGCCATCACCCACGCCCACCACTTGGCGAGCGCCCGCTCCGGCATTACCGCTAGGCGATGATCGCCCGCCTCACCGGCACCCTTGCGGAAACCAGCGCCGACGTCGCCGTGATCGACGTTGGCGGCATCGGCTACCAGATCCTCGCCAGCGCCCGCACGCTCGACGCCTTGGGACCGATCGGCGGCGACGTCCTCGTCCTCACCGAGCTGCAGGTTCGCGAGGACGGCTGGACCCTGTTCGGCTTCGGTACCGCCGGCGAGCGCGAGACGTTCCGCATCCTGACCAGCGTCCAGGGTGTCGGCGGCCGCGTTGCGCTCGCCATCCTTTCGACCTTCACGCCCGACGAGCTCGCCCGCGCCGTCTCGACCGGCGACAAGGCGATGATCGCGCGCGCCAATGGCGTCGGCCCCAAGCTCGCCGCCCGTATCGCCAATGAGCTGCAGGGAAAGCTCGGTGCTCCCGGCCTGGCCGGCGCCGCCGGCGCCCCGCTTCCCCGCCACGGCGCCGCCGCTGATGCCCTTTCCGCCCTCGCTAACCTAGGCTTCAAGCCCGCCGAAGCCAGCGCCGCCGTGGCCGCGGCCAACGAGGAGCTCGGTCCGGACGCGTCGCTCGATGCGCTGGTTCGCCTGGCGCTGAGGAAGGCGGCAAAGTGAGCCGACGCGAGCTGGCAATAGCCGCCGCAGCGGCCGCGACGATCGGCCTTATGGTCAGCGCCGGCAGCTCCAACGCGGCATTGCCGGTTGAGAGCATTGATCGCATCTTCGTCGACAAGTCAGCGCACCGGATGACGGTATTCGCGAATGGCCGGAAAGTACGAACATTCTCCGTCTCGCTTGGACGCGGCGGCCTTGCACCGAAGCGCATGCAAGGCGACAACCTGGTTCCCGAAGGCGTCTACCGAATCAGCGGTCGCAATCCCCGAAGTGCCTTTCACCTTGCGTTGAGGATTGACTATCCACGGCCCGACCAGGTCGCTGTGGCTCGCAAGCGTGGCATCGATCCCGGCGGCGACATCATGATCCATGGCCTTCCGAAAGGCGCGGGATGGCTGCAAAACGCGCAGCGTAGAGTCGACTGGACCAGGGGATGCATCGCCGTGACAAACGCTGAAATGGACTGGCTCTGGCAAGCAGTGCCTGACGGCACGACGATCGAAATCGTCCAGTGACCGCCCGCACCGCCTCCTGCCGCTGCGGCCAGCTCCGCGCCACCGCCACCGGCGACCCGGTGCGCGTCTCCGTCTGCCACTGCCTCAACTGCAAGAAGCGCTCGGGCAGCGCCTTCGCGGCGCAGGCGCGCTGGCCGGAGGAGCAGGTGACGATCGAGGGCAACTCAAAGAGCTTTGAGAAGGTCTCCGACAGCGGCAACCGCGCCACCTTTTATTTCTGCCCCGACTGCGGCTCCGACGTGCATTATGACAACAATGGCAAGTTCGATGGCCAGACCGCCATCCCGCTCGGCGCGTTCGACGACCCCTTCTTCCTCAGGCCCGTCTTCTCCGTTTGGGAACAGCGCAAGGCCGACTGGATCGAGATTGTCGGTGACGGCGTCGAGCATTTCGACTGACGAGAAAAGGGGTGCTACCCGCCCCATACCTCGCGATAGACGCGCAGGAAGTTGCCGCCGAACAACTTCTCCAGCCGCCCCGTCGTCCACCCGCGCTTCGCCAGGTCGTTTTCCAGCCGGCGATAGCGGTCGATGCTGTTATACTCCTCGACCCAGGTATAGACCCCGACCGCTTCGCCCGGGGCGGCGATGCCGAGGTCAATCCGCTGCTGCTGCCACGCGTCCATCTTGCGTTTCGATTCCGGGTCAAGGACGATCGGCATCACTCCATTGTCGGTGCCTATGCCGACATGGTCCTCGCCAGCGACCTTCGCGACATGCTCGATATGGGCGATGAGGTCGGCGCCCTTGGGATGGCTGTCCAATGTCAGGAACGGCATGAAATAGACGCCGACGACGCCGCCCTTGTTGGCCACGGCCCTGATCGTCGAATCCTCGGTGTTCCGGACATGGTCGGCCAGCGCACGCGCCCCGGTATGGCTGATGACCAGCGGCCGCTTGGCCTGCGCAGACGCCTCTGCCATCGTCCGGGCGCCCCCATGGCTGAGGTCGAGCAGCAACTTCTCCGACTCAATCCGCTCGATCGTCTTGCGGCCGAGCTTCGACAGGCCGGCATTGGCTGACTCCAGCGCCCCGTCACCGGCGAGGTTGCGGTTGTTGTAGGTTAGCTGGACGGTCATCACGCCGTCCTTCTTCAGTTGTGCCAGTCGGTCGAGCTCGGGCCCCACCATGCTCGAGTCCTGCGTGCCGAAGATGATTCCGAACTTCCTCTCGCGTTTTGCCTTGAGAATGTCGGCGGCGCTGCGGATCAGCAGCAGCCGGTCGGGATTGGCGGCGAGGACGTTTTGGGCGTTGGCGACGGCCTTCTGGTAGTCGCCCCAGGGATCGGCGACATTGCCGACGGGGAAGACCGTGTCGCGCAGCAAAGTGACCCCGGTCGCGGTCATTTCCGCCCAGGTGCGGTCACTGAGCCGCAGCTGGCCATCCGGCGCATAAGGGTCGGCCAGCCCCCCGAGCGCATCGATGATGATCGCGCGGTCGTACCATTCCGTAGCCGTGGCCTGGCGGGGTTTGGCAGCGGCCGGGCCGACCAGCGCGGCAGCGGCCGTCGCCGCAAGCATCGAACGTCGATCGATCTGCATGGAATTCCCCTCGTGCTTGCCCCGACGCTAGCATTGCCGCTGGCGATGCGGAAATCCCTGTCCTACGAAGCGGCAAATGTGCATCATGGCATGATGACCGGGCGGGCCAGACTGTTCACTTCTCCCAATCGCCTCACGCACGTGCGCGCGCGCCGGAGAGCGAACTTAGCGAACTTTCGCCGCTGATGGCGACCGACCCCGCACGCATCACCACTCCCGAGCGCACCGCCGAGGATGCGGACGTCGCGCTGCGCCCGAAGACCCTCGACGAGTTCATCGGCCAGAAAGCGGCCCGTGAGAATCTGCGGGTGTTCGTTGGCGCCGCCAAGGGCCGGGGCGAGGCGCTCGACCACGTGCTGCTCCATGGCCCGCCGGGTCTCGGCAAGACGACGCTCGCCGGCATCCTTGCTCGCGAGATGGGTGTCGGCTTTCGCGCCACCTCCGGGCCGGTGATCGCCAAGTCCGGCGACCTTGCCGCGCTGCTCACCAACCTCGAGGACGGCGACGTCCTGTTCATCGACGAGATCCACCGGCTCAATCCGGCGGTCGAGGAAGTGCTCTATCCGGCCATGGAGGACCGCGCCCTCGACCTGATGATTGGCGAAGGCCCGTCCGCCCGCTCGGTGCGCATCGATTTGCCGCGCTTCACTTTGATCGGCGCCACCACCCGGCAGGGCCTGCTGACCACGCCGCTGCGTGACCGCTTCGGCATTCCCGTCCGCCTCAATTTCTACACGGTCGAGGAGCTGGAGCAGGTCGTCCGCCGGGCGGCCCGCCTGCTGTCGGCGCCCACGACCTCCGAAGGCGAGCATGAAATTGCCCGCCGCTCGCGCGGTACGCCGCGCATTGCCGGCCGGCTCCTGCGCCGGGTCCGCGACTTCGCTCATGCTGCCGGCAGCGACACGATCGACGCCAGTGTAGCCGACCGGGCGCTTGACCGGCTGGAAATCGACAGCCTGGGCCTCGACGCCATGGACCGCCGCTATTTGACGATGATCGCCGATCTGTACGGCGGCGGGCCGGTCGGCATCGAGACGCTCGCCGCCGGCCTGTCGGAGCCACGCGATACGATCGAGGATGTTATCGAGCCCTTCCTCATTCAGCTCGGCCTCATCGCCCGCACCGCACGGGGGCGCTGCCTGAACGGCCGCGGCTGGAAGCATCTCGGCCTCAATCCGCCGCCGACCGCACAGTCGGGCCTGTTCGATTCCGATGGAGTGAAATGATGCGCTTGTGGATTGCGGCGTGTGCGTCGCTTGTTTTAGCTGCAATGCCCGCCGCCGCCCAACCGGCTCGGCCGGTGCCGGTCGATTATTCCAAGGCCTCGAGCTGGCTATGCCTTCCCGGCAATCCGGACGTCTGCTCGGCGCCGCTCGCGACCGTCGCGGTCAACGCTAATGGGTACGGCTCGGTCGGGCGCAGCGTCCCTGCAAGCAACCCGCCCATCGACTGCTTCTACGTCTATCCGACCGTGTCGCGCGACAGCGGCCTCAACAGCGACCTGAACATGTCGGAGGAAACCGGCGCCGCACTCGCCCAAGCGGCGCGCTTCTCCTCGGTGTGCAAGGTCTATGCACCCAAGTACCGGCAGATGACCGTCGGCGCGATCCTCGCATTCTCCGCCGGCCAGGACGTCACCGCGGCCGCTATCCAGTCCTATGGCGATGTCGTCGCGGCTTGGCGCAATTATCTCGTTAACCGCAACAACGGCCGCCCCTTTGTCCTCATCGGCCACAGCCAGGGCAGCCTGCACCTCATTCAGCTGATCGCCCGCGAGATTGAGACCAACCCGGCCGTTGCCAGCCGCATGAAGCTCGCCATCCTGCCCGGTTTCAATGTCATGGTGCCCCAAGGCAAGTTGGTCGGCGGAGACTTCAAGAAGACACCGCTTTGCTCGCGGCTCCGGGAGACCGGCTGCGTTATCGCGTGGACCAGCTTCCGCGAGAACAATGTCCCTCCGCCGGGCGCCATCTTCGGTGTTGCGACGCAGCCGGGCATGACCGTCGCCTGCGTCAATCCGGCGCATCCCGGCTCTAACGGCTGGGCAAGGCTCGATTCCTACTGGCCCGCCAAGTCTGGCTACGCGGTTCCCGGTGGCCCGATCAGCTGGTCGAGCGAGGGCGATCCGCCGACGCCCTGGGTGCGTGTCGAAGGCCTGAACAGCGGCCGCTGCATCACTGACGGCCCCCGCGGCTATTTCGCGATCCGCACCAACGCGGATCCGAAGGACAAGCGCACGGACCGCATCGGGGGCGAGGTCGGCATCGGCGGCCTGTTCATTCCCGGCTGGGGCATGCACCTCGCCGACATGAGCGTGGTGCAGGGCGACCTTATCCGTCTCGTCGGTGAAATCGGCGCGGCTCGCCGATAGCGGTTTGCCGCGGGATTCCGCGCCCGCTAAGGCCGACGGCGATGGACCTGGACACGCCCTATCGCGGCGGCTTCGCCGGCCGTGAGCACCATTTCGCACTCACCGTCTATTTCGAAGACACGGACACGGCGGGCATCGTCTATTATGCCAATTATCTGAAGTTCATGGAGCGCGCTCGGTCCGACATGCTGCGCGCCGCCGGCATCGACCAGCGCGCGGTCCAGGAGGCCGGCGAAGGCGTCTACGCGGTCGCGGAGGTCAGCATTCGCTATCTGCGGCCGGCGAAGCTCGGCGACGACCTGCTGGTCATCTCGACCGTCGAACAGGTGCGGGCCGCCAGCGTCCTTATTCATCAGCGAGTCATGCGCGGCCCGCAACTCTTGACCGATGCCCGCGTCACCGCTGCCTTCCTCGACCCCTCCGACCGGCCGAAGCGCCAGCCCAGGGAATGGGTCGAAACCTTCAAGAGGATCGGCGAGCATTGATGCCTGAAATTACCGCCAGCAAAGATTTGATGTCGCCGCTGACCCTCTTCCTCCACGCCGATGTGGTAGTGAAGCTGGTCATGCTCGGCCTGCTGCTCGCCAGCATCTGGACATGGGCGATCATCTTCACTCACGCTTTGCGTCTGCGCCGGATCAATCGTGCCACGCAGCGCTTCGAGACCGAATTCTGGGCCGCCGACGACATTGACGCCTTCCATGACAAGCGAGGCAGCGAAAAGCTGCCGAGCGCTGCCATCCTCTCGGCCGGCCTCGATGAGTGGCGGCGCTCAACCAGAGTCGCCAAGATCGACCGGTCCGGCACCCGCGAGCGGCTGGCGACGCGCATGAATGCTGCTCTGGCGACCGAACTTGATCGCTTGTCGGATCGCCTGAACATCCTCGCTACTGTCGGCTCGGTAGCGCCGTTCGTCGGCCTGTTCGGCACCGTTTGGGGCATCATGCGCAGCTTCACTGCCATCGCCGATGCCAACAACACCTCGCTGGCTGTGGTCGCGCCAGGCATCGCGGAGGCGTTGTTCGCCACCGCCATCGGCTTGTTCGCCGCCATTCCTGCCGTCATTGCCTACAATCGCCTGACCCACGGCCTCGACCGCCTGGAAGCGCGCCTCGGCCGTTTTTCTGACCGACTGCACGCGACACTCAGCCGCGAGCTGGAGGTCGAGGCCTAAGTGGCGGCTTCTCTGCCTTCCAAGAGCCGCGGCCGTTCCCGCCGGGCGCCGATGGCGGAGATCAACGTGACGCCGCTCGTCGACGTCATGCTGGTCCTCTTGATCATCTTCATGGTGACGGCGCCCCTGCTGGTTGCCGGAGTGCCGGTCGACCTGCCCGAGAGCCGTGCCGGCGCGCTCGAC
>Ga0307415_100001880_pt1 | contig 10304 bp, 10 predicted proteins | sample DK1Cmetagenome_FD_204524 | JGI IMG/M metagenome (GOLD analysis project Ga0307415, IMG submission 204524) | Maize rhizosphere microbial communities from greenhouse at UC Davis, California, United States - DK15-C-2 | ecosystem: Host-associated > Plants > Roots > Rhizosphere > Soil | place: USA...
GTCCACGTCAGCCCGCACCCGCTGTTCGGGCGCCAAGGCCAGGACCTGACCATCACCGTGCCGGTGACGTTCGCCGAGGCGGCCCTCGGCACCGAGCTGAAGGTGCCGACGCTCGACGGCCCGATCATCCTCAAGGTGCCGCCCGGCACCCAGAACGGCCGCGTCTTCCGGGTCAGGGGGCGCGGGGTGCCAGGCGCCGGCCGCAAGCATGGCGGCGACCTGATGGTCGCCGTCGAGGTCGCCGTGCCCGAGAAGCTCTCGCGCAAGGAGCGCGAGCTGCTGCGCGAGTTCGCGTCGCTGTCCGACCTGTCGCCGAGGACGCACCTCGGCGTGGAGTGAGGCGAGGGGAGGGACCATGGCCGAGCTGCCCCGCACCCCGGACGACCGGGCGGTGTTCGTAATCTCGGTCGCCGCCGAGCTGGCCGGCGTCCACCCCCAGACGCTGCGGATCTACGAGCGCGAGGGCCTGGTCCGCCCCAAGCGGACCACCTCCAACGCGCGCCGCTACTCCGAGCGGGACATCCAGCGCCTGCTGGAGATCAAGCGGCTGACCGGGCACGGCGTCAACCTGGAGGGGGTCCGCCGGGTCATCGAGCTGACCCAGGAGGTCGAGCGGCTCCAGGCCAGCCTGGCCGCCCTCGAGGCCGAGCTGCGGGCCCAGGGCCGCCGCCACCGCCAGGAGCTGGAGGCGGCGCGCCGGGCGGCCCGCCGCGACATCGTCCCCTACTCCTCCGCGATCGTCCGCTACGAACCCCCGCAGCCGGGGCTGCGGGGCGTCTGACACAAAGGCAAGCCCCATGGACCTGAACACCTTCACCCACCGTGCCCAGCAGGCGCTCGGCGTCGCCCAGCGCACCGCGGTGGCCGGCGACCACCAGCGCATCGAGCCGGAGCACCTGCTCGTCGCCCTGCTGTCCGACCCCGACGGGGTGGTCTTCCCGGTGGTGCGCCGGGCCGGCGCCGACCCCGGCGCCCTCAAGGCGCGCGCCGGCGAGGCCCTTGACCGCATCCCCAAGGTCTACGGGCCGGAGCAGGAGACCGTCCTGTCGCCCCAGACCGGCCGGCTGATCGAGCGCGCCCGCAAGGAGGCGGGCGCCATGGGCGACCAGTACGTCTCCACCGAGCACCTGCTGCTGGCCCTGGCCGAGGGGTCCAACGCCGCCGCCCGGCTGCTCACCGAGGCGGGCGTCACCCGCGAGGCGATCCTTCAGGCCATCACCGAGGTGCGGGGCGGCAAGAAGGTCACCGACCAGGACCCGGAGGCCAAGTACCAGGCGCTGGAGCGCTTCGGCCGCGACCTCACCGAGCTGGCCCGCGGCGGCAAGCTCGACCCGGTGATCGGCCGCGACGACGAGATCCGCCGGGTGGTGCAGGTGCTGTCGCGCCGCACCAAGAACAACCCGGTGCTGATCGGCGAGCCCGGGGTCGGCAAGACCGCCATCGTCGAGGGCCTGGCCAGGCGGATCGTCGCCGGCGACGTGCCAGAGTCGCTCAAGGACAAGCGCATCGTCGCCCTCGACCTCGGCGCCATGGTGGCCGGGTCGAAGTTCCGCGGCGAGTTCGAGGAGCGCCTCAAGGCGGTGCTCGACGACATCCGCGGCTCCGAGGGCCAGATCATCACCTTCATCGACGAGCTGCACACGGTGGTCGGCGCCGGCGCCGCCGAGGGCGCCATGGACGCCGGCAACATGCTCAAGCCGATGCTGGCCCGCGGCGAGCTGCGCATGGTGGGCGCGACCACCCTGGACGAGTACCGCAAGCACATCGAGAAGGACGCTGCCCTGGAGCGCCGCTTCCAGCCGGTGTTCGTCGGCGAGCCGAGCGTCCAGGACACCATCGCCATCCTCCGCGGCCTCAAGGAGCGCTACGAGGTCCACCACGGCGTGCGCATCCAGGACTCCGCCCTGGTCGCCGCCGCGGTGCTGTCCGACCGCTACGTGACCGGCCGGTTCCTGCCCGACAAGGCGATCGACCTGGTCGACGAGGCCGCCTCCCGGCTGCGCATCGAGATCGACTCGATGCCGACCGAGGTCGACGTGCTCGAGCGCCGCGCCCAGCAGCTGGAGATCGAGCGGGCCGCGCTGCGCAAGGAGACCGACCAGGCCTCCCTGGAGCGGTTGGCCAAGCTGGAAGAGGAGCTGGCGTCGCTGCGCGAGACCCTCACCGGCATGAAGGCGCACTGGGAGGCCGAGAAGGAGGCCATCGCCGCCATCCGCGAGACCAAGGCCCGCATCGAGGAGACCAAGGGCGAGGCCGAGCGGGCCAGCCGCGACGGCGCCCTCGACCGGGCCGCGGAGCTGCGCTACGGCGTGCTGCCCGGCCTGGAGCGCGAGCTGGCCGCGGCCAACCAGCGGCTCACCGAGCTGCAGGCCGACCGCAGGATGCTCAAGGAGGAGGTCGACGAGGAGGACGTCGCCGAGGTGATCTCCGCCTGGACGGGCATCCCGGTGCGGCGCCTCATGCAGGGGGAGATGGCCAGGCTGCTGCGGCTGGAGGACGAGCTGCACGCGCGGGTGGTGGGCCAGGACGACGCCGTCCAGGCGGTCGCCGACGCCATCCGCCGCTCCCGCGCCGGCCTCGCCGAGCCGGGCCGGCCGATCGGCAGCTTCCTGTTCCTCGGCCCCACCGGCGTGGGCAAGACCGAGCTGGCCAGGGCGCTGGCGACGCTGCTGTTCGACGACGAGCGGGCGATGGTCCGCATCGACATGAGCGAGTACGGCGAGAAGCACTCGGTCGCCCGGCTGGTCGGGGCGCCACCCGGCTACGTCGGCTACGACGAGGGCGGCCAGCTCACCGAGGCGGTGCGCCGCCGGCCCTACTCGGTGGTGCTGCTCGACGAGGTCGAGAAGGCCCACCCCGACGTCTTCAACGTGCTGCTGCAGGTGATGGACGACGGCCGCCTCACCGACGGCCAGGGCCGCACGGTGGACTTCGGCAACGTGGTGCTCATCATGACCTCCAACCTGGGCTCCACCCTGCTCACCGACATCATGGAGCCGGAGGAGGTGGCGAGGGAGCGCGTCCTGGGCGCGGTCAGGGAGGCGTTCAAGCCGGAGTTCCTGAACCGGCTGGACGAGGTGCTGGTCTTCCACCGGCTGTCCCGTGAGGACCTGACGAGGATCGTCGACATCCAGGTGGCGAGGCTGGCCGACCGGCTGGCCGCGCGGCGGCTCACGCTCGAGCTCACCCCCGCCGCCAAGGCGTGGCTGGCCGACCGCGGCTACGACCCCGCCTACGGCGCCCGGCCGCTGCGGCGGCTGGTCGCCAAGGCGATCGGCGACGAGCTGGCCAGGCGACTGCTCGCCGGCGAGCTGGCCGACGGCGACACGGTCCAGGTCGACGCCGACGGCGACCGGCTGACCTTCGCCCGCCGCCAGCCGGCCGCGGTGTCGTGACGTCGAGCCTTCTCGGCGTGATTCGTCCGGATTAGACTGGGAGCATGCTCCGCCGCCCGCCACCCGGCTACCGTCGCGGGGCCCGGCCGATCTACCCCGGGACCCTCAGGATGGTGCTGTACGGGTTCGTCCTCTGGGGGCTGTCGCTGCTCGGCTTCAAGCTCCCGCTGAACCTGCCCTGGTTGCTGGCGGTCGCCCTCCAGGTGATCGTGATCTGGTTCATCTGGAAGGGCTGGAAGGCGGCCAGGCGCTCGCCCAGGAACCAGGTGCGCCTGTTCAACGCCCAGGAGCACTGGGCCAACGCGTTCGCCCTGCAGGCGCTGATCCTGTTCCTCTGGTAGCCCGCAGCAGCCCGGCGGGCAGCGCGGCCAGCAGCCGCGGCGTGATCCTCGCCTGCCCGAGGCCCAGCTCGACCAGGACGTCGAACAGGGCCGGGGAGGCCGCGGCGGCGCCAAGGCCCGCCTCGGCCAGCAGCGGCGAGCGGATGGCCCGGGCGAGCACGGCGGCGTGGCGCAGGTGGCGGCCGAGGGCGCGCGCCAGCAGCCGCCGGTAGGCCGCCGCCGGCCGCTCCGGTGCCAGCAGCGCCGCCCGGGCCGCCAGCCGCCCGGACGCCAGCGCGTAGTAGATGCCCTCACCCGACAGCGGGTTGACCAGCGAGGCGGCGTCCCCGGCCAGCAGCACCCGCCCGCGCCCCGGCGGCGGCCGGAACGACGAGAACGGCAGGTGGTGGGCGCGCAGGCTGGCCGGGTCCGGCTCGGCGTCGGGGAGCAGGTCGCGCAGGCGCCGGTGCAGCTCGGCGCGGCCGCCGCGGAACCGGCTGCGCAGCAGCCCGTAGCCGACGTTGGCGACCCCGGTGCCGGTCGGGAACGACCAGACGTAGGCGGGCCAGCCCTCGGCCACCCAGGCGATCAGCTGCTCCGGCGGGCCGGCGCCGGCAGGCGCGTAGCCGCGGACGGCGATCGCCAGCGCCCGGTCCGGGTTGGACGGCGCGCCGAGCTGCCGGCGCACGGCCGAGTTGGCGCCGTCGGCGCCGACCACCACCCTGGCGGCCAGCTCGCCGTCGGCCACCACCAGCCCGCCGCGCTCCTCCAGCCGGCGGACCCTGGCGCGCCGGAAGCTGGCGCCGGCGGCCAGCGCCGCCTCGACCAGGCGGGCGTCCAGCACCGTCCGCGGGACCACGTGGTTGGGCCGGGCCGGGACGCCGGCGGCCTCCAGCCCGCGCGGCGAGCGCAGCCGCAGCCGGTGGATCGGCGGGTAACCGGCCAGCACGCCGGCGGCGCCGAGCGCCGCCAGCTCGTCGACCGCGTGCGGGCCGACCCCGTCGCCGCAGGGCTTGTCGCGGGGGAAGGCGTCCCGGTCGACCAGCAGCACGGCCGCGTCCGGGCGCAGCCGCCTGGCCTCCAGCGCCGCCGCCGCGCCGGCCGGCCCGGCGCCGACCACCACCAGGTCCCAGACCGAGGCGTCCCGCAACCCGCTAGGAGGCGGTCGCCGCCGGGCCGGCGCCGGCGACCCGGGTGGCCGGCTGGCCGCAGCGGCAGTCCCACACCTCGGGCACCTCGGCGTCGGCCGCGAACGGCACCGACACCAGGTGCTCGCGGGTGCACAGGTAGGTGACGACCTGCCGGGGCGCGTAGGCGCTGGAAGGCGTCTGCAAGCGGTCGAACTCCGCCGGGAGGCGGTGCCGGGCGTCGTCCATGTCCCGCTCCCTCGTCGCGCTGGTTGCACCCAGTATCGCGCCGATCCGCAGCGGCGCAAGCTCCAAGGGAGGCGCGCCGCCGGCCTAGACGATCACCTCGGAGGTGCAGAAGGCGCAGCGGCGGGCGTCGATGGGGATCTCGCTGCGGCACTCCGGGCACTTGCGGGTGCTGGGGTCGGGCGACTCGCGCCGCTGCGACAGCGTCATCAGCGCGTTGATCGGCTTCACCACGAAGAAGAACACCACCAGGGCGATGATCACGAAGGCGATCAGGACGTTGAGGAAGTGGCCGTACTTGAACGTCGAGTTGTTGACCGTGAAGGTGAGCTGGTTGAAGTCCGGCTTGCCGAAGATGGCGGCGATCAGCGGGGTCAGCAGGTCGGTCACCGCCGCCTGCACCACCGCGGCGAACGCGGCCCCGATCACGATGCCGACGGCGAGGTCGATGACGTTGCCCCTGAGCACGAACTGCTTGAACTCGCTGGCCCACGATCGCATCGGCGGCCTCCTCCAGGCGGACGCGAACCCTCCGGCGCGGGAGGCTATCCGATTGCGGCGACGGCCGACGCAGGCCGCCCCGTGGGGCGCCCGGCCGGTTGCCCGGCCCTTCCCGACCTGGGAACAATGGGCCAGCTGGGACGGCTGACGACCGGGAGGCACCGATGGGCAACGGCAGGGTCCCCTTCGTCGAGCGGCCGCGGGCGCTGCCGTCGAGCCACCCGTCCTGAGCGGATGGGTGCGGGGGGCGGCCTGGACCCTGCGCTCGACGCCTACCTGGGGAAGCTGGCGTCCGGGCTGGTCCGCGCGCTCGGGCCGGTCCTGACCGGGCTGTACCTGCACGGCTCCGCCGCACTCGGCGGCTGGTCGGCCGAGCTGAGCGACGTCGACCTGCTCGGGGTGGTGGCCCGGCCGCTCGGCCGGCGGGAGAAGCTGGCGGCCGCGGCCAGGCTGCTGCATCCCGCCCTCGCCTGCCCGGCCGAGCGCGGCCTGGAGCTCAGCCTGGTGACCGCCGCGGTCGCCGCCGCCCCGCCGCGGCTGCCGCCGTTCGAGTTGCACGTCAACACCGGACCGCCCGAGCCCGGGCACAACCTCGGCGGGCCGGGCGCCACCGACCCGGACCTGCTGCTGTACTTCGCGGTCTGCCGCCGGTCGGGGCTGGCCGTGACCGGCGCGCCGCCCGGGGAGGTGTTCGCCGAGCCGCCACGGGACTGGCTGCTGGAGCTGGCCGCGGCCGAGCTGCGCTGGGCGGTGCGGCACGGCTCGTTCGCCGACCGGGTGCTGAACGCCTGCCGCGCGTGGCGCCTGGCGGAGGAGGACGTGCTCTGCTCCAAGCTCGACGGCGGCCACTGGGCGCGACGGCGGCTGGCCGACCGCTCGCTGGTCGACGCCGCGCTCGCCGCCCAGCGGGGCCTGGCGCCGATGCCGGCGGCCGCCGCCGACCTGGCGGCCGCCGACCGCCTCGTGGCCACGGTGCTCGCCCGCCTCCCGCGGCCGCCCCGGTGAGCCGCGAGGAGGCCGCCGGGGCGGCCGGGGGCGCCGGCCAGGCCGACGGGCGTGCCGGCCGGGCGGGCACGCCCGGCGCCTCCAGGGCGACCGTCGTCGCCGGGCTGGCGGTCGGGATCGCCGCCATCTCGACGTCGCCGATCCTGGTCAGGGCCGCCGCGATGCCGGCGCTGGCGCTGGCGTTCTGGCGCTGCCTCGCCGGCGCCGCGCTGCTGGCCCCGTTCGCGTGGCGGGGCCGGGCCTGGCCGATCGGACGGGCCGAGGCGACCCGGCTGCTGGCCGCCGGGGCGTTCCTGGCGGTGCACTTCGCCCTGTTCAACGCCTCCCTGTCGTTCACCACGGTGGCCTCCTCGGCCACGCTGGTGAGCTGCTCGCCGCTGTTCGTCGGCCTCGGCGGCCGGCTGCTGGGGGAGCCGCCGACCCGCCGCGCCTGGCTCGGCATCGCCCTGGCGGTCGCCGGGGCCGCGGTGATCGGGCTGGGCGACGCCGGCAGCATCCAGGTCGGTGGCCGCGCCCTGCTGGGGGACGCGCTCGCCTTCGCCGGCTCCGCCGCCATGGCCGGCTACCTGCTGCTCGGCCGGGTGGCGCGGCGGCGGCTGCCGCTGTCGACCTACGCCGCCGCGGTCTACGGGGTCGCGGCCACCGTGCTGCTGCCCGCCTGCCTGCTCACCGGCGCCGCCCTCGGCGGCTACCGCGCCGGCTCCTGGCTGGCGCTGGCCGCGATCGTCGCCGGCCCCCAGCTGCTGGGGCACACGGTCTTCAACGGCCTGCTCGCCAGCGTCAGCGCCACGGTGGTCGCCGTGGCCATCCTGACCGAGCCGGTCGGCGCCACCGCCCTCGCCGGGCTGCTGCTCGACGAGCTGCCGGCCGGCGCGTTCTGGCTCGGCGCCCCGCTGGTCCTGGCCGGGGTCTGGCTGGCCGCCACCGCCGAGCGGGCCACGCTCCCGGCCGCGCCCGCGGGCGCCTAGCCGAGCCGGGCGGATGTAGGCTGCGCGCGGAGCGCAGCCGAGACGAAGCGAGCCCAGCGATGCCAGGAACCATCCTCGTCGGCAGCCAGTGGGGTGACGAGGGCAAGGGCAAGGTCACCGACGTGCTGGCCGACAAGATGGACGTGGTCGTCCGCTACCAGGGCGGCAACAACGCCGGCCACACCGTGGTGGTCGGGGGGCGGACCTTCAAGCTCCACCTGGCCCCGAGCGGCATCCTCTACCCGCACGTCACGCCCGTGATCGGCGACGGCATGGTGGTCGACCCGGGCTTCCTGCTGGCCGAGCTCGCGGCGCTGGAGGCCGGCGGCATCGCCACCGGCAAGCTGCTCATCTCCGCCAACGCGCACCTGATCATGCCGTGGCACAAGGAGATGGACAAGCTCACCGAGCGCTGGCTGGGCCGCAACCGCATCGGCACCACCGGCCGCGGCATCGGGCCGGCCTACGCCGACAAGGTCGGCCGGCTCGGCATCCGCGTCCAGGACCTGCTCGACCCCGGCATCCTCGCCGAGAAGACCGAGGCCGTGCTGCGCGAGCGCAACCCCCTGCTCGCCAAGGTCTACAACCGGCTGCCGCTGGACGGCGAGGCGATCGTGGAGGAGTACGGCACCTACGCCGAGGCGCTGCGCCCGCGCATCGCCGACACCTCGCTGTTCGTCTGGAACGCGCTGCGCGAGGGCAGGCAGGTGCTGTTCGAGGGCGCCCAGGCCACCCTGCTCGACGTCGACCACGGCACCTACCCGTTCGTGACCTCCTCCTCGCCGGTGGCCGGCGGGGCGTTGGCCGGTGCCGGCGTCGGCCCCGGCTGGATCGAGCGGGTCATCGGCATCGTCAAGGCCTACACCACCCGGGTCGGCGCCGGCCCCTTCCCCACCGAGCTCGACGGCGAGGAGGGCGAGGCGCTGCGCGCCGCCGGCGACGAGTTCGGCACCACCACCGGCCGTGCCCGCCGCTGCGGCTGGCTGGACACGGTGGCGCTGCGCTACGCCGCCAGGGTCAACGGCCTCACCGAGCTGTTCGTCACCAAGCTGGACGTGCTCTCCCGCCTGGAGCGCATCCCGGTGGCCACCGCCTACCGCATCGACGGCGAGGTGACCGAGGACTGGCCCATGACCCAGACCGAGGTCCACCACGCCGAGCCGGTCTACGAGCTGTTCGAGGGCTGGCGGGAGGACATCAGCGGCGTCACCCGGCGGGCGGACCTGCCGCGCGCCGCCAGCGCCTACGTCGACGCCATCGAGAAGCTGGGCGGGGTGGCGGTGACCGCCGTCGGCGTCGGCCCCGCCCGCGAGCAGACCCTCACCATGGCACCAGGAGAGGAGTAGCCATGCGGATCGCGGTCGTCGGCGGCGGCGGGCGGGAGCACGCCCTGGTGGCGACGCTGGCCCAGAGCCCCGACGTCGAGCGGCTGTACGCCGTGCCCGGCAACGCCGGCACCGCCCGCCTCGCCGAGAACGTCCCCGCGGTCGGCCCCGCCGACGCGGCCGGCCTGGCCGCGTTCGTCGAGCGCGCCGGCGTCGACCTCACCATCGTCGGGCCCGAGCAGCCCCTGGTGGCCGGGGTCGCCGACGAGCTCCTCGACCGCGGCCTGCCGGTGTTCGGGCCGACCGCCGCCGCCGCCCGCATCGAGGGCTCCAAGGCGTTCGCCAAGGAGGTCATGGCGGCCGCCGGGGTGCCGACCGCCCGGGCCGAGACGTTCACCGACCCCGCGGAGGCGGTCGCCGCCCTCGACCGCTTCGGGCCGCCCTGGGTGGTCAAGGCCGACGGCCTGGCGGCCGGCAAGGGGGTGACGGTCACCGACGACCCGGCGGCCGCACGGGCGGCGATCCGGGCCGCCCTGGTCGGCGGCGTCCACGGCGAGGCCGGCGCCCGCATCCTGCTCGAGGAGTACCTGGAGGGCCCCGAGGCGAGCCTCCTGGCGGTCACCGACGGGCGCACGGTGGTGCCGCTGGCGCCGGCCCGCGACCACAAGCGGGTCGGCGACGGCGACAAGGGGCCGAACACCGGCGGCATGGGCGCCTACTCGCCCCTGCCCGACGTCCCCGACGAGCTGGTCGACCAGCTCCGCCGGACGGTCATGGAGCCGACCGTGGCCGAGCTGGCCAGGCGGGGCATCCGCTACCAGGGCGTGCTCTACGCCGGCCTGACCCTGGCCGCCGACGGCCCCCGGGTGCTGGAGTTCAACTGCCGCTTCGGCGACCCGGAGGCCCAGGCCATCCTGCCGCGCATGACCACCGACCTGGCCGACCTGGCCTGGGCGACCGCCGAGGGCACGCTGGTCGGCGTGAAGGTCGGCTGGGACCCGCGGGCCTGCGTCACCGTGGTGCTGGCCGCCGGCGGCTACCCGGGCTCCTACCGCAAGGGCCTCGAGGTCCACGGCCTGCAGGCCGCCGCGGCCCGCAAGGGCGTGCACCTGTTCCACGCCGGCACGGCCGTGGACGCCGCCGGGCGGGTCCGCACCGCGGGCGGGCGGGTGCTGGCCGTCACCGCCCTCGGCGACGACCTCGCCGACGCCCGCGCCGGCGCCTACGCCGCCGCCGAGCTGATCCGCTTCGACGACATGCACTACCGCCGCGACATTGCCGCCGAGGCAGGCGGCGCGTAGCCTCGGCTCGTCAGGGTTGGACGGGATGGGAGGTATGCGACCCGAGGGCGGGGCACCACGGATCGAGCCGTACTGCCGGGTGCCCATCGTCGTGCGGGAGGCCGACCCCCGCGCCG
>Ga0307415_100001881_pt1 | contig 10303 bp, 9 predicted proteins | sample DK1Cmetagenome_FD_204524 | JGI IMG/M metagenome (GOLD analysis project Ga0307415, IMG submission 204524) | Maize rhizosphere microbial communities from greenhouse at UC Davis, California, United States - DK15-C-2 | ecosystem: Host-associated > Plants > Roots > Rhizosphere > Soil | place: USA...
GCGGCCGTGCTTGCGCACGCCACCGCCTGTCGCGCACGACGCGACGAGCTCGCCGGCGCCGAGGAGGCGCTCGAGGAGGTGAGCGCGGCGCTCGCGGCAGTGGGCGCCGAGCTGAGCGAGCGGGCGGCCGGGCTGCGCGCCGCGCGTGAGCACGCGGCCGCCGGGCTTGCCGATGCCGTCGTCGGCGTCCTGGAGGAGCTGGCGATGGACGGCGTCAGCTTCGAGGCCCGGCTGGCACGGCGGGACGAGTACGGGCCGAGTGGCGGCGACGAAGTCGAGTTCCTGATCGCGCCCAACCCCGGCGTCCCAGCCGGTGCGCTGCGCGAGACGGCGTCGGGCGGTGAGCTCTCGCGCGTGATGCTCGCGCTCATGAGCGTGGCGGCCGCGGCCGGTCCGGCCACGCTCGTGTTCGACGAGGTCGACGCGGGGATCGGCGGCCAGACGGCGCGGGCGGTCGGCGAGCAGCTCCGCGCCCTCGCCGAGGGACGTCAGATCCTCTGCATCACCCACCTGCCGCAGATCGCCTCGCTGGCCGAGCGCCATTTCACGATCGTCAAGGACACGTCCGCGGATCCGGCGCGTACGACGGTGACGCTGCTCGAGCGGGCCGCCGTGGTGGGCGAGATCGTGCGCATGCTCGGCGCCGACGGCGACGACGTTGCGGCGCGGCGGCACGCGAAGGAGCTGCTAAAGGCGGCGTGAGCGGCGGCGCCCCACGTCACTCCGGGAACTCCGACCGGGGGCGACCCGGCGACGACGAATGTCATCTCGTGCTCCGTATGGCCGCATCAGGAGACATTCGTCGCGCCGCGCCCGCTTCCGCCGAAGCCGCACGCGGCGCGGGCCGCTCGCCCCGAACCCGCGAACTCCGTCGGGCCGCTCGCTGCGAACCCGCAACCCCGTTCGGGCCGCTCGCCCCCGAACCCGCAACCCGGGTCGGGCCGCTCGCCCCCGAACCCGCAACCCGGGTCGGGCCGCTCGCCCCGAACCCGCGAACCTCCGTCCGGGCCGCTCGCCCCGGACCCCAACGCGGTTCGGGCCGCTCCCCAAAGCCGCCGCTCCCTTGGATCTCGGAACCTCGTCTGCAGCCCGTCCGGACACTTGCGGGTCGCATAGCTATCCGCTATCATCGAGTCTATGTCAGATCCAACCGCTGCTCTCTACGTCCGCCTCCCGCACGAGGAGTTCGACAAGCTCGACCGAGCCGCGGAGGCGCTCGCGACCAACAAGAAGGCGCTCGTGACCACGCTCGTCTCGCACTACGTCGACCCCGACTCCGACGCCGGCCTCGACCGCCTGCGGTCGATCGCGACGCAGCCACGGCGCATCACCGTCGACCTGCCGGACGACACGATCGCCGTCGGGCATCACGCGTTCACGCCGGCCCCGCAGACCGACGTCCTGACGCCCGCTCAAGCCGCCGAGCTGCTCCAGGTCCCGGAGGACGAGGTCGTCGCCCTGGCCAAGGCCGGGACGCTGCCGGGGCGGCGGATCGGCGATCGCTGGCGCTTCTCGCGCCCGGCGCTGATCGCCTGGCTCGCCGGCTCGTGACGCTGCTTTCCCGCTCGGTGCGGGGAGTGCGGCCTTGCCGCCGACGGGCGTCCTAGACTGCGAAGACAGAACGAGATGCCTGATCAACGCCCGCGTACCCGCTACATCTTCGTCACCGGCGGCGTGGTCTCGTCTCTCGGCAAGGGCATCGCGGCGGCCTCTATCGGCCGCCTTCTGGTCGCGCGGGGGCTGAAGGTCGCCCTGCAGAAGTTCGACCCCTACATCAACGTCGACCCCGGCACGATGTCGCCGTTCCAGCACGGCGAGGTGTTCGTCACCGAGGACGGCGCGGAGACGGACCTCGACCTCGGCCACTACGAGCGCTTCACGGACGCGAACACGTCGCGTGCGTCGAACGTCACCGCCGGCGCCGTCTACAACTCCGTGATCCGCAAGGAGCGCCGCGGCGACTACCTCGGCGGCACGGTGCAGGTCGTCCCGCACATCACGGACGAGATCAAGCACCGGATCCAGCTGGTGGGGGAGAGCCAGGACGTCGACGTCGTCATCACCGAGATCGGCGGCACCGTCGGCGACATCGAGTCGCTGCCGTTCCTCGAGGCGATCCGCCAGTTCCCGGTGGATGCCGGCCGGCGCCGCTGCATGTTCATCCACCTCACGCTCGTGCCCTACATCGGCCACGCGGGCGAGCTCAAGACCAAGCCGACGCAGCACTCGGTCAACGAGCTGCGCCGAATCGGCATCCAGCCCGACATGGTCGTATGCCGCTCCGAGGGCGGCCTCTCGCGCGACATCCGCAAGAAGATCGCGCTGTTCGCCTCGCTGCCGGTCGAGGCGATCGTCTCCGCGCGCGACGTCGACAACATCTACAAGGTGCCGCTGTTCTTCCAGGCCGAGGGCGTCGACGACTTCGTGCTCGACCACTTCGGCATTGAGGCCGGGCCGGCCGACCTGGAGAGCTGGAAGCGCTTCATCGCCAAGGCGACCGAGGCGCAGAAGCGCGCGCCCGTGCGCATCGCGCTGGTCGGCAAGTACGTCCGGCTCGAGGACGCCTACCTCTCGGTGGTCGAGGCGCTGCGCCACTCGGGGTTCGAGCACGGCTGCGGGATCGACATCGACTGGGTGGACTCCGAGACGCTGGGCGAGGAGGAGGTCCGCCGCCGGATCGAGGAGGCCGACGGCATCCTGATCCCCGGCGGCTTCGGCGTCCGCGGCATCGAGGGCAAGATCGCCGCCGCGCGGATCGCGCGGGAGCAGGAGATCCCTTACCTCGGCGTCTGCCTCGGGATGCAGATGGCGGTCGCCGAGTTCGCCCGCCACGTCGCCGCCATGGACGGCGCGAACTCGAGCGAGTTCGATCCCGAGACGCCCTACCCCGTGGTTGACCTGCTCCCCGAGCAGAAGGAGGTCGCCGACATGGGCGGCACGATGCGGCTCGGGGCCGACCCGGTGAAGCTGCACGCGGGCACGAAGGCGCGCGAGATCTACGGCGAGGCCGTCATCTACGAGCGCCACCGCCATCGCTACGAGGTCAACAACTTCCTCCGCCGCCGGCTCGAGGCCGCCGGGCTGGTGGTCTCCGGCACGACGCCGGATGAGCGGCTGGTCGAGATCATCGAGCTGCCAGAGCACCCGTTCTTCGTCGCATCGCAGTTCCACCCCGAGTTCAAGTCGCGCCCCGAGCGCCCGGCCCCGCTGTTCCGCGAGTTCGTCGGCGCTGCGCACCGCTATGCGCAGCGGCGCCGCCCGCACGAAGCGCCCGACGTCGCCGAGCCGATCCGCGCCGGCCGCGGCGAGGAGGCGAGCGCGGGCGACGTGCGGCGCGACGAGGTGGCCCCCGGCCGCGGCAGCGGTCCGCTGCACGAGGCGACGGGCCGCTTCCAGCAGCTGTGACGAGCGGAGGGCGCCCCGGGCCTGGCTCGAGCGGTCGGACCGCCGCGCCGTCATGAGGCCCGCGAGCGACGCCGAGAAGGCGCGGCTGAACGAGCTGTTTGCCGCGCTGTGCCGCATCCCGAGCCCGTTCGGGCACGAGGCCGACGTCGGCGCGTACGTCACGCGCGAGGTGCAAGGAATGGGCCTCACCGTCGAGGCCGACGCGCACGGCAACCTGCTGACGCGGATCCCCGGGCGCTCGGACCGCACGGTGCTGCTGTGCGCGCACCTCGACACCGTCGAGGTCTCCGGCGACATCGAGCCGGTCGTCGTCGACGACGGTTGGGAGAACGCGCGCGCCACGATCCTCGGCGCCGACAACAAGGCAGCCGTGGCGGTCTTCCTGGAGGTCGCGCGGCGGGCAAGCGTCGAAGCCTCGCCGGTCGCGATCGAGCTGCTGCTCACGGTCGAGGAGGAGAACGGGCTCGCGGGCGCCAAGGCGTTCGACGCGTCCGTGCTCGCGGCCGACTTCGGCTACGTCTTCGACCACGCGACGCCGATCGGCGAGGTAGTGACCGCGTCGCCTACGTACTACCGGCTCAGCGCCGACTTCCACGGCCGGGCAGCGCACGCCGGCATCCGGCCGGAGGAGGGCCGCAGCGCGATCCTGGCCGCCGCCCACGCGATCACCGCGATGCCGCACGGACGGATCGACGACCAGACGACCGCCAACGTCGGATCGGTGAGCGGCGGCGTCGGCTCGACCAACGTCGTCGCCGAGCGCTGCCGCCTGATGGCGGAGGCGCGGTCACTCGATCCCGAGCGCGCCGAGCGCGTCGTCGCGCAGATGATCGACGCCGTCCACGACGGCGCGGCGGCCGCCGAGTGCGACGTCGACGTCGTCAGCGAGAAGCTCTTCGACGCCTACCGCACGAAGGGCACCGCGCCGGCGCTCGTCGCCGCCGAAGCGGCGCTGCGCGCGTGCGGGTACGAGCCGCGCCGCATCGTGACCGGCGGCGGCTCGGACGCCAACGCGCTGGCGGTCCGCGGGATCGAGTGCGTGAACATGGCCAACGGCACCGAGCGCAACCACGAGCCGTCCGAGCGCGTGAGCGTCGTGGCGCTGGAGGGCATGCTCGACGTCGCGCTGGCGCTGATCGACGAGGCCGCGGCCGTGTGAGGCGGCTGCCATGATGCCCGCGCGATGAGCTCAAGCTTCGAGCGCCTCGATGCGCGCAGGATCTTCGACGGCAGTGTCTTCGACGTCTGCGAGGGCCGGTTCCGGCACGAGGATGGCGAGGAGGCCACGCGCCAGTGGGTCGCTCATCCCGGCGCCGTCGGCGTCGTCGCCCACGACGGCGAGCAGGTGTGGCTCGTGCGCCAGCCGCGCGAGGCGGTCGGCGATTCCGGCCTGCTCGAGCTGCCGGCGGGCAAGCTGGACGAGGAGGGCGAGAGTCCGCTCGAATGCGGCCGCCGCGAGCTCGCCGAGGAGATCGGCAAGGCCGCGGGCAGCTGGAAGCACCTGACGACCTACTACAGCTCGGCCGGCTTCACCGACGAGCAGTGCCACATCTACCTCGCCACCGAGCTGCGCGACGAGCCGGGCAAGGCGATCGCCGGCGAGCGGATCGACATCGAGCCCCACCCGTTGGCACGGCTCGACGACGTGATCGCGGACTGCCGCGACGCGAAGACGCTGATCGGTCTGCTGCTGCTGCGCGCCCGGCTGGCCACCTAGCCCGTCGGCGCCGAGGCATGGGCGGCTGAGCGCACGGCGGCAGGGGTCGCGTCGCCCGCGCCGAACCACTGCCCCAGTGGCAACAGCGACGCCGGCAGCGCGAACACAGCCGTTCGAGCACCTGCTGCTCGACTTCCTCGCCTACCTCGAGTTCGAGCGCGGCCTGTCGCGCAACACGCTCGAGGCCTACCGCTCGGACCTGCTCCAGTTCGGCGAGTGGCTCGTCCGCACCCGCAGCGACCCGCTCACGGTCGGTCACAGCGAGCTGAGCGCGTTCGCGCACGAGATCGCCGCCGGCCGCGACGGCAGGCCCCCCGCCGCTCCGGCGACGCTCCAGCGCAAGGTCGCCTGCCTGCGCTCGTTCTATCGCCACCTGCGCCGCACCGGAGCTCTAACCAACGACCCGACCGCGCATCTGCGCGCGCCCAAGCAGGGCCGCAAGCTCCCGCAAGTTCTCAGCCGCGACGAGGTCGCCGAGCTGCTGCGCCAGCCGCGCGGGACGGAGCCGGCGGCGCTGCGCGACCGCGCGCTGCTGGAGACGATGTACGCGTGCGGCCTGCGTGCCTCCGAGGCTATCGGCCTCGAGGTCGGCGACGTCGACCTCGAGGCGGGCATCCTGCGCGCGCGCGGCAAGGGCTCGAAGGAGCGGCTCGTGCCGATCGGCTCCGCCGCGGCGCGTGCGCTGGGGATCTACCTGCAGCGCGGGCGCGCGCGGCTGGTCGGCGACCGCTGGGAGTCTCGGCTGTTCGTCAACCAGCGCGGCGGCGGGCTCACCCGCCAGGGCCTCTACAAGATCGTGCAGCGCCACGCGGCGAGCGCGGGGCTGGCGTCCAAGATGAGCCCGCATACGCTGCGCCACAGCTTCGCGACCCACCTGCTCGCTGGCGGCTGCGACCTGCGGTCGCTGCAGGAGATGCTCGGCCACGCCGACATCGCGACGACGCAGCTCTACACGCACCTGTCGGCCGAGCGGCTCAAGGACGTCTACTTCGACGCCCACCCGCGCGCGCGCGTCGATTGACCGGCGCGTGGCGCCGGCGAAAACGCCTTGCTGCCTGCGCCACCGCCGAAGGCGGATTGGTGCGACCATGTCGCGCCGTGAAGCGGCGCGCATTCGTGATCGTGCTGGACGCCTGCGGCGCCGGCGAGCTGCCGGACTCGGCCGACTACGGGGACGCGGGGGCCAACACGCTCGGCCACGTCGCCGAGGCGTCGGGCGGGGTCGAGCTGCCGGTCATGCAGCGGCTCGGCCTGGGCTCGGCGCTCCCCCTCGTCGGCTGCCCGCCCGCGCGCGATCCCGTCGTCCACGGCCGGCTGCGTCCGCAGGGACCGGGCAAGGACACGATCACCGGGCACTGGGAGCTGATGGGAGCGATCACCCCGGTCGCGCTGCGCACGTACCCCGAGGGGTTCCCCGCTTCCGTCACCGACCAGCTGCGCGACGCCACCGGCCGCGGGATCCTCTGCAACCGCCCGTACTCCGGCACCGCCGTGATCGACGACTTCGGCGAGGAGCACCTGCGCAGCGGCGACCTGATCGTCTACACGTCGGCCGACTCGGTGCTCCAGATCGCCGCGCACGAGGACGTCGTGTCGCAGGACGAGCTGTACGCGGCCTGCCGCGCCGCGCGCGCGATCATGAGCGGCGAGCACGCCGTCGGTCGCGTGATCGCGCGCCCGTTCCGCGGACGGCCCGGTGCGTTCGAGCGCACCGAGGGGCGCAAGGACTTCGCGCTCGACCCGCCCGGGCGCACCTACCTCGACGAGCTGCAGGCCGACGGGATCCCGGTCCACACGGTCGGGAAGATCGGCTCGGTCTTCAACCACGTCGGCGTCGACCACGAGCATGCGGGCGCGACCAATCCGGCCGCGATCGCGGCGACGAGCGCGCTGATCGGAGAGCTCGAGCAAGGCTTCGTGTTCACGAACCTGGTCGAGACAGACCAGGTCTACGGCCACCGCAACGACGTGGCCGGCTTCCACGGCGCGCTGCGCGCGATCGACGCCGCGGTCAGGGAGTGGGTGCAACGGCTGGACCGGGAGCGTGACCTGCTCGTCCTCACCGCCGACCACGGCTGCGATCCGACCATGCCGGGAACCGACCACACCCGCGAGCACGCCCCGCTGGTCGCATCGTTCGCCGGGCACGATGGTCGCCGCCACGACGGCCCGTTCGCCGACGTCGGCGCCAGCGTGTTGCGCTGGCTGGCAGGTCGCGAGGCCGCCGCGCTGCCCGGCACCCCCTTCACCTAGAGCGGTCAGGCTGCTCACGCGTTTCAGCGGCCGGGGCGCGGGCTATACCGGCGCCCAGATGGCTCCGCGCTTCGTCGTCGCCGGATTCGTCGCACTCGCTGCGGCGGGCTGCGGTGGCGGCGATGAAGCCGCGAGGGAAGCGCCCGAGCAGAAGCTTCGGGCCGACGCAAAGACGGCGCTCGATGAGCTCGACGCGCCCGCGCGGCCGCCGGACGACGCGGAGGAGATCGCCCGGGTGCTGGACGACCGCGCTCGCGCGCTCGAGGCCGCGGACAGTCTCGCGCTGTCCGCGACGGCCATCGGACACCAGCGGGCGCGCGACCGCCGCAGCGCGAGGCGCGCGAAGCGGCTGTCGATCGACCGCGTCCGGCTTGTCGCCGGCGATCTGGAGACCTCCGGCGGCCGTGCCAAGGCCAGGGTGAACATGTCCTACCAGGTGCGCGGCATGCGCCGGCCGTTCCGGACCGTGCGACGGGTGGTGCTTCGCGACGAGTCCGCCGGCTGGCGCGTCGAGCGCGACGCTCCGCGGCGCGAGCCGCTGCCCTGGGAGGTCGCCGACTTCAAGCTGACGCGCGCGCCCCACGTGGTCCTCCTGACGCCGCGCGGCGTCGACGCCGAGCGCCTGAGCGGCGGGCTAACGGTCGCCTACCGGTCGATCCGCCACGACCTGCCCGCGCGCGACCTCCCGCGCAGCGTGCTGGTGATCGGCGCCCGCGACGCGGCTCAGACGAGGCGCTTGGCGATCAAGATCGCGCGCGGCGTGGTCGCGCTCGCCGACGTCGCGGTCAGCTGGGGTCCGCCGCCGGCGTTCCGAGTCGAGCGCGTGCTCGCCGAGCGGATGATCGTGGTCGACTCGCGCTGGCGCAGGCTGTCCGAGGCGGAGCGCCAGGAGACGCTCGAGCACGAGATGACGCATACGGCGCTCAACCGCGATACGTCGCTGCGCACGCCGGCGTGGCTGGTCGAGGGCGTCGCGCTGTACGTGTCCGACGACGACCGCGCGAGCGAGGCGCGGCTGCGCGCGGCCGGCGTCGCGCCGAGCATCAGGCTGCGCCGCCTCTGCCGGCCGGACTCGATCACCGGCCTGAGCGGGCGCCAGCAGGGAGCGGCCTACGCCGCCAGCTCCGCCGCCGCCGAGGCGATCGTGCAGCGGTATGGCAGCAAGGCGCTGTTCAAGCTCTACGACGCGTTCAACGACTCGACGCTGCGTGCCAAGACGTCCGCGGCTACGGCGGATCGCGCGCTGCGCAGGACGCTCGGCATGTCGCTTGCCGAGCTCGATCGCGCCGTGGCCGGCGGCTGACCGCTGTCAAGCTGAGGGGGTGCCCGAGCTCCCCGAGGTAGAGACGATCCGCCGCCATCTCGCGCCCCATGTCGAGGGGCGCGTGCTGACGGCGCTCGAGGTGCTGGACGCGCGCTGGTGCGAGCCGCTTGCGCCGGCGGAGCTGGCGGCGGCGGTCGAGGGACGCCGCGTCGAGGCGCTCGCACGGCGTGGCAAGTACCTGATCTGGGAGCTCGCGGACGACGCGCACCTGATCATGCACCTGCGGATGACCGGAACGCTGCTGCTCGACCCGTCCGAGCCACCGCGCTACCGGCGCGTGCGCTTCGGCCTCGACGACGGCCACGAGGTCTACTTCGACGATCCGCGCCGCTTCGGCACCGGCGACCTGGCGCTCGGGAGCGCCGCGCGCGAGGAGTTCTTCGCGCGGCGCCTGGGCGTCGAGCCGTTCTCGCCGGAGTTCACGAGCACGCACCTGTACGCGCTCACGCGTGTCAGCCGCGCGCCGGTCAAGGCATTCCTGCTCGACCAGCGCAAGATCGCGGGCGTGGGGAACATCTACGCCGACGAGGCGCTGTTCCGCGCCGGCATCCATCCGCTGCGGACGGCCGGCCGGCTGACGCGCACGCAGGTCGCCGGACTGCGCGACGCCGTCATCGCCTCGCTGCAGGAGGGAATCACCGCGAAGGGTGCGTCGATCGACGACTTCCGCGATCCCGACGGCGTCCAGGGCTCGTTCCAGGAGCGCTTCCTGATCCACCTGCGCGAGGGCGAGCCGTGCCTGGTCTGCGGACGGCCCGTGCGCAAGCTCCGCGCGGCCGGCCGGGGCACCTACGTCTGCGAGCGCTGTCAGCCGCGGCCGCGGCGGCGCGCTCAGGCGGCGACGCGCAGGTCGGCCAGCCGGCCGGCGCGATCGGCCGCCGCCAGCTCCTGAAAGCCGCCGAGCGGCTCGCCGTCGATCATCACCTGGGGGAAGGTCATCATGCCGGTGCGGGCGACCAGCTCGGCACGCCCGTCGGCGTCCTTGGAGAGGTTGATCTCCTCGTAGGGGATGCCGCGCCGCTCGAGCAGGGCCTTTGCCGTCCGGCAGTAGCCGCAAGGTTCAGTCGTGTACACGGTGAGTCGAGCCATTACTTCACAAAGTATAGTGTCGTCGGGACGGGAGGGAACCCGGTGCCCGGGAGCCTGAAGTCCGAGGCGATCGTGCTGCGCTCCATGCGCTACGGCGAGGCCGACCGGATCCTGCACGTCTATACCCCCGATCGCGGTCGGCTATCGGCGATCGCCAAGGGCGTCCGGCGCTCCAAGTCGCGCTTCGGCGGCCGGCTGGAACCGTACTTCAGGCTCCGGCTGGTGCTCTACCAGGGCCGCAGCGACCTGCTCACCGTGACGAGCGCGGAGACGCTCCACGGCCATCCGCGGCTGCGCGAGCACGGCGGTGCGCTCGATGCCGCGGCGCGCGCCTGCGACGCGGTCGGGCGGCTGTTCGACGACGGCGACCCGCACCGCGGCGTGTACAACCTGCTCGGCAACCAGCTCGCGCTGCTCGATGCGGAGCCGGCGCGCGCGACGCGCGCCAACGCGCTCGCGTTCCGGCTCAAGCTCCTGCTCGCGGCCGGCTTCGCGCCGCAGCTGGCCGCGTGCGC
>Ga0307415_100001882_pt1 | contig 10301 bp, 11 predicted proteins | sample DK1Cmetagenome_FD_204524 | JGI IMG/M metagenome (GOLD analysis project Ga0307415, IMG submission 204524) | Maize rhizosphere microbial communities from greenhouse at UC Davis, California, United States - DK15-C-2 | ecosystem: Host-associated > Plants > Roots > Rhizosphere > Soil | place: USA...
TGGTCGGTGAACCGTCGGTCCAGCTCGCGAATGGGGAGCAGGTGGCCGCGCAGGGCGATCACGTTCCAATCGTGGACATCACGACCGGCGATCCGGAGGCCGACCGCGATCCCGAAGTACTGCGGGCCCCTCCGGGAGAGGTCGTGGCGGCGCAGCCGACGTCAGGTGCTCCTGCCGTCCATGGTGGTGCCGAGACCATGGAGCAGGCGAACATATCGACCGTTGCTCGAACGGCAGAGGCTGGAGAGGTGGACGTCCGGGAGGCATCACCCGGTCCAAGTGGTGATGTTTCACGTGAAACATCCGCAGGCGGTGGTGAGGAGATGGAGTCTCACAAGGAAGCGGTTGTCGAGGACGAGGCAGCCGTAGCAGTCCGTGAAGCCGTGTCAAGGGCGGCAGCCGAGGCTGGGGTCGATGTTTCACGTGAAACAGCAATCCCGGAGCAGGAGCCGCCGGTTGACGGACTGGGTGGCGAGCCCAGGGTGGACAGCGAGACAGCCGCGAAGAATGCCAGGGTCACCTTCCGGATTCATCGCGAGGCGCTGAACGGAACTCGTCGCGTGATGGCGGTCGCCAATCAGAAGGGCGGAGTCGGCAAGTCGACGACGGCAGTGAACATCGGCGCCTACCTCGCCCTCGCCGGAGCGCGTGTCCTCGTGGTGGACCTCGACCCACAAGGCAACGCATCAACCGGCCTCGGTCTGGATCATCGGGAGGTCGAGCCGTCGATCTACGACGTGCTCACAGGAGAGGCGCCGGCGACCGCAGCCATCCGCGGCACGAGCGTGGCGAACCTCCATGTCCTGCCGAGCACGATCGACTTGGCGGGTGCGGAAGTCGAGTTGGTGAGCGCGATGTCACGCGAGACCCGGCTTCGCCGTGCGCTCGAATCGATCGATCACCAGTACGACACGGTCCTCATTGATTGTCCGCCTTCGCTCGGGCTGCTCACCGTGAACGCCCTCGCCGCGGCCAACGAGCTCCTGATCCCGATCCAGTGCGAGTACTACGCGCTCGAAGGCCTGGGACAGCTGCTTCGCAACGTCGAGCTGGTCCGAGCCAACCTGAACCCGGAGCTCCGAATCGGTGGGATCGTCCTGACCATGTACGACGGCCGAACGCGCCTGGCCTTGCAGGTCGTCGAGGAGGTCCGCAAGCACTTCACGGACATCGTCTACCAGACGGTGGTCCCTCGAAGCGTTCGACTCTCGGAAGCGCCGGGATATGGGGTTCCGATCGCGCTCTACGACCCACTCTCTCGTGGTGGTATCGCCTACCGCGACCTGACCTTTGAACTCGCGGAGCGAACTGGATTGCTCGCGCCGACCGGAGAAGGAGCCAGTTGATGCGACGCCGTGGCGGCCTTGGCCGCGGACTGGAAGCGCTGATCCCAAGCACTCCGCAGGACGACCGCGAGCCGGTGGCTCAGGCAACCGACCAGCAGCCAGAATCTGGGGAGGAGGCTGCGGAGTCGTCGGGCCCGTCCTTCGAGCAGCTTCCACTCCACCGCATCGATCCCAATCCGCGCCAGCCCCGTGGGTCGTTCGACGAGGAGCAGATGCACGACCTCACCGCCAGCATCGAGGCCGTCGGCGTGCTGCAGCCGATCGTTGTGCGCCCAAGCGGTGAGCGCTACCAGATCGTCATGGGAGAGCGGCGGGTTCGCGCCGCCAGGGCGGCGGGGTTGGAGCGCATCCCGGCCATCGTCCGAACCACCGAGGACGATCAGCTGCTCCGGGATGCGCTCCTGGAGAACATCCACCGTGAGGACCTGAACCCGCTCGAGGAGGCCGCCGCCTACGAGCAACTCCTGCTCGACTTCGGGATCACACAGGAGGAGTTGGCGGCGCGTCTGGGACGCAGCCGACCCGTGATCGCGAACGCGATGCGGCTGCTCCGCCTACCGGGAAGTGTGCAGCGGCGAATCGCGGCGCGGACGCTGTCGGCCGGCCATGCGCGCGCTGTTGCTTCGCTGGAGGACCCGGTCCAGCAGGAGCGACTTGCGGATCGGATCGTGGCCGAGGGCCTGACTGTTCGGATGGCCGAGGAGTTGGCACAGCGAATCAAGAACGGCGAGCCGCTGCTCGGACCCGAGGAGCGCGCTCGGGTTCGCGTGCGACCGGCCATGCAGGCGCCCGGCATGGCGGACCTGGCGGAGCGGCTCTCGGACCGACTGGAGACCCGGGTTCGTGTGCAACTCGGCAAACGCAAGGGCAAGGTCCTCATCGAGTTCGCCACCCTGGATGATCTCCAGCGGATCTGCGATGCGATCGGCCTCGAGCAGCGGGCCATCCAGTTGGCCGACGCGCCCGGGTCGGCCGACGACCCCCAGGTCGTGCGCGAGGGGCGCGAGACGACAACCGCCTCCGCCTGACCATCCTCGCTGCCGACCCCGCCGGTCGTCGTTGCGCTGCGGTGGATCGTCCTTGTGTGCGGACGGAGCGGATGGCGCAAGCCAGAGACCTTGACCAACTGCCGGGGCGTACGGCTAGCGGGGCCGGCGGGCTATGGCTCGGTCGGTGAGGTGGGTGGTGAGGTCGGAGAAGGTGAGACCGGCGGCGTCGGCGGCCATGGGGACGAGACTGGTGGAGGTGAGGCCGGGGCCGGTGTTGACCTCGAGGATCTGGCAGCTGCCTTCGGGGGTGAGGACGGCGTCGACTCGGGAGATGTCGCGGCAGCCGAGGGCGAGGTGGGCGGCGTGGGCGGACTCGAGGCAGCGGGTAGCGGTGGCTGGGTCGAGGTTGGCGGGGACCCGGAACTCGGCGGCGCCGTGGGTGTAGCGGGCGGAGAAGTCGTACCAGCCTTCCTTGGGGCGGATCTCGACCGCTGGGAGGGTGGCCAGGCCGTCGACCACCGAGAGGGCGAGCTCGGTGCCGAGCACCTGCTGCTCGAGGAGGACGGTGTCGTCGTAGCCGAAGGCGGCCATGAGGGCAGCGGGGAGCTGGTCGGGTCGCTCGATGAGGCGGATGCCGAGGGCTGAGCCGCCGCGGTTGGGCTTGACCACCAGGGGGAGGCCGAGCCCCTCCATGGCCCGGTCGAGCAGGGCGCCGACGCCGAGCTCGCGGAGTGCGCCCTCGGTCAAGGGGATGGCCGGGGGACCGACAGGCCGGCGCGGCGGAGGGCGGACTTGGCGGCCAGCTTGTCGAAGGCGAGGCGGCTGGCGTCGAAGCTCGACCCGGTGTACGGAAGGCCGAGAAGCTCAAGAATCGAGGCGACCGTCCCATCCTCCCCGAACCTCCCATGTAGCGCGAGGAACGCGACGTCGAACTCACCGCTGGCCAGCGTCTCGACCAGCCGGTGGTCGGCATCCAGCTCGCCGACCCGGTAGCCGCGCTCGCGCAGGGCGTCGGCGACCCGCCGGCCCGAGCGGAGGGAGACCTCCCGCTCGAACGACAGGCCTCCCGCGATGACCGCGACCGAGCAGTCGAAGCTCACTGCACACCACCCCAGCCCGCCGGGCGACCCTGGTCGCTGTCGGGATCCTCGGCGGGGATGCCGCCGAGGGCCCGCGCCAGGGCCAGCTCCTCGTCGATCACCCCGGCCAGGCGGCGGACCCCCTCCCGGATGCGGTCCGGCGGCGGGAAGCAGTAGGACAGGCGCATGGAGGAGGACCCCTGGCCGTCCGCATAGAAGGCCCCGCCGGGCACGTAGGCGACCCGGGCGGTGATCGCCTTGGCCAGCATGGCCCGGGCGTCCAGGTGGTCGGGCAGCCGAGCCCACACATAGAAGCCGCCGGCGGGCCTGGTCCAGGTGACCCCGGCCGGCACGTCTTCGGCCAAGGAGTCGAGCATCACGTCGCGGCGCTCGCGATAGACCTCGCGCAGCCCCTTGAGTGTCTCCCGCCAGGGGTAGCTCGAGAACCAGCGGTAGGCGACCGCCTGGGTGAAGCTCGACGAGCAGAGGTCGGCCGCCTCCTTGACCAGGATCAGCCGCTCCCGCAGCGCCGGCGGCACCAGCGCCCAGCCGATCCGCAGACCCGGGCAGAAGACCTTGGACAAGCTCCCGAGGTAGACGACGTTGTCGGGATCGAGGGCCCGGAGGGCGTCCGGTGGGTCGCCCTCGAACCCGAGCAGCCCGTACGGGTTGTCCTCCAGGACGAGCACGTTGTGCCACCGGGCGATCTCCAGGACCCGCTCCCGCCGCCTGGCGGCGAGCGTCACCCCGGCCGGGTTGTGGAAGTTGGGCACTGTGTAGAGGAACTTCACCCGGCGCCCGTCCCGCTCGAGACGTTCGAGGGTTGCTGCCAGCGCATCCGGATCGAGGCCGTCGTCGTCCAGCGGCACGTGGCAGACCTCGACCTGGTACTGGGAGAACGCGGACAGGGCGCCGACATAGGACGGGCCCTCGGCCACGATCACGTCGCCCGGGTCGCAGAACATGCGCGAGAGCAGGTCGAGCGCCTGCTGAGAGCCCTCGGTGACCACCACGTCGCCGCCCGACCCCCGGATGCCCTCGAGCCGCATCAGCTCGGTGAGCACCTCCCGCAGCCGCGGGTCACCCTGGCCGCCGGCGTACTGGAGGGCGGCCGGGCCCTCGTCGGCCAGCACCTCGCCGAGCGCATCGCCGACGGCGTCGAAGGGCAGCGCCGCCGTGAACGGCATCCCGCCGGCGAGGCTGACGATCTCCGGGCGGGAGGCGACGGCGAACAGGGCTCGGATCTCGGAGGCGGTCATCGAGCGGGTGCCGCGGGCGTAGCGGTCACGAAAGGGGTCATCGGCGCGCATGAGCCTGAAGGATAGCGGCATCTGGCAACCCCGCTCGGCCGGCTGCTAGCATCGAACCCGAATCCGGCCTGCGAATCACCTGCTGTGCTACGAGCCTGGTTGCCATCGCTCCGCCGTGTTGGGGGGAGTTTCTTCGTGGGCCTGCTCCTCGGCCTGATCTGGGCATTGCTGATCATCCACAACCGGCGACCTCGATCCGCAGAGGTCTCGTGACGTTGGGCCGCAAGCTGGTCCCGCTGGGGACCGAGACCCTCGACCTGGTGCCGGAGCCGTGCCGTCACTGCGTCTTCTGGGAGCTGGGGGCGCGGGCGCGGCCCCGCGGATCGGAGGACGCGGGCCTGCAGAAGGAGGCCTGGCTGTCTTCGCTCGTGCTCGAGTGGGGGCCGGCCGGGCACGTGGTCACGGTCGACGGGGAGGTCGCCGGGTACTCGCTGTACGCCCCCACCCACGTGCTGGACCAGGTCGGCTTCCAGGCCGCCCGGCCGGTGAGCCGGGACGCCGTCCTGCTGGCCACCCTGGCCGTCCTGCCCGAGTTCGAGGGGCAGGGGCTCGGGCGGGTCCTCCTCCAGACGATGGCCCGCGACCTGACCAGGCGGAAGGTGCGGGCGGTGGAGACGTTCGCCGACCGGGCGCCGACCAGGCGCGACTGCCGGGTCCCGGCCGGGTTCCTCGAGGCCAGCGGGTTCCAGGTCGTGCGTGACCATCCCCGGTACCCGCTGATGCGCATGGACCTCCGCACCGCCCTCACCTGGAAGGATGCCCGTGAGGCGGCGCTGGAGGCCCTGCGGGTCCCGGCTCCGGCCCAACCGGCCCTGCGCCCGGTGCCGTCGGCGCCTCCGGACTCCTGAGCCGCAGCGGAGCCGTCCGGGGCCCCGGAGCCACCACGCTGAGCGACCCCCTCCGGAACGCAGCGAGCCCGACCCACGTGGGATCGGGCTCGGGCGCGGAACGCCGCTCGATCAGGCGAGGAACTCGGAGAGCTCGTTGACGATGTTGCGCTTGGGCATGGCGCCGATCAGCCGCTTCTTCTCGACGCCGCCGATGAACAGGGCGAGCGTCGGGATGCTCATGACCCCGTAGCGCATGGCCACGTCGGGGTTCTCGTCGACATTGAGCTTGGCGATGGTGAGCTTGCCCTTGTGCTCGTCGGCGATCTCCTCGAGCACGGGACTGATCATCTTGCAGGGGCCGCACCACTCGGCCCAGAAGTCGACCAGCACGGGCGTGCTCGACTTGAGCACCTCGTTGTCGAACGTGGCATCGGTCACGGCTGCGGCTTTGCTCATATCGTCGGTGCGGTCGGGGTCGCTGCCCCTAGGCACCTCCACCTCCTCGTTCGGATAATTCTCCGGCTGCTGTCCAACGACTAGCGGCCTCTACGTATTCCTGCCCACCGAGGGCGACCGGCAACCGTTCTCAGTCCCAGTTGTCGGTGGTGGCCCCGGAGTCGTGGCCGTGGGCCTCCAGCCAGCGCTCGGCGTCGATCGCGGCCGCGCACCCGGTCCCGGCGGCGGTCACCGCCTGCCGGTAGGTGTGGTCGACCACGTCGCCGGCCGCGAACACGCCGTCGACGCTGGTCGCGGTCGAGGGCGGGTTGGGCGTGATGATGTAGCCGGCCTCGTCCAGCTCGACCTGGCCGCCGAACAGGTCGGTGTTCGGCGTGTGGCCGATGGCCACGAACACCCCGGCCACGGGGAGGTCCTTCTCGGTCCCGTCCTCGACGTTGCGCAGCCGGACCCCGGTCACCGTCTGGTCGCCGAGCACGTCGACCACGACCGAGTTCCACTCGAGCTCGATCTTGGGATTGGCGAACGACCGGTCCTGCATGACCTTGGAGGCGCGCAGCCGGTCACGACGGTGGACGACCGTGACCTTGGTCGCGAACCTGGTCAGGAAGGTCGCCTCCTCGAGCGCGGAGTCGCCGCCACCGACCACCACCAGCTCGCGGTTGCGGTAGAAGAAGCCGTCGCAGGTGGCGCAGGTGGACACCCCGCGGCCCAGGTACTGGCGCTCGCCCGGCAGCCCGAGCATCTTGGCCTTGGCGCCGGTGGCGATGATGAGGGCCTTGCCGGTGTACTCCTGGTCCTCGACCCAGGCCCGGAACGGGGGGCCGGCCAGCTCGACCTTGGTGGCGTCGGCCCGGATGAACTCGGCCCCGAACCGCTCGGCCTGCTCGCGCATCTTGCCCATCAGCTCGGGGCCGAGGATCCCGGTCGGGAAGCCGGGATAGTTCTCGACCTCGGTGGTCAGCATCAGCTGGCCGCCGGCCTCGAAGCCTTCGAGGACGATCGGGTGCAGGTTGGCGCGGGCGGTGTAGAGGGCCGCGGTCAGCCCGGCCGGGCCGGAGCCGACGATCAGCACCGGGGCGGTGGTGCGGGATGTGGCCATCTGGGTGGGGGCGCCTCCTCGGGCCTTCGGTGGGATGGGGCCGTGCTGTGCAACGGATTGTCCCACATGGCTATTCCGGGACCAGGGCCGGGCGTGGGCCACATTGCGGTGGGGGTTCTCGTACGCTTAGGGGGTGACCGCTGATTCCACCAACCTGGCTCCGACCTGTGTGAACCATCCCAAGGTCGAGACCAGGCTGACCTGCTCGAACTGCGGCGACCCGATCTGCGCGCGCTGCATGGTGACGACCGCGGTGGGGCAGAAGTGCCCGCGGTGCGCCAGGCAGAGCGGGCGGGCCAAGGGGAACCCGGAGCCGCAGGTGGTGGGGCGGGCGTTCGGGGCCGGGGTGGTGGCCGCGGCGGCCGGGGCGGTGCTGCTCGTGGCCTTGCCGTTCGCCGGCATCCTGCTGGCCCTGGGCCATGGGTTCCTGGTCGGGACGGCCGTGCGCTGGGGGGCGCGCCGGCGGACCCACACCTGGCTGGGGGTGGCCGCCGCGGCCGCGGTCCTGGTCGGGCTGGGGGGGCTGGTCCTGGTGCTGGGCGGGAACCCGTTCGCCGGCCGGCTGCTGCTTGCCTACCTGCTTAGCGGCGGGGTGGCGTTCGCCAGGGCCAGCGGCGCCTGGTAGCGGGTCAGCGGACGCGCTCGGTGGCCAGGGGTGACGAGGAGCAGTCGCCGTGCGGGAACGCCCAGAGGTCGACGTGGCCCGGCTGGCCGCCGCTGGTGGTGACCAGGATGGTGGCCGGGCGGCCCTGGTAGGTGCCCTCGACGTAGAAGGCGGGGGTGAGGGGAAGGGTCGCGGGGTCGGCGGCGGCGGTCGCGGCGGTCAGGCAGGGCGCGAGGGCGGCGGGGGCGCTCGCGGGCGGCCGGGCGGTCGAGCGGCCGGCGCTCTTCGACAGGTCCTGGGACGGGGCGGCGGGGGTGTCATGGCTCTCCGACTGGGTGGCGGCGCCGGCACCGGGGGCGGTGCTGGGGCCGCCAGTTTCGCCGGCGCCACGGCGGGCGGTGGCGGCGTCGAGGGCCGCCTTGGCCTGGCCGTCGGTGGCCAGCCTGGAGCGGACCGTCGCCGCCGAGATCTCGCCGGGGATGCGGAGCAGGGGGACGGCGCCGGCCGCGTTGCTGTCGGTCTCCCGGGCCGCCTGCGCGCCGCCACCCGCGGTGGTCACGTCGCTGGACTGGTCGAGCAGGGGAACGGCGACCAGGGCGGCCAGCAGCAGCGCGGCCGCCGCCCCCCAGGCGACCGGCCGCCGGTACCAGGGCGTGGGCCGCCCGCGCCGCCGCCCGGCGCCCAGGCGGCCGGCGGCCGGCTCCCCGTTCCCGTCCGCACCCGTCCGGACGGGTCCCGAAACGGCCGGGGAGAACGGGCGGCGGAACCGCGACCGGGCGCCGTCCTCGACCCGGCCGGTGGCGGCCTCGGCATCCACGGCGGCGGCCAGGCGGTCGTGGAGGCCGGCGGGGAGCTCCGGCTCCTCGAGCAGGGCGAGCTGGCCCCGGGCCTGATCGACCGACGCGACCGCCTCGGCGCAGGCCGGGCAGCCGGCCAGGTGCGCCTCCACCGCCGCCCGCTGGCGGCGGTCGCCGTCGCCGGCCTCGAAGGCGGCCAGCTGCTCGGCGTCGGGGTGGTCGGGCACGGGAACGACTACTCCTCGATCGGATGCTTGGGGTCTGTACGGTCGGACGTTGCGGACCGGGTGTCGGTTCCCGGGGTGTTGGCGACGGGGGTGGGGGTGAGCTGGGCGGCGAGGGCGGCGCGGCCGCGGAAGACGCGGCTCTTCACGGTGCCGACGGGGACCTCGAGGATCTGGGCGGCGTCGGCGTAGGGGATGCGGTAGAGGTCGCAGAGGACGACCGCGACCCGGAACTCCTCGGGGACCTGGGCGAGGGCGGTCTGGACGGCGACGGCGGCGGTGACCGCCTCGCCGAGGTCGCTGCCGGGGGCGACGGTGAGGCCGGCGTCCTCGGGGTCGAGGGTGGTGAGGCGGGCCCGGCCGCGGCGGCGGGCCTGGTCGGTGGCGGCGTTGACGGCGATCCGGTAGAGCCAGGTGGAGAAGGCGGCCGCCCGCCGGAAGCTGGCCGCCTTGCGCAGGGTGGCCAGGAAGGCCTCCTGGGTGGCGTCCTCGGCGTCCTCCCGGTTGCCGAGGATGCGCAGGCAGAGGCCGTAGATGCGGCGCTCGTGGCGGGTCACCAACTGGCCGAAGGCCCGCGGGTCGCCGCGCAGGTGGGCGGCGAGCAGGGCCTCGTCGCTGGGGTCGCTCACGACGTCAGCGAGACGTTGGTCACCCCACCCCGGTACTTGCCGTCGGGGTTCTGGGGCAGGCTGGTGAACCAGATCAGCAGGTACCGGTGGCGACCCTCGAGGTCGAAGGAGGCCCGCTGGTCGGCCGTCTTGGCGTCGGCCAGCCTCGTCCAGCCGTCGAGGGTGGGCGGCTGCGGGTCGTCGGAGCCGTAGATGGCCAGGGTGCTGCCGCCGGTCGGGGCGAGGGTGAGCGCCATCCGCCCGACCTCCCGGGAGCGGCCCAGGTCGAGCACCAGCCCGACGCCCCGCTTGATGCCGCCGTCGCCGAAGTTCTGGAGGTAGCCGTCGGTCTGCCAGCCGCTGGTCCGGTCGCCGTCGATGGCCAGGGGGGCCTGGTCCGGGTTCTCGCGCCCGTCGTCGCCGCCGGGGTCGAAGGAGGTGGCGCCGGCCACCCGGACGCGCTCGGCCGGCGGGTTGGTGGCGGGGGCGCGGCTGGTGCCGCTGGGGCGGTCGTCGCCGAACAGGTTGCCGAGGTCGTCCTTGGCCAGGGTGAGGCCGACCGCGACCAGGACGGCGGCCACGGCCACCAGGGCGAGGACCCAGCCGAGCAGGCGGCCCTCGTGGCGCAGGAAGCCGCGGGACGGGGTGGCCTCGGGCCCGGTCGGGGGCGGCGGGACCGGGAGTAGCTCGCCGAGGGGGGCGCTGTCCGGCCCCGAGGCCGAGCGGGAGAGGGCGGCGGCCATCGCCTGGACGGTCTGGAAGCGGTCGTCGGGGTCGCTGGCCATCGACTGACGGACGATCGTGTCCAGGTCGCGGGGCACGCCGGCCCGCAGGGCCCGGGGCGGGATGGTGCTGGACGGGTCGGCCCCGGGGGCCCGGCCGGTGAGCATCTCGTACAGGCAGGCCCCGAGGCCGTAGACGTCGGCCCGGCCGTCGGCGTCGTCGCCGGAGACCAC